>ERZ1066115.55-NODE-55-length-43546-cov-14.086800_pt1 | contig 43546 bp, 33 predicted proteins | sample MGYA00382762_ERZ1066115 | MGnify/ENA primary metagenome ERZ1066115 (study PRJEB33369, sample SAMEA5778345) | biofilm metagenome | biome: Industrial cooling water; feature: Water cooling tower basin; material: Biofilm | place: United Arab Emirates | collected... | reverse complement strand
CCTGGTTCTTCCTGAAAGTCGTTTTCAAGGCCCTGATCCCTGGCGAGCTTTCCACTGAATATCTCGCCGGAGCTGTTCTCCTCGGGGCCGCTCCATGCACCGCGATGGTCTTCGTGTGGTCCTACCTCTCCGACGGAGACGCGGGCTACACGGTGGTTCAGGTGGCGGTGAATGACCTCGTCATCCTTTTCGCCTTCACCCCCATCGTGGCCTTCCTTCTCGGCGTCAGCGATGTGCATGTTCCCTGGGATACCCTCCTCCTGTCCGTCGTGCTCTTCGTCGTCATTCCGCTCGGTCTCGGGGCGATCACCCGCTCCCGGCTCATCAGGCGCCGGGGCAAGGAGTGGTTCGAGGGCGTCTTCCTTAAGAAATTCGATGGGATCACGGAGGCGGGCCTTCTGCTTACCCTCGTCATCCTCTTCGCCTTCCAGGGCCGCGTGATCCTCGCCAATCCGCTTGCCATCGTTCTCATCGCGGTGCCCTTGGTTATCCAGACCTACCTTATTTTCTTCATCGGATACGGATGGGCGAAAGCCTGGAAGGTCCCCTACGAGATAGCCGCTCCCGCCGGCATGATCGGCGCCTCGAACTTCTTCGAGCTCTCCGTGGCAGTGGCGATCAGTCTTTTTGGACTATCCTCCGGTGCCGCGTTGGCTACGGTGGTCGGCGTCCTCACCGAAGTTCCCGTGATGTTGAGCCTCGTCAAGATCGCGAAGGCGACCAGGTCGAGGTTCCCCGCAGCGGTTGAGCTTTCGGCTGAGCCTGCAGTCTCCCGGATCAAAGGCTAAGCAGTCTCGGGGGGGGGCGAGACGATGGATGCGGGTTTGGATTTCGCCTGTTCCCACGGATCGCTCCCTCGTGTCGAGGGGATCCTCAATCTCTCTCCAGCCGAGGCTTTCAAGTATCTGTCCCAGGGGGCGATCCTCGTAGATCTTCGAGAGGCCTACGAGACCAACTTCCGCGTCTTTGACGTCGTAGAGACGTTGTACATCCCTTGGACTCGATTCACCTCGACCTTCCACACCCTCCCGCACGACAGACCTTTGATCCTCGCCGATGCCGCGGGCATCTATTGTCGCGAGGCCGCAAGAATCCTCGTGAAAGCCGGCTACTCCAACCTCGCGAAGCTTTCCGGCGGCATGATCGATTGGGACGCCACAGGCCTGCCGGTGCGGAAGGACACTTCCTATGAGCTGTCCGGCCAATGCGCCTGCAAGCTGAAGACCAGGGTCGGCATGAATCCCCTCATCGCGAAAGAGGAAGGCGAGGCCAGTCATGGGAGTGCCTCTTCAACCCGCCGCTAGATTAACATGTTTCTCACCTAGCGCTATCGCAGAGCTAATCCGAGGCGAATAGTGTTGTACAATCGGGGGTACTTTGCATGACTAAGGTTCTGTTCCTTTGTGTCCACAACTCCGCGCGCAGCCAGATGGCGGAAGCCTTTCTTAAGAAGCATGGCGGAGGCCGCTTCGAGGTTGAGAGCGCGGGTCTCGAGCCGGGGAAGCTCAATCCCTACGTGGTCCGCGCCATGGCGGAAGTCGGCATCGATATCGCAGGGAATCCAACCAAGAGCGTCTTCGACCTGTTCGATGCCAAGAAGGTGTTTCAGGTGGTGGTCACCGTCTGCTCCAAGGAAGCCGCCGAAGGCTGCCCCGTCTTCCCCGGCCTCGCTGAGCGCCACCATTGGCCCTTCAATGACCCCTCGTCCTTCAAGGGCACGGACGAGGAGATCATGGCGCGGGTAAGGTCGGTGCGGGATGAGATCGAAGACGCGGTTATGACCTTCGTCAAGGAACATCCCTAAGCAACGGGATCCGGGAGCGCGTTCCATTCGCCTGATTGCCACCCAGAACTATGCATGTTGTATCGACCTCGCCTTCAAGGTGGGCTTCAAGCCGCTCTCTGAGGAAGGCCGCCTCACGCTCTTCAAGCGCTACTTCCCCGAGGTGGAGCTCACCATCGAGGCGGCCGAACGGCTGGCGAGGCTGGACAGCCTCACGCCTGGGGATTTCAAGGCGGTGAAGACCAGGGCTCATTTCAGCCTTCACATGGATGCCGATGGGGTAGTGGAAGCCCTGGATCAGGAATGCGGCTACCGAACCAAGTCGCGCCCTATAGGGTTCACTGCCACGACGACATCATGAGGCTTCTTGCGGCTGTGGTCCCTGATTCACAGCCTGGGGATGTGGAGCCAAGGCGTGTTGGCACGATCATGTGACTTTTTCACATCATGACACGTTTTTTCTTGCAATACTGGGGACTTTGATATACATTATGTGACGGAGGCCGCCGTGCTCATTCGATTCTCTGTCAAGAATCTCTACTCCTTCAACGAGGAAGCGCAGTTCAGCATGGTCGCCGGGAAGACCCAAGCTCATAAGGACCATATCGCGGCTGGATTCAGGCCTTCCGATCCCAAGCTCCTGAAATCCGCAGTGATTTATGGCGCCAACGCTGCCGGCAAGTCGAACCTGGCTAAGGCCCTGTTCCTGGCCCAGCAGGTGATCCTCGGCGGAATGCGGATCGGAGCGGAACTTCCCCGCTTGCCATTCCGGCTATGCTCGGCTTGCAGTTCCACACCCTCATCAGTCGAGTTCGAGTTGCTCCTCGACGACTCCGTATACTCCTACGGCTTCACCTTCCTTGCCAGTCATGTCGTCGAAGAATGGCTTATCCGCATTGGTCCTTCCTCGGAAAAGGAAGTCTTCAGGAGAACCAGCGACTCAGCCACGACCACTGTCGAGTTTGGTCCATCCTTTCTGCCTAGTGCGAAAGAGCGTCAGTACTTCGAGTTCCTGGCGCGCGGGACTCGCCCTAATCAGCTCTTCCTGACTGAGGCCGTTGCCCGCAATGTCAAGGATCCCTACGCGAAGGTCTTCGATTGGTTCGCCAACGTCCTGACGGTGATCTTTCCCCACACCGTTTTGAACCAACGCGAATCCCTGATTCGATCGGATGCCTCCCTTCGTTCGTCCTATGAGGAGTACTTCAAGTCCTTCGATCTCGGACTCGCCGGTCTCCGCGTGATCGAGACGGATCTTGATATCCTTGCTCCGGGGATGCCCGAAGCGATGAAGAACGATCTCCGCAGTCAGCTTGGCCCCGGCAAGGCCATCCAGATGATCAACCCGGTGTCCAATTCCACGATCATCATCATGAAGAAGGACGGAGGCGAACTCGTCGTGCTCCGCCTGATCCTTTTGCATGAGGACGAGAACAGCAAGCCGGTTGAGTTCGATATCCAGGAAGAGTCCGACGGGACACAACGGTTGGTGGACCTCATTCCGGCGCTGGTCCAGTTCCAGAATGCCGAGAAGGTCTTTGTCGTCGACGAGCTTGATCGTAGTCTCCATCCGACGCTGTCCCGAAGCTTCTTCGAAGTTTTCTACGCCAAGTCCAACCCGCGATCCCAGCTTATCGCCACGACCCATGACCTGGACCTGCTCGATCTAGACCTGTTGCGGAAGGACGAGATCTGGTTCATTGAGAAGGATAAGCAAGGCGCATCCCGGGTGTATTCGCTCGAGGAGTTCAAGCCCCGCTTTGACAATGACATCCGGAAGGGCTATCTCCTCGGTCGCTTCGGGGCTATCCCGGTCATCCGGAAGCCGCAGGGCTTGGGTTGGTGACCTGAATGCCGCGCCGCAGCTTCACTCGACGAAGCGGATATCGCGATTCCCGGCTCATTGTGATCGCGAGCGAGGGAACGAACACAGAACCAGCCTATTTCGAAGCCCTGCGTGATTATCTCCTCGCCAGCCCGAGCCGCGTGCACGTTGAGGTGCTGAGGCGGGATCCCGGGAGTCCCTCGGCCCCTGAATACGTCATCGAGCAGCTGGACTCATTCAAGCGGGACTGGAAGTTGTCTTCCTACGACGAGCTCTGGGCTGTCATCGACTACGATCGATGGGGCGAGGCCAAGTTGTCGACCGTCGCGACCGCGGCCGTCCAGAAGGGCTATCATTTGGCCGTTTCTCGGCCATGCTTCGAGGTTTGGCGCTTGCTTCATTTCGAGGATCTGAGCCAACTTCCGGAAGCTGATCGCGCAGCCCTGGATCGGGGCAAGTGCGCCGCAATCACCACGCGCGTGCGGCAGCTCTGTGGAGCCTGTGGGAAGAATATGGGCGATGTTCAGGAGTATCTGCCGCTCACGGAGCTAGCAGTAGATCGAGCAATGCTTCTAGTCGGGGACAACCGCGATCGGTGGCCGAATGCCTTGGGCACGTTCATGCATATGCTCATACAGTCGATCCGAGGCTTGTGATTAGAGAGGAATCCATGGGAGAAGCGTTCGAGAGCATCATGCGCGGTCTCCGCGAGGCCAAGGGGCATCATGAGGGCATGCGCAGGCTCAAGACCACGGAGATAGAGATAGCGCCGCTTCCTGTCTATGATGCGAATGCGGTCAAAGCTATCCGGCACACTCTTGGGCTTTCTCAAATGGTCTTTGCCCAAGTCCTTGGTGTCGCCAAGAAGACCGTCGAAGCCTGGGAGGCAGGCCGCAATGTCCCGAATGGTGCTGCCTGTCGGTTCCTGGAAGTACTTCGGAAGGATCGAGGCTTCATCCAGCGTGAACAGATCGTGACCTATGCGGCGAAGACCTCCGGTGTTCGCGCCGTGGCGAGGCACCAAAGCACCGCGTCTCGAGTATCGGCAAAGAAGGATCCTAAGACCAAGGAACCCAAAGCGAGAGTGGTTCGTTAGGCCTCCTGTTGGAAGCTGGCTCTCCTGATATAACCCGATAGTGATGAAGATCCTTGTAGTATTATACCTCTTTCAATCCATGGCGCTGGACATTGCCGCGCGGTCGCGGGGAGTGGTCATGAACCGAGGCGACATTCCCGGATATCCTCATACAAGAGCCTTCAAATATGGTCTGATGTCGTTCGTCGCTCGATCGACCCTCCAACTGTGACTGGAACTGTGACTTTTCACCCTAGCCGAATGTGACATTTCATGGCATACCTAAGCATAAGCCGTTGGCTTGATAGCAAGTCACAGTAAGGGCTTAGCATATCTAAGCATTTGTGGGATAAGGATTTAACCACCTTCACACGGTAGAAGTCACTGGTTCAATCCCAGTATCGCCCAATAGTCGGTCTTTTTATTCTAAAGCCTTCAAACCAGCTTCCTATAGTTTTTATAAATGATTCGTCTACTTTTTTGGACAATAGGCGCCGTTTCTTCCATCCCTAGCAGATCGATAGTGATTGCAATTGCTTTATAGATATGCAAATGATGACGCTGCTTTATTTTCTCCAAGTCCGGCACGCTTTTTGCATTGTAAAATAACGGCGCGAGGTGCTGACAACATGGAACAAATAGCTAATGTGATATTCGGAACGACGCTTGGCCTTCCCTGGGCTCGCGAGATTCGGACCGAGCTCATTCGTAAGAGCATCCACCTCCTTATCGGGCTTACCCCTACCCTAGCGGCCTGGAATCTCGGCTTCACCGCCGCCCTCTTAGGCTCGGGCATCATCGTCTATGCCTATGCCGAGTACCTACGCATCCAAGGCTATGAGATCGTCATTTTGTCCCGCGTTACCGCCTTGGCGGCCAGGAAGCGCGACGCCGGCAAGTTCGTCCTGGGCCCGGTCACCCTCGGCCTCGGCGCCTTGCTCGCCCTGCTCCTCTATCCTTCGAAGGCCGCGGCCATAGCGATCTACGCCCTGGCCTTCGGCGACGGCCTATCCAGCCTCGTAGGCCGGACCTTCGGCTCTATACGCCTACCGTTCACCGGCGGAAAAAGCCTGGAGGGCAGCCTTACCTGCTTCGTCGCCGTGCTGTCGTCCAGCTACGCGGTAACCCTGGACCTGCGCGCCTCCGCGCTCATAGCCGCCGGGGCCACGGTCCTCGAGGCCGCGCCGACCAAGGATCTGGATAACATACTGCTACCCGTCGCGACGGGCCTGCTGGCCGTAGCTACCCTGGGTCTCTAGCGCGCCCGCGGCGTCGCGCCGACGCCCGCGCCGACGCCGTCGCCGTCGCGCCGACGGCTTATCGCCACAAATAATGCCTATAGAGCGTCCTCGCATGATAGCCCGCGCCGCCGGCGGCGAGCGCCGTCCCCAGCGCGAGCCCGATCGGCCCCGGCTCCGACCCCAGCAGCCAGGCGCCGGCCATGGCCGCCGATATGCCGGCGCCGGCGCCTAAAAAGGTCTTATCGCGGCTGTCGAACCAGGCGCTCAGATAGCAAGAGGCGGTAAGGCACCAGAAGCAAGCCTTAAGGAGCAGGGCTAGGCGGCCGTAGCCGACCGAGGCGACGACGAAGCCGTCGACGAGCTCGTAGTTCAAGGGGAAGACGACGGAGAATAAAAGCGACGCCGACGCCGCGACGCCGAGCGCGGCGCCGTCGCGCGAGGGACCCAAGCCGGCGGCGAACAGCCCGCCGGCGAACGGGGCGAAGGCGGCGAGGGACCAGCCGAAGACGCGCGCGCGCTCCAAGACGGCTAGGCCGGTCCAGGTCGCGCCGCGCGCGGCTAGCCACGCCGAAACCGGGGCGGCCAGCCCGAGGCAAAGCGCCAGGGCCCATACGCCGAGGAAGAAGAGCTCGATCGAGCCCGAGCGCGAGGCCTTGAGCGCCAAGGCGCCGCCGAGCGCGAGCCCGCAGAGGGCCGCGACCATAGGCCCGGCGGATGAGAGGACGAAGGCGGCCGTCCCGCCCGGATACGAGCCGCCCCGAGCGGCGGCCGCGGCTATGAGAGCCGCGCCTCCCGCGACCGCGCCGGCGCCGGACGCGAACGCGGCTTTAACGATGAGCGATCTCTGGTTAATCGTCATGGCCCTAGCCTAATCCCCCGTCGGTATTTCCCTCAAGGCCCGCCGGGGCCGGCCGATATACAAAAGAGCAGGCAAGCGCGCGTTCGCGTCGCCGAAGGCCTGCAGGGGAGCGCAGGATGAAACGAATAGCATTAGTCGCGGCGGCCCTGCTGGGCTTGACGTCGCTCTGTTTCGGCGGCGACGTCGCCACGCTGGTAAACCTCGGGTTCTCGGCGGACTCGGCCCATTTCATGTTCGGCTTCTACGGCCTGGACCTGGGCGCGGGTAAGCCGTACGCCGAGATCTACGTCGTCGACACGAAGCGCAACGACTTCGTCCGCGACGGCGTGCATAAGGGGCTCTACGCCGTAGACTTGGAGCCGGGATGGAACCCCTCGGGCGCCTTCTTTAAGCTCTTTACGGGGGCGTCGGGCGCCGCGGGCCGCTATAAAATCGACCACCTACAGCAAGGCCGCCTGATCTACCTCTCCGTCAACGGCGAGGAGGGGGAGGACGCCCTCAGCTTCCGCGACTACAAGACCCAGGATCAATGGGAGCTCAAGCTCGAGCAGAAGGCCGCGGAGAAGGACGGCGTCACGAGCTCCTCGTTCGGCATCGAGCTGGCCTTTACGAGCGCCGCCGGCAAGAAGAGCGCCATTAAGATCGGCAACCCGCAGATAGAGCGGCGGAACGTCCTTTCGTACGCCATGCGCCAGGTTATCGTCGCCCCGGACGGCAAGACCGTCGTCATCCTGGTGGAGCGCCGCGAGCGCATAGGCCAGGCGACGGGCCTGCGCTACATGGTGGAGACCTTCAAGCTGCCCTAACGGGGCCGTCGCGAGTACGCGGCCGAGCCCTTCCGACGCACCGCGCCGCGGCGCGGCGGGCTATCCGGGCGGCTAAGCCCGGTACGCCCCCGCCGGCGGAGGCCCCGCGGGCCGCGCCGTTGAACAAGAGCCCGGCTTCCTATACTATCCGAATGCACGCCGGCCGGCGCGGGGCCCCGTCCCCGACGCGTGGCCGGCGATATCCTATCCCCACGAGGTTGCCCCTATGGCAGAGAAGATCACCCCCCGGAGCGTCGACTACTCGCAGTGGTACATCGACATCGTCCTGAACGCCAAGCTCGCCGATTATTCCCCGGTCAAGGGCTGCATGGTGATCAGGCCTCGGGGCTACGCCATCTGGGAGCGCCTGCGCGACGAGCTGGACCGGCGCTTCAAGGAGACCGGCCACCAGAACTGCTACTTCCCCATGTTCATCCCCGAGAGCTTCCTTAAGAAGGAGGCCGAGCACGTGGAGGGCTTCAGCCCCGAGCTGGCGGTGGTCACCCACGCCGGCGGCGAGAAGCTGGACGAGCCCCTGGTGGTCCGCCCCACGAGCGAGACCATCATCTGGAACACCTACCGCGGCTGGATCCAGTCTTGGCGCGACCTGCCCCTGCTCTATAACCAGTGGGCCAACGTCGTCCGCTGGGAGAAGCGCACGCGCCTGTTCCTGCGCACCACCGAATTCCTCTGGCAGGAGGGCCACACGGCCCACGAGACCCGCGAGGAGGCGGTCAAGGAGACCGAGCTCATGCTCGAGGTCTACCGCCGCTTCGCCGAGGAGGTGCTCTGCCTGCCGGTGATCGCCGGCAAGAAAAGCGAGGCGGAGAAGTTCGCCGGCGCCGTCGACACCTACTCCATCGAGGCCATGATGCAGGATAAGAAGGCCCTGCAGGCGGGCACGAGCCATTTCCTGGGCCAGAATTTCGCCAAGGCCTTCGAGGTGCAGTTCCAGAACCGCGAGGGCACCCTGGACTACGTCTGGGCCACGAGCTGGGGCGTCTCTACCCGCCTGGTGGGCGCCGTGATCATGACCCATTCCGACGACAAGGGCCTCGTGGTGCCGCCCATGCTGGCCCAGGACGAGCTCGTCGTCATCCCGATCTTCAAGAGCGACAACAAGGCCGAGGTCTTGGCCTACGCCCAGAAGGTAGCCGACGCGCTCAAGGCCGACGGCCGACGCGTGGCCTTCGACGCCGACGATTCGGCTACCCCCGGCTGGAAGTTCGCCGAGTGGGAGATGCGCGGCGTGCCCATCCGCGTGGAGGCCGGTCCCAAGGACGCGGCCGCCGGCAACGTGGTCATGGTCCGCCGCGATACCGGCGAGAAGCTCGTGGTCAAGGCCGACGAAGCGGTAGCCAAGGCGCGCGAGCTCCTCGCGGCCATCCAGAAGAACCTGCTCGAGAAGGCGCGCGCCTTCCGCGACGCCAATACCCAGCCCGTGGCCGACCTGGCCGAGGTCCGCGCCTTCTTCGGCAAGGAGAAGGCCAAGGCCCACGAAGACGGCGAGGCCCACCTGGGCACCGCCGAGGTGCCCGGCGGCTTCGCCCTGGGCCTGTGGTGCGGCGGCCGCGAATGCGAGGCCGCGCTCAAGGCCGAGCTCAAGGTGACGATACGCAACATGCCCTTCGACCGCCAGGACGGCGCCGAGGGCGGGACCTGCTGCCTCTGCGGCGCGCCGAGCAAGCATCGCGCTATCTTTGCCCGCTCGTACTAAGCCGGCGAGCCGTCGGCGTGCCGGCCGGCGGCTCATACAGCCCGCCGCGGCCCTCCTCGTATGCGCGAGCGCGCTCGCGCTCGGGGCGGCCTCGTGCGGCCGCCGAACCGGCCAGCAGCCGGCCCCGGCGGCCGCGCCCCAGGAGCGCTCTCCCTGGGCCCTCGACGGCGGCGGCTTGGCCCTCATCGTAAGCCCGGAGGGGCGCCTCGAACCCATACGCCAGGGCGGCGGCCTGCCCTACGGCGCTACGGCCGCCCTGCCCTTCGCCGTGCAAACGGCCGCGGCGGCCCTCGCGAGCGCGGACGGCCGGACCCTTATGGCCGCTATCAACCGCGTCGGCCTGTCGAGTTGGGAGCCGGGCGCCGGCCAGGCCCCGGAGGACCCCGCGCGCGAGCCGGCCTTTCAGGGCCGCAGCGTCGGCGGTTTCGTAACGGCCGGCGAGGGCCTCGCCGTCTTCCTGTACCGCCACCCCTACTTCGAAGAGGCGGACGGGCCGGCCGATGGCGGCGCCCTGCTGCACGCCGCCGGGAGCCCAGCCGCTACGGCGGCCCTGCTCGCCTTCGCGGAGCGCAACGCCGATCTGTACTCGCTCTTTCCGGCCGGCGACGGTCGCTACTTCTTTCAAACCCGCCGGGTAGAGGCCGAGCGGGCCTACGCCGCTTACGGGCTCTTTGACGCCGCCTCCGGCGGCCAAAAAGCGCTTGATCGCGCGGCCTTCGAGGCCGCCTTGGCCATGGAGTCGCTGGACGCGGCGCCGCCCCTCCTCTGGGCCGCGGCGGCGCTCCTACCCGATAGGCTCCTCCTGAGCGCGCGCCTGGAAGGCGGCGGACAGCGCGCCTACCTACGCGGCAAGGTCGACGAGGCCGCGCCGGCCATGGCCGTCGCGGGCGAACGCGGGGCGCTCGCCCTCTCCGAAGGCGGCCAGGCTGGCTATGCGGCGCCCGGCGCCGCGGTCGGCGCGGCGCTCCGGCTCGATTTCGCGGCGGCGCTGGCCGAAGCCGCCGGCCTGGCCGCGCCCGACCCGCTCTGGCGCTTCCGCGAGCCGGCGCTGCTCGACGGCTACGCCGCCTGCGTCTGGGAGGAAGGCGCCTTCCCCCTCGTCGCGCGGAGCGGCATCGTCATCCTGGCCCTGCCGTAGCTCGCCGCCGCCGATGGCTTGCCGCCGGCGCGGCGATGGCGATGGCGCGGCGCGGCGATGGCGCGGCGAAGGCGTTCGCGTTATAGTTCAGGCTATGAAAGCCGCCCGCCTCGTAATCGCGGCCGCGTGCGCGATCGTCCTCGCCGCGCCGCTCGCCGCCCTCGACCTCGAATCGATCACCGGTAAATTCGGCATCGCCGTCATCAATATCGACCGCTTCGACGATAGCCAGCCCACGGCTCCCATGCCCATCGTCAGCACCTTGGGCCTCGGGCTGGGCCTGCCCTTCGCCGAGGGCTCGTCCTGGGCCCTGCGCCCCTCGCTCGACCTGCTGTGGACGAACTATGAATGGGACGAGGCGTCCGGCCGGGCCTTGCCGACCGAATCGGATCAGTCCGGGGATAACAACGTCTTCGTCCTGGGCCTCATGCTCGACCTGCCGGTCAGCTTCGACTTCCGCTTCTCCGAGCGCCTGGGCGGCGGCGTACAGCTGGGCCTGGCGGCGCTCATGCGGGTCTCATTACCGGGCGACCCGAACCTGCCCCGCGATCAGGTCCAGGAGAATCTCAGCAAGGTGTCCGCCTATTTCTGGGGCGCCGCGCGCTGGTTCTATCCGTCCTTCGGGCTCAGGTTCGACGTCTTCCTTCAGGAGGGCTTTACCTTCGAGCTGGGGCTGCGGGGCTTCCTACCCGTCTTTAACGCCTGGACGGACGAAGCCCCCTTCTGGGACCACCTGACCGGCCACGTCAGCCTGGGCATGCGGCTGGCGCTATGATGGGCGGCCACGGAACCCCGGCCTCGACCGACGAGGCCCTTCGCCTGGCCGCCGAGGCCGGCCGCATCATCCTGGAGGCCGGCGGCGAAACCTACCGGGCCGAGGACGTCATCGGCGCGGTCGCTACCTCGCTCGGCGCCCTGGACGCCGAGAGCTTCGCGACGCCGACGGGCATCATGCTGTCCTGCGCGGCGCCCGACGGCTCGACGCGGAGCATGGTCAAGCGCATACGGAGCCGCCGCATGAACCTTTGCAAGATCGCGCGGGTAAACGAGACGGCCAGGCTCGCCGTGGCCGGCGAGCTTAGCGCCGACGAGATCGACCGCCGGCTCTGCGAGCTCGAAGCCCTCGGCGACTATCCGCCCCCGTTGCCCTCGCTCGGCGCGGCCCTAGTCACCGGCTTCTTCTGCCTGCTCTTCGGCGGGGCCTGGAACGACGCCCTGGTCGCCGGGGCGATCGGCCTCTTCATGGGGCGGGTGACCTCGTGGCTGGGCTCCATGCGGCTGTCGGGCTTCTTCGTGAACATAGCCGGCGGCGCCTTTACGGCCTTCGTAGCCCTGGCTACGACGGGCTTAGGCTGGGCGAGCCACCTGGATACGGTGATCATAGGCGGCATCATGCTGCTCGTGCCCGGCGTCATGATCGTAAACGCCATACGCGACACCATAGCCGGCGACCTGGTCGCCGGCGTGGCCCGCGGCGCCGAGGCGTTCATCTCCGCCGGCGGCATATCCATAGGCGTCGGCTTCGCCTTGAAGAGCTGGGAACTCCTGGGAGGCGCCTGGTGATCGCCGGCGCCGTGGCGGCCTTGCCGCAACTCCTGTGGGCTCTCCTTGCCACCTTGGGCTTCGGGCTCCTGTTCCGTACCCCGATACGCGACCTGCCCTTGGCCGCCCTGGGCGGCGCCTTGGCCTGGGGGGCCTACCTCGGCGCCGACGCGAGCTCGGGCTCGCCGGCCTTCGCCTACTTCGCCGCGAGCGTCGCCGTCGGGCTCTACGCCGAGGTACTGGCCTGGCTGTCGCGGCGCCCGGCCTCGCTCTTCATACTCTGCGCCATCATACCGCTCGTGCCCGGCGGCGGCATGTACTATACGATGTTCCACGCCGTGGCCGGCGACATGGCGCGGGCGGCCGACGCCGGCTTCGCCGCGCTGACCGCGGCGGGCGCCATCGCGGCCGGCTTGGCGGTGGCCTCGGCCATGGCCCGTATCGCCTGGCTCAAGAAGCCGAGCTTCGGCGGGCCGGGGCGCCGGGCTGGTCCGGGCGGCCGAACCCCGGGCGGCCGAGCCCCGGGCGGCTGACGGCCTAGGGCAGGATGGACATGGCCGAGAAGAAATGCAGCACCGTGCCCGCGGTCACGAACAGATGCCAAACCGGATGCGACCAGGTCCATTTCTTCATCACGTAGAAGGCCGCGCCGGCGGTGTAGGCCACGCCGCCGGCTAGGAGCAGGCTTACGGTCTCGGGACGGGCGACGGCGTTCAAGGGCTGCCACGCGAGGACGATGATCCATCCCATGGCGATATACAGCGCCGCGGAGAGGATCTTGGCCCGGCCTACGACGAAGGGCTCGAGCGCGATGCCGGCGACGGCCGCGGCCCAAACCACGCCGAAGACCCACCAACCGACGCTCGCCCGCAGGAGTACCAAGGCGAAGGGCGTATAGGTTCCCGCTATCAGAAGATATATCGAAGCATGATCCAAGACCTTGAAGACCCGCTTCGCCTTGGGCGCGGTCAGGGCATGGTACAGCGTCGACATGGTATAGAGCATGACGGCGGACGCGCCGAAGAGCGAGAAGGAGACCACGTGCCAGGCGTCCCCTCGCGTCGCCGCGCCGATCACGAGTATGACGAGGCCGGCTACGGCCACCAGGGCGCTGACGCCGTGGGTAATGGCGTTGCTCAACTCGGCGACGAAGGGGTATGAGCCGTCGTCCCCGCGCGAGGGAGCTTGGGCATCCATGCGGATAGAATCTGACATCGTTGTATAGACCTGCCTTTCATAGCGCGCGCAGGATCGTCACGTGACGCTCCATGCGCTTACGCTACTACTAGACCGCCACGGATAACGGAGGTTGCGCGCGAGACCTCGACGCTTAAATAAAAAAAAACGGAACGCCGGCCCAGGCGCTCCGTTTTATGGGTTATAGAAACCCTTTTACCTATCCCCCAATTTTTTTATCTTCTTATTACCAGCAACTTTATGAACTGTGGAGGAACCACACCAACGCAACTATATGTGCAATATCCAGGCCAAATCACAAAAAATCATACTAAATTAGTTATTTTCATATCTGAAAAGCAATTACCATCGTTCAACAATAAAGCGAACAATGAACTGCCACGCATCGCACCTGTGCATTTTTTCACAAGCTCGATAGGAAGATTCTAGGACAGGAGCTTTTTTTCTACATAAGTTGAAGACTTATCGCCATCTGTGTGGAAACGACGGACTGTCCGTTTTTGCACACCCATTGAAACACCCTAGTCGCTATCCTTCTCCAGCGAGCTCAGGCGTCTATTCAGGGCCGTCCTGGACAAGCCTAGGAGTCCGGCGGCTATGCCCTGGTTGCCTCCCGATCGTCTCATGGCCTCTTGGACGAGGGCTTCGTTCATGGCCTTCAGGCCCGGCAGGACGGGCATGGCGGCGAGCAACTCATCCAAGCCGCTTCCGCCGTCCGACCCTTCGCGGGAGGCCTTAGCGGCGGCCTTGTCGCGCGGGGCGACGGGCAGGATGCGCTCCTTGAACGAGGCCAGCGGTAGCACGCGGGAGGCCGATCGCCCGACCGCGTCGTAGACGAGCGACTCGAGCTCGCGAACGTTGCCGGGGAAATCATAGGTTCGCAGCAGGTCATAGAGCTCGTTCGGGACGGCCGGCGGGGATTTCTTGAACTTCTCGGCGGCCTTGGACGCGAAATGAGCGACGAGCAGGGGCAGGTCCCCGTATCGTTCCCTAAGCGGCGGTATGGCGACGCAGTGCGTGCTCAGGCGATAGTACAGGTCGCGCCTAAAGCTCCCCTGAGCGGCGGCCTGGCCGAGGTCGCGATTGGTCGCGGCGACGATCAGGGCGTCCGAGGACCGGGTAAGGTCGGCGCCCAAGGGATAGTAGAGTCGCTGCTCGATGAGCCGCAGGAGCTTGACCTGGCTCTGCTGCGAAAGATCGCCGATCTCATCCAAGAACAGGGTGCCGCCGGCGGCCTGCTCGATAAGCCCCGGACGGTCGGCGTCGGCGCCGGTAAAGGCGCCCTTCTTATGCCCGAAGAGCGTGTCGCTGAACATGGTGTCGTCCAGCCCTGCAATGTTCACCGTGACCAAGCGGCCCGCGCGGCCGGAGGCCCCGTGGATCGCCGCGGCGAAGAGCTCCTTGCCCGTACCCGATTCGCCGCCTACGAGTATCGCCTTATCGCTGGACGCGATGGCCTCTATGTACCGGAAGAGGGCGACCATCCTGGGGTCGCGGGTGACGATCGGCGCGAAGCAGGCCGGTAGCGCGCGCTCCGGCGCCAGCATGCTCTCGCGCAGGGCCGCGCCGTAGCGCCTGAGGCTGTTTATCTGCGCGGCGTGCTCCAGGCTGGCTATGAGCCGCGCGGTCTCGGCGGTCTTGGGCACGAAGTCGAAGGCGCCCGCCCGCATGCAACGGACCGCCGACTCGGTATCGTCCAGGGCCGTGGCCACGATCACCGGGAGCTCGGGATAGCGGGCGCGCAGCTCCCCCAGGATCTCGTAGCCGTCGGCCTCGGGCATGGCCAAGTCCAGGATGACCGCCAGGGCGGGCTCCCCCTCCAGCGCCGCCCACAGCTCGTCGGGCCGCTCGAACAAGCCGAGCTCGGCGTAGCCTTCGAATTTGAGGGTCCGCCCGAGCCGAGCCAGCACCGCGGCGTCGTCATCCAGGCACAGAATCCGTCCAGCCTTATCCATCGTTCGCCTCGCTATCGGCTTGGGGCCGCCCCGGATCGGGGCGGAACCGTATCGACGCCGTCGTCCCGCGGCCGGGCGACGACGAAAGTCGGAAGTCGGCGCCGAGCTCGCGGAGTATGCCGGCGCAGACGGACAAACCCAGGCCGCTTCCGCCGCTTCGACGCCTCGTCGTAAAGAAGGGATCGCAGGCCTTGCCCAGCGTCGACTCGTCCATGCCCTCGCCGTCGTCGACGATCCGGACGGCCGCGAACCCGTCCTCCCAGGCGCTGCGGACGACGACGGAACCGCCGCGCCCACCGAGGGCCTGCAAGCCGTTCTCTATAAGATTCACGAAGACCTGGGCCAGCTTCATGCGGTCGCCGCGCACCTTCGGCAGCCCCGCCTCGAGCTCATCCTTGAGCTCGGCCCCGGCGAGCCGCGCCTCGTGCCGTAGGAGCCGCATGGCGTAGCGCAGGGCCTCGTTCACGTCCGCGGAGCCGGACTCGCCCTCCGGCCGGCTGGCGTAATCCTTGAGCTCCGCCACGATGCGGCGTATGTGCTGGGCGCCCATGAGCAGGTCGTCGAGCATCGAAGGCAGCTCGGCCGCCAGGTCGTCGTACGAGAAGCCGCGTATGCGAAAATCCGGCTCCGCCCGGGCGACGCGCTCGATGGCGGGCGCGAGCTCGCGCCAGATCTCCTTGAGCATGGGCGCGCCCCGCAGCACGGCGTTGTTCGGGGTATTGATCTCGTGCGCGACGCCGGCCGAGAGCATGCCGAGGGTGCGCAGCTTGTCATGCTCGGCCATGCGCTCGCGCCGCTCGCGCTCCTCGCGCAGCGCCCGCGCCAGGGCCAGCTGGCCGCCGAGGCGCAGGAGGAGCTCGGACGCCCCGACCGGCCGCACCAAGTAGTCGCTGGCGCCCGCGTCCAAGGCCTCCTTCAGGTCCTCGGCCCGGGCGGAGTCTACGACCATGAGCACCGGCAAGATGCGGTCGGGATAGGCGGCCCGCAAGCCGCGGCAAAAGTCCAGGCCCTCCTCCCCCCGTATGCGCGCGGAGGCCACGACGGCGTCCCAGGGAGGCTCGAGCGCGGGCCGCTCCAGGGACGGCGGATTCGGTGGGGCGGCCACGGCGTAGCCGGCCGAGGCCAGGAGCTCGGCGAGGCGGCGCCGGCTCGACTCGTCGGCGTCGACCACCAAGATCGCGCCGAGCGCATCCGGCTCCGGCGACTCCGGCGGATCCTTCGCCCCGGCGTTCGCCGGGGCGGCCCCGGCGCTCGGCGGCCGATCCGGAGCGGGCTCCGGCCGGCGCGGGCCCGCCTCGGCCGCCGGCGCCTGCCAATGCATCGATAGGGGGAAGACGAGCTTGAATCGCTCCTGTCCCGATCCGCGTTCATAGTCCAAGCCGCCGCCTAGAATCCGCGCCAACCTAGCGCTGAGCTCTACCGCGAAGGGGAGCGCATAGGGGGCGGCCGCCGTCTCCGCGCCCTCGAGGGGTAAGGAAAGCTCGAAGTACGCCAGGAAGCGGTCGGAACGGAGGCTGAGCGATATAGGGCGGCCCCGGGCCAGGGCGGCCCCGTGGGCTACGAGGGCGTAGAGGAGGCGATGCATGGCCTCGATGTCGTTGCGCAGCTCGGTCGGGGGTAGTTCAAGCTCGCCGTAGCGGACGTAGCCGGGCAGCTGCCTAGCCGCGATGGCCGCGCAGGAGCGCGCCAGGGCCGCCAAATCGAAGCGCTCGTCGCGGAGCGCCAGGTCGCCGCGCCTGAGCCGTAGGTAGAGCGCCAGGCTGCCCGCGGCGTACTGCAGGCGAGAGCCCTCGGCCCGGGCGGCGTCCGAGAGGCCCGAGTCCAGGAAGCCGTCCAAACCGGCCAAGCCTTCGCGGCATTCCCGCGCGAAGGCCAGGCTCAAGGCCAGGATCTCGGCCTCGGCCTCGGTCGGAACCGGGCGCGACGAAGCCCCGCCGCCGCGTTCGCCTTCGGTCGCCATGGCTAGCCCCGCTCGTCGGGTAGGCTGACGAGGCCGGCGGCCAAGGCGCCGCGGACGGCGCCTAGATCCGCCCGGCCGTCCGACCGGAGCCACCCGGCGCCGAGCTCCAAGCCGAAAGGCCGCCGTGCGACGTGCTCGGGATAGTGGGCGTCGGAGCCGCGTATCCTCGTATAGCCGCGGGCGTCTTCGGGCGTAAGCGGGCGTATGGATTCGACGGCCGCATAGGGGCCGTCCGGCAGGAAGCCGAGCTGGGCGATGGCCCCGAACATCGGCCGGTCGATATGGGCCGGTATGACCAGGGCGCCCAGGCCGGCCGCCCGGGCGCAGAGCTCGTCGAAGCCCAGCTCGAGGGCCGCGCCGAAGTAGGTTTGGGGAAGGTCGACGACGTTATCGTCCTCGTCGACCACCGCCTGGTCGCCCAAGGCCTCGGGGTCGTAGGGATAGGCCGGCAGGCGCTCGGCTAGGGAGGCGCCGAAGGACAGCGCCGCGTCGGGTTCGTCGAAGAGGCAGAGCACGTGGACCTCTTCGGCGCTACAGGCCTCGATACCGTAGAGGGCGGCCACGCCCTCGCGCCGGGCGGCGGCGGCGAAGGCCGGCGCGTTCAGGGCGCTGTTGTGGTCGGTTAGCGCCACGAGCCCCAGGCCGCGCTCCCGGGCCAGCGAGGCCAAGAGCGAGGGCGACAGCTCGAGGCTAGCGCAGGGCGAGAGGCAGCTATGGTTATGGAAGTCGCAGGCGACCAGCAAGCCGGCCTAGGGCCCTAGGCCCCGGAGGCGAGCGCGGCGTACAGGAGGCCCGCCGCCTGGAACTGGGTCATGCCGGTACGGAAAACCGCCACGCCCTCGTCGCGGGCCGCGTCCAGCATGTCCTGGGGCACGGGCCGGGCGTTACAGACGATCACGGCGGCCAGCCCGACCAAGGTGGCGACCGCCACGGTATTCTTATGGGCCTGGATGGTGATCAGGGCCTGGTCCTTCTCGGCCTTGGCCATCACGTCCGACAGGAGGTCGGACGAATAGCCGCCGGCGAGGGGCCTATCTTCGTACGCGCCCTGCAGCTCCTCCAGGCCGAGCTTCGACTTTAATTCGCTTATATTCATGCCTTCTCCTCATTGCTAATGCGTACCCGCGCCCGTACCGTGGTCCCGCCCCCCGGGGCCGATTCGATGAAGAAATCGTCGCTGGAGCGCTTCGCGTTCGGCAGGCCCAGGCCCGCCCCGAAGCCCAGGGACCGTATCCATTGATTGGCCGTAGAGTAGCCCTCGGTCAAGGCGCGTTCCAGGTCGGGGATGCCCGGCCCCGTATCCTTAGCCAGGATCTCGACGCCGTCGGATCCTACGCTGAACTCCATGATGCCGCCGTACGAATGGATCACCTGGTTAAGCTCCAGCTCGTAGCTGGCGATGGCGGCGCGCCGTATGGTCGCCGGGTCGACGCCCTGCCCCTTGAGCGCCTTCTTGAGCTCGGTAGAGGCCTTGCCGGCGTTCTCGAAGTCGAAACGCCGGGTCGTGAAGCTCAAAAGCAGGGGCTCCCGCCCGGCGGCGCCGCCGGCGCCGGCGGCCTGGGCGGCGCGCTGCCTGGCGTTCTCCCGGGCCAGCCCCGACTCGAGGCGCTCGACCTCCCTGTTCATCTCGACGAGCAGGGCGCGGATGATGTCGGCCGCGGTGACGATGCCGACCAGGGCCCCGTCGCGCGACATGACCGGGAAGCGCCGATAGCCGTAGCGATTCAGGTAGCTGATGGCGAAGCTCAGCGGCATGTCCTCCTCGAGCACGATGACGGCCCGGGTCATGCGCGACTCGGTCCGCTCGTCTATCCAGCCGCCGTCCAGGGCCGCGATGACGTCGCCGATGCTCACGATGCCGACCAGCCGGCCGCCGTCGAGCACGGGCGCGCCGGTGATGCCCCGGTCGCGCATGAGGTGCTGCACGGAGCGCAGGCTGTCGCCCGGGGCCGCCGTCACCAGCTCGCGGGTCATCACGTCGGAGACCTTGAGCCGGTAGATCAGCTCGAGCACCACCGGCGACGCGCCCTCGGTATCTATCGGTATCGTTTCCATCTCGGCCAATTCTAAACCCGAAGCCGTAGGGAAACAAGGCGGGCGGCTCGCGGACGAGCGGGGCTGCGGAGCGACGAGAGGCGGCCGACCGCCGACTGCGCGCCGACTTTGCGCCGACCGCCAACCGCCGACATTGCGCCGACCACCCGCTATCCACCCGCCGACCGTCGACTTTGCGCCGACCACCCTACCGCCGACCGCCGACCGCCCGCTAACCATCCGCCGACCTTACGCCTACCGCGCCGCGCTTGCATCGTCCGCGGGGGAGGCCCATACTTAAGGCCGCTGCGGAGGCTCAGGTCCATGATCAAGATCTTAGCGAAACTCGTGCTAACCCTCGGCTCGAACGCCGGCTCCGCCCAGGTCGCCGCCGGGCTGGCTTCGGGCCTCGCCCTGGCCCTGATACCGCCGGGCAACCTGCTTTGGCCGCTGCTCTTCCTAGCCCTCTTCTTCACCAAGGCGCACTACGCGGTCATGCTCGCGTCGGCGGCGCTCTTTAAGCCCGCGGCGATCGCCGCCGCGCCGCTGATCGACGCGCTCGGCTGGGCCTTTCTCACCCATCCTTCCCTGGAGCCGACCCTGACGGCGCTCTACGACGCGCCCATCGCCCCGCTCACCCGCTTCAACGACACCCTGGTGGCCGGCGGGATCCTAGCCGCCGTCGCGCTCTGGCTACCGGCCTTCGCGCTCGGGCTCTTCGGGGTCCGCGCCTACCGTAAGCGCCTGGCGCCGGCAATGGCCAAGAGCCCCTTGGTCCTCGCCCTCAAGAAGCTGCCGTTGGTCAAAGCGCTAGGCTCGGCCATCGGCGCGGCCCGACGCGTCGGCGAGGCGCAGTAAAGGAGCCCGGGATGAAGGAGCGCGAAACGAAAAAGTCGGGCGCCAAGCCGCCCAAGCCCCACGCCCTGTATCGCAAGCCCGTCAAGGCCGGGCGCTTCGAGAAGCGCTATCTCAAGGCCATAGAGCTCGAAGCGGATAAGAAATTGCTCGGAGACTCCTTCGAGCTGCGGGATGGAGCATACCGCCTGCGGGAGGGCCTCGGCGCGGCGGAGCTCAAGCGCCTAAACGCCTTGGCCCCGTTCATCAAAGCCAACGCCGGCTTCGTGAAGGGCCCGCCGCTCGTAGCCGCCGGCCTCCTGACCATCGGCGCGGCCGCCTTCGGCGCCGTGGGCATGAACCCGCTCCTGGAGCGTAGCGTCGAGCTGGGCCTAGAGGCCGTATTCGGCGCTAGGGTCGAGCTGGACGGCTTTCGCCTCTCGCCCTTCGGCCTACGCGCCGGCGCGGACGCCCTGCGCATAGCGGACGCCGGCGCGCCGATGACGAACCTGATAGAATTCGGCCGCATGGAACTGAGGCTGAACCTCGCGGCGGCGCTACGCGGCAAGCTCTATATAGAGGAATTAAGCGCCGCTTCCATCGCGACCGGCACTCCGCGCGCCGTTTCGGGCGCCTTGCCCCAGCGGCCGGCTCCCGAACCTAAGCCCCGGCGCGAACGCCCCGAGGCCCCGCCCCTCGTGGACTTCGAGCGCTTCGACGCCGCGGCGCTGCTCGAGGCCGAGCGGGGTAAATTGGCCGTCACGGCGGCCTACGCCGAGGCCGAGGCGGCCTATGCGGCGGCCGTCGGGCGATGGGCGGGGCGCCGTGCCACGTCGGAGGCGGCCATCGCCCAGGCTCAGGATGCATACGCCGGCCTCGTCGCCCTGGACGTCGCGGCCCTAAGGAGCGTCGACCAGGCTACCAAGGCCCTAGGCGAGCTCCGCGCCGCCCTCTCGGCAGCCCAAGGCCTGCGCGCCGAGGCCGACGGCCTGGTCAAGGATATCGGCGAAGACGAAGCTAGGCTGGCCGGCCTGCTCCGCGCCGCCCGCCGGGCGACGGACGAGGACCTGGCCTACCTCAAAGCCTTCGTGAACCCCCGGAGCGGCGTCGCGGCGGCGGCCTTGGAGCCGGCCCTGCGCGCGACGCTATCGGACGCGGCCGAACGCTACCTTGAGCTCGGAGCCAAGGCCTTAGCGGCCGCGACGGCGCTGGCGACGCCGCCGGCCGAGCGCGCGGTCGAGCCGGATCGCCGGGGCCGCGTCGTTCGCTACCCGGGCGCGCGCTATCCGGCCTTCCGCCTAGGCTTGCTGTCGGCGAGCTTTAGCGACGGAGGCGGCTCCTGGGAACTCGAACTCAGGGAGCTCTCGAGCGATCCCGCCCTGGTCGGCTCCCCGACCAAGCTAAGCCTACGAGGCGAGTCGAAGGACGGCGTCGCGGCCAGCCTGAACGCGGACGCGTTCCTTGACCGCGCCGACCCGCGCTCCTTCAGGGTCAGAGGGGAACTGCAAGGCCTGCCCGTGGCGTTGGAAGATGAACTGCAAGCCGTGGGACTGGCCGGGCTCCGCGGAACGGCCTTAGGCGAGCTCGGCTTAGAAGGCGACAAGGATGGGACCGTGCGCGGCGGCCTGACCATGCGGCTAGACCGCCCGATCGCGGCCCGGGCGAGCGGGACCCTGGGCAAGGCCTTCGCCGACGCCTTAACGACGGCCGGGGCCCTTACGCTGAGCGCGGATTGGCAGGGCGGCGGCCCGGGGCCGGAGCGTTTCGCCATAGCGACGGATATCGACCGCCTCGTAGAGGAGGCGGTGCGACGCGTAGCCGAGACCTACGCCCGGCAAGCCGCGGCGGCCGTCGAAGCGGAGCTACGGCGCTACGTATCCGAGGACCTGGCGGACGGGCTCGGCTCCCAAGACGAGTTCGAGGCGCTCTACGCCGCCGCCCAAGGCGACCTGGCGGCGGCCGACGCGCTCCGAAGGGGCCTGGACGCCAAGCGCCGGTCCGTCGAGGACAAGGCCGGGGCCCTCGCCGCCGCCGCGACGGCGGGAGCCCAAAAGGCCGCCCAAGAGGCGCTCCGGGGCGTCGGCGTGCCGACGATACCGAAGATCGGCCCCTAAATCGCCGAAAAGCCGAAGGCGGCCTTAGATCAGGCCGAACGCCGCGAAGGCGTCCATGCCCCAGCCGACCAGGATCGCGCCGAGCCAGAGCACGGCGATGACGAGGCCGACGACCCTGCGCCGGGCTATGGTCAGGGCGCCGGCTATAGCGCCGACGGAGGTTCCCGCGCCCGCGACGAGGAAGGCCGCGATCGCGCCTCGGCTCATCCCCGATTCGACGAGCGCGCGGACCAGGGGCATCGACGCCTCGGAACTGACGTAGAGCGGCAGGCCCAGCGTGGCCGCCAGGGGCACGCCGTAGGCGCGGCCCTCGCCGAAGAGGCCTTGAATCCAGGCGGCGGGGATAATGCCGTTCAAGAAGTAGCCGACGAACGCGAAGCCGGCGAACAGGGGCACGAGCCTGCCGGCGACGCTCGCTACGAGGCGCAGATAACGTTGAAGCATTTCGACGAACGGTCGGGCTGCTACCGGGGCGGCGACCGGGGCCGGGGCCGCCGGGGCGGCGCACCCGCAGCCGAGCCCGGCCGGAAGGGGAGTCGGAGCGAGGGCCGGGGCCAAGGGCGCGCCGCACCCGCAGCCGACTTCGCTCAGAAGGGGTGCCGGGGCGGCTACCGGGGCGTCCGGCGCGCGGCACCCGCAGCCGGCCTCGGAGGGGGAGGCGGTGGCCGCGAAGCGAATCTGCCCCTTGAGCCAGCCGCGCGCCTCCAGGACGTTGGCTACGGCGCCGCCGGCGAGCCCCAACAGTATCGTCGCGCCGAAGTACGCTAACGCGAAGGGCCAGCCGAAAAGCCCCGCGCTGTAGAAGAGCTGGCTGGGGGAGCTCAAGGGCGAGGCCACCATGAAGGCGACGATCGGCCCCAAGGGCATCGACCCGGCCATCATGCCCAAGACGACGGCCGTCGTCCCGCATGAGCACAGGGGGGTCGTGACGGCGACCGCCGTAGCCGCCGCCACGCCGGCTCCGCGGAAGCGCCGCAGGAAGGCCGAGGCGCCGTCCGCATCCAGGAAGAGCTTCAGCGCCGCGGCGATGAGTATGCTCGTGAGCAGAAAAGGCCAGTTGTGCGTGAACGTGACCGCCGTTCGGCGGAGCGCCGTGAGTACGAGCGCTAGAATGAAATCCATGCTTTCCTCCGTTGATTGCTTCGTCGCCCGTACGGACGAGCGGAGCCGTCGAAGGATGCAGGAATTCGAACGCGTCGACGCGCTTAGGGCCGCCGCCTCGGCGCCGCCGCCGCGCGGCGCAGATCGCAGGCGGCGCAGCGGGGTTCGTAGTCCACGATGCCGCCGAACGAGTCGAGCTCGAAATGGCAACAGGCGAGCAAGGCCTCTTTGAGCCTAACGCGCGCCCGCAGGATCCGGGACTTGGCGGCGGCCAGGGATACGCCCGCGCTCTCGGCGTATTCGGCCTGGGTCAGGCCCTCGTACTCGGTCGCGATAAGGGCGCCCCGGTAGGGCTCGGGCAGCGAGCCTATCATCTCGCGGAGCGAAAACGCTATGCGCGCCGCCGGGTCGTCCTCGAACTCGGCGCGGCCGTACGGCGACTCCGGTTCGTCATCGAGCGCCAGGTTATCGCGCCGTCCCCGATAGTGGTCGATGATGAGGTTGCGCGCCACCCTATACACCCAGCGCTCGAACGAGTCCCGGGGCGGCAGGCAGCACAGCCCGGTATGGACGCGCACGAAGACCTCCTGGAGCAGGTCCTCGGCGTCCTCCGGCCGGGAGGCCTTGGAGCGGATGAAGGCCAGAAGCCTATCCTTATAGTTATTCCACACCAGCTCGACTTGCTCGGCTTCCATCGCTCCCTCCTCGGGCCCGCATCCTATGGGCGCCGGCGCGCCCCGTCAAGATGAGGCCCCGCGCCCCCGCGCCCTCGGGCGCCGACCTCGGGCTCCTAGCCGTTTGGTCGGCCGTAAAGCCCGAGGAAGAGCTTGCGGAGCAGGGCGACTTTCTCGAATCGCTTTTCCTGCCCGCGGAGCAGGCGGCCGATATTGGCCCGGTGCGTAAACGCGATGAAGGGCGCGGCGAGGAAGCCGAAGCCCAGGAGCCAGGGCGATTGGCCCGACGCGCCGAAGGCCGGCGCGATCAGCGCCGCGCTTAATACGCAGGCGGCTAAGATGGACGAGAGCGATACGATGCCCGTCGACAGGAGGACGAGCGCGAAGGCCGCGGCGGCAGGGATGAAAGCCGCCGGGGCGAAGGCCAGGAGGGCGCCGGCCGCCGCGGCCACGCCCTTGCCGCCCCTAAAGCCGGCGAAGACCGTCCAGACGTGCCCGGCTACGGCGGCGAGCCCGCAGAGTAGCATGGCTCCTTCGCGGGCCGCGGGCGCGGCCGCCCCGCCCGCCAGGAGGCTGATGGCGGCGGCCGCGAGATAGCCCTTGCCGACATCGACCAGGGCGACCGCGAGGCCGGCCTTCCAACCGAAAACCCGAAAGGCGTTGGTGCCGCCGGCGTTCCCCGAGCCTTCGTTTCGAGGATCGCGTTTGAAGAACAGCTTGCCCACGACCACGGCGGTCGGGAACGAACCGGCTAGGTAAGAAAGGATGAGCGCCGCTATAAGGCCGATCATGCGCCGGATCCTCGGGCGGCGGCCGCTGGGCCCGTCGCCGCGGGGTCCGGCGCATCGGGGTCCGGCGCATCGGGGCCCGGCGCATCGGGGCCCGTCGCCGCGGCTAAGCCCGGCGTCGAGGCGCCGTCGATGAAGCCCGTAGGGGCGGGCGGCAAGAGGAAGGCCAGGGCCACGGCGCCGAGGCCGGCGTGGACGGCCAGGGCCGGGCCGATAGGCGTTATCTCCAGTCCCTCGCCGCAGGCGTAGCGCTCCTCAAGCGCGCGTTTTAACTCCGTCGCGTCGGCTTCCGCGTCGACGTGCCCGATCAGGGCCTCTAAGCCCGAGCCGAGCGGCAGGAGCCGCTCTACCTTCTTAAGGATGGCGCGGACCCCATTCTCGGGCCCGAAGTACAGGCCCTCGGAGGCCGCCTTGCCGTCTTGGCCCACGGTCAGGACCGGCCGTAGGCCGAAGGCGCGCGCGGCCAGGCCCTTCATGCCCTTGAGGCGGCCCGAGCGCAGGAGCCCGTCTAGCTTACGTGCCGCGACGAGGAGCCGCACGCGCCCGGCGGCGTCCTCGGCGACCGCCGCGACCTCGTCGGCGCGGGCGCCGCGGGCCGCGGCCTCGGCGGCCTTCAGGGCTACGAGGCCGGCGCCGACCGATATCTGGCGGGTATCGTAGGCCCTGAGCCGCTTCGCCTCCTTGGCCGCCCGCGCGCTACGGCGGCCGGCCTCCAGGGTGCCCGAGAGCGCCTCGGAGATGCCCAGGTACACGGCCTCGTCGGCCTGCCCCAGGGCCAGGTCATATTTCCTTGAAAACGACGCGGCGCTCGGCTGGCTCGTGGTCGGATAGCGGGCCGGTGCCGTACGCAGGTAGGCGGCGAGCCCCTTCGCGTTCAGGCCCAGCCCATCCAAGTAGCTCTTGCCTTCTATGATGACCTGTACGGGCACCGTCTCGACGCCCAAGGCCAGCTTGGCCTCGTCGGGCAGGTCGGCCGCCGAGTCGACGACCACGGCGCAGGGCCTACGGCCGGCCGCGGCCCGCCGTTGTTGCAGGATCATATCGTCGGCCTTCGGCTGCTCCACCGCGCCGAAGGAGGCCAATGCGGCGAATACGGCCGCGGGGTCGTCGCTATGGACATGGGCCTTGGCCAGGCGCGCCGAGCCGGCGGCCACGACCGAGTCGCCCAAGCGCTCGAGCGTAGCCCGCAGGGCCGTAAGGTCTATGCCGTCCCCGGCCACCAAGGCTTCGACGCAATAGCGCTTGCTCGGCTCCTCGCCGGGCGGCAGTATCTCCGGAGGGCTCAGGGCGAAGGCTTCGTCGACGGCCGACTCGGGTAGGTCGCGCAAAGACCCGCGTTGGATAAAGCCGTAGACGCCTTCTATGAGCCGGACGAAGCCCAGCGCGCCCGCGTCTACCACGCCGGCGCGCTTGAGCTCGGGCAGGAGCTCCTTGGTGCGCTCGAGCGAGGCCCGCGCGTCGGCCAAGGCGGTCTTCAGCAGCTCGAAGAAATCGTCGGTCCGCTGCGCGGCGCGGGACAGGGACTCGCCCCAGTCGTGCAGTACCGTCACGATAGTGCCTTCTTTCGGGGCCGAGAGCGCGGCGCGGGCGGCGGCGGCGGCCCGGCGCGCCGCTTGGGCGAAGCGCCTGGTGCCGACCCGGGCCTCGTCGGCCAGATCCTCGGCCAAGCCCTGGAAGAACTGGGCCAGGATGGCCCCCGAGTTGCCGCGAGCGCCGGCCAAGGCGGCCTCGGCCGCGAGCCTGGCCGTGCCGCCGATATGGGCCCCGCCCGCCGGCGCCAAGCCGCTCGTAAGGGCGAAGGCGGTGGCGGCCATATTCGCGCCGGTATCGCCGTCGGCCACGGGGAAAACGTTGATGCGATCTAGGAAGCCGGCGCTTTCGATGAGGCGGCCGGCCCCGGCTATGAGGCCGCGCCGTAGGCGGCGGCCGTCGATATAGGCGATCTTCATGACAATAAAGCGTATCGTGTCAAAGCCCTAAAGTCAACCATGACAATCAACTATTAAGATGCGCCGGCAACCGCGTCCGGATCGGGCGCGCTCCGGGCCGCGTCGACGATTCGGCGCCGAAGTTGCCGATAGTATGGATATGAAGACGCCCTCCCCCTACGCGCCGCACGCTCGTACCCCGCGTACCGTCCCGCGTACCGTCCCGCGCACCATCCCGCGCGCGGGAGCGCTCGCCGTGATCCTGCTCGTGGCCGCAACCGCGGGCGCCCCGGGCGCGCAGCCGGCGGCCCAGGCCCCGTATGAAACCGGCTTGGCCTCCTGGTACGGCGTACCCTTCCACGGCCGGATCGCCGCCTCCGGCGAGCGCTACGACATGGAGGCCATGACCGCGGCACACAAGACCCTGCCCTTCGGCTCCCGGGTGCTAGTAAGCTGCCTGGATACGGGCCTGTCGGTAGAGGTGCGGATAAACGACCGCGGCCCCTTCGTCGACGGCAGGATTATCGACCTGAGCGCCGCCGCCGGCCGGGCGCTGGGCCTGGACAGGCGGGGCCTGGCGCGCGTCGAGCTCCGCGTACTCGCCTGGCCCGGCGGCGCGTCTTCGCCGGCCGGCGGCGCGCCGACGCCCGGCCTACGCGTGCAAGCGGCCAGCTACGCATCCGAGCGGCGGGCCGCGGAGCTCGCCGCGGCCCTGGCCGGGGACGGCCTGCCCGCGGCCGTGGAACGAGCCCCCTCGGGGCATTACCGCGTCGTCCTGCCCGCCCGCGACCGGGCCCACGCCGACGAGCTCCTACGAAGCGTACGGGCGCGCGGCTACGCCGACGCCTTCGTAAAGACGGGCGAATAGCCGCGCGCATCGTTCGATTGACAGGCGCGCGAGCCCGCCTTACCATGGGCTCATCTCGAACGATACGTAGAAAGTTCGGCTCCGGGGGTCGTCCGTGGCGATAGAAGGCGGATCCATGGCGGCGATTTGGCTCTCCCAGGCGGCCGCCGCGGCCGTGGTCGTATATCTAGTCTCTGGTTTTAAAATATTATCTATTAACTATCGCGAGCGGGCGAACCGCGTCGCCGCCGCGCTTTGCCTTACCCTGGCGCTATGGGCCCTGCAGGCCGCCCTATCGTACGCTACCCGCGACCCCTCGCTTACCGTCGCGCTCGCCAGGCTCCTGTCCTGGACCTGGACCTTCTTCCCGGTCCTGGGCTACCACCTGAGCCTAGAGCTCCGCGACCCGGCCGCGGCCCGGGCGCGCCGTGGCCTGGGCCGCCTGCGGCTCGGCCGCGTCGCGCTCGTCGCCGGCTACCTGGGCGCGGCCTACCTATACTATCTCTTGGCCGGCCCGCTCCTCATGGGCGCCGAGCGCCGGGCGGGCTACTGGTCGGTAGCCATCCGGCCGGGCCCGGGCTTCTCCGCCTTCTCGGCCTTCTATTTCGGGTATAACCTGCTCGCCATATCCGTTGTCGTCGGCCGGCTGATCGTCTCTAAGAGCCCCCGGGAGCGTCGCCGGCTGGCCGTCGTAGCCGCGACGCACGCCGTCTCGATACTCGGCGGCTTCACGACCGACACGGTGCTCGGCTTCCTCGGCGTGGACTTCCCGCGCGTCGGCGTACTCTGGGCCGGGGTCTGGGCGCTCGGCCTGAACGTCGCCATGGCCCGCTACGGCTTCCTCTCGCCCTTCAGCGCCAAGGAGATCGGCCTGCTCATGGACCGCTTCATCGAGCGATCCATGGACGGCATCGTCATCTGCGACGCAGCCGGGCGCGTCGTCTACTGGAACGCGCCCTTGGCCGAGTGCACCGGCATCGGCGCCGACGAGGCGAAGGCCCGGACCATCTACGAGCTCTACGACCGCCTCGCCGTCCCGGCCGCCGACGGGATCGCGCGCGGAGGCGGGAGCGCGGACTGCGCCCGGGGCGGGGCGCGGCTCTCGGAGCTGGAGATCGCGCGGCCCGACGGGAATCGGCGCTGGCTCCAGGCGAGCGCCTTCACCATCCCCGGCGAGGCGGGGGACATACTGGCCTTCGTCGTCCGGGACGTCAGCAAGGAGCGCCGCGCCGCGGAGGAGGCCCTGGAGCGCCTTAGGCGCCAGGGCCGCGCCCAGAAGATGGAGGCGCTGGGGGCCCTGGCGGCCGGCATAGCCCATGACTTTAACAATACCCTGGGGGGCATCGTAGGCGCCGCCTCGGTCATACGCATCTGTCTGGGCGACATGGACCGGGTGCCTCGCGAGGTGATCCGCGGGGTCGACATCATAGAGGGCTCGGCGCAACGCGCCGCCAGCTCCATCAGGGGCCTCATGGCCTTCGCCAAGGACATACCGCAGCGTAGCGGCGCCTTCCGGCTCGGCGAGGCCGCCCTGCGCGTAGCCGAGCTAGCCCGACGATCCATGGGCCCGCCGGTGCGCATCGAGACCGAGGGGCTCGAGGCCGAGGCCTGGGTGCGCGGCGACGCGCTGCAGATAGAGCAGCTCATCCTGAACCTCGTGATCAACGCCGAGCACGCCCTGACCATCATGAGGCCGCCGGGACAGGAGAAGGGCGGCGCGATACGCCTGAGCCTGCGGGCCGAACCGGGTCGGGGCGACGGCCCCGGGTCCCTCTGGGCCCTGATGGTACGCGACGACGGCGTCGGCATGGACGAGGCCACCGCGGCCAAGGTCTTCGACCCGTTCTACACGACCAAGGGCCCCGAGCAAGGCAGCGGACTGGGGCTGGCCATGGCCCAGCTCATAGCCAAGCAACACGGCGGCTACCTGGGCCTGACGAGCGCCCCGGGCGAGGGCTCGGCCTTCACGCTCTATCTCCCGGCGGACCCCGAAGCCGGGCCGTCGCCCCGGGGCTCCGTAGACGGCGGCGCCGCGAAAGCGGCGGGCTGAGCGCCGCGCCAGACGGCCGCCGCACGCTCCCGTCCCTAGGCCCGCCGGGTCGCGGCTCCGGGACCATCCGCGAAGCGAGGGCTTGCATTCCGACGCCATGTCGGATATTATGAGCATATCCGACATGGCGTCGGATTATTCTCATAGCGGCCCACGGGTCGGGAGCGGAACCGTGACGGAAAAGGCCAAGGCCAAGATGGCTAGGATAGAGGACGCCGCCCGGAAACTATTTACGGAGCGCGGGTACCGGAACATAACGATCGACGACGTCGCGAGCGCCGTCGGCATGGCCAGGACGACGCTCTACGACTACTACAAGTCGAAGGAAGAGATACTGTACGCCCTCGTCGAGCGCAATTTGGTCCTCGGCGCCGAAGCTCCCCCGCCGGGGCCGCTCGCCGGGCGCCTCCGCGCCGCGGCGGCCGGCTCCATCGGCCGGCTCAGGCGCGGCTTCGACCTCTACCGCGTCATCTTCGCCGAGCGTCCCGCCATGGGCGGCGAGCTGGGCGAGAGGCTCGGGCGCTGGCAGGCCGGGCTCTTGGGCATGGTCAGGAAGCTCGTGGATGAAGCGGTCGCCGCCGGCGAATACGCGCCCCGCGGCGGCGTTGAAGGCGCCCTGTTCATGTACCAGGCCGTGCTGAGCCAATTCTTGAACCGGGCCCTTATCGCGGACGATCCCGGCCTCCTGGGCCGGGACGACGAAGGCGAGGCCGCGCGGCTCGTCGAGCTTATGTTGCATGGAACGGGAGGACTCTAATTGAAATTCATAACTATTAACGGCATAGAGCTGGCCTATCGCGACAGCCTTGAGGAAGGGGGCTTGGGCGACGGCCGGCCGGCCCTGCTCTTCCTCCACGGCGCGGGCGGATCCTTGGAGCAGTTCGCCGCGCAGCACGATCGTTTCGCCGGTCGTTATCGGGTCGCGTCGGTCTCGATGCGCGGGCACGGCGCGTCGGGGGTCCCCGTGCCGGCGACCAAGGACTCGTACGCGCTACCGGCCATGGCCCTGGATCTAGCGGCCTTCATAGAGAGGCTGCGCCTGGCGCCGGCGCATCTCGCGGGCAACTCGGCCGGCGGGGTCGCGGGGCTGGCGCTGGCCGCGACGCGGCCCGAACTCGTAGCGAGCCTCTGCGTATTCGGCACGGTCGCGCGCATGGCCTTCCCGAAATTCCTGCGCGATTTTACTTTCTGGTTCGATTCCCGGATGGCCGCGGGGCCGGACCCGGCGCGTAAGCTCGCCGTCCTGGCGAAGTACGCCAGCAAGAAGCCAGCGGTACGCTCGGCGGTCTCCGCCATGTTCGCGCAGGCCGCGCGATCCATCCCCTATTACCGCTACGCGCTGGGCTCGTACGACTACCTCGAGGCCGTCCGCTCGCTCCGCCTGCCTTTCGCGGTCATACGCGGCGGCAAGGACGCCGACATCAACCAGGGCTTGGGCTCGACGCTCCGCGCCATGGAGGAGGCCCGCGCGGCGGGGCTGCCGCGAAGGCTCTTAGAGCTGCCGACGGCGGGGCATATTGCCAACCTGGACGAGCCGGAGGAGTTCAACCGCATCCTAGAGCTCTGGCTGGACGAGGCCGGGGGCGCGGGGGCGAACGGGGGCTAGAAGGGTCGTGGGGGTAGCGCAGAAGCCCGGAGCGTCGCCGCGTCTTCGTCGCGGCGGCCGCGCCTCCGTCGCGGCTGCCGGGCTTAAGTCGCGGCGGCGACGCGAGGACTTCGGAGCGAGGGGGAGCCGCGGGAGCGGGAGCGAAGGGAGAGCCCGGCGCGCCTACCGAGAGCCGCCGCGGCGCTCCCCCTATAAGTTTTTAATCATGCCGCTAGGAGCGCGGACGTACTCCTCGTATGAAAAACCCGGCCCCCATGGTATACTAAACCCAACCATGAACCACGCGGCCGGCGGATCGCGCCTGGATATGAAGCCGATCCTCCAAGACATCAAGACCGAGGCGTTCCGCGTCATCCAGAACGGTAGGACGCTGATCATCGAGGCGCATCAGGTCTTCTCCGGGCCCCGCGTGCTGCCCTACCACGTCTTCATCGTCAACGCGGCCGACAAATCCCTGCCGGGGAAGATCGACGACCGGCCGATAGACATACCGCCGGGGCACGCCTTCTTCGTCCGCGCGGACCGCAAGGCGGAGTCGGACCTGGACGCGCTCCTAGGCCGGCCGGCGTATTTCGTGGCGCTGCTGCCGGTCGACGGCATGCCGACCCCCTGGGCCGGCGCGCCCGAGCGGCCGTTCGAGCTGCATCCGGTGGCCTTCGAGCTCCTGCGCTACCTAGGCTCGCCGCCCGGCCGGGACGGCGCGACGCAGAGCGTGCGCACGGCCACGGAGGCCCTCCTGCTCAGGCACCTGTTCATCGGGCTCGAGGCCGACCCCGTCCGGCCGACGGGATCGGCCCACGATTGGGCCGCCAAGATCGAGCGCGCCGTCTCGCTCATCCGGCAGGAGTATCGGACCGAGCTCTCTACCGCGATCCTGGCCGAGGCGGCCGCCATGTCGGAGCGGCATTTCATCACGCGCTTCCGCGAGTACACGGGCAAGACGCCGCACCAGTTCCTGACCGACTACCGCGTCATGCAGGCCAGGCAGCTCCTGGCCGTCTCCGACGCGCCGCTCATCGACGTGGCGCTCGAATGCGGCTTCGGGAGCTACGCCCGCTTCTTCCAGGCGTTCAAGGCCGCCGCCGGGTCGAGCCCCTCGGCCTATCGCGAGTCATTATCGGGGCGGGCGTAAGGGCGAGAAGGCCCGGCGGCAGCCGGAAGGCCCGGCGGCAGCCGGGAAGGCCGGCGGCAGCCAGAAGGCCCCGCGCGCCCCGCATTCACCTCCGCGCCCCGCATTCACCCCCGCGCCCCGATGCGCTACAATACCCCTTAAGCCCGCCTGCGCTTAGGAGGAAGCATGGACAGCATCTGGCAACGACTCGGCATCGCCTTCACCGAACCCGTGCGCGACCCCCTCTGGGGCACCATCATGCTGCCCGCGGAGTTCGCCGCCGTGGCGACCCACGCGGAGTTCGCCAAGCTCGGCCGCATCATGCAGCTCGGACCGGCCCAGCTCGCCTACCCCGGCGCCACCCACACCAGACGGGCCCACTCCTTCGGCGTCTACTCGGTCGCGGCCCGCCTGCTCAAGGCCGTGGCCCCGGGCGCCGACGGCCTGGTCAGCCCCGAAGGCGCGCGGGCCTTCCTCCTGGCGGCCTTGTGCCATGATATCGGCCATTTCCCCTTCGCCCACTCGCTCAAGGAGCTCCCGCTGACCGAGCACGAGGCCCTGACCGCCCTGGCCGCGACGGGCCCCTTGGCCGAAGCCCTAGCCGCCGCGGGGGCCGAGCCCGCCAGGGTCGCGGCCATCGTCGACCAAGGCCGAAGCGCGGCCGACGCGGAGACCATGCTCTACCGCCGCCTCCTCTCGGGCGTCCTGGACCCGGACAAGCTCGATTACCTCAACCGCGACGCCTGGGCCTGCGGCGTGCCCTACGGCGTGCAGGACGCCGAGTTCATCCTGCGCCACGTCGCCGTGGACGACGACGGCGCGCCGGCCGTCGACGAGCGCGGCGTCATGGCCGTGGAGGGGCTCCTCTTCTCCAAATACCAGATGTATCGCGCCGTGTATTGGCACAAGGACGTCCGCGCCGCCACCGCCATGGTCAAGCAGGCCGTCATCGCCGCCCTGGCCTCCGGCGCCCTCCTGCCCGACGAGCTCTACGGCCTGGACGACGCGGGCTTCTACGCCCTGATGGCCCGAGGCGGCCGCGACCCGGCCGGCCTCGTCCGCGACGTGCGCGACGGGCGCCTCCTCCCGCTCCGCTACGAGGCGCCCTACGACGAGGCCTCCGCGCCCCAATCCCGCGCCGCCGCCCTGTCCGAGCGGGCCGCGGTCGAGCGCGAGCTGGCCGCGGCCATCGGCGCCCGCGTGGGGCGGCCCGTCCGCGTCGTCGTGGACCTCCCCGAGCCCCCGTCCTTCGAGAGCGCCATGAACGTGCGCGGCAGCGGGCGCCCCTTCCACGAGTTCGCCTCGGTCTTCCGCCCCGAGGTCGTGGGCGGCTTCTCGCGCGCTCTCCGCGTGCTCCGCGTCTTCGTCGACGCCGAACGCGAACTTGCCGAGCCGGTGGTTAAGGAATATTTCCGATAAGAGGGGCGCGTCGCGCGGGCATAAAGGCGGGCGGCGGCCCCGCGGGGGCCGCGCCAGTTACGCCCAAGCCGGCAGCCGAGAGCGCCCGCGGCGCTCGACCGGGCTCTACGCGAGTAGTACGGTCCTCGCCGCGGCGGGGCGGAGGCGGGCCGGGCGCTTGGAAACCAGCCCGGCCGCCACGTTCGCCCGGCGCGGCGGCCGCGCCGCGAGGCGGCCGCGGCTGCGGTCCGGGCTACTCGCTCCGATCCCTCGCGCGAAAGAGTCCGGCGGATCGGAGCCGCTTACAGGCGGTCTTGGGCTAGGCGGATGCCGATGAACTCACCTTCGCCGCCGGAGATTCTCATGGAGAGCCTATGAAATAGAATCGAATCAGAAAAATATCTCCTCACCTTCCTAACGCCACGGGAATAAAGCCCCGTTGCACCTGTGGGATCTCTTTGTGATTCACTACTAAAGCTTCCATACTCATCCCATGTCATCTCCGTTAGTCCAAAATTTGGATAGGCCATGATATTAAAACTAGTCAGCTGTCCAGCTTGCGTATTAAGCAAAGGTATAACCTGTTTCCTCTCAAATGCGATTTTATAAATTTCTATAAGTTTATCTCGAGACAAACCTCGCTCATACATTACGTACTCCCATTCAGCCTCTGTTATTAATCGATATCCGTTTGTTCCGCGGATCCATTGTACTTCTATGCCACCTCGCAGCCCAGGATCGAGAGTTCCGGTAATAAGATAGGCAGGAGTCAATCCCAATCTATTGCTTAGCCAATTACAAAAAACGATCGCCTCAGACCAGGTCATAAAAATGGTCGGGCTATCAGGCCCCTGAATGTTTTGCTTAATACTTCCATGATACCCGTGGTACGAACTATAACCGTGGTACTCGGTATCTTGTATAAACAAATCCCACAAACGCTGGGTCACCAAAGTCTTTGCCATGATAAAGCTCGACAATTCTACGCGATGAGCGGGAGCAGCTCTTTCTTCCACCGAATCGAGAAAGCTGTCGGTTCCCAGAGTAAAACTCCCGCCCGGGACAGGATTCATCACCGGAAGATTCTGAAGGATATCCTCTCGCGCAACAGCTTTACCCTGCGAAAATACAGCATAACTTAAAAGAAACAGTGCTAGAGTCAAAACAAACTTTTTCATCAGTGCTCCCTTCAAAGTTTACCTGATAGAATAACTTCTATTGGTCTTATTTTGTAAGTTTTAAATTCATCCCAACTGTTTGTATCCCACGCATCCAACACCCCGCCTTCCGTTCGATTCCAGGGATCTTGATAGTACCAGACGTCGTCCTTGCTATACAGCAATCCCCAGTGTTCCTTAGTGGGATCGCTAGGGTGCTGTATCCACAACTCCCCCATCCCGGCCCCGGAGGCTATGAACTCATCCCAGCTTAGCTCCTGCCGATAACCGCCCAGATAGCGCGCTACGCCCGGCGTGCCGAGCTGCTTCTGCAACGAATCCCAGACGGCCAAGGCGTCGTACACCTCGCCGTCCGTAGGGTTGACCGAGCCCTGGGGCAAGCTGGTGAGCGCTACGTAGATGTCGTCCTGCGTAGCGCCCATGAAGAGATAGGGCATGGCCTTCGTTAATAAATAACAAGGGCCCACCTCGGCATAGGCCCCGTAGCGCCTATAGAAATCGTTCTGGTCCAGCGCGCCTTGGCCGGCGTATAGATACGGGTCGCCCGCCAAGCCGCTGCCGTAGCCCACGACGGCTGGCGCCGGCTTCCAGGCTTCGACCAGCTCGGCTAGGCGCGCGGCCTTGGCCAGCTCGATCCTATACTGCCGGGCCATGGCCTGCTCCTGCCTGATCGCGTCGAGCTCGCTCCGGCGGTCGCCTACGATGGCCCGATATTGGGCCTCGCTAAGCCGACCGTCGCGATACGCCGCCTCGATCACGTCCCGGCCTATGTTCAAGTCCTGGGTCCAGGCTCCGTCCACGAATCGCGCGCCGCTCGCCTTAATGAGCGCCGCGTAGCCTTCGCCCTGGCTCAAGGCCAGCCATTTCTCCAAGGAAGCCTGCCTTCCTAAGCCCGCGCCCAGGGAGAGCGCGGCGCGGCCGTCGTCGAAACGGACCGCTCCCGCGTCGCCGTCGTCCATGATACTACCGTCGAGCCGAACGCGCCAGCGATCGACCGGCCCTTCGTTGGTCTCGTACGACGCGGCGCGGTCCAAGGCGGCTACCATGCCGGCGCCGAACTCGGCGTCGCCTTCCAAGCCCATGCCTCCGAGCAGGGTAACGTAGGTGGCCAAGCCCTGCCGGTGCGCTAGGTATTCGTAACGATTGCCGGCCGCGTGCGAGCCCTCATGGGCCAGGACCGCCGCCAGCTTGGCCGCGCCTTCCGCGCCGCCGCCCAACAGGCCTCCGGAGACCAGGACGCGGTCGGGGGCGGCCTCGTCGTAACGTCCCCAGTCGTCGCCCGCATCCCCGTATTCCGCCTTAAGGCGCTCCGACCATAACGCACGCCCCAGGGCCTCGTTAAACGCGTCCCCGGTATACCCGAGCATATTGACGGCGTTCATCGTCGAAAGGCCTCCCCCCCGCCCGGCCGCGGCCGCGGCCTTAGCCGAGGCGATCTTCAGGCTCTCGGCCAGGCCGCCTGCGCTCGCCGCCAGGGCGGCGAGGCTCGCGTCGACCCCGCCCGAGCCGATGCTCATGACGGCGCCGTCCCTTCCGATCCTAAGCTCGAGTAGGCCGCCGCCGACCGCGCGTCCGTCCGCGCCGGCGAGGCCGAACATATTGAAATTCGCCAGGTTCACGGAAAAATCGCCGCCGAGCGCGTAGCCCAGCGCCTGGCCGGCCAAGCCGCCGGCCAAGGAGTTCAAGGCGGCCAGGCCCTTCGTATCGAAGACCGAAGCGTTCAAGGCTATGCCGTTGCCGTCATAGAGATTGATCCGGCCGAGCGCCGCGCTCGTTAGGCTTCCGGCCGCGCCCGCCGCCCCGTTAATCAGGGCGCCCCGCGCGCCGGCGCCGAAGGAGTCGGCCGACCAGGCCAGGCCCCGCCCGTCCCAATAGAACGCGCCGATCGCGCTCGAGCTCAGCGCCGAGACGGCGCTCCTCGTCCCGGCGAGCGCCGCGCTCCCCAATGCCCCGCCCGAGGCTTGCAGGCCGGCGGCGAGCCCGCCGCCGAAAGCGCCGGCCGAGACGGCGTTCGCCGCTTGGCTCAAGGCCGCCTTGCCGAAGTCGAGCCCGGCCTCCTCCCAGCCCTTATAGCCGCCGGCTAAGTCCAGGCCGGCGAACAGGGCGTCGTCGGCCAGGTTCATGGCGGCCGCGCCTAGCAGGGCCGGCAGGGCGGTCCCGCCGCTTAAGGCCCCGGCCGCTATCGATACGCCCAAATCGGCCAGGCCGCGTATCGAGGGCGCCTGGAACCAGCTCCCCCGATCGTCCCAAACGTCCTTTTCATAGAAAGGCTTGTTCGCCTCCGCCCAGCCGACGCGTTCCCTGACCGACCAATAGATAAAGGCCGCCGTCAGCCGCCCGAGTTCGCCCGAGCCCGGATCCCGAATAATCCCGGCCTCGCCGCGTCCGGGATCCGGCTCGTCCGCCATGACCGCCTCGCGGCCAAGATGCAGGCCAAAGGCCCCGCCGGCCCCTCCGGGCTCGTCGGGCCCGCCGGCCGAGGCGCCGAAAATCTCCTCGGCCTTGGCCCCGAGCTCCCGTTGCGCCCGCGCGACCAGCGCGCGGACGCCGCCCGCGTCCAGCCCGGCCAGGGCGCCGTCGGAAAGGTCGACGCGTAGGCGCCACGGCGCCGCGATGAAACGCCGGTAGGCGTCGACAGCGGCGCGCTCGGTAACGAAGGGCGTGAACGCAGTCGAATGGACGACTACGTCCTTGTGATAGCGGTCGCCGTCGCGCCGCCACGAACCGCCGGCGATGAAGAAGCGGTTCATGGCCCGGTTAAAACCGTCGTTGGCCCGATCCACCGACGCTGACAGCGCGTCCATGGCGGCCGACGCCGCTTGGCGAGCGCGCTCGGCCATAAGGCGAGCCTGGACGCCCGCGAGACGCCGTTCGTTGGCCGACGAGAATTCTACGGCGGCCCTACGGACGGATGGCCCGTCCCAGGAGCCGCCCCCCGCCGCGCCGATCCATACGGCCGCCGGCGACAGAACGGCCGCGCCGACCTGCGCCGACAGGGCAGAGGCCATGGCGCCGATCCCGGCGCCCGCTAAGGCGGCCTCGTAAGCGCCCTCCGCGCCGTCGTCCAGCTCCGCCGGGCCGACCCGGAACGCGTCGAGCCGCCTCGCGCCGGCGACGGCGTCCGCGCCGACCAGCGCCGTCATAGCCTTACCCCCGGCCTCGTCGGCAGCCATGGAGGCTCGGGCGGCCCAATCCAATTTTTCACCCAGCATATCGGCGTAGCCGAGCTCCCAAGCCGCGGTCTTATCGTCGTACCCGCGGCTGAATTCCGCGCGCCACGAGGCCTCGCGCCCGCGCATGGCCTCGAGCCCCCGGGCGAAGTCGGCGCGCCCGCGGGACAGGATAAGCTCGCCCGCCTCCCGCCAGGCCGCGCGCCGATCATAGAGCTCCCGTCGCAAAAGTTCCCACTCGGCCCGCCTGGCCGCCAGGGCGGCTCCCGAACGGGCGGCCGCCGTCCGCGACGCGAGCGACGCAAGGCCCGCGACGGCCTCGCGGGCTTCCTCATCCGACCGCCCCTCCGAGGCGGCGGACGCCGCCTCCTCGAACGCGCCGCCGAGCGAGTCTAGGTAAGCCCGCAGCGACGCCGCCTCGGGTCCGTAGGCCGCTCGCGCGGCCGCCGCCAAGTCGCCTTCGTCCGCGAGCCCGGCCAGGTAGCGCTCATAGCTCGATCGATACGCGGCCTCGGCCGAAGCCGTAGCGCGAGCCCCGCGGGCATAGAGGAGCTCGGCGGCGGCCAGGGCGGCGTCGCGTTCGGCCTCGTGGCCGCGGGTCAAAATCGACATGGCTTCGTACGCGTCGCGCGGCCCCTCGCCGCCTTCCATGCCGGAGGCGAAGGCCGCGTATCGCTCCGTCAGCTCGCCGACCTCGGAATCGGTGAGGGATCCCGTCGCCCTTAGGCTGGATCCGAGGCCGGCGGCGTCCCAAGGCGCGCCGTCGCGGCCGCCGCTTAATCGCTCTATCCGTCCGCAGGCGGCCAGGTACGCCTCTTTCCGCTCAGCCGCCTCGGCCATGCCGGCGCTCAGGTACGGTACGCCCGCGTCGACTTGCCTGACGAGCTCGCCCATGGCGGCCTCGTAAGCTCCCTGGGTCGCCTGCACGCCGGAGATCGATACGGCGAAGCCGATCATCGCCGCGTAGGCCGCGCCGGCCGCCGCCAGTATCCCGGGGACCATCCAGGCCAAGACGACGGACGCCCCGGCCGCCGCCGCCGCGACCAGGAGCCCGGCGTAGCTCGCGGCGCTCGCCGCTACGCCCGTCTCGAAAGCCGCCTTATGCTCGCCGGCCCTGCGCTCCAGCTCCTCGTATTCCGCGCGCCACGACCAGTAGGAGAATGCGTCGTAGGCCGTCTCGTCGCCCTCCGGCGCCGGAGGCTTGAGCGCGCCCGAAAGTTGCAGCGCCAGATAGGCCTCGAACGAGGATCGCTCCTCGGCCCCCATGCCTTCGTAGGCCCGCCGCCGCTCATCCTCCAATCCGCCTGCCCTATAGTCGGCGAGCATCTCCGCTATCGTGTCACCGAGCAGGGCGAAGCGGCGGCCGCCGAGCGCGCCATCGTCGATCCCCGAGGCCCGCCAGGCGGAAGCCCGGGCGAAGCCCTCGTCCGCGGCGCAGAGCTTGGACAAGACGTAGTCGCGGGCCAAGCCCCAGCGCCTGGCGGCCGCGGCGTCGAAGCGGAAGCCCCCCATCCATGCGATCAGTCGGTCCAGGCACGCGTCGAAACCGCCGGGCGCCTCGAAAAAAGCCTCGAGCTCGGCGCTAGACGAGGGCTCGGCGAGCGTAAAGCCTTCGTCGTACGCCAGCCGTAGCCCTCCGTCGCCCCCGACGCGCAGGTATGCCGCGACGGGCCCCGACGGGCGGGACGCGCCGAGCGCCTCGAGGCTCTCGGCGTAGGCCGCGCGGGCCTCCTCCCGAAGCCGCAGCTCCGCGCCCATCGAGGCGCCCAGGGCATCGCGAGCCTTGGCGCTTAAAAGCATTTTTTTATAACAATCTTTATATTCCTGAACGGCGGCCGCCTGGGCCCGATCGAGATACGGCATGGACGCGGCCCCGGGATCGTAGAGTGCCTCCAAGGCGCGCCTCGCGGCGGCCGCCCGGCCCGCGGACGCCGACGCGTAGGCCAGCTCCGCCCGGGGCCCGCGATAGCCGTCCGGGCCAGCCGAGGCCGGGCCGTCGTCGTCCGCCGACAGGTAGGCGGTCGCCGCGAAGCGGCTGACGGCGTCGCGCGTCTCGTAGGCGGTCCTGGCCCCTTCCAAGGCGTCGAACGAGCGCCCGGCCTCTCGGCTCGCGGCGTCGTAGGCGTCGCCGGCCCGGCCGTAGCGCGAAGCCGCCGCGTCATACCCGGCGAGGGTCCGGTCGCGGGCCCCCTCGGCCTCGCCCATCCTCCGCTCGAGCTCGTCGAGCCTGGCTTCGAGGCCCTCGCGATCCGCGGCCGCCGCGTATGCGGCCGCCGCGCGAGAGAGCGCCTCGCGCGCCCCGGCGAGCGCCGCGTCCAAGCCCGATAGCTCGGCGCGGCGCGAGGCGAGCGCTTCCTTGAGCACCGGGGAAACGGGGCGCGCGTCCGAGGGCGCGTAGGACGCGGCGGGTTCGACGAGATAGCGGGCCGCCGCCGCGCCGAAAGCCTCGGCTTCGGCATAGCCGGCCGTCCCTTCCGTCTCACGCTCGCCTATCGTCGCCCGCCAGGATTCGAAGGCCGCCCCGAGCCGCGACGAGGCCGATCGCGCCGCGATCAGCGCGTCCGCCAGCGCCCCTTCTCGCCAGGTCGAGGCCGCCGTAAGCTCCAAGCCGGCTTCGTCCAGCGCCTGGGCGAGGGCCGGTTCGTTAAAGGCCTGCCGCCAATGCGGCGAAGCGCCGTCGACAGCGCGTAGCTCGGCAGCGGCGGCCCACTCCACGGCGCGCGCCAAGCCGAGCCGCGCGTCCAGTGCCCGGATGATCCCCAGGCGCCCCTCGAGCTCGGCCGCCGCCCGCGCGGCGACCCAGCGGCGCAGGATCGAACCGTCCGCGTCGCCGCCGCCCTCCAGCAGCGCCGCCACGTCGAGCGCGGCGCCGGGGTCGGCTCGGTACGCCGTCCCGTCCAGCGCGCCGAACGCCCAATCCATCGCCGGACCGGCGTAATCGCCGGCGTAGCGCGCCGCGGCCTCCGCGATCGCCAGGAGCCTACGGCCCGAGGCGGTAGGCCCCTCGCCGACGCGCGAGGACGCCGCCCGGAGGCGCTCGGCGTCGCCCGCCCGGCCCAGGCGCTCGGCGAAGAACGCGGCGGCCTCGGCCGCGTAATTTCCGGCTAGGCCGAGATAGGCCTCAGCCTCGACGTCGAAGGCCGTGCCGACGAGCTCGGATAGGCCGTCGAGCTCGACCAGGCCGAGGGCGCCCATGCCCCAATCGAAGAAGGCGGCGTCGTGCGCCAGGGCCGCGGCGGCCGCGGCGAGTAGGCGCTCGGGCGGGCCCGAGGCGCCTCCGAAGGTCGCCCGTAGGCCGTCGCGGTACGCGGCGACAGGGGCAAGGGAGGATAGCGCGGCCGCCTCGACGCGAGCCGCCGCGGCCGCCGGGCTCCACGCCCCTTCGGACGCGCCGAGGGCCGAGGCCAGGAGCGAGGCCATGGCCGCCCCGGCGTCCTCGCCGGCGGCGGCCGTATACTCTTCGAGCCAGCAAGGCCCGTCGCCCCCCTCCGGATCGCGCTCGGCGTAGCGTAGGAGATCGTCGCGCGTCGCCCCGCCCGGAAGCTCGGCGAGCTCCGAGAACACGAGCGCCTTCAGCACGAACGCCGCCCTAGCGGTATTGTTATATATTCCTAATGCGGCCCGATGCGCGGCTTCATAGTCGAGCGTCGACCATAACTCGCGGAGCCGCTCGCCCAAGGCGTAGCCGGCGAGCCCGTCGGGGTCGGCGCCGTCTCGGGTAGCCGCCGAGGCGGCCAGCAGCTCGGCCGCCCGCTCGACGGCGCGCGCCCTGAGTCCGGGATCGACGGCGGCGAACCGCCGCGCGGCGGCGCCTTCGAGCGTATCGCGGAGGCCGCCGGCCGAGGTTTCGCCCGGCGCGCCCAAGCCCGGATCGCCTCCGGCGGCGATCGCCCGGGCCATGGCCTCGACCGCTCGGCCGAGGAGGTACTCGGCCTCGGCCGGCTCCAGCTCCGTGAGGGCGGCGGCTTCTACGAGCGCGGCGGCGCCGGCGTCCCCGCCCGCCGAAACGCCGGCGAGGATGGCGCCGATCCCGGCTACCCTCGTCCGTTCGGCCTCGAGGTCCGCGACGACCGAGGACGCGGCCCCGGCGCCTTCGATGCCCCGCGTCCCGATCGCGAGGCAGTTCAGGATCGAATCCTTCCAGCGCGACAGCTCGCGCGCGGCCCAAGCCGGCGCGGCGGCCCCCGCCTCGTCGATCCTCAGGGCGAACTCGACGTAGGCCCCGGACGGGTCGACGAGACGGCCGAGCGCCGCCGCCGCGGCCGACGCGCCGGGTAGCGACAGGCCGCCGGTCGGCGAAGTCGCGGCGCCGAGCCCCAGCGGCTCGAGGGCCGCGTCCAAGGCGGCGGCCGCCCGCGCGTAGCGGACGGCCTCGACGGCGCCGCTCGCCTCCGCTAGGCGGGCGTAGCCCTCCCCGAGGCGACGGGCCAGCTCCAGCTCCCCGGCGGCGCCCGCGCAGAACAGGCTTCCCGCGTCCACGCCCGCGGCCGAGAAGAAGCCGCCGCCGCGCGCGAAGGCGCCGGCCCTCGGGTCTAACGCGCAGAGCGCGGCCAGGGCTTCTTTAAAGCCGGATTCGTCGTCCGTGTCATGGGCGTTCAAGACCGCCGCGAGCGAGGCGAGCGTTCGCTCGGCCGCCTCGGCCTCGGACGGCTCCATCGGCCCCAGCTCGGCGAGCGATCTCGCGGCCTCGCCGGCGGCGCCGCCGCGGCCCGGGCCCAGGCGCACGGCCTCGAGCTCCAACTCCACCCGCGCGCGGAGCAGGGCGCGCCGGGCCTCGGCCTCCCGCCGCGTCAAAGCGGCCTCGACGCCGCCCGGCTCCGCAAGCTCCGCCGGATCCGCCGCGACGCTCCGGAACCCGGGCAGGCCGGCGAACCAGGCGCCCAGATCCTTGGCTCCTAGCAAGGCGATCCCCGCGAGGCGGGCATGCAGCGCCGCCTCGGCCCGAGCGCGCGCCCCTTCGGCGGCCAAGGCCGCCAGGCGGCCGTAACGACGCCTGATCGCGACGGCCCCCGGGCCGTCGACCGACGCGGCCAGCTCGGCCTCCATCGATCGTCCGAGGGCTTCGATCATAGGCGCCGCGACGTCGCCCTCGCCCACGCCGTAATCCCGGGGCTCCATGGCCCCGGCGGAGAAATCGACGGGGACCATGACGGCCCCGGCGGCCCGATACAGCTCGGCGAGGCTCAATGACTCCTCGGCCGTATGGCTGGCGCAACCCAGTACGGCCGCGCCGAGCGCTTCGGCCGAGCGCTCCAAGGACTCGGCCAAGCCGAGGCGACGGGCGGCCTCGAAATAGGCCGCCTCCATGGCCGCTTCGCCCGGCGGGCCATGCTCGCTAGACAGCCCGCCCGCCAGCGTCAGCTCACGATAGCGCCCGACCAGTTCGTCCCGCAGGTAGGCGCCGCCGTCGCCTGAGGCGAGGGCCCCCATGAGCTCGGCGTAGGCCAGCGCGGCCGCCTCCAGCTCTTCCCCGGCGGCCGAGAGCGCCGTCCTCGCGGCCGATAGCTCCTCCCGCGCCGCGGAGACCTCGGCTCCCGCGTCGCCCAAGGCGCGCTCGGCGGCCGCGTACGCGCGGCCCGCGGCCTCATAGGCCGAACGCGCTTCGGCCAAGGCCG
>ERZ1066115.54-NODE-54-length-43810-cov-12.256268_pt1 | contig 43810 bp, 40 predicted proteins | sample MGYA00382762_ERZ1066115 | MGnify/ENA primary metagenome ERZ1066115 (study PRJEB33369, sample SAMEA5778345) | biofilm metagenome | biome: Industrial cooling water; feature: Water cooling tower basin; material: Biofilm | place: United Arab Emirates | collected... | reverse complement strand
CTGGAGGATTTTGGCAATCCTTCATCTACGCATGCACATGGCCGCAAGGTTCGGGCTGCTATTGAATCCGCCCGGAAAAAAATTGCTGAATTACTGAATTGCACTCCGGGTGAAATCATTTTTACATCGGGAGGCACCGAGGCCGACAACACCATCATTCGAAGTGCAGTTGAAACCTACGCCATCCGGCACATCATCTCCTCACCGATCGAGCACCATGCGGTTACGCATACCCTTGAGTTTCTGAGAAGCCAAGGGCTCGTGCAAATGCACGCTGTTAATTTATCCCCTGCAGGTGATGTTGACTTGAATCATTTGGAAGAATTGCTGAAGGCCAACCCACAGGCACTGGTTTCGTTGATGCATGCCAATAATGAAATTGGCAATCTGCTGGATATGGAGCGGGTAGGTGAACTGTGTGAAAAGTACAATGCCTATTTCCATTCTGACACCGTTCAAACGGTAGGCCATTACCGGCACGACATGAGAAAACTAAAAGTCCATGGCATGGCCGCTGCGGCCCATAAATTCCATGGCCCCAAAGGCGTTGGCTTTATGTTTATCCATAAGGACAAAAAAATTCATTCCTTCATGCAGGGTGGTGCCCAGGAGCGTAACCTCCGTGGCGGAACAGAAAATGTTACCGGAATTATCGGCATGGCCAAGGCCCTTGAAATTGCTTACCAACATCTTGATGAACATAGAACCCACATGGAAGGATTGAAATCAAGAATGATTGCCGGATTGCAAAATACGCTACCGGGTGTAACCTTTCATGGCAACTCCGGTGATCTTCAAAAGAGCTTATACACCGTTTTGAATGTCTCCTTGCCGGAATCAGACGAAAATGAGATGTTGTTGTTCAATCTGGATTTACACGGGATTTCGGCTTCAGGTGGCAGCGCTTGCTCCAGCGGGGCGAGCACCGGATCTCACGTATTGGGGGCGCTTTATCCCAACTCAAAACGGGGAGCCGTACGGTTTTCATTTAGCAAGTATAATGCGCCTGACGAAATTGATTTCGTGGTCAATAAACTGGCCGAGATTTATAAAATAACCGCCCCCGCTCATTAGCCTTAATTAGCTGACCGCAAATTGGTGCGAACCAAATCGTTTCATGATTTCGCGTTCCAGCATCTCACGGTTATTGGGATGCGCAATGTTCATTAAGGCCAGCGCACGCTGATGCAGGTTCTTTCCGTACAGGTTGGCAATACCGTATTCCGTCACCACGTAGTGCACGTGCGCCCGGGTGGAAACTACACCGGCTCCTTGTTTCAGAAAAGGAACAATCTTCGATTCGCCCTTTTTAGTGGCGGATGCCAGTGTAATAATGGGCTTACCGCTTTCCGACAAGGAGGCTCCCCGAATAAAATCCATTTGTCCACCCACACCAGAATATTGATAGGTACCTATGGAGTCGGCACATACCTGACCCGTCAGGTCAATTTCAATCGCACTGTTAATGGCCACCACTTTAGGATTTGTGCGAATTACCCGGGTATCATTCACATAGTCCGCTTCCAGGAAGGCGAAGCCGGGGTTATCATCAATGAAGTGGTATAACTTGTCGGTTCCAATGGCAAAGGCAGTAACTACTTTACCGCGATGTTTCTTTTTGTAGGCATTGGTAACTACACCTTTCTTAACCAGGTCAATCACGCCATCCGAAAACATTTCGGTATGAATGCCTAAATCCTTACAGTGCCCTAAGGATTGCAAGACGGCATCCGGTATGGCACCAATACCCATCTGCAAGGTCGATCGATCTTCGATGAGTTCTGCTACTTTCTGACCAATGGTCATGTCCGTTTCCGAGATACGGGCTCCGTAGTTTACCTGCGGAAGCGGATCGTTGGATTCAACAAAGGCATGGATGCGACTTACGTGCACAAAACCATCGCCATGCGTACGCGGCATCCTGGGATTAACCTGAGCAATGATCGTGCGGGCGTGTTTAATGGCTGACTTAGCTACATCCACAGAGGTTCCTAATGAGCAATACCCATGCTTATCGGGAGGAGACACATGAATAAAGGCTACATCAATCGGTAAGATCCCTTTTTCAAACAACCGCGATATTTCACTTAAGAAAATGGGTATGTATTCCCCATTATCGCTGTTAACACACGAGCGGATATTTTCAGAAACAAATAAGGAATTGAAATAGAAGCGGTCTTTGTATTCCGGCTTGGCAATTTCCAACGGGCCAAGGGTGCTTACGGCAATCAGTTCAACATTGCGCAGGCCTTCCGATTTTTCACCCAAAGCGTTGATCAGTGTTAATGGCGTGGCTGCGCTTCCATGTAAGTAAACCCGATCTCCGGATTTCACGATTTTAACAGCTTCCGCTGGGGTTGTATAAGGGAGTTCCATACTTGAATTCAATGAACCGAAAGTTACTAACTGGTTTTAATTATCGCGGATGATTTATGTCAGGTAATTGTCTAATTTTATTCAGTGAGTTAAAACTTCAATCCATTTCAATTTTGAAATCATCTGAATTTGTCTCCTTTATCGGTTCCGGTAACCTGGCCTGGCACCTGGCCCCGGCCTTGGATAATGCCGGATGGATTGTAAAGGAAGTGTACAGCCGAAACCCCAGCCATGCCGAGGAACTTACAGAACGCTTATATCAGGCTGAAGTTAAGGCTTCACTCGATTTCTCAACCAGCCCATCAAAGCTCTTTATAATTGCCGCGGCTGATGATGCCATTCGGTCGATAGCCCAGGAAATCATTCTGCCCGATGAAGCGATCTTGGTTCATACATCAGGAAGCCAATCGATCAGTGAATTACAATATGCCGCGACACCGCACCTGGGCGTACTCTACCCCTTGCAAACCTTTAGCCAATCACGAAGGGTGGATTTTAAATCTGTACCGATATTCATAGAATCTCATACAGAAGAGGCGGAGGAGTTGCTGACCGTTGTTGCGCGATCGCTCAGTACGCAGGTAAAAAAAATCGGTTCCGAAGAACGGAAAGCCTTGCATGTAGCTGCCGTATTTGCTTCCAATTTCACCAATCACATGCTTACGCTTTCGCGGGAAATCATGAAGCGGAATTCGCTTGACTTTGAATGGCTAAAGCCATTGATTCTGGAGACGCTGAATAAAGGCCTGACCCTTGGCCCCCAGCAGGCGCAAACCGGGCCCGCCAAACGAGGTGACCTGGAAACGTTAGACAGCCACTTATCATTTCTGGTCGAGGACGAACGACTGGCCGAGATTTATAAAGTGATTAGTCAACATATTATTGATACTTATCACTCCGAATAAATTGGTTACCATCAATACAAATCCAATCACGATGAACTAGGGCCACTGATTCTCCTGCTTCTAATGAGTATTGGGACATTCGCCCAGGAAGGCCAGGTGAACGAAGAAAAATCAACAGCGCACATTCCTCCATTATTCATTGTGGATGGGATCATGTATTTACGGGCCGATTCAACACGTGCCCTTCAGCACCTCGCGCCTGATCAAATAAAGTCAATACAGGTAGTAAAAGGTCAGGAGGTAATAGATCAGTATGGTGAGGAAGGAAAATGGGGTGTTATTGTGATCACAACCAAGAACGCCTCTCAGAAGATAAATTCCAATAAACCGCTCTTTCTGGTAGACGGAAAACCCATTGACGATCTCGGCTCTGTTTCACCTGATGACATTGCCTCTATCGAGGTCATTAAAGATTCCATTAGTCTGAAACCGTATGGTGCTGCAGGGGCAGCAGGCGTTATTAAAATTACCACCAAACGTAAACCCAGAAAAAAGTAAATAAAAAAAGACTGTCTCAAAACCACTTCACGAAAGTGAATTTTGAGACAGCCGCTCTTTTTACCTACTATAAAATTACTTACCGGATTGTACTGCTTGTACTTCGCCCTTGATCACCAACTGTACAAATCCACTTTCAATATTTGCTGTAACGGTAACCGTTTTGTTGAATGCGCCAATGGAAGCAGCATTATAGGTGGCTTTGATAAAGCCTTGACCCCCGGGCATCACGGGTTCCTTCGTCCAGGCTGGAGTCGTACATCCGCAAGAGGCTTGTACATTGGTAATCACCAACGGAACTTTGCCACTGTTGGTAAATTTAAACTCATGGGTTACTGGGGTACCTTGCTTGATTTTACCAAAATCATGTGTGGTGTTGTCCCAGGTAAAAGCGGCCACATCGGTTTGTACTTCACTTTTTCCGACAGAAGTTGCGGGTATCTGTTGCGCTACGGCAACACCCGCAAAAATGAACGAAATGGCCAAAACAAGTAACTTTTTCATTTGCTTCAATAATTTAGGGTTAAACTTAGTGGGTTCTTTTGAACGATACAAACTTCCATTTCAAAAACCAGACCACGTGTTAATGAAGGCCTAAATAATGTTAAGGACTTGTTAATCAACGTAAAACGCCTGCAAATACTGCTTAATTTTACCACAGTGAGTCGTTTAACCCTTCGCATTGTTATTGTGCTGGCTGCCGTCAGCATTTTAGGAATCACGGCAACTCAAATTTATTGGGTTCGCAAAGCGTTTGATCTTAAGCAGAATCAGTTTAACCAGGATGTCACCACCTCTCTCGCGAATGTGGCCACCCAGCTTCTGGAGATCACGCAAACACCTTCGCCTGCCAACAATCCGGTGCGCCAGCTCTCCACCAATTATTTTGTAGTGCTGGTGAATGGCCCTATCGATAACAACTTGCTTGGATTTTTGCTAACAACAGAATTCGAAAAAAGGCACATCACAACCGATTTCGAATATGGTGTTTATGACTGCGCTGAAAAATGTATGCGGGGCGGAGGTTATGTTTCGCCTAAGAAAATTACCCCGGTCAACTTATCGCAGTTGCCTACCTGGCAAACGGATGGTTACTACTTCGGAGTGCGGTTTCCTCTGGTGGAAGCCAATCTGATCAGTCAAATGGGAATCTGGGGTTTCTCCACCGTGGTCATGTTGATTGTGATCTTCTTTTTCGTTTATACATTACTGGTTATCTTGAGACAAAGACGACTATCCGAAATCCAGAAAGATTTCATCAACAATATGACGCATGAGTTTAAAACGCCCTTATCAACGATTGCGATTTCAACGGCCGTACTAAAAGATCCATCGATTGTTCATGCTCCAGAACGTTTGCTCAATTACGCAACGATCATTGAAACCGAAAATCAACGTTTACGGCAACAGGTAGAGCGGGTATTGCAAATGGCCCGTCTTGAAAAAGAAGATATCGGGTTAAAGCGAGAACGGGTTGACTTGCATTCGCTTATACAAGAGGCAGTAAACAATAATGCCATTCAAAAACAGAGTTCCATCCATCTTGAGTTGAAGGCCACCACCTCACAAGTTTTGGTTGATAAGCTGCATATGGTCAATGTCTTGTTCAACCTGCTGGACAATGCCATCAAATACAACCAGCAAAATCCGGAAATCGTGATTACCACCAGCACGACCAACGGTAGTATTGTGGTAGATGTGAAAGACAATGGAATTGGTATTCGTCCTGAGGACCAACGAAAAATCTTTTTCCGGTTTTATCGGGTGCCTACCGGTAACCTTCATGATGTTAAAGGCTTTGGACTTGGATTGAGTTATGTGAAGCTGGTTGTCGAGTCCCATCAAGGAAAAATTTCAGTTTTCAGTCAACCCGGCAACGGAAGTACCTTTTCTATCGTATTACCGCTAGCATTGTATGAGTAAACAGATTTTACTGGCCGAAGATGATCCAAGCCTTGGATTTGTGATCAAAGACAACCTGCAGGTAAATGGATACCAGGTAACCCAATGTACGAATGGCGAAGAAGCCTTGCGCGTATTTGGTGAGCAGGTTTTTCATGTATGCATCCTCGATGTGATGATGCCTAAAAAAGACGGCTTCACATTGGCGCAACAAATACGAGCCATCGATAAAAACATTCCCATTCTTTTCGTCACAGCCAAATCGATGCTGGAAGATAAAATTTCCGGTTTTCAGAGCGGAGGAGACGATTATCTGGTGAAGCCGTTTAGCATGGAAGAATTACTCTTGCGGATTGAGGTCTTTCTGCGAAGAAGTGCTCCCCCTGAAAAAGTTGACTCCTATTCCTTGGGTGAATTTAACTTTGACTGCCAGAATTTCACGCTCCGTCATCGTCAGGGTGAAAAGACCTTAACCCAGAAAGAAGCTGAGGTGCTGAAGTTGCTGTGTTTAAATAAAGACCGCGTGCTGAAACGGGAAGAAATCCTAAAGGCGGTGTGGGGCAATGATGATTACTTTCTTGGCCGATCAATGGACGTTTTTATTTCCAAACTCCGCAAGTATCTTAAAGAAGACCCACGCGTACAAATCGTCAACTATCACGGAGTTGGATTTCGGCTGGAGGTAAACCGGGCGGATTAAATCATCTTATCAATTAAATTGTCAACGGACATTCCTTCGGCTTCGGCTTTGAAGTTGCGTACTATGCGGTGACGAAGCACTGGGCGGGCTACTGCCTGTACATCTTCAATATCGGGTGAGTATTTGCCGTTGAGCAAAGCATTGCACTTAGCGCCTAATACCAGGTATTGTGAAGCCCGGGGACCTGCACCCCACTCAAGAAAGTCATTGGCAACTGTTGAACCATTCTGACCGGGCCGGGTGGCGTGACTCAGCTTAACGGCATATTCAATAACGTTATCAGCTACGGGTACCCTCCTCACTAAATGTTGAAAACCTACAATCTCCTCGGCTGTCAATACTTTTGACACGTTATGGATATCATCACTGGTGGTATTTTTTACGATATCCACTTCTTGCTGATAAGTAGGGTAGTCAAGCAGGATGTTAAACATGAAGCGGTCCAACTGTGCTTCCGGCAAGGGATAGGTTCCCTCCTGTTCGATTGGGTTTTGAGTAGCTAATACGAAAAATGGTCGTGGTAACTCGTAATTTTTTCCCGCAATGGTAACGGCATATTCCTGCATGGATTCGAGCAGCGCTGCCTGGGTTTTGGGCGGGGTTCGGTTAATCTCATCGGCCAAAATGATATTGGCGAAAATAGGACCTTTTACAAACTGAAAGTTTCGCTCCTTATCCATCGTTTCTGCTCCAATGATGTCTGAAGGCATCAAGTCGGGAGTAAATTGAATTCGCTTAAACTGCAGATCGAGCGAGGTGGCAATGGTGTTAACCAACAATGTTTTGGCCAACCCGGGTACACCTACCAGTAACGAATGGCCCTGACAAAAAATGGCCGTGAGCACGAGGCGTACCACCTCATCCTGCCCAACCACTACTTTGGCTATTTCGGTTTTTAATTTTTGATAGGCTTGCTTGAGCGCATCGGCCGCCTCCACATCATTCGAAAAAATCTGAGCCATACACGTTAATTAACGAAAGATAAAAATTTTTGAATGCGCGATTTGCCAGAACTACCTAAACGGTTGGCTATTCCAGTATCCGACAATATTTATAAACCGGGTCGATATTCACGAATACATCCTGCCGGGCCTTGGTAAACCAGCGATCCAGGGCCTTATCCTTTTTCTCGGCCAGTGCAGCCGATTGAATCCGGTTCCAGTCATCGGTCAGGTTCGCCACATGGGGTGGCAGCTTCCTCTTGAAATATAAAATCCGGACCGCATCCTTACCATCATCGGTTCTATACTGCAAAGGACGGGAGATGCTCCCTACCTTCATGGTATCAATGTTGAGGTAAACGACCGGGTCGATATCGCGCATCGAAATTTTGGTACTGCCATCATCATCGGTAAAAAATCCACCCATTCCCTTGGTCCGCTCATCGTCCGAATACTCTTTGGCAATCTGTTCAAACTTCAGGTTTTCTGAAATGATCTTACTTCGCATGCTGTCCAATTCATGCTCAGCCCGGTTGATGTCATCAGGAGAGGGTACTGCCGAGATCAAAATATGACGGGAGTTGTATTCATTACCCCTGCGATCCAACAATTGCATGATGTGAAATCCAAAGGGTGATTTGAAGGGTTGCGAAATTTCCCCCACTTTCAGTTTGAACGCCTGCGCTTCAAATTGTGGCACCATGGCCCCCCGGCCTACATATCCTAACTCACCACCGTTATACTGGGCACTGGGGTCTTCGGAATACTTTTGAGCCAACTCCCTAAAGTTTTCGCCATTTAAAATGCGATCGCGAATGTCATGGAGCCGGGCAATCGCCTCTTGCTCCTGGGCCGAGCTCACTTTAGCAACCCGTACAATCTGGGCTACCTCCACATCCGAGGAATAAAAGGGTAAACTGTCTTCCGGAATTTTGTTATAAAACTTTTTGATCTCAGCGGGAGTAACCGTAATGTCCTTGGTAATGCGGCTCGTCATTTCGCGAGCCACCAATTGCTCTCGTATTTGTTCACGCAGCTCCACTTTAATCTGGTCGAGCGTTTTTCCATATGCTCGTTCCAACTGTTCAGGTGAATTCCCCGAATTTTGAAGAATCATGGCCATCCGTTGTTCGGTATTGCCATCCACTTCAGCATCGGTTACATACACCGAATCAATCTCAGCTTTGGCCACCATGAGTTTATTCATGATCAGGCGATTGAAAATTTCACAACGGGCTTCATCCGAGGTGGGGTTTCCTTCGGCCAGATAGGCCTGATACGCCAACTCCAATTCTGATTTCAATACAATGTAATTGTCAATCTTGGCAATGATCTTATCCACCACAAACCCGGTGTCCTGTGCCCAACCGATTTGTGACAGTCCAATAACCAGGATGATCGCGCTAATTCTTAAATATTTCAAAATCCTTTCGTTTCGCTGCATTTTCGTACACATCGTCTTCCAATTTCTTGGCAAGTTCTACTTTTCTTTTGTTTAAAATAATATTCTTAATGTCCTGCCTGACAAACTCGAGGGGCGATACATTATCGGATATTTTATAAGCATCAATTTTCAAAAAATATAAGAACTCTGTATCACTCGTTTCGTAGTAATTATAGGTTCTCAAAAATTGAATTTTATTGGGAATCTCGGCCAAGGGTGAGTTCACGACCAGTTTATCAAATTCAATCCACGATGAATCGGCCAGGTGATACGCAGCTGAAAAACTCAGGCAATACGACTTTAGCTCGGCAATATCCTTATCCTTTCGAGAGAACATCAGATCCTTGATCCGGTTAGTACGGGGCGCCCCTTTGGGTACTTTTATATAGGTACCCTGTATGATGTTTTGCTTCAGGATAAAGTTGTCCAGGCGTTCACGGTAATAACTTTCAATTTCCTGATCGGTAACACGATCGTCCAGATTTTGCTTGATGTAAAAGTTCTGGTATTCATAACCAATCAAACTATACCGGTAATCCAGCACCTTGCGCTCTACCTCAGCCTCATCAATATGAATATTCTTCATCGCTTCATTGATCACCAATTGCTTGCGGATCCAGCTATTGATGTAAGCCGTAACCCGGGCCGCACTATCTTCCGGGGCCGAACCAGCCGGAATTATGCCCACCAACTCATCCTGAAAAAGGTAAGAGTTACCAACCCGGGCCACCGGCTTACGTACATTTTCAGGTTCAACGGGTTCTTTCTTCATCCGGATAAATTCACAACCTGCCAGCAGGGCGCCAGTAAGCAGCACCCACATCAAAACCGGCCGGATTCGAATTCCCGAAGTCATTTTTCTGTTAACTGAGTTAAAACGATTTTCTTGCCCTTTTTATTGATTTTTACCCGGTAGTCATTTCTCAATTTTTCTACCCAGGCCTTTTCCAAATAATCCTGATAATCGGAAATGACCTGCGGCCGTGCCTCGGCAAACGATTTAATGCCGGGGGCAATAAGTCGTATTACCTCGACAAGATAATATAAACCTTCGGCTTCCACCTCGTGTACTCCGGCTGACCAGCTAACCCGGTCCATTACTTTACTGTCACCTTTACCATAAATCCGGGTATTTTGAATCGCCTTGAATTTTTTCAAATCCGATTCCTTCAAGGTATCACCCCGGCTGATCTTTTGCTGAATCTCACTCAGCACATTCTTATCCGGTGTGAAAAAAATCCGGGCTTCCACCCGGTCACCAGCCTGATACTTACTTTTATTTTTTTCATAATACAGCTGTTGCCCTGTGGTGTCCTGCGAGGCTTTGCTCCACACCTCCTGCTCCATCACTTCGAATAACAGAATTCCTTCACGATACTCGTTCAAGAGATTTTTAAAATCCGGATTATCGCGTTTTAACTGGTCCTCCTCTGCATCTGCAATTTTTGCTTCTACCCAACCCTCATAAAGCTGGACAAACGCAACTGCAGGAGTCAGGTTGGAAGCCCGCTGATTGGTTTGTACATATCGGATTAAGTCGCCCACCGGGTAGGGTGTTGATAATACCGTCATGATTGCCTTTGACTTCAATGACTCGGAGCCAGAATATTTCCACTTGCCCTGAACCAGGTTAGAGTCAGCCAGTGCCATCACCTCGGCTTTCACATCGGCATATTCCAGAAACCCAAATTTCTTTTTTCGTTGGGCGCTTAATGCCTGCTGCGAAAGCTGAAGACGTTCATCACGACTTACCCTGCGTTTTAATGCGGGCTCCATTTCTGAAAAAGGTGGCAGAGGAATCTTTTTCTCAAGCCGGATAATATGCCAGCCAATGGCCGATTGAAACGGGTCGGATAGTTCACCGGCATGTTGCAACGAAAATGCCATTGTCTCAAATTCAGGTACCGATGACAGCGCACCTACGCCAAACGGTTTCAACCGGCCGCCATTTTCTTTTGTATTCAGATCCTCTGAATATTCCCGACACACTTCTTCCCAGTTACGGCCACCGGTTAGTTGATCATATACAGCAAAGATGGTGCTCTTGACACGATCATCCTGGGCGGTACCGGTTCGCAGCAGAATGTGCGATACTTCTACTTCACCTCGCGAAGGCTTTCGATCTTTGACTAAAATCAAATGGTACCCGAAGCGGGTTCGCGTTACGGGTGAGATTGACCCCACCGCGGTTTTGTAAGCCGCCTCCTCGAATGGATAAACCATTTGCAAGGCCGTGAAATAACCCAGGTCGCCACCATTGTACTTAGCTGATGGGTCTTCCGATAATTCACGGGCTAGTTTCTCAAAGCTTTCACCGGCTTCAATTCGGCCCTTGATGTGCATGATCTTTTGATAGGCCAGCGCTGTATCAGCAGGGAGTGCATCGGGCTTCACGGTAATGAGAATATGGGCAGCGCGAATTTCTTCCGTTAACCGTTTATACGTTTCCTGGGTTAGTTGATCCAATGCATTTGGCTCGGCCCGATAGGGTTTTTTTAATTCCTCACGGTAGGTATTGAATTCGGTTGTGAATTTGGCCGTGGTATCAAGACCCCGTTTGCGAGCTTCGGCAACCTTTAACTTGAAATTGATATAGAGTTCCAGGTACTCATTGATTTTTTCAGGCGTGTATTCCTGGGAATTGGAATGATTTTTCCTATAGGTATAAATAAATTCCTCCGTCATGACCGCCTGTTCTCCTATCCAAAAAAGCGGAAAGGAGTCAGTCACCGGCTTTGGTTGACAGAAAGCCGAACCCCAAACACAACATAGCAGAATTGAATAGATAAGCCGCATGCGCTGCGATTTCAGTTTTTACAAGGGTGCAAAAATAGGATTTTCCTGCAGGAATTCAGGCAGTTTTACAGGATACGGACTATTCCGGTTTTATGTATTTGGTAAGCCGGCATACGTTTTTATCGCTGCGTTTCAGATATTCGACATCGTCCATGATGGCCTTCACCAGCCGGATACCCAAACCTCCTTTTCGCTTTTGGTGGATCAGGTTATCGATGTCCGGTTCATGAAACTGGTTGATGTCGAATACCGACCCATCATCAATAATCTCAAAAATGAATTTGCCCTTGGTAGGAATATCAATGTGCAATTCCAGCATATGATCGGGATTGCAATGATGGGCATGGATCATCAGGTTTGAACACATCTCATCCAGGGCCAATACAATGGCGCTCATTTCAATTTCAGGAATCTGCTGGTCTTTCAAGGAAGTTCGAACGAATTCCCGAATCCCCTTCAGATTACTGAGACTACACCCTATGTTATACTGATAACTCATCAGCCAATTGTATTGCTTCTTGCTTGGTGTTTCGGATATATAACAAATCGGCCAATCCCAGGATATGAAACGTATTGGCTACTTTTTCTTTTAATCCGAACAGCACCAAGGGTATTTTCTTGTCCCGCATTTCTTCGATATACGACATAAACACACCTAAACCGGCTGAGGAAATGTATTCGAGGGCGCTGCAATCCACCAGGATTTTTTTAAACCCCTCGCCCACACTTTTCGCAATGGCCAGGTCCAACTCAATGCTCGAACTGGCATCAATTTCTCCAATAACAGAGATAATATCGGTTCCATTTTCCTGCAGTCGCTTTATATGAACCATGTTTCTAGGGGTTTAACGGTTTATCCATTTATATAGTTATCTAAACTTGATCGTCATCGAAGTGTAATCATCATTTATTTCCAGTGACTCAGTAAACTCATGCAACCGCTGAATAATATGTTTTTCTATTTCAGCGGAACTTTTTTCAGGAACTTCCTCCAGGGCTTCGGCTAACCGATGGAAATCAAATTCTTCGCCCCGGGGGTTTTTCGCTTCGGTAATTCCATCGGTATACAAGACCATGATGTCGCCCGTTTTATACCCGATTTCGTTTGTTTCTAATAATTTACAATAGTCAAGGTTGCGCACCATGCCCAGGGCAGTTCCTTTATCTTTCAGATACACGGCTTTGCCGGTGGCTGCCTGATAATACAAGACCGGGCAATGGCCAGCCCGCGAGTATCGTATTAGTTTCTCCTGGGTATCCACAATAAAGTACGTGGCTGAGATAAATGACCCACGCTCGAGGCAATAGCTTAGGGCACGGTTGGCCCGATCCATAAATTCCTTGGGGTCTAGTTGCAACTGAGCCAGGCTATGAAAAATTCCCTTCATTTGTGACATATGAAAGGCTGCCGTAGTACCTTTTCCTGATACGTCAGCAATGATCAAAGCCACCTGGTGTGAATTGATCCGCAGAGTGTCAAAGTAATCACCCCCCACTTCATCGGCCGATTCGGCAAATGCGGAAATGTCAAAGTCAGGATCTTGCTCGAGTGCGGTAGGCAAAAGACTCTTCTGAACGTTCTTGGCAATCTTCAGCTCCTCTTTATAGCGTTCTGTCTGGAACGCCTCTTCCATCAATCTGAAGTTTTCAATGGAGATACCCGCCTGGTTGGCAAATGCCGAAACAATTCGGGTCATTTCCTTATTAAAGCCATCCGGTAACTCTTTGAGCAAAGCCAGGGTGCCGATGGTTTCGCCTTTTACAATAATGGGGAAGGCCAACAAGGACCGGAAGCGTGAACCCTTGAGGGAAGCCAGGTGACGCGATAGGTTGCGGGTACGGTCACTGCTTTGTTCCAAGGCGCCTTTTACATGATGATTCTTAAGGTGATCCCGGATTTCTTTGGTTTCGCGTTCGGTAATTTTATACGTGTAGAGTTTGTGGCCATCGTTGGCGCTCTGTATTTCAAGCCAGGCAGCATCGGCAAAAACGGAACTTACCGAACTTTCCAACAAAATATTATAAACACTTTCTTCATTTTGTTCGGTTTGAATCGATTGGCTGATGCGCTGAAAGTTCACCACTTCTTCCAACTTCTGTTCAAACACAGAAGAGGTGGGAAGATTGAATAGAATCACTAAAAAGGAGAAGATGCTGTACACCAATACAAAAACCAGTAAGCACAGGTTGAAGATGTGGGAATTAAACCCCATAAACCCGGCCGACTCGGAACTGATGGAATCCGAGAGGCGGGTTACCGTATACATGAAGTACCCGAGATAAAAGAAAGAAAGCAACAACAACAACAGGGAAGTCCACTTTTGCTTGAAGTTGAGATAGGCCACCCAGCGCATGTTGGCCGACAAAACAATCACCAGCACACCAATAAGAATCAGAATGATGGTGGTGGTGGTTTCCGGTAGTGAAACCTGCAAACTGTCATACAACAAAACGGCCAGCAAGCAAAACTCAAACACCACCCAGGTGCGAATCAGCCATTTTGATTTCTGGTACAGGATTAACCGCTTCCATGAGGTAAACGCGGCCAACAGAAAGCTGATGAACAGGGCCAGGTTAATCTGATAAATGAAATCCGTAAACAGAATGTTGGATACCAGTTTGGTGGTGCCCAGTAACGAAGCTCCAAGTCGGAATACCAACGACACCACCGTGGCGATTAACCCGGTGGCAAATACTTTCCACAACAAATCGGTAAAGTTGAGGCTCTCGTCCCGTTCAACCCGGTATTTGTAATAGTAAAAGAGACATATGATGAACAGGTCCAGCATAAGCCGGGGTAGCCACTCCGGCACTCCCGGAGGTAGCCCTTTCATCACGCTGAAGAGGACCGTGATATCGGAAAAAACCAATACAAACCATATGACGATGGAGGCCAAAAAGGTTATTCGTATAATGGCTTTCGCTTTCAGCATAGTAGGGTACTAACGCCTTTCCCTGGGGCGCAGATTTTATCAATCACAACTTTGAATACTACAATAATAACCAATACCCGACAATTGCTGCGGCTCTACTTGCGGCTATAATTAGGAGCTTCACGGGTAATGGTTACATCATGAGGATGACTCTCATAAACTCCGGCAGCGGTGATTTTAACGAATTTGGCGTTCTTAAGTTTGTCCAGGTTCTTGGCTCCGCAATAGCCCATACCGGCACGCAGCCCGCCCACCAATTGATACAGTACTTCTGCAACCGATCCCTTGAAAGGAACTCGGCCTGAAATGCCTTCCGGCACTAATTTCTTGATGTCATCTTCGGCATCCTGAAAATAACGATCCTTCGAACCGTCATCCATGGCCTCCAGGGATCCCATTCCCCGATAGGTCTTGAACTTACGGCCTTCATAGATGATTACTTCTCCCGGAGCTTCTTCCGTACCGGCCAGCAACGAGCCAATCATCACACTATCCGCCCCGGCTGCCAGGGCCTTAACTACATCGCCTGAAAAGCGAATGCCGCCATCGGCTATTACTTTTACAGTTGATCCTTTGATGGCCTTGGCCGATTCATATACGGCTGAAAGTTGTGGCAATCCGATACCCGCTACAATGCGAGTGGTGCAGATACTGCCCGGACCAACGCCTACTTTAATCGCATCGGCACCGGCTTTGGCCAGTGCTTTCGCGGCATCACCGGTAGCAATGTTTCCAACAATCAGCTCCAAATCCGGAAATTTCTTTTTCACCCGCTTGGCTGCCTCCATAACTCCTTTCGAGTGGCCGTGAGCCGTGTCAATGCTGATGACATCAACGCCTGAATTTTTCAACGCGCTGATCCGCTCCAGGATATCCGCAGTTACACCGACAGCCGCCCCTACCCGCAATCGTCCATATTCATCATGGCAGGCGTTTGGCTTGTTCTTCTTTTTCATGATATCCTTATACGTAACCAAGCCGGTCAGCTTTCCTTTTTTATTCACAATCGGAAGCTTTTCAATTTTATATTGCTGCAGAATGACTTCCGCTTTGGCCAAGGTAATCCCTTCCGGAGCGGTTATGAGATTGTCGCGGGTCATGATTTTTTCAATCGCCACCGACATATCCTTCTGAAAACGTAAATCGCGGTTGGTAATGATCCCCACCAGTTTTCCATTACCATCAATCACCGGAATACCCCCAATTTTATACTCCCGCATAATCTTTTCGGCATCCCGAACAGTGGAGTTGATCCGAAGTGTAACCGGGTCCTGAATCATGCCACTTTGTGAACGTTTCACTTTTCGAACCTGCTCGGCCTGCTCCTGAATGGTCATATTCTTATGAATAAATCCCAACCCGCCTTCCAGAGCAATCCCAATGGCCAATTCTGCTTCCGTTACCGTATCCATAGCGGCCGAAACAATAGGAATGTTCAGCTTGATATTTCGGGTGAGGTAGCTTGACGTATTGGTTTCGCGGGGAAGTACTTCACTGTAACCGGGAACCAGGAGCACGTCATCGTAGGTGAGTGCTTCGTAGAGAAATTTGGAAGATTCGAGGGCCATGGCAAATAAGATTCATTATTTGCCGGGCAAAGTTAACTGAATTGGAGGATTAACCAATGTACGATTCATATTTAGCCAAAGCCTTTTACCTTTGCCACATGAAGAAAATAGGAATTCTAGGGTTACTGGTTGTTAGCGCTACTTTAGCGTGGGCGCAAACACAAACCGGTAAGGCTTCTTTTTATGCCGATAAATTTGAAGGACATCCAACCGCCAGCGGAGAGAAATACCGGCATTCCAGGTTAACAGCAGCTCACAAAACGCTTCCCTTCGGCACCAAGGTAAAAGTGACCAATCTGGCCAATAATCAATCAGTGGAAGTGACGATTAACGACCGGGGGCCGTACATAGACGGCCGCGTAATTGACCTGTCTAAATCAGCCGCTGAAGCTCTCGGATTTATCAATCTGGGGTTAGCTGATGTGAAGATTGAGGTAGTCGATGCCGGGAGTGGAAAAACCAAATCCGGAGAAACATTAGCCCCCATTGAGCATGTTACCGTAGAAGAAAAAGAATTCTATGACTTTGAAATTGCCCGGCTGATCCCCAAAGGCTTTGGGGTTCAAATTGGCACGTATCAGGAATTGGTCAATCTGATGCGGTTATCCGATAACCTGAAAAATTCCTATAAAAAGAAGGTTACCGTTCAAGTTAAGGTACTCAATGGGGTGAAATACTACAGTTTGATTTTGGGGCCATTCTCCACCCGTTCAAAGGCTGATGAATTTTTGGCGGAGATCAAAAAGAAATTCCCAGATTCGTTTGTCGTGGATTACAGTCGAATTTAGACACCAAAAACGGCCGATTTATCCAAAAAACTGGTTTTCAAGGGCTTCCCCATTATTTTTTGAGTTTGACCTAAACTTTTTTTAGTAAATCTCGTTTTTTTGATAGTATTACTATTAAATAGTTAAGTGATATTATCATGCCCACTTTAAGTTTCAAACTTAACCCCCATCTCTATTTGCGAGATCCGCAGAATACCGAGTTGGGTCAAAAAATTATCAGGTCCAGTGTCACCATGATTGACCGATTAGGGTTCGAGCATTTTACCTTTAAAAAGCTGGCCGAAGAAATTGGCTCCCGAGAAGCTTCCATTTACCGCTATTTCGAAAATAAGCACCGGCTTTTACTCTACCTGATCGGGTGGTATTGGAACTGGCTCGAGTACCGCATTGACCTTCACACCAGCGTTCTTACCGATCCTCACGAAAAATTGAAAGCTTGTATCCGGGTAATTACAGAAAAGAAAAAGTACGACTCCAATTTTGAATTCATCGATGAAGAGGCTCTTTACCGAATTGTTTTGGCAGAACTGGACAAGACCTACTTAACCAAACAGGTTGATGTTGACAACAAAGACGGACTGTTTGGAGGGTTCAAATCCATTTGTAAAAAAATAGCTGAATGGATCAAACAAATTAATCCGGACTATCCCTACCCCCATGCGTTAATCAGTACCATTCTTCTAACCGCCAAGCAACAGGTGTTTTTTGCCGACCATTTGCCTTCCCTTACCGATTTCAAGAGAGTGACTGATCGCGCCAAAGCACTAGAGGATTTTCTCATGAACCTGATTTTTCAATCCATTAAAAAGTCATAGACCGTGCTGACCAACGACCAAATACTACGGAGTTTACGTGAAGTTGCTTTTCACTTGAAACACGAATATTCCACCGATGACCTCCATCATGTGGAATTGAACCAACGTTCCTATACGGTAGACGAGTTGAGTGAATTCAAGCGCGATCTGGTAGAAGCCGGTAATAAACTCCGGATTTTGTTCTTACCCTATCGGGTTGATCTCGATACGCTACAGGAATTTCATGCGAATCAAACGTCTCCCATTCTGGCCTTTTCAAAAGGTACCCGTATAAATCCGGTTCTGATTTTGCCCGCTCAACGAAAAAAAATTCCCGTTGTTTACATCGATAAAACCTCGGATGTTGCTACCGATGTAGGTTCACTGAGTGAACTCAGTCTGCTTACACAAGAAAACGGTGAAGTAGAGTTCTTCGCCATTTTCGCGTATGAAAGTCCGTTAACGATTGAAACCCTGGAGGGTGAAAAGCCGAGCCCGGTAACCCGGTTGTTCCGGTTGTTGGCTACTGAAAAGAAAGAGATCTTTTACATTTTCTTTTATGCCATTCTTGTCGGGTTAATCAGCCTGGTTATCCCGTTGGGTATTCAAACCACAGTTGAACTGATATCGGGGGGCGTCTTTTTCAGTTCCGTCTATGTGTTGATTACCCTGGTTATTCTGGGTGTGTTGCTGAGTGGCGGATTGCAGGTGGTTCAAATCAGCTTAGTAGAATTTCTCCAGCGAAGAATCTTTACCCGAGCCTCGCTTGAATTCGCATTCCGGATTCCCCGAATTCGTATGGAAGCGATTCAACGAAATTATGCCCCCGAATTGATTAACCGGTTTTTTGATGTCATCACCATTCAAAAAGGCTTACCCAAACTTTTGATCGACTTATCATCAGCTGCCATCCAGATCTTGTTTGGGTTGTTACTGATCTCCTTGTACCACCCCTTCTTTGTTTTCTTCGGGTTCTTCCTGGTCGGCACCCTCACGTTAATTTTCTATTTAACCGGTCCACGAGGATTGCTCTCTTCCATAGAAGAATCAAAATATAAATACAAAGTGGCCCAATGGTTGGAGGAACTTGCCCGTGCCCTCCACTCCTTTAAACTGGCCGGAAGTACAGATTTACCAATACGCAAAACCGATTATAACGTCAACAATTATCTCAAAAACCGCAAGGTTCACTTTCGCACGCTGGTTACGCAATTCTCCTTCATTGTTCTTTTCAAAGCGCTGATAACGGGAGGATTATTGATTATGGGTACCCTGTTGGTGGTGGACCGTCAAATAACATTAGGTCAGTTTGTGGCCTCTGAAATCGTCATCATTCTAATCTTGAATGCCGTTGAAAAAATTATCATGTACATGGACGTAGTATACGATTTACTGACAGCCGTGGATAAAGTGGCCCACATTACTGACCTGCCCATTGAAAAGGTGGGCGGGCTTGATTTCCCGGCCACCTTAACGCAAGGATTTAATGTGCGGACCAAAAATTTGAAGTACAAATATTCCGCTTCCGGATACTATGCGTTGAAAGGGATTGATCTCGAAATCAAATCCGGTGAAACCATTTGTATCACGGGTCAGGGTAATTCCGGAAAAACCACGCTGATGAATATCCTGAGTGGTTTGTACACTGACTACGAAGGCGTGGTCACCATCAACAATTATTCCTTGCGCGATCTGGACCTTACCCATATGCGCGATCAGGTTGCTAAAAATATTTCGCAAGAGGATTTATTTGACGGCACACTGCTGGAAAATATTACGCTGGGCAGATCTACCACTACTATCCAGGACGCGATTCAAGCTATTGACCAGGTCGGATTAGGGGATGATGTCAATTCATTACCCAAAGGATTGGATACGCCCATTATAAGCGGGGGGAAGGGACTTACCAAAACCATGATCCACAAAATAATTCTGGCCCGCTGCCTCGCTAAAAAGCCGCGGCTCCTCATCTTAAACGATTTCTTCGTTACCCTGGCAAAAAAAGATAAACTGGAATTGTTGCGGTGTGTTGCCAATACCCAAAAGGCTTGCACCGTCATCATCGTATCAAAAGACCCCATTGTGATGAGTGCCTGCGATCAGGTGGTTATTATGGATAACGGTTTAATCCGGGATGTAGGCACGATGGAAGAATTAACCCAGAAAGAGATTATTAAAGACATGATCCTCTAAGGCTATGCTAAAAATTTCATCAAAGTCAGTTGAAAAAATGATGCCGCAGGATCGGCTCTATTCACTGCGTTCGTTGGATACACCCATGGCCGGCAAGCTATTGGCCCGATGGCTGATGGGTATTGGGTTGCTGTTCCTGATCGTCCTTTTTTTACCGTGGCAACAGAATATCCGCGGAGCCGGAAAAGTTACCGCACTATCACCCCGTAACCGACCACAAACTGTAGAAACCGTGATTGCCGGTAGAATTAAATCCTGGCGGGTAAGTGAAGGCCAGTTCGTCAATAAGGGCGATACCATTGCCGAAATCAGTGAAGTGAAGGAAAAGTATTTTGACCCCCAACTGTTGATACGCTTGCGTCAGGTTATCTCGTCCAAGGAACAAAGCCTGAATTCAAAAGACCTGAAAGCCGAAGCCTTACGCAACCAGATTCGGGCATTGGAAAACGGGATGCGAACCAAGGTTGAACAATCAAAAGCAAAACTGGAAGCAGAGCGGGTTCGGTTTGCCAACGCTAAAAACCAATACGAACGCAATGCTAAACTGTTTGAAGCCGGAAACATTCCCCTTACCAAGTTTCAGGAAATCGAATATAAATATCAGGGTGCGGAAGCTGACTTTGTTAATGCGGAGATTGAAATTGAACGGGTACAAGCCGAGTACCTGGATAAGATTAACAAAGCTGAATCTGACTTGAACAACACGCTTGCTGAGCAATTTGATACCCAGGCCGAATTGGCGAAGCTGCGCAATGAACTGAGCAATATGGAAATTCGCAGTCAACAATATTTTATCCTGGCACCGCAGGACGGTTATGTGGTGAAGGCAACCCAGGCGGGTATTGGCGAAACAATTAAGGAAGGGGATCCAGTTTGCACCATCATGCCCCAGTCAGATGACATAGCGGTTGAAATGTACGTGAAAGCCATGGATGTACCGTTGATCAGCCGTGGAAGACATGTACGGATTGAATTCGATGGCTTTCCCGCCCTGCAGTTTAGCGGGTGGCCAAGCGTATCGGTAGGTTCGTTTGGCGGAACGGTTGAAGTCATTGATTATGTGAACTCAAAACCTGGTGAATTCCGAATTCTGGTCGTGCCCGATAAAAAAGATGAGCCCTGGCCCAAGCAAATTCGAAACGGCTCAGGTACGCAAGGTTGGGTTATGCTGGATGATGTACCCGTATGGTATGAAATCTGGCGTCAGTTGAATGGCTTCCCGCCCAGCCTGTATGAAGAACCTTTCGAGCCAACTCCAACAAATAAAGCCCCATCGAAAAGTTCCGAATCTGAAACCGAATCAAAATGATAACGCGAAATTTTGTTCTCGTTTTGGTCTTCCTGGTTAGCACCAGTCTGCGCGCGCAAACTCCGGGCGCTTTGGATTTCATCTTCCAGTTGCCGGATAGTGTGGCTCCGTTAACCTTACAACAATTTTACACGGCCATTCTCGAACTTCACCCGGTCGTGAAACAGGCAAAACTGTTGCCTGAAAATGCACGGCAGGAGATACGACTTGCGCGCGGGGCATTTGACCCAAAACTAGAAGTTCTGCTTGACCAGAAGCAGTTTCAGGACAAAAGCTATTACAACTATACCGATGTTTATCTCACGTTTCCCACCCGTTCTTTCGTAGAGCCCAAGATCGGATTGGAAGATAACAGCGGTCAATTGCTCAATCCGGAAAGCGTTATTCCCGGCAACCGACAATACTTTGCTGGGGTGAGCATACCGATTGGCAGAGGGTTGTTTACCGATGAACGAAGAACTGCTGTTCAACAAGCTGAGTTGTTCCAATACATTGCTGAAGCCGAGCAAATCAAGCTCGTAAATAAAATCTTGCTGAGTGCTGCCAAAGATTACTGGAGTTGGTACAACAGTTACTACAACTTTCGGCTGCTTACCCGGGGTACTGAAATTGCTCAGGAAATCTTCAGACGGGTAAAGATGAATGTTGAATTGGGTGAAGAGGCTCCCATTGATTCCGTACAAGCGAAAATTACGTTACAGACCCGGCTGGTCGAGCGGCAAGAGGCCTGGTTAGCGTTTCAGAATGCCGGCATTCATCTCTCCAACTACCTGTGGGATGATCAACAACTGCCCCTGGTGCTTAACGCACGCGTGGCCCCCGTATTGGAAGTAACCGAGCAAGACCTTCTTTCAATTCAAACCCTGGGCACCTTGGCAGACAGTGCACGTCAAAATCATCCGGAACTTGTAAAACTTCGCACCAAGATTGACCAACTTGAACTGGAGCGTTCCTTGGCTCGGGAGTTTTTAAAACCGCGACTGGACGTGAGTTATTCATTACTCAGCCAGCCTTCTGCTGAGAAGGTCATTGATCCGCTAAACGATTATAAGTTTGGATTGGAGTTTTCGATGCCTCTTTTTCTTCGAAAGGAACGATCAAAAGTGGCGATCACCGATCTGAAAATTCAAAGTACAGAATTTGAACAATCCCAGGCTGAACGCGAAATCCTAAACGAAATCACAGCCATTTTCAACGATATCACCAACACCTCTATCATCATTGGGCAGCAAACGGATATGGTCAACCTGTATGATCGTTTGTTGCAGGCCGAATTCCTGAATCTTGAAAATGGGGAGAGCGATTTATTCAAGCTCAACATTCAACAGGAAAAGCTAATCCAGGCTCAAACCAAGCTTCTGAAGCTAAAATCAGATTATGAAAAGTTAAAGGCCGAGCTATTCTGGGCAGCCGGAATTCGCAACCTCAACTTTCAGAACTAAGCCGAAAGGATCGATTCAATAACTTGCTCAGTCACCCGTTCTGCGGAGTTCAAAGCTCCGTTAATCGTGCCGGCATCTCCCAAAATATCGGTGGCTTCACCGGCAAAAAACACTTTATTATTGATCGGGGCCGAAAAAGTTTCGCGATCAGCAATCGAACCGCCAACCTTCAGATAAGACATGCCCCCTTTAAAAAATTCGTCTTTACCCCAGTCGGCCAAAAACCAAACCCGGTCACCCTCCGTGCCATCGCTGTTGATTACCTTCCGAATAAACAACGAAGCCTGGTTATCATACACGGCATCCAGTTCGGCCAGTACAGCATTGAGTATCCCATCGCCCAAAACCGACAACTCCTGGGCTTTTGGGCCATGTACTGTTACGGTTAGCGTTCGGTAGAACTCACTTCGATTTACACCCGAATTAAAATACATCGGGCCTACTGAACCTCCCCATATATACCCACTCGTTTCGCCCCAGAAGTTCTTTTTGAAATCGATGGCCAACCGCACGCAATGATCCATGCCGATCTTGTTCATGCTCGACACTTTGGCTCCGGGCAATGCCGGGCTAAAGGCGACACCCCCACTTTTTAGTACACCCAATGAAGTCGTGACAATCACTTTGTCACACTCATACTCAATTCCATCCTTATCGGTCAGGATAATCTTTTCACCCGCATAATTGATTGACTTAATAACTGTATTCAATTGAACCTTGGGTAGAATCCTGCTAAAAGGTGACGTGATGATATCTTGCAGGGGATTGGTTTTGATAATGAAGGGCTTGTTGTCATGCTTAATCAAGGCCAGGGCTTCGCCCACACCTTTGGCGCCCACCGATTCGCTTGATGAACCATAGTAGTTTCCTGCCATTGAATTAAGCAAGGCCTCTGCACGGGTACTGACTCCAGCCGCTTGTTTCATGGAAACATCCGCACCGGCATAACCGGGTAAACTGGCTACAAAATTTCGAACAGCCGCCAGATCGGGGTCACCGCCCCATTCGGCTGCTGATTTAGCCTGACTGTCCAGGATGAACTGGTCCGTGGATTGAGAAAGTAAATCAATTTTGACCAGGGAATACTTCTCAATAATTTTTCCGAAGACCGAGTCATTTCCATAAACCACTTCAGCTCCCAACTCCACTGGAAAGTCGGCAGCCGTTTGAACCAGTAATTCTTTTTGATTGCGCAAGGATCGAATTCGGCCGCCAACCTGATTGCTGGCTTCCAATACTTGCACGCGTATACCTTTTGAATTCAGGATATCAGCCGCATAAAGACCAGCCGCACCCGCACCAATAATATAAACGATGCCATCATAGGGGATCTCGGGTCCGGGATCATCCTTTCCGCAGGATGTAAACATTCCCGGCATAACCAAACCGGCCGATAAACCTAAACCCAGCTTTTTAAGCGCTTTTCTGCGTTTCACGAAACACGATTTAATCGAAAGATAATTGAACCAAACCGATTGACGAAACCTGTTAAGCCAGACGGTTATGGTGTAAATAGCTAATTTGGCAAAAAAGTAAACCGCATGCTTGTAACTCAGGCGGATAAGCCATCGGCAAAAAAGGTATGCATCACGGGGCCCGAGTGTACCGGAAAATCCGAACTGGCCCGATTTCTGGCGGGTCATTTCAATACCTTCTGGATACCGGAATATGCCCGCGCCTATCTGGATAAACTAGGACATCCGTACCAGGAATCGGATCTGGTAAAAATTGCCCACGGTCAACTCCGATTGGAAGAGGAATGGTTGCGGGAGGCTAACCGGTTTATGATTTGCGATACCAACCTGATTACGATCAAGATCTGGAGCGAATTTAAATACCAACGTTGCGATTCCGATATTCTGAAAAAACTACAGGAGCAAACCTATGATTTGTATTTGCTTTGCTACATCGATGTGCCCTGGGCCGATGATCCTCAACGCGAGCATCCGGACAAGCGCGAATACTTCTGGAAACGGTACCAGGATGAGGTGATGGCCACCGGAGTTCCGTATGTCGAAATCAAGGGCGATTGGATAACCCGACAGCAAAAAGCGATTGCGGCCATCAACCAACAGTTGTCCTGAGATTACGGCATGATACCTTCCGATCCTTACGCAGCCGTTCGCATCCGCGATTTCCGGCTATTCATTTTATCACGGTTGTTTATTACGCTGGCCATCCAAATACAGGGCGTGGTAGTGGGATGGCAGATCTATGAACTGACTAAAGACCCGCTATCCCTCGGATTGATCGGGTTGGCCGAAGCGATTCCCGCTATTACCGTTTCACTTTATGCCGGCCACCTGGCTGACATTGTTGAACGAAAAAAAATAATCCTGGCTTGTGTCGCTTTGCTTTCCTTTTGCTCGCTGGCCTTATTATACTTTACCACCAACCTGGGTAGTTTTTTGATTAACGAGGGTCCCTTTGCCATTTACGTGATCATTTTTGTCAGTGGTATTGCTCGAGGATTTCTATCCCCGGCCAATTTCTCCTTCATGCCACAACTGGTGGATCGGTCATTGTATCAAAACGCCATTACCTGGAACAGTACCATTTGGGAGAGCGCCTCGGTAGCCGGACCGATGGTAGGCGGGCTGGTGTATGGATTTTTTGGCATAACCGCAGCTTACTCGGTAGATGCCCTTCTGGTAATTGCGGCCTTGATTTGCTACCTGTCTATACCCAACCGTAAGTTGCCCCCGATTACGGAAGAGCAGGGAATCTGGCCCAAGATAAAAGCCGGAATCAACTTCGTTTTCAAAAACCAGATTATTCTCAGCGCTATTTCGCTCGATCTGTTTGCTGTCCTATTTGGGGGTGCTGTGGCGCTGCTTCCAATTTTTGCCGATGAAATTTTGCACACCGGAAAAATTGGTCTTGGGTTTCTTCGATCCGCTCCGGCCATAGGGGCCGTTGTCATGGCGGTGTATATCACCCATCATCCCATAAAAAGACGCATCGGAAAAATCCTGCTGTGGTGTGTGGCCGGCTTTGGGCTGTGCATGATTGGCTTTAGTTTGTCTACCTGGTTTTGGGTTTCGATGGGGTTGTTGATTTTGAGCGGCATGTTTGATTGCGTCAGTGTTATTGTACGAGGCACCCTCATTCATACACTGACTCCGGAAAACATGAAAGGGCGCGTTGCGGCCGTCAATAGTATGTTTATTGGGTCCTCTAATGAAATTGGTATGTTAGAGTCGGGTATTGCCGCTAAATTGTTGGGCGTAGTCCCCTCGGTTATCTTCGGAGGGTTGATGACCCTGAGTGTAGTGGGTATTACCGCCTGGAAGGCACCTTCGTTGAGGAGGTTGGAACAGGTAAATTGATTTTAACTCATGATGTTGCAATTCAACTTGCAACAATAGAGTTTGCTTTATTTAATTTTTCAGTGGAAATAAAATATTCATACGATCTTTTATCTTCCTCCAGTCTTCTTTTGTCGATTAATACTCCTGTGTTCATCCGACTCCATTTTTCATTGATTGATAGAAAGACCTCACTCCTATGTTTCTTTTGAATCTCAATATTCTTATTGGCCACGCCAAGTAGTTTGTTAACCTGTTCAACAGTAGTACCAACTCCTACTTTAGAATTATTTACAACCAAATTAATAACTTCCTTTTCCTTATCGTCAAATGCAAGAATCAGTTTTTCACGAGCCTTCTCTCTTACTCGAGAAGGTCTAATGCTGACAATATACAATAGCAGTCCCACTACCAAACCTCCGGATGAAAAACTTAAAATGACAACCAAATTAGAAGATGAAATTGCTTTTCCAGGAACAAGAGTAAAGGTAGTCTCAAAAATACGATTACCTGTTGATGAAAAATCTGATCTTGAAATTCGAATAGAATCACCGGAACTAAAATTTCCGGAAATCCAATCCCTGTGAGATTGAATTACCAGATTAGAATCTTTGAAATGTAAGAGTCCGTCAATCTTCAGGGCATGAATTATTGCCTGTGCCTTTGAATCATTGAGTAGCGCGAGTTCATTCCTTTCAAAATCAAGCAGTGTAATGGAATTCTGGTTACTATCAAATATCAATTGGCCCCATGGACTTGAGGCTAAGTTTTTAGCTGTGGCGGACTTAAATAACTCTTTCTGTGAGGTACTCGAAGGTCCAGCAACTGAAAAATCTTTCCGGACAATATCTAATACATAAATTGAATCAGTTACCTGCTCTACCTTCCTTCCATTGCTTTTAATGCCTTCTCTTCGATTAATTGAATATCCAATCCAAAGTTTACCTGCTGCTTCATTAAGCCATACAATAGGTAACAAATTACCTTTACTAAAGGGCACTTCCCGATTTAATGGCTCTAATTCCCATTCACCCTTCTGGTTTATAAATACCCGCAATTGACCGTTCGTATTCCAGTATCCGTAGCCACCGAATGAATACAGAAGATTACGATAAAAGAATGTGTAGCTTCCGAACGTAAATCCATAGTATTTAGTGGAATCTAATCTTACGGGTTGAACGGAATTTACATCCCTTACATAAACCTGTCCAGTGCCATCAGGAAAAATGTATAGGCTCCCTTGATGCAGATAAAGGCCCTGTGGTACTTTAGCTGCGATATGATTTGTGTGATCTGTTGGCAACTGAAATTTTTCCAGTCCATAGTTAAATTGAACTACTTCCTGTCCCTTCACCAAACTATTTTGGATTAAAAATCCAGAAATGAGTATTACACCAAAAGCTTTCACTCACCAGAAGAAATATAGCTAATGCAAGTAAAAATAATCCAAGATAGGTGAATCACCAAAATTCAACACTCTTATATTCAATGACTTACAGGCAATTCAGTATAAGACCCGATTTCTCACCAAAAAGCTTTATGTGGTAACTATTCGACCGATCATAATGATGTAGTTTGGAAAGAAAAAGCCATGAGAACATTGATTTTTTTCCTATCAATAACCTTACTCATTTCATTTGGCAGTTGCGAGGATAAAGATTTAATACCACCTAATCCGCCAATACTTTCATCACCAACTAACAACGCACCTGATGTTGACTTTGAAGTTACATTCATCTGGGAAGAAACAGACTTGGCCGAAGGGTATAGTTTTCAACTCTCACTTGAGTCAGATTTTTCCAGCTTGGTGTATAATGAAGAAGAGCTTGAGATGCCTACAATAACAATTCCCAATTTAATTCCTGCTACACTCTATTTTTGGAGGGTTAAAGCATATAATTCCAACGGTAACTCAACATGGTCCTCTACTTTTAAGCTGACAACCAAATCACTAGGGTCACCCGCGCTGCTAATGCCTGTAGATAATGCCGTTGAATCTACTGAAATTCAGTTTTCATGGAATGAGGTAACGGACGCTACCTCGTATACATTGCAAGTGTCAACAACTATTGACTTCACATCCCTTTTATTAATAAAATCAGGTCTCACTACCACCAGCACAACCATTGGTGATTTAAATTATTCAACAAACTACTATTGGCGTGTCGGCACATCACGACCAAACAGCTCAATTGTTTGGTCTGCAACTAGAAAAGTGACTATCCAGCCACTTGGTATACCTATACAATCTTCCCCATTAGATGGATTTGTTACTTTGTCTAAAACAATTAATTTAAGTTGGCTACCAGTGAGTGGGGCTGACTTCTATAATCTACAGGTTTCAACAATAGCAGATTTTTCGAGCCTTACGCACAATAAATCCCAATTATCATCAACATCCGTGACAATAAACTCATCTCAATGGGATAAAATCTATTATTGGAGAGTTAGTGCTTTGGTCGATAATTGTCAATCTGAATGGTCTGAAGTAAGGACATTTTCCCCGAAACTCCCCAAAGAAGGTTTAATAGCATGGTTTCCCTTGAATGGGGATGCAATAGATGCAAGCGGGAATAATCATACTGGCGTTATTAATGGAGGAGTCTCATTGGTCTCAAACCGATATAATAAGGCCAATTCAGCATTCCTTTTCAATGGAACTACTGGTTACATTGAGATTACATCATTGAATAATTTACCATACAAACCAATAACCTATTCATTTTGGGTTAATGTTCCCTCCTATTTTCCATCAAGTGCTGGACATAAGTTTAAATCAATAATTGGTCGGCAGTTTACAGGATGTCAATTTTGTGGTACGATTGGCCTCTTTGCTGATCAGAATATTTTATCTGGCTCAAAAGACAATACATTTCTCTATTGGATGGGTCAAGCAAGTACACCGGATATTCCCAATAATGCCTTGGTCCCCCAATTAAATACTTGGATTCACCTCGTATTTACTCAAACAGCCAATGGAAACTTTCAATTCTTTACAAATGGTATACTTACTCACTCAGGTAATTTAAGCAATATTCAAAATGAAAATATTGCATTTCGGATTGGCGCATCAGGAACTGGATCACCTATTTATCTTTGGGATGGCAGAATAGATGATGTGCGAATTTATAGTCGTGTTATAACTAATGATGAGATTGCGGCACTTTATAATGAGTAAATGGTCATTCTATCATGTTGACATTAATTCCATTTTGAAGCCGATCTTTAATTAATTCAAATGATGATTTGAGTTAATCAAAGTGATTTTAGTTATCTCAATTTTATTGTAGGCCTCAATTACACGCTTAGACTTTAATGAAATTGAGTAAGCTTTCCTTATTTTTAGGAATTCTATTTGATTTTCCATGCCAACCCGCAGATCCTTCTTTCAGAAAGCACTGGGTGCCACCGGGGCACTTTCATTAACTTCATTGGCCAGTCAGGCCCTGGCCGAAGATGTTGCCGATGCCCTGGTCTCACTCAACAAACTTTCACCTCTGCAAGCCGCTACCGATGAAGATCTCTGGGCCCGGATGGCGCAAGCCTATACAGTCAATCCGAATTTATTAAATCTCAATAACGGTGGCGTAAGTCCTCAACCCAAAGTAGTACAGGATGCCGTTGACCGCTATTACCATTTAAGCAATGAAGGCCCCACGTACTACATGTGGCAAATTGTGGATCGGGGCCGTGAACCCGTACGCAAAAAACTGGCGGACCTGGCCGGAGTAAGTGCAGACGAAATTGCGGTCAACCGGAATACCACCGAAGCTCTGGGTACGTTCACCTGGGGCATTGACCTGAAGCGCGGAGATGAAATTGTGATGGCCAAACAGGATTATCCGAACATGATCCATGCCTGGAAGCAACGCGAACTACGTGAAGGGATAAAAATAAATTGGGTCAATCTTAACTTGCCTACCGAGAATGATGAAGAGGTGGTTCAGGCGTATATCAATGCTACTACTTCAAAAACAAAAATCTGGCACATTACTCATTTAATCACCTGGACCGGTCAGATTCTTCCGGCCGCAAAACTTTGCGCAGAAGCAAATAAACGTGGCATCATCACCCTGGTGGATGCGGCCCACTCTTTTGCTCACCTCGATTATAAGATTTCTGATCTCCATTGCGATTACTTGGGTACCAGTCTACACAAATGGTTATGCGCCCCATTTGGCACGGGCATGATGTACGTTCGCAAGCCCCTGATCGAAAAAACGTGGCCGCTATTTCCGAACGACAAACCGCAAAGTCCGGACATCCGGAAATTTGAAGCCCTGGGTACCCGATCCTTCGCCCCGGAGCAGGCCATTGGTCAGGCTATTGATTTTCACCTGGCCATTGGTGCCCGGAGAAAGCAAGAACGGCTCCATTATTTAAAACTGTATTGGTGCCAGGCGCTTGCAAAGAATCCCAGAATAAAACTGCACATTTCCCTGAAACCTGAATACTCGTGTGCCTTGGGTACCTTCAGCATGGATGGAATGGATATCAACACCATTTCCAGTAAACTTATGTTGGAGCATCAAATTCATTGCACGGCCATCAAATGGGAAAACATAAGTGTGGTGCGGATTACACCCCATGTCTACACCTCCACCCGTGACCTTGATCGATTTATTGAAGCCGTTCAAAAAATTGCCGCTTCCTAAACCTGAAGTTGTTACGATGAAGAAAATTCTATTGGCTGCCCTTGTGTTGGCTTCCTGTCAACCTGATTCCAACCCTTCACTATCCGTTTCAGGCCTCCATCAAGAAGTTGAAATTCTACGTGATGAATATGGCGTGAATCACATCTATGCGCAAAACGAACATGATTTGTTCTTGGCTCAAGGTTATTGTGCGGCTAAAGACCGGCTCTTTCAATTTGAAATGTGGCGAAGGCAGGCTTCCGGCACGGTGGCTGAAATTCTAGGCGAGTCTGAAATCAAGCGCGACATTGGGGCTCGGCTTTTTAAATATCGCGGAGATCTGAAAAAAGAATTCAATCATTACCATCCGCATGGCGAAGCCATCCTGGCGGCCTTTACGGAAGGAATCAATGCCTATATAAACGAAGTAAAAAAGAATCCTTCCCAACTGCCGCTGGAGTTTCAATTACTGGGGATTGAACCCGGTCTATGGACCCCTGAACTGGTGATCTCACGTCATCAGGGATTGCTGGGGAATTTACCGGAAGAGCTTTCGCATGGCCGGGCGGTTGCTCTGTTGGGTGAAGATCAGGTAAGGGATCTCCGGATATTTGAGCCCGGCTCTCCCCGCCTTACGCTCGATTCAAAAATTGACCGGGATGGGTTATTTGAAAATATTCTGGAATTGTATGATGCTTTTCGTAAACCTATTGTTTTTAAACCAGAGCATCTGGTTACGGCTCAGAACTCGAATGCCGAAGAAGTGGAGTCCAGGATGGAAGCTGATGAGTTCGCGTTTCAGGAAATGATGGACTTCGAAAAGCGATCGATCGGCAGCAATAACTGGATTGTGAGTGGCACAAAATCCGAAACGGGTTCACCTATGTTGGCTAATGATCCGCATCGGGCTGTTGCCGTTCCTTCACTACGCTACATGGTTCACCTGAATGCCCCCGGTTGGAATGTGGTGGGCGGAGGTGAGCCGACCATCCCAGGCGTTTCAATCGGGCACAATGAAGTCGGATCCTGGGGTCTTACCATTTTTAATATCGATGGCGAAGATCTGTTCGTTTATGAAGTAAATCCTAATAACCCCAATCAATACCAATACCAAGGGGCCTGGGAAAATATGACTTCCATTTCAGATACGATTTCAGTCAATAATTCTCCTGATGTTATTGTTGAACATAAGTTTACCCGCCACGGACCGGTAACCTTTATTGATACCAAACGAAACAAGGCCTATGCGGTGCGGGCTGCGTGGATGGAACCCGGAGGTGCACCTTACCTTGCCAGTTTACGGATTAATGGGGCCACATCATGGGAAGAATTTCGCGAGGCCTGCAGCTACAGTCATATACCCGGAGAGAATATGATCTGGGCCGATACGATGGGCAACATCGGCTGGCAGGTGGTGGGCATTGCTCCGATTCGTAAAAACTGGGATGGCCTGGTACCTGTACCGGGCGATGGAACCTATGAATGGGAAGGATACCTGCCGATTAAAGATTTGCCAAATGTTTATAATCCCGAAAAAGGTTTTTGGGCCACGGCTAATGAAAATCTGGTGGCTCCAAATTACCCCCACCGCTATGCTGTGGGTTGGGAATGGGCCGACAGCAGCCGGGCGAACCGAATCAACTCGGTGCTTGGGTCAAAAAATAAAGTGTCGTTTGCTGATGTGCAGCGGCTTCAGTTTGACTATGTCAGCCATCCTGCCCGACAATTGGTGTCTTTTTTGAAAAATATTTCCATAAACGATCCGGAGACTGAAAAACTGAAACAGGAGCTATTGACCTGGAATTTTGAAATGGATAAAAATTCCATAGCAGCCGGTATCTATGCCGCGTGGGAGAAAAAAATGTTGGAGCATGCTTATCCATTATTTGTTCCTGAAAAAGGCCGTGCAATCATGAAGTCGGTGTCGCTGAAGAAATTAATCCGGTGGATACGGGAAGACCGAGTTGAGTTGAGAGGCCGGAATCAATTTATGGCTAACGCCTTGCAGGATGCCCGTCTGCACCTTCAACAAAAACTTGGCCCCGATATTTCAACCTGGAAGTATGGTCAACCTGCTTATCATCATGTGCTGATCAAACATCCACTTAGCAATGTGGTGAATGATTCGGTGCGTGAATGGTTGGAATGTGGACCATTACCCCGGGGTGGATCATCTTCAACTCCCGGAGTGACCAGCAATAATGACAACCAAAGCCATGGTGCGACTTTTAGAATTGTAGCCGATGTTACCGACTGGGACAAAACTCTTTTTACGAATGCTCCCGGTCAAAGTGGAGATCCAACCAGCCCTTACTACCGAAACTTATTTGACAGGTGGGCCAATGATCAACACTTTCCGGTTTACTTTAGCCGGCCGAAGGTCGAATCATCTACTCGAGAACGATTGGTATTGAAGCCTTAATTCAATTTGGACGTATGGTCGATCTTAACCTGATCACACGATTGCTGCCCAACCTGGGAATAGAATTACAGCAAGCCTTTGCTCAGGAAGGTATGTTGAAAGAATTTCCAGCTCATACTGAAATCGTTCAGGAAGGCCAACACATTGCCTGGATACCACTGGTTGTGGAGGGCTTGATAAAAGTTTCGACCCGCAACGAAGAACGCGAGTTGCTGCTCTATTATATTGAACCACGCGAGAGTTGTGTCATGTCGTTCCTGGCTGGAATAAAAAATCAACCGAGTAAAATCTTTGCCATCACAGAAACTGCATCAAAAATTCTTTTACTTCCTTCCCGAAAAGTAGAAAACTGGATTCAGGAATACCCCCGGCTGAACAGCTTGTTTTATGATTTATATACAACCCGGTACTCCGAACTCATTGACACCTTGAATCAACTCATCTTTCAAAAATTGGATTCGCGCATGTACGATTACCTGAAGGAAAAGAGCCGGGTTAAAGGCACCCGGACACTCGACCTCCGCCATCGCGAAATGGCACAGGAACTTGGCACCTCGCGTGAAGTGATTACCCGGGTATTGAAAAAACTGGAAAAAGAGGGCAAGGTGAAAATCTCGGAAAAAGGAATTGAAACGCTTTGATTCTTTATTCCTGTTAATCAACAGGTTACATCCATGAGGTGACCAAAGTCACCGCATAACGTGCCTGGCTGGGTTTACTTTTGACTTAACATGAACCCGTGACCAAGGCTGTAAAATTTATCCTCGTTTGCTTGCTCTGCGTAGGGATTATATATGCCTTGGTTAAAATTATTCAGACCATTAATAACCATTAACAATTAACACGATGAAAAAAAATGTTGGAAACATCGACAAAGTGGTGCGGATTATTCTGGCCCTTATTTTTGGAGCGCTCTATTTTACCGGTACCGTTACTGGCACGTTGGGACTCGTGCTGGTAATTTTGGGTGGGGTATTTTTACTCACTAGTCTGGTTGGCTTTTGCCCGTTGTATGCTATGGTAGGACTCAATACCTGTCCAACAAAAAAAGAAGCCTAACCGATATCTTGATAGAAAAGTACCTTCTCAGAATAACAGAAGGTATTTTTCCTTTACCCATTGAACAATTCCGGTATCCGCCAAACGAGCGACCCATAGGCCGCAAACCGGAATACCCGCGAAATACAAATCAAAAGAAAGTGCTTAAAGTTCATATTAACCGAGCCTGCCAGCATACAGGTGGCTGAAAAGGGTACCGGAGTAACCGCACCCACAAAAACCAGGTAGCCACCAAAGCGCTTTAAAATGGTTTCATACTGCTTCAGGTATTTCTCCCGGACGCGATTTTGATAAAACGGTGTCTTGGAAAAAAATTTTCCGATGTAATAACCCAACACGCCTGCACCATAAGAAATGATGGTCAGGATGGACAGGTTGACGATAAATCCGGTGAGATCGATATCATCCAAGACCCAGATCATCATAAACAGTTCGGGCGGCAAGATGCCGAAGATAATTTCCGATAGCGTGTAAATACCATAGAGCAATGCGGGATTTGCCCGAATATCATCAATATGGCTTCTGAAATTTTCCTGAATGTATCCTTCCAATAAAATGAATGCCGTAATAATAAAGGCAAACCAAATCAGGCCTTTCGCCAGATTGCGGAACAGAAAACTGGAACGGGTTTCTTCTTGCTCAGGAAGTGCTTCCATAACTAGTTCAATATCGGCATTCGTTTAAAGGGTTTCGATTCATCGAACAGCTTCCGATAGGTAGCATGTTTCTTCACCACCTTCGTATTGATTTGTTCGGCCACCCGAATCATTTTAGGGTTAAAATCGCCAATCCAGTTCATTTCATAATCAGTATACGGGAAATTTTTTCCATGCGCCAATTTGCGGAAACTTTCAATCATGGCCCCATCTACGCCCTTTCCGTGATGCTCAGGCACAATTCCAAACAGAATTCCAAACGCTTTCTTATTGGTTTTACGCAAGCGGTGCCACACAAATTTTACCTTGCCCATCCAATCCATCTTTCCGTTTACATATTGGAAAATCTGATTCACTTCCGGTAACGATAAAAAGAAAGCCATGGGATCCCCTTTGTAGTACCCAAACCAGAGCAACTTCTCATCCATGATGGGCTTCATTTGTTTGATCAAATGCCGGGCCTGCGTTTCTGTTAGTTCGGGAATCTCACCTCGCTTTGCCCATGCTTTGTTATACACGTATCGGACTAATTCCGGTAATTTTTCCCAATCTGATTTCGGCAAATAGCTAAACCGGTAATCAGGGTCCTTCTCCAGCATTTCGGCTTTTTCATATAATCGCTCACCCAAAGGACCCTCTATTGGCCGACCAAATGTTAACTGATAAAAGTATACCTGAAAACCATACGCCTCAAAAAACTTCTGGTAATACGGAAAATTATAATTGCATTGGTAATTGGGCTGCTTGTCAAAACCCTCGATCAATAACCCCCACCACCGGTCACGGTTTCCAAAATTGATCGGCCCATCCATCGCCTCCATACCGTGCTCCTGCAACCATTTTTTGCATTGATCAAACAACATAAAGGCGGCTTCCTGACTTTCGATGCACTCAAAAAATCCCAACCCACCTGTGGGTTGCTCGTTGCCTTTATTGACCGTTTTTTGATTGATAAATGCCGCCACCCGACCAATGGTTTCCTGTTGGTCATTCACCAGGATCCAGCGCACACATTCACCGTGTTGGAATGTTTTATTCTTTTTGGTATCAAACACTCCTTCAACATCTGCGTCCAGCGGACGAATCCAGTTCGGCACTCCTTTATAGAGTCGTACCGGAAGCTGAATAAACTCCCGTTTGTCCGCGGCTGATATTACCTCTTTAAGGCGCATGCAATTACCGATTGGCTGGCCGTTTGTTGGGCAAGGTGATTTTGAAAGTAGTGCCTTCACCGGGCTTACTGGCTACGGTTAACTGACCCCCCAGTTTATCCACGGCATTCTTAACAATATACAACCCTAACCCCGACCCTTCGGATTGCTCGCTGGCTCTGTAAAACATCTCAAAAATCTTATTCACATTATCGGCATTAATTCCAATGCCATTGTCCTTAAAAATAATAGATGCTGAGTCAGGATCAATCAAAATAGTAATATAAACACGACACGAATCGTCACCGATTTTCCGATACTTGATGGCATTGGAAATCAGGTTCCGGAAGATCTCGCCAATTCGCCACGGGTCACTATAAAATTCCGCCCCCTCTATTTTTACCTCGCGCTGTACCTGATCGGCTCCGCGCATGTAACTCAGATCCTGAAAGGTCTTTGTGATGATTTCGTTAAAGTGAATGACCCCGGTCTTCACATCCAGCTTCAGGTTCTTAGAGTGGCTCAATACATCGCTGATAAAGTGATCGAGTTGACCTACCTTTTCACCTACTATTTTTAAGTATTCAACCGGATTATCTTCATTTCCCGGCATCCGGGCCAGGTTAACCAATCCCAAAACCGATGATAACGGGGCCCGCAGATCATGTGAAACTTTGTACACAAAATTGTCCAGTTCCGAGTTACGAATCTTGAGTTCTTCTTCAATTTTTTTCTGGTCGGTGATATCCACATACACACCAAAAATGCCGATGGTTTTATCCTCCATGTGCACAGGAGCCCCATAAATAATCACCGATACCGGCACATCATCTCTCCGCAAACGGGTTGTTTCAATGCGGATAACCTGTTCGGCAGAAATCAAACTATTCAAATCATTGCCTTCCGACTCCAACTCGGTAGGTACAATAAATTGGTTAAGGCTCTTCCCCTTCAATTCGGTAATGGTATATCCAAACAACAACTCGAATCCGCGGTTAACCTGCTTTACATTGCCGGCTTCATCCAACAGCACAATAGCCATTGGCGAACTGTTGAAAAGTTCTGAAAACAAGGTGGCCGCTTCACGATATCGCTGATCGGCTTCGCGTTGTTTAAGCTCCAATTCTTTTCGCTCACGGATGTCGGAGATAACGCCACTCCAGGCAATGCGACCATCCGGCAACCGAACCGGTTCGCACGAGGCACCAACCCATTTAACCTCATTGAGCTGGGCATTATAAATACGACCTTCCCATTTTATGGGTTTTACCTGAAGTATGGCCTCTTCCATCATCGCCTCAAACTCGTCCCAATCATCGCGATGAATGAAAATTTTCATCGGATAAGAGCCACTGAGCAACACATCGCGTTCAATACCAAGAATTTTTTCGCATGCAGAGCTTAGGTAGGTAAAATCCCGCGATCCGTCCGGAAAGACAGTATACTCAAAAACGACAACTGGAAGGTTGTCAATTATTTGCTGCATACTGAGCGTCTCGGAACGCATAGGGGGAGCCATGGTAAAGCCAAACTAAAAGGAAAGATAACCAGATAAATAGTACCGGATTGTGGGTACGTAAGAGGAAGGTAAGATTAATGACCGAATCGCCATTTACTATTGAACCAGTATATAGGATACCGTATTAAGATCCCAATTCAGCTGTTCGTGCTGTGCGATATCCTTTGCTACGGTTTCCCCGTAAAGCAAGGTGACCAGATATAAGGCCGGTTCGAAGGAGTTAGCCCCGCCTACTGAAGTTATCATGCGGCTATGAACCACCATGTTCACGTCTTCCTTGATGTGTACCTGAGGGGTTTCCGATTTCATGATTAGAATTTCGCGAGTAGGTGCTGTACAATAATAGGTGTTTAACAAACCTGCCTGTGCCAGTAGGCGAACACCTTCACCCAATCCCATGATGTAACTTGCTTTTCGGCCGGTTATTTGAACAAATTCAAGTAGGTTTGAATGAATCGAATCGGCTGTCAACGGGTGAACCGAGCCAGGCACAATCAATAAATCAATAGTGGGAATCGAATCCGTGGTAATGGCGTAATCCGGAATGATCTTAATTCCTCCGGTGGTGATGATAGGTTCCAGAGTGGGAGCAATAATTATTGTATGGATGCCCTGATTTTGATTTCGGGTTTGATTCAAAATCTCGGCCACTGTCATGACCTCCACGCCATTCGCCTCCGCGTTAACAAGAATGGCTGCCTGTAACACGCGGTCCGGCATAACAGGCGGACCCATGGGATACTTTTTCTCTTCACACGAAATAACCCAGCCCAATAACAGAGATAGTAGCGTTGCTAATTTCATTTCATGAGAATTGATAAACTGACGTCTGGATCCAATTTCGCTTCCACGATTTTGTAACCTGTAATTTGCCTCCGGCCATCTCCAATGCCTGTTGCCAGGCGGGCAACTCCTTCGTATCCATTCCGGTAAGCCATCCAAAAATAAGATACAGGATCCTAATATACTGGTGCTGCCAGAAGTTGTTCGCGCAAAAGTCAGTAGCCAACCAATAGGCTCCGGAATTCAGGTTACGCTGAATTTTACGAATGACTTCCGGTAGCTGTCCATCACTAAAATGGTCCAAATAAAATCCTGTGATTACACCATCATAATCTGCATCCGGAATGGCCGACTCCGTACCACAGATCAAGCGAACGCTTAAGGGCAGGTTATTCAGTCGTGATTGAGCCCGATGGATCATGTTAGGCGACACCTCTATGTAATCAATTTGGAGCGTGGGGTTTATCTTGGCGAGGTCAGGCAAAATCCAGCCGGTACCACCGCCCAGTATTAATACTTTACGGCTGTACTTCAAAAAGGGAAGCCCGTACCGTTGTGATTTCTGAACCGACTTGCCGATCATTACCCGCGCCAGTAAATCGTATACCCATGATAGCTGATCGTATCCTTTCGCAAGTCGATTCATTGAAAAAGCGCTACTAACGGAATGAGAAAAACACCGTCACCCCACAACCGATATCGATCATGTTGTGAAAAATATTCCTTGCGCTCGAAGATGATGAACAGCATCAAATTCATGAATACAAACATGCTCATATCCAGTGTGGGCTTGGTTACTACCAGAAACGCAGCCAACGTAAAACTGATCGCCAATAGAACATGGAGTATGCGCACCGTGGTTGAGTACCCCCACCGGGTGGTAAAGGAATGGTGGCCATCTTGCTGATCAGCCTTTGTTTCCATCCCGGCAAAAATCAAAAGGTTAATCAAGGCCAGTAAAAATACCTCTCCCATCATCAGGTACTGATGGGTGAGCAACGGAGCCGACCGAACCGTGATGGAGGGCAATAGGATACCGGCCGTGTACAGTAGAGCAATCACAAATTCTTTTACCGGTAGCCATTTTTGTAAAGCCATATAGAGCCCGACCATTGCCGCCAGAATAACTCCGGCCTGGATCACTACTTCGCGCATGCTGAAGAGAATAATAAATGAGAGTACAGTAGCGAAACCGGCCAACACCCACAGCGTTACCTGGTAGCGTTGGTGAAAACGATGCCGTTCCGTTGCGGCCAATCCGGAAAGTTGCCGGATGTCCAGCAGGCGATCCACGGTGTAAATAATCCAAACGGCCAGACCTAAAAGCAGCATCCCTGGCACCCGAGGAATAACTTCCAATTGCCTGGAAAAGAACAAAGCCAGGATGACGGCCCCCAAGGCTACATCCAGGCTCAGCAAATTGAAGATCCGATATACACGCATGCCTGTATAAAAGTAAAGAAGCTCCCGGGTAAACCCGAGAGCTTCCTAAAAAACGATCGCTTGTGCTTATGAAGCCTTTAACGCTTCTGCACCTGCCACAATCTCAAGAATTTCCTTGGTAATAGCCGCCTGACGGGTTCGGTTGTATGACAATTTGAGCTCTTTCAACAACTCACCGGCATTTTCAGTGGCTTTATCCATGGCCGTCATCCGGGCCCCGTTTTCTGCTGCATTAGAATCCAACACGGATTTGAAGAGTTGAATCTTCAAGGCTTTCGGAACCAGGCCTACTACAATTTCTTCCTGATTGGGCAAATAGATATAATCGGTTTCACTCGTTTTGGTCTCCTGCTTGAGCGGCAACACCGGTAAAAATTGTTCGGTGCGTAAAATCTGGGTAGCCACGTTTTTAAATTCGTTGTACACAATTTCAATCTTGTCGTACTGGCCAGCCTTGAAAGCATCCATCAAAAATTCACCCACTACCGAAACGTTGTCAAACGATAGCCCATGGAAAATATTCCAGTAATCGGCTACTATTTTATAGTTGCGTTTACTAAAGAATTCAAAGGCTTTCTTACCTAAGGGTAAAATGGTAACATTCTTTTTGGCGTGTTGCTGAGCATACGTTTCTGTCATTAACCGGATCGCGGCTTTTATAATGGTGCTGTTGAAAGAACCGCACAATCCGCGATCGGAACTTATGACAACAATCAGAACTTTTTCTGCTGCGCGCTGCTGACTATACCAGGCCTGTCCGTCATGGTTAGCTGCCGAAAGGTTTTGAAAAAGTTGAGTCATCTTCTTCGCATAGGGCCGCATTTGGGTAATCCGGTCCTGCGATTTCCTCAACTTGGCTGCCGCCACCATTTTCATGGCTTTGGTAATCTGTTGAGTTGAGATTACAGAATTGATTCTATTCTTTACTTCTTTTAAACTCGGCATACACGTTTATTCAAGATTCACGATTCACCTGCAAGATGATCCTGAATTTTAAATTTGATTAATATTTTGAGGCTAACTCAGTAGCTGTTTTTTTAACCACTTCCACATCGGCATCTTCAAACTTACCGGCACGGAAATTATCCATTACCTGTTTGTTTTGAGCTTTCATCAACCCGATAAATTCCTTTTCAAAATCCTTCACTTTGTTGACCGGAACCTTGTCGATATATCCTTTCGTGGAAGCGAGAATCATCGCTACCTGCTCTTCCACCGGCACCGGAGCATATTGCGGTTGTTTAAGTACTTCTGTGTTTCTGCGGCCCCGTTCAATCGTCAGCTTGGTAGCGGCATCCAGATCGGAACCGAATTTGGCAAACGCCTCCAATTCACGAAACTGCGCCTGATCCAACTTCAACGTTCCTGCCACTTTCTTCATCGACTTGATCTGGGCATTACCTCCTACCCGCGATACCGAAATACCTACGTTAATGGCCGGGCGGATACCGGAGTTAAATAAGTTAGTCTCCAGGAAGATCTGCCCATCGGTAATGGAAATCACGTTAGTCGGAATGTAGGCCGATACGTCATTGGCCTGTGTTTCAATAATCGGTAGTGCCGTTAACGAACCTCCACCTTTCACAATTCCCTTTAAGGAAGGTGGCAAGTCATTCATATTGGCTGCGATCTGATCATTGTTGATAATTTTTGCAGCCCGCTCCAGTAAGCGCGAGTGCAAGTAGAATACATCACCCGGATAGGCTTCGCGGCCGGGAGGTCTGCGCAATAGGAGCGACACTTCGCGATATGCCACAGCCTGTTTGGAGAGGTCATCATAGATCACCAATGCGGGGCGACCGGTGTCGCGGAAATATTCACCAATAGCCGCTCCCGTGAAAGGTGCAAAGAACTGCATCGGAGCAGGATCTGACGCTGAAGCGGAAACAATAACCGTATACTTCAAAGCACCTGCCTTTTCCAGGGTAGCCGCTACGTTAGCTACGGTAGATGCTTTCTGTCCAACGGCAACATAAATGCAATAAACCGGCTGACCTTTATCAAAGAACTCACGCTGATTGATGATGGTATCAATGGCTACCGCTGTCTTTCCGGTTTGACGATCGCCAATGATTAACTCGCGCTGGCCCCGGCCTATCGGAATCATGGCATCAATGGCCTTGATACCTGTTTGTAACGGTTCATTCACCGGTTGGCGGAAAATTACGCCCGGAGCCTTGCGCTCCAACGGCATTTCATACACTTTACCTTCAATAGGGCCCTTGCCATCGATGGGTTGTGCCAAGGTGTCCACCACCCGACCCAACAGACCATCACCGGCATTGATCGAAGCAATTTGTCCGGTACGTTTTACCGTGGCTCCCTCTTTGATGCCCTTGCCATCACCCAACAACACAGCCCCCACATTGTCTTCTTCCAGGTTTAACACCAATGCCTTAAGGCCATTTTCGAATTCGATCAACTCACCGGCCTGTGCTTTGGTGAGTCCGTAAATACGGGCCACACCATCACCAATGGTAAGCACGGTACCAACTTCCTGTAATTCAGTAGCGGTGCGGGATTGAGAAAGTTGCTCGCGAAGTATTGCTGAGATTTCTTCGGGTCTGATTTCTGCCATAACTTATTAATAATTCTTAGTTGTCTTAAAATTCCTTTATGTACGGGTTCTCACTGAACTTCAGTTTCAGGGCCTTCAGCTTACTTTTTACGGAGGCATCTACCTGACGGTCGCCTACATTCAATACAAAGCCTCCAATCAAACCTGCATCAATCTTTTCTTCCAGTTCCACCTGCTTTTGGTTGCTCAACTTCTTGACAATCGATTCAATGTCGCTGCGTAGTTTGGCATCCAAGGGCTGGGTGGTTATCACCGATGCCTTACCAATGCCTTTAAACGTATTGTACGCTTCGTGAAACTCGGTGGCAATAGCCGGCAGCAAGGGCTCGCGATTCTTTTGTGTAAGGATATCAATGATCGACATCGTGAGCGAATGAACCTTACCCTTGAAGAGCGTTTCGAGCACCGTTCGCTTTTTCTCATGACGGATGACCGGGCTTTTCAGCATGAGGACAAATTCGCGGCTGGACTGGCATACTTTTGAAAACAGTAGCATATCCTGATGCACCGCTTCCAGTGCATTTTGATCCACTGCCAGGCCCAGCAAGGATTTTACATATCGCGATGCTACTCGTGAATCGGCCATGGATTAATTGAGCTTAAGTTCTTTAATATAAGTATCGGCTAATTCCTTCTGTGCTTTATCGTCAGCCAGATTTTTCTTGATCAGCTTTTCTGCGATTTCCAACGAAAACATGGCCACCTGCGCTTTCACTTCGCGCAAAGCCGCATTCTTTTCCGTTTGAATAACTGCCTTGGCATCATCAATAATTTTATCAGCTGTTTTCTTGGCATCGGCTTGCGCCTGATCATGCATACGGTTGGCCGCTTCGCGGGCTTCTTTTAAAATCTTATCGCGCTCTTCACGAGCTTCGCGCAGAAGTTTTTCATTATCGGCCTTTAAACTGGCCATTTCTTTCTTGGCATTCTCAGCTGAATCGAGGGCTTGTTGAATCGACTCTTCCCGCTCTTTCAAGGATCCGAGAATCGGCTTCCAGGCCAATTTGGACAGGAGTAAAAACAGCAGCAAGAATACAAATGCTTGCCAAATGATAAGACCGGTGCCGGGGGTTAGTAAATCCATACGTCTTTTGTTTTACCGTGTTGTTTTTTAAACTTTTGGAAATCTAAAGACTGCCCCGGTCCATTACCGGGGCTAGTCTTTGATCTTAGCCTTTGAATGAGATCAACAAGCAAATAACGAGAGCAAACAGCGCTGCTACCTCGATAAGTGCTGCAATCACCAGCATGGCATTTTGGATTTTGCCGGAAGCTTCAGGCTGACGAGCCATCCCTTCCATAGCAGAACCACCAATGCGGCCGATACCAATTCCAGCGCCAATTGCAGCCAGACCAGCACCGATACCTGCGCCCATGATCGCGTAGCTAATGTCCAATAAAAGAGCAAACAACATAGTTTTATTTATTTAAGTTAAACACGCCCCCCGAGTACTCGGGGGGATTTCTTTATTCCAGTTAATGATCGTGTCCATGGTCAGCCACCGCCATCCCAATGTACATCGATGAGAACATCGTAAACACATAGGCCTGGATTCCGGCTACCAGCAACTCGATCAGGTTAATAAACAATACTATCAAGGACGACCCCAACCCGACAATGATACTTCCGAAAATGAAGGTGAGGCAGATCAAACTCAACAACACAAT
>ERZ1066115.52-NODE-52-length-44221-cov-14.998075_pt1 | contig 44221 bp, 37 predicted proteins | sample MGYA00382762_ERZ1066115 | MGnify/ENA primary metagenome ERZ1066115 (study PRJEB33369, sample SAMEA5778345) | biofilm metagenome | biome: Industrial cooling water; feature: Water cooling tower basin; material: Biofilm | place: United Arab Emirates | collected... | reverse complement strand
CCATCTCAAGGCGCGGCCCGAGACGATCATCGACTACATCCACGGCACGGATAGCCTAGAGGCCCTGGCCAAGAAGCCGGGTAATTTCGGGCTCTACCTGCCGCCCATCGACAAGGCCAGCTTCTTCGGCACGGTCATCCGCGACGGCGTGATGCCGCGCAAGACCTTCAGCATGGGCGAGGCGCCCGAGAAGCGTTTCTATATCGAGGCCAGGAAGATCGTCCGCTAGGACGGCGTCGCGCCGGGCGTCGCTTCGGCGTCGCGCCGGGGCGCCGCGGCCCATGAGCCGAAGCGGCGGCCGGCCCGGGGATCCTCCCCCGAGCCGGCCGCCGCCTTTTTATGCGCCGGCCTTCTTTAGGAGCGCCCGCATAAACTCGGCCATGGCCGGCGAGCCCAAGGCCGCGTCGAGCGAGGCCTTAAGCTCGGCGTCCTCGGCGCGGACGAGGAAGACCACGTCGAGCCGCGTGCCCGCGTCGAAGCAGTGGGCTATGGCCGACTCGAAATAGGCGTCGGAGAGGTAGCGCCCCACGAGCCGCTCGGTGATCGCGCAATCGACCCGGTCCCATACGACCGCGGCGAAGGCCTCTACGTCGTTCTGCGTCAGGACGAGCTCGCAGCCGGAGCCCCGCAGGCAGTCCAGCACGTAGGAGCCTTTCTGCGCGGCCACGCGGCGGCCGGCCAGCGCGGCGAGCGAGGTGAACGCGGCGGCCTTGTCCCTGCGCGCGAAGACGGCGGGCTCGAAGGCGGCGAAGGGACGGGTGGGTAGTACGGGCTTGCCGTCGAAGAAGCGGTTGGGCCAGCCGACGTTGGCCAGGATCCTTAACCTGCCCGCCAGGAACTCGTCCAGGGCCTCCGAGAACTGCGCCGGCCGGAATTCCGGTACGTAGCCCAGCTCGCCGATCGCGCGCCGCGCGGCCTCGATGGCCAGGCCGGCCGACTGGCCGTCGTGGATGTGCACCCAGGGCGGATAGCTCACGTCGTGGCCGACGGCGACGGTGTCCAGGCACGAAGGCTCGCCCGCCAGCTCGGCCACCGCGAGGGCGAGCCGGCCCATACCCGCCTTAAGGCCGGAGGCCGCGCCGAGCACCGCGTCGGCGGAGCTGCGTTGCCTGGCTAGCGTGGCCCTGACCAAGGACGAGTTCTGCCCCAGGAGCTGGGCGGCCACGGCTAAGGCGTCCATGGACCCGGAGACGCCGGCCGCCCGCTCGGCCTGCTCGGCCAGCCCCGCGGCCACGGCGCGCATGTGGGCGGCCGCCCCGGCTATCCCGTCGGCGCTGGCCCGTACCGACGCGCCGGAGCTCGCCATCTCCGCGCCGAGCGAGGCCTTGTCCTTAGAGACGGCTTCGAGGCCGGAGGAAGCCTCGCCCATGCCGACGCGTAGCTCCTTGAGGATGGCGGAGGCGCTCTCGGTCAGGTCGCGGCTCTTGGCGGCCAGCGACTTTACCTCGTTGGCGACCACCTTGAAGCCCTTGCCGTGGACGCCCGCGCGCGCCGCCTCTATGGCGGCGTTCAAGGAGAGCAGGTTGGTGAGCTCCGCTATCTCTTCGATGGAGTTGAGCGCGCCCTCTATGCGGTCGATGGCCCCGGATACCCGGGCGAAGACCGACACGAAGCTCTCGAAGCTCTTGGCTAGGCCGCCGAGCGCCCCGTCGCCCTTGGCTATGGCCGTTAGGGCGTCGCCGGCGGCCCCCTCGGCCGCCCGTAGCTTGCGGTCGGCCTCCGAAGCCTCGGCGCGCAGGGTCGCGGCGCCGTCCTTGAGCGCCGAGAGGGCCCCGTCGATATCGCGGATGGAGGCGACGTTCTCCTCGTTGGCGCTCAAGGTCTCGTTGAAGAAGTCGGCGCTCAGGCCCGATTCCATGGCCAGGGGCCAAAGCCTATCGGCTAAGGCGCGGTAGCCTCTGCGTAGCTCCTGCATGAGGCCGACGACGGCGGCGGCGTCAAGGGCGGTCTGGGCCATAGCTGCTCTCCCCGCTAAGGAATACGGCAGTATCGCACGGTTTATCGCCGGCCGCCATAATAAAAAAGCCGCCCCGCGGACGGGGCGGCTCGGGCTCGCGGTATCGGCCGGCGGCGGCTTAGACCGGCTCGTGGTACAGGAAGCAGGCCACCTGATGCCCGGGGCCGGCGTCCTTTAGGGTGGGCAGGTTAGCCTTGCACTTGTCCATGCGGTGCTGGCAGCGGTCGTAGAAGTAGCAGCCCGCGCGCCGTTGATCGGGCGAGGGCACGTCGCCGGTGAGGAGGATGCGCTGCCGCTTGCGCTCTATGGCCGGGTCCGGGATGGGGGCCGCCGAAAGCAGGGCCTGCGTGTAGGGGTGCAGGGGCTTCTTGTAGAGCTCGGCCGAGTCGGAGACCTCCACGACCACGCCGAGGTACATGACCGCGATGCGGTTGGAGATGTACTGGATGACCGCCAGGTCGTGGGCGATGAACAGGTAGGTTAGGCCGAACTCCTCCTGCAGGTCCTTGAAGAGGTTCAGGATCTGCGACTGGATGGACACGTCCAGGGCCGATACCGGCTCGTCGCAGAGCACCAGCTCGGGCTTGAGCGCCAAGGCGCGCGCGATGCCGATGCGCTGCCGCTGGCCGCCGGAGAACTCGTGCGGGTAGCGGTTCTTAAAGTAGCGCGACAGGCCCACGCGCTCCAGGAGCTGCTCGACGCGCTCGTCGATCTCCGTCTTGGTCATGGTAACGAGGCCGGCCTTGGTAAAGATGCGCATGGGCTCGGCCACGATGTCGCGGGTGGTCATGCGCGGGTTCAAGGAGGCGTAGGGGTCTTGGAAGACGATCTGCATGTCCTTGCGCATCTCCAGGAGCTCGTGCGCGGGCAGCTTGGTCAGGTCCTTGCCCTTTAGGAGCACCTTGCCCGCGGTGGGCTTATGCAGCTGGGCGATCGCGCGCAGGGTGGTGGACTTGCCGCAGCCCGACTCGCCCACGAGGCCCAGGGTCTCTCCCTTCTTGATGGAGAGGTCCACGCCGTCGACGGCGTAGATGAAGCCCTTCTTGCGGTTCAGCACGCCGCCGGCATGGAAGGGGAAGTGCATCTGAAGCCCGCGGACCTCGAGCAGGTTATCGGAATTTTCCATCTTATTTCCCCTCTCCGTAGAGCCAGCAGGCTACGCTCCGGCCCCTGCCGACCGCGCTGACCGGCGGATACTTGCTCTTGCAGATATCCATGGCCCGCTCGCAGCGCGGGAAGAAGGGGCAGCAGTCCGGCAGGTTGATGACGTTCGGCGGCTGGCCGGGTATGGAGTACAGCCGCTGCTTGTTCTCGCGGTCCAGGCGGGGCACGCTCTTGATGAGGCCCTGGGTATAGGGATGCTTGGGGTCGGCGAAGATCTCGTCGGCGTCGCCCTTCTCCACGATGCGGCCGGCGTACATTACGCAGATGTTGTCGCACATGCCGGCGACCACGCCCAGGGAGTGGGTGATGAGGATGACCGCCGTGCCCAGGCGCTCCGACAGCTCGGTAATGAGCTCCAGGATCTGGGCCTGGATGGTCACGTCCAGGGCGGTGGTCGGCTCGTCCGCGATGAGGATCTCCGGGTTGCAGGAGAGGGCCATGGCGATCATCACGCGCTGGCGCATGCCGCCGGAGAACTGGTGGGGGTACTGGTCGATGCGCTTCTCCGGGGCGGGGATGCCGGCGAGCTTGAGCATCTCGATCGCCTTCTCCTTGGCCGCCTTCTTATCCAGGCCCTGGTGCAGCACGAGGGTCTCGATGAGCTGGGTGCTGACGCGGAGGAAGGGATTGAGCGAGGTCATGGGGTCCTGGAAGATCATGGAGATCTTGTTCCCCCGGACCGCCCGGATCTCGGCGTCGCTCATCTTGAGGATGTCCTTGCCGTTGAAGAGCACCTCGCCGCCGGCGATGCGCCCGGGAGGCACGGGTACCAGGCGCATGAGCGCCAGGTTGGTCACGCTCTTGCCCGAGCCCGACTCGCCCACGATGCCCAGGGTCTCGCCCTTGCGCAGCTCGAAGCTAACGCCGTCGACGGCCTTAAGGAGGCCCTCGTCCAGCTTGAAATATGTCTTCAGGTCCTTGACCTGAAGGATCACGTCATCGGTCATGCGACGCTCCTGTAGTCCTTAGCTGCGGTTCTTGCTCTGCGGATCGAGTGCGTCGCGCAGGCCGTCGCCGAGGAAATTCATGGCGAAGAGGAAGATGGTCATGGCCGTGGCCGGGACCACGAGGCGCCAGGGGTAGAGTTGCATGCCCTGCACGCCCTCGCTGACCAGGGTCCCCCAGGAGGCGTAGGGCGCCGAGACGCCCAGGCCCAGGAACGAGAGGAAGCTTTCGTTCATGATGAAGCTGGGGAACTGCAGGGTCGAATAGACGATGATGATGCCGACGGTGTTCGGCAGCAGGTGCCTGAAGACGATGCGCCCCGGGCCCGCGCCCATGGAGCGCGCCGCCTCGACGAACTCGGAGTTCTTCAGGCTGATGACCTGGCCGCGCACGATGCGCGACATGGTCAGCCATGACACCAGGGCTATGGCGAAGAACAGGATGATGATGTTGAGCGGAATGCCGAGCACCGTGGCGTTGCTCGAGTCCTTGAACATCGACATGATGATGATGACGACGAGCATATACGGCAGGCTGTACATGATGTCCACGAAGCGGGACAAGAGGTTGTCCGCCCAGCCGCCGGCGTAGCCGCCGATGGCCCCGAGCACGATGCCGATGAGCCCGGCCGTGATCGTGCCGACGATGCCGATGAGCAGCGATATCTGGCCGCCGTAGACCGTGCGGGCCAGCATGTCGCGGCCCAGGTAGTCGGTGCCTAAGAGGTAGACGCGCTTATGCACCGGATCGCGGTCCAGCTCGAAGCGGATGCGGTCCAGGTCCTCGTTGACGCGGTCCAGGTCCCGCTTCAGGTCCTCGCGGGACGAGGCCTGCATGGCCAGGAGGATGTCGCCGCGGCGCAGCTCGAGCCGCTCGATGGCGACCCGGCCCGCCGGCCTCGTGGAGGGCGGCAGGTTCGCGTGCAGGAGCTCCTGGTCGGTGTAGCTGTAGAACGGCAGGAGCCCGGCCCCGAAGGTAACGGCCAGGTAGAGCCCGACGATCCACATGCCTATGACGGCCATCTTGTTCTTGCGCAGGCGCTTCCAGGCGTCGGCCCAGAGCGAGACCGGCTTCACGTACTGGTTGAACTCGTTGACGGCCTCGGCCTTGTTCTTGGAAAGTAACGGCATAGCGGCCCCTTATTTGTACGCGATGCGCGGATCGAGCATGCTGTAGAGCACGTCTACGATGAAGTTCGCGCCCATGAGGATGATCGAATACACGATGACGTCGCCCATGATGACCGTGTAGTCGCGGTTCAGCGCGGACTGCACGAAGATGCGGCCGATGCCCGGGACGACGAAGATCTGCTCCACCACCACGGAGCCTACGACGATGCCGCTGAAGGCCGGGCCCAGGTAGGTGACCACCGGCAGGAGGGCGCCCTTGAGCACGTGCTTCCAGATGACGACCGATTCCTTAAGGCCCTTCGCCCGGGCGGTGCGGATATAGTCCGAGCGCACGACCTCGATGACCGAGCCGCGCGAGAGGCGGGCTATGTAGGCGAAGTAGGGGAACATGAGGGTCAGGGTCGGCAGGATCACCGTGGCCCAGCCCGCGCGGCTGCCGATCCACCCGGAGGTGGGGAGCCACTTAAGCTGCAGGGCGAAGGCCAGCATAAGCAGGGGGCCGATTACGAAGAGCGGTATGGAGATGCCGAGCACCGCCACCGACATGGCGGCGTAGTCCGGCCATTTATTCTGGTTCAATGCCGAGAGGATGCCGACGCTCAAGCCCAGGAAGAGCGCTACGGCCAGGGCCATGGAGCCCAGGTGCAGCGAGACCGGGAAGGCCTTGCCGATGAGGTCGTTGACGCTGTGGTCCTTGTTGCGGAACGAGGGGCCGAGGTCGAAGCGCAGGACGTCGCCCAAGTACCGGAAGTACTGGTTAATTAAGGGCTCGTCCATATGGTACTTGCGCATGATGTTCTGGAGCACCTCGGGCGGCAGCTTCTTCTCGCGGGAGAAGGGGCCGCCGGGGGCCAGGCGGATTAGGAAGAAGCTGAGCGTCACGACGATGAACAAGGTCGGGATGATGCTCAGGAGCCTTCGCACGATGAATCTTGACATCGTAGCCTCTCTTGAAGGGGGGTCTAAGCGCTGCGGGGCGGAGGACCAGGAGCCTGGATAGGCGCGGTCGGCGTCGACGCGGAGCGCGTATAGCTTAGCCTAGAAAACCGGATGGCGCTAGCTTTAATCGGCTATAGAGCCGGCTCGCCCGAGCCCGGATATGAAGGCGGCCGCCCATCGGGCGGCCGCCGAGCGGGCTTAAGCCCGTGCCCTTACTTCTTGGGCCCTATGAACTTCCAGTGGTGGGTACCCAGCGGGTTGGCGAACCAGCCGTCCCACTTGGTCAGGTCGATGAGGTCCTGCTCTACGTAGTGGTAGATGGGGATCACGGCCTGATCGGCGGTGATGAGGATGTCCTCGGCCTGGCGCAGGACGTCCATGCGGGCGGCGCCGGCGGGCATGGTGCCGGCGCGGCGTACGAGCTCGTCGTACTGGGCGTTGCTGTAGAGGCCGTCGTTCAGGCCGGAGCCGGTCAGGAACATGTCCAGGAAGGTGTTCGGATCCAGGTAATCGCCCACCCAACCGGCGCGGGTGAAGTCGAAGTCGTGCGAGGTCTGGCGGGTGTCCAGGAAGGTCGCCCATTCCTGATTGAGGAGCGCGACTTCGATGCCGAGGTTCTGCTTCCAGTTCTCCTGGGCCCACTCCGCGATCTTCTTATGGCCTTCGCTGGTGTTATACAGCAGGGTAACCTTGGGGAATCCGGCGCCGCCGGGGAAGCCGGCCTCGGCCAGGAGGCGCTTGGCCTCTTCGGGGTTGTAGCCGTTGCCCTTGGTCGGGGTGTAGCCGGCCATCGCGGGGACCATGGCATTGGTGGCCAGCTGGCCGCCCTTGGTCACCTTGTCCACGAGGTCGTTCATGTTCAGCGCCATCGCCAAGGCCTTGCGCACGTTCACGTTGTCGAAGGGCTTGCGGGTGACGTTGAAGATGTAGTAGTAGGTGCCGACCTGGGGGGCTACCTGGTAGTCGGGGCGCAGCTTGATCTCGTCGATCAGCTCGAGCGGCACGCCGTGGGCCCAGTCGATCTCGCCGGCCTTGAACTTATTGTAGGCGGTAAGATTGTCGTCGATGGGCAGGAAGGTGACCTTGTCGAGCTTCACGCTCTTGGCGTCCCAGTACTTCTCGTTCGCGACGACGGTCAGGGACTCCTGGGGCTTCCACTCCTGGAGCACGAAGGGGCCGTTGCTGACGATATTGCCCGGCTTGACCCACTCCTCGCCGAACTTGGCGATGGCGTGCATGGGGAGGATGGCGAAGGCGTAGTGCGACATCATGTCGACCGCGTAGGGGAGCGGGCCGAGAAGCTCGACCTGGAAGGTGTAGTCGTCGACGGCCTTGATGGCGACGGCTTCCTTGCCGGCCTTGCCGCTATTGTATTCCTCGGCGCCCTTTACCACCATGTTGACCATGTAGGCGTACTCGGCGCCGGTATCGGGCGCGAGCGTCCTATGCCAGCTGTCGACGACGGTCTGGGCGGTGATCGGGGTGCCGTCGGACCAGGTGGACTTGCGCAGCTTGAAGGTGACCACGGTGCCGTCGGGGCTGACGGTCCAGCTCTCGGCTATGCCGGGCTGGGCGAGCGAGGTCTTGGGATCGTTGATCACGAGGCCCTCGAACAGCGCCATATAAATCTTGTGCTCCGGAACGCCTGAGATCTTGGACGGATCCAGAGTCTGGGGTTCCGCGCCGTTGTTCATAATGAACTCGACGCCCTTGGCGGCGCCCTGGCCGCAAGAGACGAAGAAGCTCGCCGCGAGCGTTACCATGAGCACAGCAGTCAGTACACGTTTCATAGTTCCTCCTTAACGGAACGTTCGCGGTATTGTAAAACCGTCTGGGCGACTTGGCAAGAGAATAAAGAGAAAAATGCCCACGGATCGTATATAATGGCCCTGTCGGTTCTCCGATTTCCTTGCGCCGGCCTTAGTAGAAGGCTGTATGGTTTGTTAATAAAGCTAAATATAACGATAAAGGCCGCCCCCGTTAGGGGGACGGCCTTCGTCGCTCAGGCGTCGTTAGGGCGCCCGTTATGTAGCTTAATCGCGGCCGATGGCTATGGTCTTCTCCTGCGCCTCGGGGCGCTTGGTCATGACTACGGTTAAGAGGCCGTCCTTAAAGTTGGCCTTGATCTTGTCCTGGTCGACGTTCCTCGGCAGGGTAAAGGCGCGTCGGAAGGCGCGTACGCCGCGCTCGCGGATCAGCCAGACGCCTTCGCTCTTCTCCTTTTTCTCCTCCTCCTTGACGGAGGCGATGGAGAGGACGCGATCGTTTACCTTTATAGCCACGTCCTTTTCGCCCAGGCCCGGCAGCTCCGCCTCGAGTACGTAGCGCTCTTTCTCCTCGCGGATGTCCACGGGCGGATATCCGGCCGTGGACATGCTGCCGGCATAGCCCTCGCCGCCCAAGAAGTCGCCCAGGAGCCGATCCCAGTTATCAAAGACGGACAGGACCGAATCGGGATTGTAGGTGATGACGCTCTTCATACTGAACCTCCTAAAGGTATTGTGTGTGCCGTAATGCGCTGTGGCCGGCGGCCTGCGCTTTCACTGATATATAAAGCACGATCCGTGCCAAGCTTGAAAAAGATGCGTAGTATTTTATGAAAATTTATAATTCTATATATGTAATGTATTTGTATGTGGTGGAGTGATGATGATGGAGCTTGGTCGGGAGCTGGCGTTGGCTACTCAAGAATAGAGTGTGTGGAATTTATACATGCTCTGGCTCGGTTTAGAGCCATAAAATGTGTAAAAAAGAAACAGTATCGAACTGTGAGGACAAATATCGGTGTTTCGCTTCGCTACGCTTGGGGACTGCGGTACACGTAGAGCGGGAGTTGGGCCTTCTCATGCCCGTCTATCTCGAGTAAGAAGTGCCAGCGCCCCTCGCGTTCCCAGCGCAGGTTGAACAGCCTCAAGGCTAGGTTAGCGCAGGCGGAGTCGCGCCCTATGCCGTTCACTTCTATGCCCGCCCGTAGCGGATTGGCCGCCGTCTGGCCGTCTTCATCTTTTAGGGTGAGCGCAATTTGGTGGGATCCCAGTTCGTAAATTTGAAAGCGAAGCCGCAGGGCTATGCACAGCAGGGGATGCACCGCGGGGAAATCGTTTAGCATGAGCGCGTCGAAGGCCCCGACCACGGTTAACTTGCCCCGTTCGTCGTGGGCATAGTCGCAGAGCGCGAAGACTTCCACGTTCATGGCCGCTCCTTATGGGATGATCTGTAGCTCGGCGAGATAGAGCTCTTCTATCTTGCCGAGCGTCAAGCGGCCGTTGAGCTGGTCGCGTAACGCGGCCTTCAGCGCGGCTTCGGCGCTTCCGGATAGCTCCTCGCTCCGCCTAGTTGCGAAGAACGCCTCGGCGGCGGCCTTGAGTTCCGCCCGCTTTAGCCTGAGCTCCTCGGCGAAGGCCCGGTCTCCCGCGTCGTAGGCGAAGGCGACGGCGGCGACCGCGACCGCGCCGTCCGCGGTCCTGGCCCGGACGCGGCCGATGGCGTCGTAGATGCCGTCGCGCCCGGCGAGCGCCGCTATCGCCGCCGGCGGCACGGCGGCCCGGGCCGCCTTCCTAGCCGGCAGGCCCGCCGCGAGCGCGTAGGCGGTGCCGGCGACCAAGGCGGCCGCGAGGCAAAGCGCGGCCCCGACGAGCCCCTTCTCTAACTTGCTCATGCGCCTTCCTTTCCCGCCGCGCCCGCCCGAGGGGCTGCGCTTTCGACCTCGGCCGGAGCCCGACGGGCGGCCTCGGCCCGAGCCGGGCCGGCTATCATGGCGGCTATGCCGCCGAGGATGGCGCTGGTCACGAAGAAGACCGCCGGATAGCCGGCGACGCTCGCGACCGTAGACCCGACGGCGGGGCCGAAGGCCATGCCGGCGCTCGAAATGGACGACGAGAGGCCGTAGGTCGCGCCCTGCCTATCCTTGTCGCACCAGCGCGCGATGAGGGCGTTGACGCTGGGCATGGTGCCTCCTAAGAAAACGCCGCTCCCCAGGCGAAGGACGAGGAGCTGCCACGGCGTTTTTACGAAGCCCTGGGGTAGGTAGAAGGCGAAGGCGCCGAGCATGCAGACGAAGAGCGTGCGGGCGTAGCCGAGCCGCCCCGAGACCCTGCCGATGAGCGCGGCCGCCAGGGCGCCGGCTAGGGAGCCGGCCGAGATGATCATGCCCGAGATGGATCCCACCCCCGTGACGCCGCCGGACAGGCGCTTTACGAAGAGCGGCAGCATGGGGGCTACGACGGCGTTCGCGAACTGCACGGCGAAGACGACCGCCAGGAGCGAGGCCAGCATGGGGCTACGCTTGAGCGGCGAGAAATCGGGGACGGCGTTCTTCAGCACCGAGCCCGCCCTGGGCTTGGGCGAGAAATCCTCCCGGACCCGTAGGCGGACCACGAGGCCGGCGAGCGCCAGGAGGGCGCTGGTCGCGAAGAAGTTGGCGCGATAGCCGAGCCCGTCGCCGACGAGCCCGCCGAAGAGGGGGCCGATGGAGTTGCCCAGGTAGACGGCCATCTGGATGAGGCCCAGGCGGTAGCCGGTTTCGGCCGCCGGTACCAGGCTCGCCGTGAGCACGGTCGCGGCCGCCACGGTGCCGGTGATCGAGCCCTGCAAGGTGCGGAGGAGGGCTATCTGCCAGGGCTCGGTAGCCAGGCCCATGAGGCCGATCAGGACGGCGCCGCCGAACATGGCGCGGAGCAGCATGAGCTTCCGGCCGTAGCTATCCGCCAGGCTGCCCCAGACGGGGGCGAAGATGGCCATGGACAAGGAGGCTCCCGAATGGCTTAAGCCGGTCCAGAAGTTCAGCGCGACCGGATCGCTCACGCCTATATCGTGGAGGAAGAGCGGGATGATAGGCGTCGTGGTCGCGAAGCCCGCTATGGCGATGAGCTCGGCGATCCAGATGGCGTTGAAGGATTGCTTCCAGGTATCCATTGCTATAGCGCCATGATATCCCTTCGCGCAGGACGGAACAAGCGGCCCCGGCGAAGGTCCCGGCGATGGGCTCGCCGCGCGTTCACTAATCGAAACGGGCGTTTCTTTCCTTGACGCGCCTTCGAAGGCGTTATATAAGGAAGGGCTAACCCGCGAGCCCCGAGCGCCTCGATCAGCGTCCCGGCCCCCGTATGGCCGCTCGCCGGAGGCGACGAGCCCGCGGGCTCGGCCCGCGTATGCGGGCCCTACGTATTTTCTTTAAGGAGGACCTATGCCAGTAGGTTGCAAGTACGGCACCCACCGGGTCATCGAGCCGGTCGGCGCCTTGCCGCAGACGGCGCAGCGCATCGACAACGACATGTCCAAGCTCTATGACAACGAGATCCTGCTCGACGTCATCGCGCTCAACGTGGACTCGGCCAGCTTTACCCAGATCGAGGAAGAGGCCGGCGGCGACGTGGACAAGATCGGCAAGAAGATCATGGAGATCGTGGCCGCGCGCGGCAAGCAGCAGAACCCGGTCACCGGCTCCGGCGGCATGTTCATCGGCAAGATCGCCCGGATCGGCCCCGCGCTGGCCGGCCGCGACCTTAAGGTCGGCGACAAGATCGCCAGCCTCGTCTCGCTCTCGCTGACCCCGCTCAAGATCAACAAGATCCTCAAGGTCATGCCCGAGGTGGACCGCGTCCTGATCGACGGCCAGGCCATACTCTTCGAGTCGGGCATCTACGCCAAGCTGCCCGAGGACATGGACGAGGGCCTCGCCCTGGCCGCCCTCGACGTGGCCGGCGCGCCCGCCCAGACCGCCAAGCTCGTGAAGCCCGGCGACAGCGTGCTCGTCCTGGGCGCCGGCGGCAAGAGCGGCATGCTCTGCTGCTACGAAGCCATGAAGCGCGCGGGCCCCACCGGCCGCGTCATCGCCAACATCCATTCCGAGCGCTCCCGCAAGGCCCTGGTCGACATGAAGCTGGCCCACGACATCGTGGTGGCCGACGCGACCAAGCCCCTGGACATCATGAACGCGACCCTGAAGGCCAACGGCGGCAAGGAAGTCGACGTGGTCATCAACTGCGTCAACATCCAAGGCACCGAGATGGCCAGCATCCTGCCGGTGCGCGACGACGGCATCGTGTACTTCTTCAGCATGGCCACGAGCTTTACCCGCGCGGCCCTGGGCGCCGAGGGCATAGGCAAGGACTGCCTCATGATCATCGGCAACGGCTACACCAAGGACCACGCCGAGATCACGCTCTGGGAGCTCCGCGAGAACGCCCAGCTCAGGAAGTACTTCGAGGATCAGTACGTAAAGTAGGTTTCGGGGGCCGATGGTAGGCCCTTGCATGCCGGGAAGTACGGCGAGCCGGCCCGCGAAAGGCGCGGGATCCACCGGCGGGGGCAGTCCGTCTCCCGCGCCGCTCCGTCTGCCATGGGCGGGGCCGGGGCGTAGCGCATGCGCAAGGTAATGTGAGTAGACGGGAGACCGTCTCTCGCCCCGGGGGCTCCCCGTCCCCGGCGCGGCGAGCGCGCGCGGCTACGCTACGGCGTAGACGGGCCCGCGCTGGCCGGAACGGCGCCAAGGCCGTAGGACGGCGGCGCGGCCTTAAGCCGCGCAGGCATGGACGAGACCATGCCCGCGTCCCGCGGATCGAGGCGGCGCCTCGCGAAGGAGTAGACATGGCTTTAGACGGTAAGATCGTAATCACCTGCGCCTGTACCGGCGCCGAGACCAGCAAGGAGCTACAGCCGGCCTTGCCCATCACGCCGGACGAGCTCGCCCGTACCGCGGAAGAGTGCCGGGCGGCCGGCGCGGCGATCCTGCACCTGCACGTGCGGGACGACCGGGGGCGCCCGACCCAGAGCGTCGCCCGCTTTAAAGAGGCGATCGCGGCCATCAGGCGCAAGTCGGACATCATCATAGAGATAACCACGGGGGGCGCCGTCGGCGACACGGCCGAGGAGCGCCTAAGGCCGGTGACCGAGCTCGAGCCCGAGATGGCCAGCCTGGACTGCGGCACGGTCAATTTCGGCGACGAGTACATCGTGAACGACCTGCCTACCATGCGCGCCTTCGCCCGCGAGTTCAAGCGGCTCAAGGTCCGCGCCACGCTCGAGTGCTTCGACCTCGGGCACGTGTACGCCAGCCACTACCTGATCAAGGAAGGGCTCCTGGAGGCGCCCTACCATTACGGCTTCGTGCTCAACGTGCCGGGCGCCGTGCCCTACAGCGTAGAGAACCTCTCGGCCTTCATGCGCGGCCTGCCGGCGGGCGCCGACTTCACCGTGATGGGCATAGGCCGCTCCTCGCTGCCGGCCCAGTACGGCGCGCTGGCCAACGGCGGCTGGATACGCGTGGGCTTCGAGGACAACGTGTATTTCTCCAAGGGCGTCCTGGCCGACAGCAACGCCCAGCTCGTCGAGCGGGCCGCGCGCGTCGCGCGCGAAGCCGCGCTCACCCCGGCGACCCCGGACGAGGTCCGCCGCTACCTCAAGCTCAGAGGCAATTAAAGGAGGACCCCGTGCACGAATACCCTTCATACGACTATAAGCAGATTCCCCTCTACAAGGACGTGAAGCCCGAGGAGTGGAACGACTGGCATTGGCAGATGCGGAACAACATCAAGGACGTGGACACCCTGGCCAAAGTGCTGCCCCTCTCCGACAAGGAGAAGGTCGAGGTCTCCGAGGTCCTCAAGACCTTCCGCATGGCCATCACGCCGTATTACGCGTCGCTCGTGGACCGGGAGAACCCCGGCTGCTCGGTGCGCCTGCAGGCCGTGCCGCGCCTGCCGGAGACCCACTTCGACGAGAGCGACCAGGACGACCCCCTGCACGAGGACGCCGACAGCCCGGTGCCGGGCCTGACGCACCGCTACCCCGACCGCGTCCTGCTCCTGGTGACCCACATCTGCTCCATGAACTGCCGCCATTGCACCCGCCGCCGCATCGTGGGCGACGAGGACGTCCATATGATGGACGAGCACGTGGACGCCGCCGTCGAGTACATCCGGAAGACGCCCATCGTGCGCGACGTGCTGATCTCCGGCGGCGACCCCCTCGTGCTCTCCGACGAGAAGCTGGAGCGCATCATCCAGAAGATCCGCGCCATCCCGCACGTGGAGATCATCCGCATCGGCACCCGCACCCCCGTGGTCATGCCCATGCGCATTACCGACAACCTCGTCAATATGTTAAAGAAGTATCATCCGTTATATATTAATACGCACTTTAACCACCCGCGCGAGATCACGGCGGAGGCGCGCGAGGCCTGCCGCAAGCTGGCGGACGCCGGCATCCCCCTGGGGAACCAGAGCGTGCTCCTGCGCGACGTGAACGATTGCCCGGTGCTCATGAAGAAGCTCATGCAGAAGCTCCTGACCATCCGGGTCAAGCCCTACTACATCTATCAGTGCGACCTCTCCAAGGGCATCAGCCATTTCCGCACCACGGTGTCCAAGGGCATCGAGATCATCGAGAACCTGCGCGGCCACACCTCCGGCATGGCGGTGCCCACCTTCGTGGTGGACGCGCCCGGCGGCGGCGGCAAGACCCCGGTCATGCCCGACTACCTCATCACGAGCAACGACAAGCGCGTGGTGCTCCGGAACTACGAAGGCGTGATCACCACCTACGACGAGCCGCGCGAGTACCACGAGGACTGCGGCAAGTGCCGCATCTGCTACGACGAGGTGCAGCTCAACGCCACCTGCGGCGTGGCCCGCCTCCTCTCGGGCGACGAGAAGACCTTGGAGCCCAAGGGCCTGGTGCGCGCGGCGCGCAACCTCAAGGACCTAAAGCCGCGGGGCAAGAGGTAGCGTCCGCTTGATCCCGCTCGACGATCCCCGCTCCTGGCCGGGCCGGACGCTCTTCGCGGCCGGCCCGGGCAAGGACGCGGGCAAGACCACCTTCCTCGTACGGGCCGCGGCCCTGGCCCGACGCGCCGCGGCGGAGGCCGGCCTTAAGCCGCCGGCCCTGCTGTCCGTCGGCTACGACGGCGAGGCGCGCGACTTTTTAAGCGGCGCCCGCAAGCCCTCGGTGCCCGTGGAGCCCGGCGACGTCTACGTGACGGCCGAGCGCTTCCTCCGCCAAGGCGGCGCCTCGCCCGAGATCCTGGAGGCGGCCCCGGGGCGGAGCGCCCTGGGCCGGCTCTGCGTGGCGCGGGCGACGCGGGCGGGGAGGGCGGCCCTGGTCGGGCCCGAGGGCAACGGCATAATAGCCGAGCTGCTCTCCCTCATCCTGGACGGGGGGCTGGCTTCGACCGCGCTCGTGGACGGCTCGGTCAACCGCATCACGCAGGTGGCCTCGCGCCGCGACGCGCTCATGGCCTATGCGCAGAGGATCGACCGCGGCAACCTGGACGCGTCGCTCGACGCGATGCGCCGCATCGCCCTGCTCATGGGCCTGCCGCTCGCCGGCGCGGCCGGGGAGGGCGCGGCCCCGGAGGCCCCGGAGGCGGCCGCTTTCGAGCTCGACGGAGCATTGACCGTCGCCGTCGCCGCAACCCTGCCCAAGGAGGCGCGCGCCGTGATCGCGGGCGACTTTACCAAGATCTTCTTAGACTATCGCGCCCTCCTGGCTTTCATGCGGACGCGCCGGCTCTACGTGCGCACGCGGCCGGAGTTCGCCGGCTTCATCGCGGTTACGCGGGGGCTCCCCGACGAGGCGATCCTCGGGCGGCTCTCGGGCGCGGACGAGCCGACCCTCGACGGCCGGCCCCTGGCCGCGTGGATACGCTTCAACCCCTACGCCGCGTCCCGGGCCGGCGCCGCCGGGTGTTCCGAGGGGGCGGCATGAGGGACGCCTGGACCTTCGCGCAGCTCGACGATTACTGGGCCCGCTACGAGCCCCTATCCCCCTGGGGCAAGGACCATAAGGATAAGCGTCCGGTCATGACCGAGCGCGCGGCGATCGAGGAGTCGTACGACGATATCGAGGCGGCCCTGGCTTGGATGGAACGATCGGCCGCCGAGCCGCTACGGCTGGAGCGGGCGGGCTACCACCTGCGCCGCATGCCGCGCCTGCCCGAGCCGGGGAGGGCCGACTACGAGCTTCTCGAGCTCTTCCAGATCAAGAAATTCCTGGCCAACTACCGCGGGCTGCTCGCGGCGACGGATGAGCCGGTCGCCCGGCGCTTCGACCTGGCTCCGCGTTGCGCCGCCTTGGCCGCCGAGCTGGATCGCGGCGGCTCGGACGCCGAGACCTTCTATCTGGCCGACTCCTACGACGCCGGCCTGGCGGAGGCGCGCGCCGGCCTGGCCGCCGTGGACGCGGCGCTCAAGGCCGCCAAGGCGGAGGCGGAGGCCCTGGCCAAGGCCGAGCTCGGCCTGGCCTTCGACGGCCGCGACTTCGTCGTCGCCCCGCGCGAAGGCGTAAGCGCCGAGGCCCTAGAGCGCGCCAAGCTGACGGCCGAGCCCTACGACGACGGCCGCCTGCTCCTGCGCCCGGCGCCGCGCGCCGCGATAGCCGCGCTCGAGGAGCGCCGGGAAGCCTTGTACGAGGCCGAACGCGAGGCGGAGAACCGGGTGCTCAGGCGCCTATCGGCCTTGGCCGAGGCGGCCGGGCCCGAGCTCGGCGCAGCGGTCCGGGCCGTGGCCCGCTGGGACCTGGCGCGCGCCGGCGCCCTCCTGGCCAAGGGCCTGGGCTGTACGCGGCCGCGGCTCGACGGCGACGGCCTGGAGCTCGAGCAGGGCCGCTTCGTCCCTTGCATGGACGAGTGCGCGGCCTTGGGCCTGTCATACGAGCCCCTGGACGCGACCGTGCGCTCGGCGGCCGCGTTGATTTTCGGCTCCAATATGGGCGGCAAGACCGTCGCCTTGAAGACGCTCTGCTTCATGCAGCTCCTGGCCCAGGCCGGGCTCTACGTGCCCGCCGCCTCGTTCAGGACGCGGGTCTATCGCGAGGTCCACTACGTCGGCGAGCTCGTCGGCGAACGCCTGGCCGGGCTCTCCGGTTTCGGCTTCGAAGTCTGGCGCTTCCAAGCGGCCTGGGCCTCGCGGCGCGACGCCCTGGCCTTCTTCGACGAGCCGGCCCGCACCACCGGCTCGCACGAGGCGGAGGCCCTGCTCTCCGCCTTGGTCGACGCCTATCTCGCCGCAGGCGGCGCCGCCGGGGACGGCGCCGCCGGGGACGGCGCCGCCGGGGACGGCGCCGCCGGGGACGGCGCCCGCGCCGTCTTCGCCACGCATTTCCGCGGCGTGGCGCGCCTGCCCGGGGCCGAATACTGGCGCATGCACGGCCTGGACCGGCGCGCGGCCTGCGCGGGCCTGGACGCCGACGCGCCCCTGCCCGAGCGCCTGGCGGGCATCAACCGCGCCATGCGCTACCGCCTGGAGCCCGACGACGAATCGTCGCCCCCCGGCTCCGATGCCCTGGCCATCGCGGCCATGCTCGGCCTGGACTGCGCCGTCGTGGAGCGGGCCGAACGCTATTTCTCCGGCGACTTTGGAACGGTATACTCAGCAAGCGCCGCGCGAGGCGGCGAAACGACAAGGATGGACGAATGAGGACGAAACTACATCTCCCTAAGGACCGCGTCGACTACGCGCGTCAGCTGGCGCGGCGCATCACCCAGCCCGTCGCCGACTTCATCGATGGCCATAGCTCCGTAACCGTGGAGCGGGCCAGCCTACGCCTGGCCGGCGCCGACGGGGCGAACGCCGACGGCGTGCCCGTCCCCAACCTGGTCCTGGACCAGATCCGCGCCGCCGATCCCGCCCTCCTGGAGGAGGGGGCGACCCTCCGTTACGTCAACGCCCTCCTCAAGACCGGCGACGAGGTCCCGGCCTTGAACGCCAAGATCGCCGCCGGCCTGGACCTCATGTCCCTGCCCTTGGGCGACCGCGGCGCGATCGAGGACCGGGCCCGCGCGTTGGCCGAGGCGGCCGCCGCCAAGGTCAAGGCCAACCGGCTGCACCGGGATCGCAAGCTCGAGGAGTTCCGCGACCGCAACAACAAACCCCTCCTCTACCTGATCGTGGCCACCGGCAATATCTACGAGGACGTCAAGCAGGCCAAGGCCGCCGCCAAGCAAGGCGCGGACGTCATCGCCGTCATCCGCACCACCGCGCAGAGCCTCCTGGACTACGTGCCCTTCGGCGCCACCACCGAGGGCTTCGGCGGCACCTACGCCACCCAGGAGAATTTCCGCATCATGCGCGCGGCCCTGGACGAGGTCGCCGAGCAGGAGAAGCGTTATATATTATTGACGAACTACGCCTCCGGCCTCTGCATGCCCGAGATCGCGGCCATGGGGGCCCTCGAGCGCCTGGACATGATGCTGAACGACAGCATGTACGGCATCCTGTTCCGCGACATCAACATGTTCCGCACCTTCGTGGACCAGAAGTTCAGCCGCATGATCAACGCCCACGCCGGCATCATCATCAACACCGGCGAGGACAACTACCTGACCACGAGCGACGCCTTCGAGAAGGCCTACACCGTGCTGGCCAGCCAGTTCCTGAACGAGGAGTTCGGCTTCCGCGCGGGGCTGCCGCCCAAGCTCCTAGGGCTCGGGCACGCCTTCGAGATGGACCCGACCATCAAGAACGGCTTCCTCTACGAGCTGGCCCAGGCGCAGATGGCCCGCGAGATCTTCCCCGAGCACCCGCTCAAGTACATGCCCCCGACCAAGTTCATGTCCGGCGACGTGTTCAAGGGCTTCGCCATGAACGCCATGTTCAACTTCGTGTCCAAGGCCACCAACCAGGGCATACACCTCTTAGGCATGCTGACCGAGGCCGTGCACACGCCCTTCATGATGGACCGCTACCTGGCCGTGGAGAACGCCAAGTACGTCATGAACAACATGGAGGACTTCTACGACGACGTCGAATTCCGCAAGGACGGCCTGATCGTCCGCCGCGCGCACGAGGTGCTCTCGCAGACCATCTCCTTCATGGAGGAGGTCGAGTCCATCGGCATGTTCGACGCCATCGAGCGCGGCCTCTTCGCCGAGGTCAAGCGGCCCAAGGACGGCGGCAAGGGCTTCGAGGGGCTCATCAAGAAGGGCCCCGGCTATTTCAACCCCTTCGAAGAGCGCCTGGCCTCCGAGCTCGGCCTCGCGGGCAAATAAGGACGGAGCGCAATGAACGTAATCAGACCCTACGGCGATACCATGGACGACGGCAAGGTACAGCTGTCCTTTACCCTGCCCGCGCCCGACGGCGCCCGCGGCCGCGAGGCGGCCCGGAAGCTCGTCCTCTCCTTAGGCTTCAAGGACTGCGAGGTGGTGCACTCCGCCCCGCTCTCCGCCGAGTTCTCCTTCTACGTGGTCTACGGCAAGACCGAGACCTCGGTGGACTTCGACGCGGTCGTGGCCGACGAGGCCTCGGCCGACGCCTCCATGGGCATGGACGAGGTGAACGAGTTCATCCGCCGGGAGCTCGGCCGCAAGGTCACGGTGGTCGGCGCCTGCACCGGCTTCGACGCCCACACCGTGGGCATCGACGCCATCATGAACATGAAGGGCTATAACCACCACTACGGCCTGGAGCGCTACCCCGAGATCGAGGCCTATAACCTGGGCGCCCAGGTGCCCAACGAGAAGCTCATCGACTACGCCGTCAAGGTGAACGCCGACGCCATACTCGTAAGCCAGGTGGTCACCCAGAAGGACACCCACATCCATAATATGACGGAGTTCATCGAGCTGTTGGAGGCCAAGGGCCTGCGCGGGCGCTTCATCTGCGTGGCCGGCGGCCCGCGGATCGGCAATAAGCTGGCGGTGGAGCTGGGCTTCGACGTGGGCTTCGGCCGCGGCACCTACGCCGACGACGTGGCCACCTTCATCGTAAAGAAGCTGGCCGAGCGCAAGGGGGCCTAGGCCGGGCGCCCCGCCGGGCGGCCCCGCCGGGCGCCGGCGCCGGCCGGCTTAGGCCGGTTTCGGGAAGCGGAAGGACGCGGCCGTCCCCGGCCCGTCCTTCCGGCGTACCCACGCGACCGAGCCGCCCAGCTGGGCGGCCAGGGCGCGGACGAGCGTCACGCCCAGGCCGCGTCCCGCGCCGTCCTCGGGCGGCGCCTCGTCGAGGCCCGGGCCTTCGTCGCGAACGGCCAACGCGAGCTCGCCTTGGTCGACGCTTATCGAGACGGACAGGCGATGCGTCCCGTCGGGCGAGGCGCCGTGCTTGTACGCGTTCGAGACGAGCTCGCTTAGGGCCAGCCCGAAGGGCACGGCCGCGTCCGGCGGGATGACCGTCCCTTCCGGGGCCTTCAGGTCCACGGCGTCCAGCGGGCCGCCGAGCGCCCCGCTAAGGTACGACACCAGGCGCCCCGCGTAATCGGCGACGTCCACGCGGTCGAGGCGCTCGTTGGCGTAGAGCAGCTGGTGCACCAGGCTCATGGCGTAGACCCGGCGAATGGAGTCCTCCAGCGGGGCCGCCGCCGGGCCGTCGGGGTGTTGGCCGAGCTCCAGGTTGAGCAGGCTGACGATGATCTGGAGATTGTTCTTAACCCGGTGGTGTATCTCCTTCAGGAGCTGCTCCCGTTCGGCGACGGCCTCGCGCAGGCTGGCCTCCCGCCCGGCGACGGCGCCCGCCATCTTGGCCACGCTCTCGGAGAGCTCGGAAAGTTCGGCGTAGGGCGGGGGGATGACGGCCGCGTAGTCGCCCTCGGCCACCGAGCGGACGCCGGCGGAGAAGGCGGCGACCGCCCCGCGCAGAGCCTTGGAGTTGCCCAGACCCAGGGCCGCGGCGCCTACGACACAGGAGAGCGCGACGAGGCCCGCCACGCCCAGTACGCTTGAAATAATGTCGCGCTGCCTGCTCGTCTCCTTGTAGTAGATCGCCCGCCAGGGCGTGCCCGCTATCGGGGCCGCCCGGACGAGCCAGCGGCCCCGCCCGTCCTCCAGGCGGCGCTCGCCGTAGACGCCGGGGCCGAAGGCCGTCTCGTTGCGCTGTAAGCGGACGTTCTCCTGGTCGGAATGGGCTATGAAGCGCCCGCGCTCGTCCACGAGCGCGATCTCATCCCGCGCCTCGATGCGGAGCGGCCCGAGGAAGGCGGAGACGCTGCCCAGATCCAGCTCCATGACGACGCTGCCCCCGTCCCGTAGCCCTACGCCCGCGTAGACGGTGACCGAGCCGTCTATCGGCGAGAGGAAGGCTCGGGAGAAGCCGCCTTCGCCCCCGTTCCCGCCGAGCTCGAGGCCGGCGAGCCGAATGCCCGACATATCCCTGCCCTCCAGGCCTTCATCCGCCGGGGCCGCCAGGGCCACCGCGCCGCCGGGCGCGAGCACGAAGATGCGCCTAATCTCGTCGTGGGCCCGTTGCGTGGTCCCTATGACCCCGGCCAGCTCGCGCAGGGCGGTCCCGCCGTCCAGGAGCCCGGCGTAAACTAGCAGATGGTCGCGGGCGTTCTGGAAGTAGCGGCCGGTCTCCAGCGCTATCGATTCGATGAGGGAGCGGGTTGAGCCGCGCAGCTCCTGGTCGAGGTAGGCCGAGAGCGAGAAGCCGACCACGAGCCCTACCAGGGCCATGGGTAAGATAGCCGCGGCTATGAAGCCGAAGGCGTAGCGGTTCGCTAGGCGCGGGGGCCTCATCGCAAGCGTTCGAAGCGGCCGTCGCGGGCCTCGAAGAGGAAATAGGGCCTGATTACGTCGCCGAACGCGTCGAACGAGATAGCGCCCTGCAGGCCGGGCAGGCCACGGACGCCCAGGAGGGCGCGTTTTAAGGCCTGCCCGCCGGCGCCGCGCGTCGCCCTGAGCCCCGCCTCCAGGGCGCGCATGGCCTCGTAGGCGAATACGGCCGAGAAGAGCGGGCCTTCGCCGTAGCGCGCCCGATACGCCTCGGCGAAACGGCTCAGCTCCGGCCCGGCGTCCTCGGCGACGGGGTCGGCGGCGCCGACCAGCACCGCGCCGTCGACCGTCGCGCCGCCGTAGACGAAGAGGTCGGGCGTCCTGGCCCACATAGCCGCGAATACCGGGGCCTTCGCGCCGCGGAGAGCCAGCTCCTGGGCGATGGAACCCGCGTCGAACGAGCTGGCGGCTACTACCAGGCAATCGGCGCCGGAGGCCGCGTACTCCTCCGCCACCGCGGCGTAATCGTTCGCCGCGGCCTCGGCGACCGGGTCGAGCATGACGGTCAGGCCGCCGCGCCGTTCGAACTCGGCCTGAAAGCCCTCCAGGACCGAGACGGTATAGGATCGGTTCGTGCGATTATAGACGAGGGCGGCGCGCCGGTAGCCGCGGGCCGCGGCCTCCTCCGCCAAGAGGCGGCCCTGATTGTCGTTCGAGCCGATGAGCCGGAAGAAGTAATCGTCCCGGGCGTTGAAGTCCACGCTGGAGGCCGTGGGGCTCAGGACGACGAGGCGCCGCTCGCTCAGGTAGTCGATGGCTAGCGAGGCGGCGCCGCTCGACATGAAGCCCACGACCGCCGTCGCGCCGCCTTCGGCCAAGATCCGGGCGGCTTCAAGGCCGCCTTCGGGGCTTTCTAGGTCGTCCACGACGCGCAAATCGATCATCCTGCCGGCTATGCCGCCGGCGGCGTTGATCTCGGCGGCGGCGAGCTCTATGCCGTTGCGGCCGTGGTAGCCAATGCCGCTGGCCGGGCCGGTGAGGCCGATGGGGACGCCTATGGTTATCGCGCGAGGCGCGCAGGAGGCCAGGATAGCGGCGGCCGCTACGGCGGCGATCGCGCCCGTTAAGGGGCCTAGGTGGCGTATGCGTTCCATGCCGATAGTCTACGCCTGAGTCGCTTGCTTAGCAAATATGTCCGCGCATTTTCCTCCCGCCGCGCGGCCCTCGCCTTGCATCCGGGACGCGCGGCGCCTATGCTTAGGGGGAGGAGCCTACGATGAGCCCTACGAGGATCCCCGCCGCGGCGCTGCTCGGTATCGCGGCGTTCGCCCTTGCCGCCTGCTCGCCCGAGCCGCTACCCCGCATCGCGATCATGACCAAGCTGGAGGACGGTTCGCTCGTCGGTTCGAGCGAGGTCAACGCCGCCCGCATGGCTATAGAGGAGCGCGGCCTGGCCGGCCGCGCTATCGTCGAGGCCTACGACGACGGTTGGGCGCCCGAGAAGGCCCTGGCCGCTTGGGAGCGGCTACGGGCCGACGGCGTCCGCTTCATCGTCACGAGCCACGTCTCGACCTGCGCCGTGGCCTTGGCCGAACGCAGCGCCGGCGAGGACGTCCTCGTGATGATAGCGGGGAGCGCGACCGACGCGCTGAGCGGCCGCGACGACGAGAACCTCCGGATTATCATGGACGTGCGCGGCGAGCAGGCCGAGGCCGCGTCCTGGGTCCTCAGCCGCGGCTATACGTCCGTACTCGTGGCGCGGGATACCGACAACTGGGCCTATACGGAGCCGGCCCTGGCGGCCTTCCAAGCCGCGCTCGGGCCGGGCGGTCCGTCTCTCCGCGTCGCGACCCTGTCCATCGGCGCGCTCGACGCGGCGTCGCTCCGAGGCGAGTTCGCCCGCGAGCCGTTCGAGCTCCTCTACGTCCTCGTAGGCGCGCATAACAGCGCCGCCGGCGGCGTAGCCCAGCTCGGGCGCCTCGTAGAGCCCGATTGCGCCATCCTGTTCACCCCTTGGATGAAGACGCCGGCCATCGTAGAGACGGCCGGGGACGCGCTGCGCGGGGCCTTCATGCCCGCGTATTATCCGGCCCGCGGGCGGGACGCGCGCGTAGACGGCTATATCGACGGCTTCAGGCGGCGCTACGGCTATACGCCGACCTATATCAGCCTGAACGTCTACGCGGCCGTTAATCTCCTGCTCGACCGCTTCGAAGAAGGCGTCGTCTCGCCGGCCGCCGTCAAGGCCTCCGTCGTCGGGCGCCGGGTCGACACGCCCTTCGGCCCCGTCGACTTCGACGAATACGGCGACGCCCGCCGGCCGCTCTACGTCATCGACGATATCGCCGGGGAATTCTGAGCGTGCCGCGCTCGCTCCGCCGGCTGCACCTGAGCGCCGAGCTGGCCTTGGCCGCCGCCCTGGCCGCGGCCGCCTTCGCGGCCTCCGCCTTCCTATCCTCTACGATATGGCAGCGCTTCGAGGCGGCGGAGCTCGAGGCCTTGGAGCGCTCGGCCTTGTTCATCCGCGGCCAGTTGGACGACCGCCTGGAGCTTTTCCGCTCGTACGCCGACGACGCCCTGGACGGACTTCGGCCGAGCGCGCCGTACGACATCGAAGTCGGGTTCGTCGTCGAGACGGGCTCGCTCCGGGTGCTGGAGGTACTCCCCGGGCCCGCCGCCGACGCGTACTTTTCCGGCTATAGCCTGGCCTCCGCCGCCGGGGGACGCGCCGCGGCCGCCCTGCCCGACGGCGGCTACGCTAGGAGCGGCGTCGTCCGCGCGCCCGAGCTGGACGCGCCCGCGGTCTATTACGCCGAACGGCGCGGCGATCGCCTAGCCGTGGCGCTGGCCAACGTAGCTTCCGTCCGCCGCGCGATCGAGCGGGCTTCGGCGCTCTCCTCCGGCGGCTACGTACTAGCCAGCCAGGACGGTTTCGCGTTGGTGAACGCCGTGCCCGGATCGCCGGCGGTCCTGCGGGAGGCCGTGGCGCTCGGTCGCTCGGTCCGGATGGGGGAGTGGTACCTAAGCTCCTTGGCCGCGCCCGAGCTCGGCGGCGTACTGCATCGGCTAACCCCGAGCTCCTCGGTCGACGCCCTCCTGGGCCTGGTGAGGAACCTCTGGATGCCCTTCTTGGCGGCCATCCTAGCGGCGGCCTTGGTAAAGGCGACGCTCGAGCATCGCCTGATCATCGCCCCGCTCGAACGGATCAGCGCCGGCCTAGGCGCGTGGCCGGAACGGGCCCTGAGCCGGCCGGGCGCCATGGCCCGCGAGCTCGAGACGGTCTATCGCGCGTTCGAAGGCGCGCGCGAGCGCATAGATTCGAGCATGCGCTCCATGGGCGCCGCTAAGGAGGCCTTGGCCGCGGCCAACGCCGAGCTCGAGGACCGCGTGGCGGAGCGTACCGCCGGCCTGAACGCGGCCTTGGAGCAGCTGACGGCGGTACAAGACCGGCTCGTTACGCAGGAGAAGATGGCCGCGCTCGGCCAACTGGCCGCCGGCGTGGCCCACGAGCTCAATACCCCCCTGGCGGCCATCTTATCCGCGGCCGAAGCGGCCCTGGACGCCCTGGGCGAAGGCCCGGCGCCGTGGCTGGCGGCGCTCCGCGGGCTGCCCGAGGACGAAGCGGCGCTGGCGCTCGCCTTGATCCCGCGCGCCGCTCAGGCGCCCGAGACGGGCGGCGGCGATTACCGCGCCCGATCCATGGGCCTTAAGGCGCTCGCCGAACGTAGCGCGGGCGGCCGGGAAGGCGCAAACGGCTTGGCCCTGGCCCGCGCGGCCGCCGCGATAGGGCTCGGGCCGGACGACCCCGAGAGCCGATCGCTCTTCGCCTCCGAGGATCCGGGGCGGCTGATCGAGCTCGCCGCCGACGGCGCCTCCGCGGCCCGCTCCCTACGCCTGATACGGTCGGCCGCCGAGGCCGCCGCCGGGGTCGTGCGCGCGCTGCGCAGCTACTCCTGGGAAGGCGAGGCGAGCGCCCGGGCGGTGCGCCTGGCCGACCAGCTGCGCGGCGTGTTGGCGCTCTTGCGGCCGCGCCTCAAGCGGGGTTTCTCCGTGGAGCTGGAGCTGGACGAGGACGCCGTCGTCATGGCCGACTTCGATCGGCTGAATCAGGTATGGATCAACTTGATCAATAACGCCCTGCAGGCCATGGGCGCGGGCGGCACGCTCGGCATCCGCGCGGAGAGGGTCGGCGGGCTGTGCCGCGTGACGATACGGGACAGCGGGCCCGGCGTCGACCCGGCCATCGCCGATCGCATCTTCGAGCCTTTCTTTACGACCAAGGCCAAGGGTGAGGGTACGGGCTTAGGCTTGGATATCTGCCGACGCCTTGTAGAGGCGGCCGACGGCGCCATATACTTCGAGTCGGGCGCCTCCGGCGCCGCGTTCTTCGTGGAGCTGCCGGCCGCCGAGCCGGGAGGACTCGAACCATCCGCGACGGAGGTCCGTACGAGCCGATGAAGTACCGCGTTATCGCCTGCATAGACGACGAGGCCGTGATCCTCATGGCGATGGCCATGGAGCTCAGGCGCCATTTCGGTCCGGAGTTCGTCATAGAGACCGCGACCTCGGCCGACGAGCTCGAGCTCTCGTTGCGCGACGACCTGGCCGAGGGCATGGAGCTGGCCTGCATAATCACCGACTGGATCATGCCCGGGCTCAAGGGCGAGGACGTCGCCGCCCGGCTACGCGCCCTGGCCCCCGGTACGCCGGTAGTCCTGATGACCGGCCACAGCGAGGCCGGCGAGGCGGAGGCCGCCATAGCGGCCGACGGACCGGTTAGGATATTACGTAAGCCTTGGCGGCAGAAAGCCTTGGTAGAAACCTTAACGGAGCTGCTCGCATGAGATATTTCTACTTAATCTTGATCGTAGCTTTCCTGGCGTACGTATGGTTCCGGAGCAAGGCGATAGCCCGCGAGAAGGGGCATATCGTGAAGCCGCCGGCCGACCTGCGCGGATCGTGGAAGGGCGAGGGCTGGACGGTCCGGCTCACCGAGGACGCGATAGGCATAATCGGCCCCGACGGCGCGGCCTATCCGGTGCGCGGCGTCCTAAAGCAAAGTTATCGGCAGGCCTATACGGTCACCTGCGGCGAAGGGCTCTTCCTCGAGCGCTTCGTCTTCGCGCCCCTGGCCCTAGACGAGCGCCGCTTTACCCGCATGCGGCTCATGATCACGAAAGACGTCCGGACCGTCTGTAAGGCGACGCTCGAGCGCGCAGACTAGCGATTAGCGCCCAGAGTCAGCGCCTCGACCCGCCGCATCCCTTGGGGCCGGCCGTATATCTATGCGCCCGCATGAAAATCGTTCGACGGACAGAATAAAAAACTTGCAGCTTTCGAAAGCGATGCTATCATAGTCGACATGCCTCCCTATCGGGGGCCGGACCCGGTCCGCCGGGCCGACCGTCGCGTTCGGAACGCGGCGGTGAAAACCACGGGAGAAGGAAGTAGACTATGGCAGAACCCCGGAAACCGAAGGTATGGGAAGCGCTCGTTCCCGTCCTCGCGCTCATCGCCTTTCTCAGCACGTCTATCCTCTTGTTCGAGGCTAGCCCGCAGATTCCGCTGATCGCCGCGACCATCGTGGCCGCCCTCATGGCGCTCCGCCTGGGCTATTCATGGAAGGACCTGGAAGAGGGCGTCGTCAACACCATCAAGATGTCCATGCAGGCCATCCTGATCCTCATGGTCATCGGCATGGTCATCGGGTCCTGGATCCTGTCCGGCACCGTGCCCGCGCTCATCTACTACGGCCTGCAGATCCTGACTCCGGCTATCTTCCTGACCGTAGCCTGCCTTATCTGCTGCGTGGTATCCCTGGCGACCGGCTCCTCCTGGACGACCGCCGGCACGGTCGGCGTGGCGCTCATGGGCGTAGCCACCGGCCTGGGCATCCCCCTCCCGATGGCCGCCGGCGCGGTCATCTCCGGCGCTTACTTCGGCGACAAGATGTCCCCGCTCTCCGACACCACCAACCTGGCCCCGGCCATGGCCGGCGCCAACCTCTTCGACCACATCAAGCACATGGCCTTCACCACGGGCCCCTCGCTCCTCATCGCCCTGGTGCTCTATACCATCCTGGGCCTGCGCTTCGCCGGCAAGGAACTGGACGCCAGCTCCATCAGCGCCATCACCGATACGCTGAAGGCGACCTTCAACATCAACCCGCTCCTCCTGATCCCGCCGGTGATCGTCATCATCCTCGTGGTAAGGAAGTTCCCCGCCCTGCCCGGCCTCTTGGTCGGCGCCATACTCGGCTCGATCTTCGCCGCGATCTTCCAGTCCGGCGTCAGCCTGGGCGGCATCATCGACAACCTGCACTACGGCTACGCGTCCGAGACCGGCGTCGAAGTGGTGGACGAGCTCCTGTCCCGCGGCGGCTTAGACAGCATGATGGGGACCATATCCCTCATACTCTGCGCCATGGCCTTCGGCGGCGTGATGGAGAAGGCCGGCTTCCTCGAAGTCCTGGCCCGGAAGCTCCTTTCCTTCGCCAAGGGCACCGGCGGCCTCGTGCTGGCCACCGAAGTCTCCTGCGTGTTCACCAATGCCGTCGCCGGCGACCAGTACCTGTCCCTGGTGCTGCCCGGCCGCATGTTCAAGACCGCCTTCGACGAGGCCGGCCTGGCTCCCAAGAACCTGAGCCGCTGCCTCGAGGACGCGGGTACCATCACCTCTCCCTTCTTCGTGTGGAACACCTGCGGCGCCTTCATGTACAAGGCACTGATGGTTCACCCTGCAGCCTACGCGATCTACGCGTTCCTGAACTGGATCAACCCCATCGTGTCGATCTTCTACGGCTTTACCGGGATTACGATGGAGAAGGCCAAGCCCGCCGAGAAGGCGGCCTAAGGGCTTAAGTGCCCGGGCGCCTACGGGACGCCGGTCGCCGGCTCCCGCCGTCCTGCTAAAACGAAGGCCCCCGCCGCGTACGCGGCGGGGGCCTTTTCGTCGCCCGCGCGAAGCGCGGGCCCGTCCGTAGCGTTATACGAGGAGGAGGAGCCCCAAGGCGAATATCGCGCCGGTGGCCAACAGGGTCATGATGCAGTAGCCCATGATGTCCCGGATGCCGAGCTTGGCGATGCCCAGGAGGGGCAGGGCCCAGAAGGGCTGGACCATGTTGGTCCACTGGTCGCCGTAGGCGATCGACATGGCCACGACGGCCGGGTCGACGCCGAGGGCTTGGCCGGCGGGGATGTTGATCGGTCCCTGCACGGCCCATTGCCCGCCGCCGGAGGGCACGAAGAAGTTGATGATGCCCCCGGACAGGAAGGTGAACAGGGGGAAGGTCCCGGGCGTGGAGATGGAGATGAACCAGTTCGCTATGATCCCGGCCAGGCCGGTCCCGATCATGATGCCCTGGATGCCGCCGTACAGCGGGAACTGAAGCGCGATGCCGCCGGCGCCCTTGATGGCCTGCTCGATGGCGCGTACGTAGGCGATGGGCCTGCCGTGGAGCAGGATGCCGACGAACAGGAAGATGGTGATGACGACGTTGAGGTTCAGGTCGAAGCCCTTGGTCGCGAAGTGGTAGACCAGGTACGAGAAGCCGAGGGCGGACAGCACCCAGGTAACGATCCTGGAATTCTCGAGGGCGGTCGCCGGCGTCTTGACCGCGGGCGCCGCGGACGGGGCCTCGTCCTCGAGCAGGGCCGGGTCGACCTGGACGACGTCGTCCTTCTTCCTGGCCATGAAATAGAAGAGGATGGGAAGCGCTAGGATGGCCGCGCCGCTGATGGCGAGGTTGAAGGGCGCGAAGATCGTCCGGGAGACCGGGACGACGCCGATGAGCTTCTCGACGATATGGCCCTTGGTCGCGATGGCGAGCGGTATGGACCCGGAGATGCCGCCGTGCCAGACGACGAAACCCGAGTAGGCTGCCGCCACCAGCATGCCGTAGTCGACGCCGCGTATGCGCTTGGCGACCTCGCGGGCCAGGAGCGCGCCGACGACCAGGCCGAAGCCCCAGTTGACCCAGCTGGCCAAGGCCGCCACGAAGGCGGTCATCATGATGCCCTGGACGGGCGTCTTGGGGACCGAGGCGATGGCCCGGAGCGCCCCCTTGACGGCCGGGCTCGAGGCCATGGCGTGGCCGGTGATGAGCACCAGGGTCATCTGCATGGAGAACGCCAAGAGCCCCCAGAGGCCGTTGCCCCAGGACGCCAGGATCTCCACGACGGTCTTGCCCGTCAGGCCCAGGGCCATGAGGAACGCTATCACCGTCAGGGCGATGGCGAAGAGGAACGCGTCGGGAAGGTACTTCTGGGCTACCTTCACGAAAAAGTTAGTAAGGGTTTTCATGTTACCCCCTCCTTCAAGATGGCCGGGCCGCGCGGTCGGGGCCCGGCAAGCCCTAGTATCGCCGCCGCGCCGCTCCCGCGCAAGCGGCGTCGCGGGCCGCCGGGCTTTTTTATTGACTCCGGTCACTGAGCGCAGCCTTCCATGCCGCGCCGCGCCGTGCTATACTGGCCCTAAACGGAGGATCTACTATGGTATCCAAACCAGTCATCAGCGCGGCCGAGGCGGCCGCCATGGTGCGCCCGGGGCAGGTCGTCCAGGTCGGCGGCTTCCTCGGCTGCGGCTCCCCGGACGCCGTCCTGGCGGCGCTCGCCTCCGCCGGCGTCGGCGGGCTCACCCTCGTGTGCAACGATACCGCCGTGCTGGACGAGAAGAACGGCCGGGTCACCGGCGTGGCCCCGCTCGTCAAGGCCAAGGCGTTTTCCAAGGTCGTCGTCTCCCATATCGGCACGAACCCCGAGACCCAAAGGCAGATGAACGCGGGCGAGACCGAGGTGGAGCTCGTCCCCCAGGGCACCCTGGCCGAGCGCGTCCGGGCGGCCGGCGCGGGCCTGGGCGGCGTGCTCACGCCGACCGGCGTCGGCACCGAGGTGGAGAAGGGCAAACAGAAGCTCTTAGTCGGCGACAAAGCCTATCTCCTGGAGGAAGCGCTGCCCGGCGACGTGGCCCTCGTCAAGGCCAAGAAGGCCGATAAGGCCGGCAACCTGGTCTACGCCAAGACCGCGCGCAACTTCAACCCGCTCATGGCCACGGCCTGCAAGCTCGTCATCGCCGAGGTGGAGGAGCTCGTGGAGATCGGCGCGATCGACCCCGACCAGGTGCACACGCCCAGCATCTTCGTCGACTACCTCGTGCTATCGAAAGCCTAAGGGGAAGCGCATATGATCGAATACGTAGAGAATAAAGAGGTCATCGCCAAGCGCATAGCGCGCTTCTTCAAGACCGGCGACGTCGTGAACCTGGGCATCGGCCTGCCGACCCTGGTCGGCAACTACGTGCCCGCCGAGGTGACCGTCATCCTGCAATCCGAGAACGGCCTTATCGGCCTGGGGCCCGCCCCCGCGCCGGGCGCCGCGGATAAGGACCTGACCAACGCGGGGGCCGCCCCGGTTACCATATTGCCCGGCGGCGCCTTCTTCGATTCCGCCACCAGCTTTGGCATCATACGCGGCGGGCACGTGGACTACACGGTGCTCGGCGTGCTGGAGGTGGATCAGGACGGCAACCTGGCCAACTATAAGATCCCCGGCAAGATGGTGCCCGGCATGGGCGGCGCCATGGACCTGACCACGGGCAGCCGGGTGGTCATCGCCGCCACCACGCACCTGGAGAAATCCGGGGCCTCCAAGCTCAAGCGCCGCTGCGCCCTGCCGCTCACCGCGGCCCGCGAGGTGGATATCGTGGTGACCGACGTGGGCTTCTTCGAAGTGATGGGCGGCAAGTTCCATCTGATCGAGTACTTCCCGCCCTATACGCCCGAATGGATCCAGGCGCACACGGACGCCGACATCGTGGTGCGCGAGGGTTGCGCTGCCTGTGAATTTTAGCTAACTCCGGCGGGGCGGGCTTAAGTCCGCCGGCCGCGACCAATGGCGGCGGCCCCTCGCCGCATCGAGAAGGAGCGATAGTATGAGCGAAGCGTATATCTTAGGCGCGGCCAGGACCGCGGTCGGATCGTTCGGCGGGAGCCTCTCGGGCGTCAATCCGGCCGAGCTCGGCGCGGTCGCCCTCAAGGCCGCGCTCGAGCGCGCGGGGCGGTCGGCCGGCGAGCTGGACGACCTGATCATGGGCTGCGTGCTGCAGGCGGGCCTCGGGCAGAACGTGGCCAGGCAGGTGCTCCTGAAGGCGGGCGCGCCGGTCGAGCGCACGGCCCTGACCATTAACATGGTCTGCGGCTCGGGCCTCCGCGCCGTGGCGGCGGCGGCCCAGGCCGTCAAGGCCGGCGACGCCGCCCTGGTGGGCGCCGGCGGGACCGAGAACATGAGCGCGGCGCCCTATCTCCTCAGGCAGGCCCGCAACGGCTACCGGATGGGCAACGGCGAGCTCGTCGACTCCATGGTCTACGAAGGCCTGACCGATATCTTCAACGGCTACCATATGGGCATCACGGCTGAGAACCTAGCCGCCAAGTACGGCCTCTCGCGCGAGGAGCAGGACGCCTTCGCGGCGGCCAGCCAGAACAAGGCCGAGGCCGCCCAGGCCGCCGGCCGCTTCAAGGACGAGATCGTCCCCGTGCCCCTGCCCCAGAAGAAGGGCGACCCGATCATGTTCGCCACCGACGAGTTCATCCGCGCCGGCGTTACGGCCGAAGCCCTGGCCAAGCTGCGCCCGGCCTTCAAGGCCGACGGCACGGTGACCGCCGGCAACGCCTCGGGCATCAACGACGGCGCGGCCGCCCTGATCGTCGGCTCGGAGGCCGAGGCCAAGAAGGGCCGGCCCCTGGCCCGCGTCGCCTCCTACGGCTGGCACGGCTGCGACCCGTCCATCATGGGCATCGGCCCCGTGGAGGCCGTCAAGCTGGCCTTGAAGCGCGCCGGCTGGAAGCTGGACGAGGTCGAGCTCATCGAGGCCAACGAGGCCTTCGCCGCCCAAAGCCTTTCGGTGGCCAAGGAGCTTAAGCTCGACATGGCCAAGGTGAACGTCAACGGCGGCGCCATAGCCATCGGCCACCCCATCGGCGCTTCGGGCGCGCGGATCCTGGTCACCCTGCTGTACGAAATGCAGCGCCGGAACGCCAAGAAGGGCCTGGCCACGCTCTGCATCGGCGGCGGCATGGGCGTCGCCCTGTGCGTCGAGCGCTAGTTTCGGTCGCCTGAATCCTAAACGCGCCGCCGGAGCCGTAAGGAATATGTATGGCGCGCTAGGCGCGCGCGGCGGCAACGGCGGCGGCATGGGCGTCGCCTTGTGCGTCGAGCGCTAGTTTCGGTCGCCTGAATCCTAAACGCGCCGCCGGAGCCGTAAGGAATATGTATGGCGCGCTAGGCGCGCGCGGCGGCAACGGCGGCGGCATGGGCGTCGCCTTGTGCGTCGAGCGCTAGCTATAGCCGCGGCTTCCGTTCAATAAAAAGGCCGCCCGCCGGTTTACGCCGATGGGCGGCCTTTTCGTCGTCGGCCGGCGGTAAAGGCCGCGCCGGGCGGCTCGGCCTTTAGGTGGCCGGCCCGCCCTTACGCCTTGGCGGCCCAGAGCTTGATGAGCTCGAGCAGGGTGTCCGTGGCCAGGACCATCTCCGAGGCGCTGGCCCACTCGTAGCGGCCGTGGAAATTGTGCATGCCGGCGAAGATGTTCGGCGTGGGTATGCCCATCTCGGTGAGCCGTGAGCCGTCCGTACCGCCGCGTATGGGCTTGGAATAGGGCTCGGCGCCGGCCTTAGCCGCGGCGGCGTACAGGAGCTCGAGCACCTCGGGGCTCTCGTCGAGCTTCTTCTTCATGTTTAGGTACTGCTTCTTGAGCTCGACCTTGACCTCGCCGCCGGGGAACTGCGCCTCGGTCGCCTTGGCGAAGGTCTCGACGGCGGCCTTGCGGCGCTCCATGCCCTCGTCGCTGAAGTCGCGCAGGAGTATGGAGAGCATGGCCTCCTCGAGCCCGCCGCGGATCTCGTTCGGGTAGAAATAGCCGTACCAGCCGTCCGTGGCCTCGGGGCTTTCGCTACGGGGCAGCATGGCGACGTAGTGGGCCGCCATGCTGACGGCGTTGGCCATGACGCCGCGGGCGTAGCCGGGGTGCGAGGCCTTGCCCTTGAAGCTCACGCGCGCCTCGTAGGCGGTGAAGCATTCGGATTCGATCTCGCCGCCCTTGCCGCCGTCCAGGGTATAGCAGGCCGCGGCCTTGAGCTTCTGGATGGGGAAGAGGTCCATGCCCTTGCCGGTCTCCTCGTCGGGCGTGAAGATCGCGTAGATCGGCCCGTGCTTAAAGGAGGGATCGCGTAGGATCGCGGCTATCGCGGTCATGACGATGGCGATGCCGGCCTTGTCGTCGGCCCCGAGGAGGGTCGTGCCGTCGGTGACGACGAGGGTGTCCCCGGCGTAGTCGGCGAGCTCGGGGAAATCGGCGGGATCGAGGGTCCAGCCCGGCGAAAGGGGCAGGGCCTTGCCGTCGTAGCCCGGGACGACGCGGGGCTTTACGTCCTTGCCCGAGACGTCGCTGGAGGTGTCGACGTGGGCCATGAAGCCCACGGCCGGCGCGTTCTCCAGGCCCGGCGAGGCGGGCACGCGGGCGATGACGTAGCAGTGCTCGTCGATGCCGACCTCGGCGATGCCCAGGCCCTTGAGCTCCTCGACCAGTAGCTTGGCCAGGTCCCACTGCGATGCGGTGGAGGGGATGGCGCTTTCATGCCGGTCGCTCGTCGTCTCTATCTTGGCGTAGCGAACCAGGCGTTCTATGAGCTCGGCCGTATGGGGCCGAGCCAGTATGGCGGCGTAGTCTTTCATGCGCGCTATTATCAATCGGCTTCCGAAATAAGGCAAGGGCCGCCGCGAGGCTACGCGGCGCGGTAGGCGGCGGATGGGGGCGTACGTTAAGAAGCAAATTTTTTAAAAGTTGCGGACTTTACTGGCATATTTTACAATTCGAAACATGAGGAACGTTGCGCGCGTTGCCAGGCGGGCGCTGATCGGCGCGAGCCTCCTTCTGGCGATGGCCGTGGCCGTCGTCGCCCAAGCGGCGACCCGAGGCGCGGCCGGCGGGGATGTCGTATCGCTACTCGACGACCACGCCGCCATGATGCTGCTCATCGATCCCGGGACGGGTTCGATCCTGGCCGCCAATAAGGCGGCGCGGGCCTTCTACGGTTACGATCGCCTCGTCGGCATGAAGATCCAGGACCTAAACGTCTTGTCGCCCGATGAAGTCGCCGAGGAGCGACGGCGGGCCCTGCATGAGGAGCGGCATTACTTCCTCTTTCCCCATAGGCTCGCCGACGGATCAGTCCGCGCCGTCGAGGTGTATTCGTCCCCCGTCGCGTCGCCTCCGTCCGACGGGACCGCGCTCTTGTCGATCATCCATGACGCGAGCCTAAAGGATCTCCATCGGGCCGATTTCGAAGAGTATACCGATAGGCTTACGCGGCTCCTGCTCGACGGATCGGACCGCCTCGCGGCCACCCGCGCCCGGCTTATCGCGCTCGGCATCGTCGCCCTGAGCCTGGCCGCGCTCGGCTTCGTCCTGGCCTTGGCCTTGCGGGCCAAGCGGCGGGCCGAGGCCGCCATGCGCCGGACGATCGCCCTGCGCTCCCGGCTCTATAAGGAGCTGCAGCATAGGGTCAAGAACTCCCTGACGTTGATGTCCTCCATGATGGGCATCGAGGCGGGTAGGGCCGTGGGCGACGAGGCGAAGGAGCGCATAGAGGCGCTGATCGGCCGCGTGGATACCCTGGCCCGGCTCTATGAGCGCATGTTCATGGACGGCGACGTAGATAGCCTGGACTGCGCGGCCTATATCCGCGCCGTCGCCGAGGGCATCGAACGGAGTTGCGGCCACGCCTGCGACGACCTGGCTTTTTCGTACGAGCTGTCTACGTTGGAGCTCGATTCCAAGCGGGCCTCGGCCCTCGGCGTCATCGCGAACGAGCTGGTGACCAACGCGATAAAATACGGCGGGAAGGAGGGGACGATAGCCCTCAGGCTCGCGCGGGCCGAGGGCTTCGTCACCCTGGGCGTCGCCAACGGCGGCGAGCTGCCGCAAGGCTTCGACCCCCGGGCCTCGCGGGGCTTCGGGCTCGTCATGGCGGGCGAGCTCGCGCGGCAGCTCGGCGGGGAGCTGACTTGCGGCTCTTCGGGCGGGCTGGTCGAATTCGCCGTGCGTTTCCCCGAGTCCTAAGCCCGTCCGCCCCCGCCTCGCCGGGCGCCTTCGGCCAAGGCTTCGGAGAGCGTCCCGTCCCTGAAGGCCTTGGCCAGCTCGGTCAGGGCCTTCAGGTGCGCGTCGGGGCCGAGCGAGGCCGGAGAAACGAGCACCGCGATGACGCGGACCCGCTCGCGTAAGGCGGCTAAGCCCCAGCCTTCGCCGCGGCCGCCGATGGCCAGGCGGGGCTCGGCGAGCCCCTCGGCGTGCGCGTGCAGGAGCAGTACGCCGGGCTCCAGCTCGATGGGTTCGCGCCGGGCGCTCGCCGAGAATTCGATGGCCAGGCTTTCGGCGGCGCGGAGGTCCCGCGGGAACAGCTCGCGCGTCAGCTCCGCGATGGCGTCTACCAACGCGGCCTGGGGCAGGTCCGGCCGGACCCGGCCGGCGGCGAAGGCCTCCGCGACGAGGCCGATGGAGGCCCTCGTCTCCGTCTCCGTCTCCGTCTCCGTCTCCGTCTCCGCCCCGGCCGGCGAGGTCCCGTCGGGGCGATCCGATGGCGCATCGTTCGGCCGGGGGGGCGACGCCCCGAGGGCCGTCGGCGACGCCAGGTATACGAATACGGCGGACAGCCCGGGGAAGGCCTCGGTCGCCCCGAGCGCCATGCGTTCGCCGAGCTGGGACCAGAGGGCGTCCGTCGGCCTGGGCGCCAACACCGCGAGCAGGGTACGTTCCGGACCGAGGGCGCGCAGGCTATCGACGAGCTCGCGCCAGCCGGCCAGGCCCGGCGTCCCGCCCGCGCCGCCTTCCCCTCCGCCGACGGCGTACGCGCGATGGACGGGCCCCCAGGCCCGGGCGAGCGCTTCTTTCGCCGAGGCGAAGCTAGCCGATCGCTCGGCCGCCGCGTCATAGGCCAGCGCGAGGCGCTTGGCCGGCCCGCGGCCGTCGAGCCCGCGCACGACGAAGATAGGCAGCCCGGTCGCGGCGGCGAGCTCGTCGACGACGACGCGGCCGGAGGCCCCGGCGCCGCGCTTAGCCTGGTCTGGCCAGCCTACGACCACGGCGCCGGCGCCGGCCTCGCGCGCCGCGTAGGCTATGCCCTCGGCGACGCTCCCCCCGAACGAGACCGTCGGTTCTACGGCTATGCCCGCCCGGGCCCCGGCGGCGACGAGGCGGACCATGGCCTCCTCCGCCGCTTGGCCGTCGGGGCCGTCGGCGGGAGAGGCGACTGAGACGGCCCGAACCGGGCCCGCATGGCCCAAGGCGCGGCAGGCGCGGAGTATGGACGCCATATTATCCCGGCCGCCCACGGCCGCCAGGCAGCGGAGGGCGGGGGAGGCCCGGCGCCGCGCGGATAGACGCCAAGCCGCGGCCGCCGCGGCGATCGAGGCGAGGAATATCGCTAAGGCGTAGATCGACGCGTCCATACGTCGAGTTTAGGTTAGCCCGGCCCGTCTCGCAAGCTCGGCCGAAAGGTCGGCCGCCCGGCTCGGCATGTCGCCGGCCCGGCATGCCGCCGGGCTCGGCGTGCCGCCGGGATATCGGCCGGCCCGGCGCGCAGTCCGGGCGCCGTCCTCGCGGCCCCGACCCGCTTCGCAAGCTCGGCCGCGGGGTTCCGCGGCCCCGCCCCGCTTAGAAGTCGCCGAGCGCGACGACCTCGGGCTCCAGCTCGAAGCCGAAGGCCTCGCGGGCCGCCGCCTGGGCGCGGCGTATGAGCGCGACCATGTCGGCCGCCGTGGCGCGGCCGGCGTTGACGAAGATATTGGCGTGCTTGGGGCTTACCATGGCGTCGCCTACGCGGGCGCCGCGGAATCCCAGCTCGTCCAGGATCTTACCCGTCGGTCGCCCAAAGTCCCTGTTATTTTTAAATAAGCTGCCGGCGGACGGATAGTCGAAATGCCCCTTGGCCCGGCGGTCGGCCTCCAGCTCGGCCATCCTGGCCTCGAGGGCGGCCGGCTCGGCGGGCCGCAGGACGAAGGCCGCGCCGAGCACGGCCGCCCCGGCCGCGGGGCCGCCGGGCATGAAGGGCGTGCGCTTGTAGGCCCAGTTCCCCCGCTCGACCGAGAGCCGTAGGGGGGCGATCGGACGGTCCGCGGCCGCCGGTTCCCCGCCGGCGTCGCCCGTCGGCGCGGCCTCGCCGCCAAGGGCGGCCTCGCCGCCAAGGGCGGCGGGCAGGTAGTCGACGTAGCTTAGGGCGTCGGCGAATTCGCGCTCGTAGCAGCGGGCGTTCATGTAGACCGCGCCGCCAACCGAGCCCGGGAGGCCCGCGGCGAACTCCAGGCCGCCGAGGCCCAGCTCGGCCGCCCTCTTCACGAGCTCGGTGACCGGAACCCCGGCCCCGGCGTACAGGACGCGGACGCCGTCGGCGTTTCCCGCGCCGCCCCCGGCGGAGGCCGGCGACTCGGACGCGAAGGCCGCCGAGTCGATCTCCCGTACGCCGCCTAGGCCCGCGGTGGAGATAACGAGGCCCCGTACGCCCGCGTCGGCGACGAGCAAGTTGGCCCCGCCGCCGATGAGATAGGCGGGGAAGCCCCCGTCGCGGGCCGCCCTCAGCAGGGCCGCCAGGGCCCGCGCGTCCCGGGGCAGGGCGAAGGCGTCGGCCGGCCCGCCTATCCTGAAGGTGGTATGGCCCGCCATGGGCTCGTCGAAGCGTAGCTCGGCGTCTATATTGCAATTTTCAAGGATATTCCTTAGTGTAGCCATGGGCCGCATACTACCCCCGCCGCCGCGGCGAGGGCAAGGAGCGGCCCGTACGCAATAGAGCGCCGAAAGGAGGACCGCATGGGCTTACGGCTTTACAACACCCTCGGACGTACCCTCGAAGAGTTCGTTCCGATCAACCCCGGGAAAGTAGGTTTCTACGGCTGCGGCCCCACGGTCTACAACTTCGCCCACATAGGCAACCTGCGCGCCTACGTCTTCGACGACACCCTGGTCCGCGTCCTGGAGTACCTGGGCTACGGCGTGACCCACGTGATGAACATCACCGACGTCGGCCATCTCTCCGGCGACGCCGACGACGGCGAAGATAAGATGGTCAAGACGGCCCAGGAGCGGCATAAGAGCGTCATGGAGGTCGCCCGGTACTATACCGACGCCTTCTTCCGCGATACCGAGCGCCTGAACGTCCGCCGCCCCTCGGTGGTCTGCAAGGCTACCGAGCACGTGTCCGAGATGATCGATCTTATCAAGCGCATCGAGGCCAAGGGCTACACGTATAGCGCCGGCGGCAACCTCTACTTCGACGTATCCAAATTCAAGGACTACGGCAAGCTGGCCATGCTGCGCCTGGACGAGCAGCAGGCGGGCGCCCGCGTCGACGTGGACGCCAATAAGCGGAGCCCCTACGACTTCGCCCTCTGGTTCACCAAGAGCAAGTTCGAGGACCAGGCGCTGCAGTGGGACAGCCCCTGGGGCCGCGGCTATCCGGGCTGGCACGTCGAGTGCTCGGCCATGAGCATGAAGTACCTCGGGGAGCAGTTCGACATCCACGCCGGCGGCATCGACCATATCCCCATCCATCACACCAACGAGATAGCCCAGAGCGAGGCGGCCACGGGCAAGCAGTGGGTGCGCTACTGGCTGCACAACGAGTTCCTGGTGTTCGGCGACGGCGGCAAGATGAGCAAGAGCAAGGGCGGCTTCCTGACCCTGCAGAGCCTGATCGACGCCGGCTTCGAGCCCTTGGACTACCGTTACTTCCTCCTGGGGGCGCACTACCGCTCCCAGCTGCAGTTCAGCCAGGACGCCCTGGCCTCCGCCAAGTCGTCGCGCCGCTCGCTCGTCGAGCGCGTACTGGCCCTGCGCGACAACGCGACGCCGGCCGGCGGCGCCGAGCCGATCCTGCCGCCCCTAAGCGAGCTGGAGCCCGCCGCGGCCGCGCGCCTCGCGGCCTTCCGCGCCGCCTTGGAGGACGACCTGTCCACGCCGCGCGCCTTGGCCGAGCTCTGGGGCGTCCTGAAGGAGCAGGGCCTGCCCGCCTCGCACGCCCTGGCGGCGGCCTACGACATGGATCGCGCCTTGGGCCTGGGCTTGGCCGAGCTGCGACGCAAGGAGGCGGGCGTCGACCCCGCCCTCGTCAAGGAGATAGAGGCCTCGATCGCGGAGCGCCTGGCCGCCAAGAAGGCGAAGGACTTCGCCAAGGCCGACGCCATCCGCGACGGCCTTAAGGCCCGGGGCGTCATCCTGGAGGACGGCCCCGCGGGGACGAGTTGGAAGCTCGGTTGATCGAGCGGGTCGTCGGCGGGCGCGGGGCCGGTCCTCGCCCCGCCTGACGGAGCGCGCGCCGTAGGCCGTCCCGATAGAGGGGCGGCCGCGGCCGTAACGAAGCGGAGAGAGCATTGTTTAATGACGACGAAGGCGAGCGGGATGCCTGGTTCCGCGCCTTGTACGCCGAGACCTTCACCGTACTCTTCAGGATCGCCCGGAGGATTTGCTATTCCGACGAGGCCGCCGAGGATTTGGTGCACGACTCGTATATCAAGGCCGTCGAGCGCTGGCGCATCTTCCCGACCCTGAACGACGCCAAGTACTGGCTTATACGCGTCGTGAAGAACGGTGCGCTCAACTACGTCAAGCGTAAGGGGCGGGAGCAGAAGGTCTACCAGCGATACTTCCGCGAGACGGAGGAGCGCAGCCCCTCTCCCGAGGACGATACGCTGAGGAACCATGACGCGGAGGCGCTCAAGGCGGCCTTGGCCTCGTTGCCCGATAAGTTCCGGTCGGTGCTGGTCCTTAAGGAGTACGCCGGCTTGAATTATAAGGAGATAGGCCGGGTGTTGGGCATCAGCGAGGGTAACGTGAAGGTGCGCGTGTTCAGGGCCCGCGAGGCCCTGTCGGCGCTGCTGCGGGAGGGTACGGGCGATGTGTCCTGATCGTGAGCTCTTATCGGCCTTCGCCGACGGCGAAGTGCCTTCGCCCTGGGACGCCAAGCTAGAGCGGCACGCGGCCGATTGCCCGCGCTGCCGCGAGGCCTTGGCCGGGCTCCGCCGCCTGCGCGCGGCCTTCCATGACGGGGCGGCGCGAGGCGACGAATCCGGCCTCGAGCCGGCGCGCGGCCGCGTCCTGGCCCGCGTAGACGAGACCCTGGCCGCGCGCCGGCCCCTCCGTCCCGGCCTCTGGTCCCGTAGGGTAAGCCTGCCCCTGCCCGCGGCCGCCGCGGCGGCGCTCGCCGTAGGGCTGCTGACCCTGGCCTGGGCCGCGACCGGCGCCAGGAACGCCGAGCTGCGCATGGCCCTGAACGCCGCGCCGCAGCCCATGCCCGCCTTGGCCTCGACCGGCATGGAGGGCATACTCGAACTTATCGCGCGGCAGGAGGCCGGGGTGAACATAACCATCAGCCTCCCCGCCGGCGCCGCGGTCAGGCCCAGCGGCGAACCCATCATGGTCCGGGAGGCCGATTTCAGGCCGGGGAGCGGCCAGTGAGGCGCCTCCTACCCCTCCTCGTAGCCTTGGCCTGCGCGGCTTCGGCCTTCGCCCAGGCCAAGGTACCCGAACGGCCGGCCGCCCCTCGGCCCGAGGCCGGTAGCCTGGAATCCATACCGGAGGAGCTCCGCGCCGAGGCCCTCGTGCTCGGCGTGACGGCGACGGTGAACCGCGGGGCGGAGGCGGAACCCTGGCAGGCGAGCGAGCTCAAGTACACCTTGAACGGCATGCCGGTGACCGTAAAGATGGTGGGTAGCGCCGTGATCGTCTACCTGACCATCACGACCTATCCCTCCCGCGAGGCCGACCTGGCCATGATCACCCAGGGCCAGGTCTGGTTCAAGCAGGACGACGGCGGCCTGCATTATCGTAGCGCCGTCGAGACGATCAGCGTCGCCTTCGGCGAGCGCGTGTTGTTCTACCCGCTCGGCCTGCCCGACGAGGGCGAAGCCCCGCTCAAGATAGAGCTGCTCGTGCGGCGCTACGATCCGGCCCAGGGTACGAGCCCTAAGCCATGAGCCGACGCCGTCCAAGGCGGCGCTCGGGCTGGGCCTGGCTCCTCATCCTGCCGCCCCTGGCCTTGATCGCCGCGCTCTTCGTCCCCCGCGCCATGCGGGCGGCGCATAAGCCCGCCGTAGCGGCCATATCGCCGACCGTGGGCGAGCCGGGCGCTCCCTTGCGCATCGCCGGCTCCCGATTCGGCGATCAACGCGGCCTGTCGACGGTCGAATTCGACGGCGTGGCGCCGACGGCCTCGTCGTACATCTCCTGGTCCGACGAGCTCATCGAGCTGCGCGTGCCGCTCTACGTCGAGGCCGCGGTCGTCCGCGTCAGGACCGAGGCCGGCCTCTCCAACCCGCGCATGTTCATGAGCCTGGCCCGGCTACCCGTAAGGCCGACGGGCGACCTGGCGGGCGGCGTCGGGCCGACTATAGATAGCCTGTCCGTCGACCAGGCCGCCGTCGGCGGCGCGGTCGTCATCCGCGGGCTTAATTTCGGCTCTAACCGCGACGGCTCGGCCGTGCTCTTCAGTTGGCAGTCGGCCGCCGCTACCTACCCAGGGCAGGACGACGGCAGCTCCCGCGGTACGATCAGCCCCTCCGAGCTCGACGGCGAGTATCTCTCCTGGTCGGATAAGGAGATACGCGTACTCGTGCCCGACGGCGCCGTCTCCGGCTCGGTGGCCGTACGGACCCCCCGGGGTACGAGCGACGCGCGGTATTTCCAGGTGGTGGACGCGCCGGGCGCGAAATCCTACGCCGATCGGCGTACCTACGCCCTAAGCTCCTTCGTGACCATCTCGCGCACGCAGAGTACCGGCCCGAACAGCCTGCATCTCTGGCTGCCCTTTCCCGAGGCTACCCCCGCCCAGCGCGACGTCCGGGCCCTGGCCCGTTCCCACGAGCCTTTGATACCCGAGCATCGCGGCCTGTCGCTCTATAAGCTCGGCGATTTGGCGAACGACGCCTTGGTGACCGTGTCGCACGACCATTACGTACAGGTCTACGCCGTGGAGACCGATATCAAGGCCGAGCGCGTCAAGACGCCTCCCAATCCCCAGCCGCCGCTCTACGCGCTCTATACCGCCCCCGACGCCCTCGTGCCTTCGGACGCGGACGCCGTCAGGACCTTCGCCGCGCGCGCCGTCGGCCGGGAACGCAATCATTACCGCGTCGCCAGGCTCGTCTACGACGCCCTCCTCGGGGCCGTAAGCTATTCGCCCTCGGCCCGGGCGGACGAACCGTTAACGGCGCTCGCGGCGGGCGCGGCCGACTCCTGGGACCTGTCGATCCTGTACGCCGCCATGCTACGCTCGCTCGGCGTGCCGGCGCGGCCCGTGGCCGGCGTGCTCGTCGACGACGAACGGCGCACTTGGAACCACGCCTGGGCCGAGTTCTATCTCTACGGCCTGGGCTGGGTGCCGGTCGACCCGGTCTTGGGTTCGGGCGCCGAGGTCGGCAATTTCAGGGCCCCCTTCGAGGATCGGGATCGCTACTTCGGCAACTTGGACGCCCGCCACATAGCGTTCAGCCGCGGCTACGTACGCCTGTCGCCCCTGAGCCCGGAGGGTAAGCCCATGGGCGCTCCGCGGCGCTATTCTATGCAATCGATCTTCGAGGAGATGGCCGGCGAGCTCTCTTCCTATACCTCGTTCTGGAGCGACGTCGAGGTGACCGGCATCTATTAAGGCGGCGACGCGTCGCGGCGCCGGGCGGCGCTTAGATTAGGCCGGCGATCTTTCATCGTCCACCTCTCCATGGTATACTAAACCGGGGCCTCGCGCCCCGCGAAAAAGGAGGACGAGATGAAATACATACAGGCGGCCGACCCGGAACTGTTCGAGGCCATGAGCCGCGAGTCGGATAGGCAGCGCGACAACCTGGAGCTGATAGCCAGCGAGAACTACACCTCCAAGGCGGTCATGGAGGCGGTCGGCTCCGTCCTGACCAATAAATACGCCGAAGGCTATCCGGGCAAGCGCTATTATGGCGGCTGCGAGTTCGTAGACCTCGCCGAGAACCTGGCCCGCGACCGCGCCAAGGAGCTCTTCGGCGCCGAGTACGCCAACGTCCAGCCCCATTCGGGCTCGCAGGCCAACATGGGCGTCTACTTCGCCGCCTTAAAGCCCGGCGACACCCTCCTGGGCATGAACCTGGCCCACGGCGGCCACCTGACCCACGGCGCGCCCGTCTCCTTCTCCGGCAAGATGTACAACGTGGTCAGCTACGGCGTGAACCGCGAGACCGAGACCATCGATTACGACGAGCTGGCCGCCCTGGCCAAGCAGCATAAGCCCAAGATGATCGTGGCCGGCGCCAGCGCCTATCCGCGCGTCATCGACTTCGAGCGCTTCCGCGCCATCGCCGACGAAGTCGGCGCCCTTTTCATGGTCGACATGGCCCACATAGCCGGCCTCGTGGCCGCGGGCGTGCACCCGAGCCCCATCCAGGTCGCCGACTTTACCACGACCACTACGCATAAGACCCTCCGCGGCCCGCGCGGCGGCGCCATCTTCATCGGCAAGGACAAGGAAAACAGCATCGGCGTCATGACCCCCAAGGGCGACCGCCTTAAGATGTGGTCCGAGCTGATCGACGGCACCATCTTCCCCGGCATCCAGGGCGGCCCCCTGTGCCACGTGGTGGCCGGCAAGGCAGTCGCCTTTAAGG
>ERZ1066115.51-NODE-51-length-45358-cov-14.519061_pt1 | contig 45358 bp, 42 predicted proteins | sample MGYA00382762_ERZ1066115 | MGnify/ENA primary metagenome ERZ1066115 (study PRJEB33369, sample SAMEA5778345) | biofilm metagenome | biome: Industrial cooling water; feature: Water cooling tower basin; material: Biofilm | place: United Arab Emirates | collected... | reverse complement strand
CGCCTCCTCGCGCGGCAGGGCCGGTGGCGGCTCGACGCCGAGTTCGTCCGCGACGCCCTGAGCGCCGAGGCCGCCCGGCTCAGGCTCCCCGGCGGCGGGTTCTTAGGGATCGAGGCCCTATGAAGGAGCGCCGCGCCTCTCGTCGACCCGGGCGAAACGCGACGGGAGCCCGCGCCTATTCCGGCCGCGGCCTCGCCCTCGCCCTGGGCCTGCTCGCTTGCGCGATCCCCCCGCTCGAGGCGCAGGCGAACGCCTCCCAGGCGGCGAACGCCGCGCCGGCGAACGCCCCCCAGGCGAACGCCCCGCAGGCGGCGGCCTATCGCGGGCTCTCGGCCGAGCTCCTAGCTTCGATCCGCGACGGCTTCTACCTGGCCGAAGAGAGCATGGACGCGACGCTACGGGCCATCGCCTTCATGGAGGCGAAGGTCGTCGGCCCCGTCGCGACTTGGCCCGGCGTCGCCAGGGCGTACCGCGCGTCGCTCCAAGGGCTCGTCGGCAAGCACGACGCGCGATTGACGGTAAAATTCAAGCAAGTGAGCGAAGCCATCGAGGCCTTCGACGGCCTAGCCGAAGCCTTCCCGACCTCGCTAGAAATCCGCTTCCTACGCTACGCCTTCTACTCGCAGCTACCGCTCATTTTCGGCGTAGGCGGCTTCGTGAAGCCCGACTTGGAGGCGATTATCGCCATGCTCGAGGCCGGGTCCGATCCCTTCGTTCCGGCGGCCCAGCAGACGGACATGGCCGACTGGCTCCTGGGCGAGGCGAAGCTAGACCAAGCGGAACGCCGCCGCGTAACGGCCGCCCGCGCCGCCTTAGCGGCCCGGCGCTAGCCTCCCGGTCAAGCCGGCCAGGGCCCCGCGCCGGAGCGGAGGAGCTCGGCCTCCCCGCTGCGCAGGTCGAGCACCGTGGCCAGCCGCCGCTCGTTATCCTCGCCCGCGTCTAGTATCAGGTCGACGCCAGGCAGGTCCTCGAGCTCCCAACCGCCTTGGAATAGGAGCTCCTCGGGGAACTCCGGCTCGCCGTAGTCGGGGTCGAGCATGGTCCGCTTGACCGTAGCCGAGAGGAGCGGGCAGCCGAGCTCGCCGACCAGGGCGCGGGGGACGGCGTGGTCCGGGATTCGGAGCCCGATCTCCTGGCGTTTTAGGTCGACGTCGCGCGCCACGCGGACGCTGCTCCGCAGCACGAAGACGTAGGGCCCGGGCGCGAGGCGCTTCATCAGCCTGAAGGCGCCGCCGTCGATCTCGGCCAGCTCGGAAGCCTGCGCGAGCTCCGAGCATATCGCCGTCGGCGGCCTGTCGCGCCGCTCCCCGAGCCTCCTGAGCCGCGCCATGCCCTCCTTGGAGCGGATGGAGGCGACCGCGCTCCAGCTGGTATCGGTCGGGACGACGACGAGGCCCCCGGCCTCCAGCATGGCGGCCGCGCGGCGAAGGATGCGTCGGTCAGGATTTTGGGCTACTATGTACTCGATCATGCTTCCCCCGGCGCGGCCCCGCGCCTGCGCCCGCCCATCATACCAGCCCGCGGCCGCGCCCGCAACGCCGGCGGCGCCGGATCGAGCCCCGCCGGCTTGCCCGTGAAGAAGACGAGAAGTATACTTTTTTCGTTATGTATAGGCATCGAATTCCGTCGCGCTCGGCGATCCGGCGGCCCGGCCGAGGTTCAAATCGTTCCGTCGCCTCGCTCGCCGCGTGCGTCGCCTTGGCCTCCGCCGTCATCTCGTGCGCCCCGGGCCCGGCCGGATCGGGCGGCTTCGACGCCGCCGCTTCGATGCCGGCCTCGGAGCCTTTAGAGCCTGCCGGACCGGGCCTCGTCGGTTACCTGCCGCTCGTCCCGCTGGAAGGCCCGATAAAGATAGGCATACAGCCGGGGCATTGGCGCATCGAGGAGCTACCCGACGAGCTGGCGAGGCTGCGCACGAGCACCGGCGCCGCCTACGGCCAGCTCCGCGAGCTCGATATCAACCTGGCCGTGTCGCGCATCCTACTCGAGCGGCTCTTGGCCGCCGGCTACGACGCCGAGCTCGTGCCGGCCGCCGTACCGGCCGGCTATCGGGCGGACCTCTTCGTCTCGGTACATGCCGACCGCGCCGACCAAGCCGACCGGCGCGGCTGGAAACTGTCGCCGCCCTGGCGCGCCAGCCCCGCGTCCAAGTCCTTGGCGGCGGCCATGGCCGCCTCATTCGCCGAAAGCGGCCTCCCCGAAGATAGGGGCGGCGTCACGGCCAATATGCGCGGTTACTTCGGCTTCTCCTGGTGGCGCTACGAGAACGTCATCTCGCCCTATACCCCGGCGGTCCTCGTGGAGCTCGGCTTCATGGGCAACGCCGTCGAGCGGGCGCGCATGCGCGACGAGCCGGGCTCCTACGCCGCCATCCTGGAGCGCGGCGTCCTGCGCTTCCTAGAGGGATACGGCCGCGACGACCCGTCTATCCTCGTCCCGATCGTATACGAGACTCGCCATGCCGGCCCGTCAGGGGTCCGCGCCCGGGCCGCCCCGAGCGACGGCGCCGCCATATTGGAGCGTTACGACGCCGGTCGGCTCATCCGGCCGGTGGACGAGGCCCCCGACGGCTGGTTCGAGGTCTTTTCCCGCGCGCTCTGGCGCGGCGTCTGGGTGCACGAGTCGGAGCTAGAATAAGAGGTCCGGGGCCTTCCGCCGGCGGCCGCGCGCGCCGCCAATCCGGCCGGCGGCCTAAAACCCCGGGTCGCCGCACTAGTCCCACCAAACCTTGCCCGCGTAGTCGGGCTTGAACCCGCTGGAGGCATGCCTGATCACGGCCGCCGTCTTGAGGCCCGGCGCTAGGGGGCCGAGGCGCTCGGCCATGGCCCGGAGCGTCGTGCCCGAGGCGCAGTCCTCGTCGAAGACCGCGACGGGACCCAAGGCCGCCGCCGCCCGTATACGCCCCTCGTCGACCGCCGAGACCACGGGCTCCGCGTCGCGGCGCTTGAACATGCTGAAGCGCACGAACCACAGCGGGCAATCCAGGTATTCGGCCAACAGGAGGCCGGGCATGATGGAGCCGTGCGCCGCCCCCACGAGCAGGGCCGGCGTCCGGCCGAGCCCCTTGGCTATCGCCTCGGCGAGCGCCTTGACCTTGGCGGGCTCGGCGCCCCGCCAGGTGTACTTGTCGCGCCTCGAGCTGTAGACGAAGCCCGCCAGCCCGGGCGGCAGCTCCCCGGCCAGGCGCGCGGCCCGGGCGGCGGCGCCGGGCTCCAGGCGGACGAGCGCCCGGGCCTGCGAGAGCGCCTCCTCGAACAAGCGCAGGGCTTCCGCCTTAGTTATCGGAAGGTAACGAACCACGCGGCCGGGCTTCCGCGTAAAGTCTATGTACTCGGTGGCGTGCAGGACCAGGCCGAACTCGACGCAGATCCTGTAATTTAATATAACATTGATAACGGCGGGCGCCAGGAGGTACAGGAGCCGGGCGTCCCGCCACGCGTCGGGCCCGCCGGGGGCCGCGACGCGCGACAGCCCGTCGGCCAACGCGGCCGCCTTGGCCAGGGCTTCGCCGTAGCTCAGCTCCATGTCCATGAGCTCGGGGGGCTCGTCCCAGTCGGCGTGGAGGAAATCGTCGATCATGCGGCGGCTCCCGCTACCCGCCTACGCTTCGCGGCTAGCCCCTAGCGGCGCCGGCGTTCCCGGCGACGCCAGTAGTCCTGGCGACGCAGCCGGGCTCCAGCGACAGGCCCTGCTCGCGTATCAGCCTGGCTGCCAGCTCGACCGCGTCCACGATCTGCTGGTAGCCGGTGCAGCGGCAGAGATGGCCGCGCATGGCCTTCTTGATGGCCTCCCGGTCGGGCGAGGGGTCCTTGAGGAGCAGGGCGTAGGCGCCCATCACCATGCCGGGGGTGCAGAAGCCGCATTGCACCGCCCCGGCGTCCAGGAAGGCGCGTTGGATGGGGTGTAGGCTCCCGTCGGGATGCTCCATCCCCTCGATCGTGACGATATGGGCCCCCAGGTACTTGCCCACGGTCGCCTTGCAGGAGCGCACGGGCTTGCCGTCGGCGACCACGGTGCACGAGCCGCAGAGCCCCGCCTCGCAGCCGTTCTTGGCCCCGCGCAGGAAGCGGCGCTCGCGCAGGTAGCGCATCAGGCTCAGGCCGAGCTCCTCGTCGGCGAGCGCGTACTCGACGCCGTTGATGTAGATGACGTTCATGCCAGGTCCTCCGGCTTAAGCTTGATGGGTAGGCTCGTGACGCGGACGCCGGTGGCGTTGTAGACCGCGTTGGCTATGGCGGGGGCTAGGAGCTCCACGGCCGGCTCGCCTATGCCCTTGGCCCCGGTCAGCGAGGCGGGATCGGCGTTCTCCACGACCAGGCCGGTCATGGGCGGCAGGTCGGTGAAGCGCGGGATGGCGTAGCGGTCGAAGTTAAGGGCGACCGGCTTGCCGTCTTCGTATTTAAAGTCCTCCATGAGGGCCATGCCGGCGGCCTGGGCCATGCCGCCGTAGATCTGGCCTAGGACCATGGGCTTGTTTACGGCCTTGCCGATATCGTGGGCCGCCACCGCGTTCAGGAGCTTGACCGCGCCGGTCTTGCGGTCCACGCTGAGCTCCACGGCCTGGCAGGAGTACACGAAGGTAAAGTACGCGTCGCCTTGGCCGTTCGTATCGTCCCAGCTGACCTCCGGCGCGCGGTAGCTGCCGAAGGCGTAAGGCGTCACGCACTGCAGGTAGAGCTCGCGCATCGCCTCTTCCCAGGTTAACGAATATTCATAATTAAGGCCCCAGATCTTGTCGCCGTGGAAGGTCACCTCCTCGGGCTTGCAGCGCAGGCGCTCGGCCAGGTGGGTGGACAACAGCTCCTTAAGCCGCGCGGCGGCCAGCGTGACGGCGGAGCCGCCCATGATGGTGCCGCGCGTGGCCACCGTGGTGCCGGAGTCCGGGATATTGCTCGTCGACCCGCGGCGGTAGCGTATGCGCTTCAGGTCGCAGCCCAGGGCCTCGGCGGCTATCAGGGTCATGGCCGTCTCCGAGCCCTGGCCGTTCTCGTGTATGCCGGTCTCCAGGAGCAGCGAGCCGTCGAACTGGCCGTTGATGACGCAGGAGCAGAAGTCCATGCCCTCGGCCCCGAGCGAGGCGCCGCGATAGCTGATGGCCAGGCCTATGCCGTAGAGCTCGTCGCCCTCGCCGAAGCTGCACTGCTCGTACTTCTTGCGGAAGCCGATCTCGTGCACGACGCGGTTCATCACCTCTTCCATGCTCACCGCGTGCTTATCCAGCTTCTGGCCCGTGACGGTTCGGCTGCCCTGCTTGACCATGTTGATGCGCCTGAGGCCCAGGGGATGGATCTTGAGCTCGGCGGCTATCATGTCCATGAGCGACTCGACGGCGAAGTTCACCTGGGGCGCGCCGAAGCCGCGCATGGCGCCGTTGAAGACATTGTTCGTGGCCACCGCGTATACGTCGGCGCGGACGTTGTCCACCGCGTAGGGCCCGAAGCACTGGGCGGTGGAGCGCCAGGTCACCCAGGGGCTCACCGAAAGGTAGGCGCCCGAGTCGGCGTACATGGTCGCCTGCACGGCCAGCACCCGGCCCTCGCTGGTGACGCCGACCTTGTAGCGCATGGTATAGGGATGGCGCTTGTAGCTCTCGCGGAAGGACCAGGCGCGGTCGTAGCTCATCTTGACCGGGCGGCCGGTCAAGCGGGCGCCGAGCGCGGCGCGCGCGCAGACGCAGGCCGCGGTGTCGTCCTTCCCGCCGAAGCCGCCGCCCACGGCCACCGTATACACCTCGATATTGGAGAGGGGCTCCCCCAGGAGCGCCGCCGTGAAGCGCCGCGTGCTAAAGGGGTGCTGCATGCTCCCGAAGACTTCGATCACCCCGTCGTGCCGGGGCACGCAGAGGGCGGCCTCGGGCTCCAGGTAGGCCTGCTCGACGGTCTGGGTGCGGAACTCGCGCTCCACGACCAGCTCGCACTGGGCGAAGGCGGCGTCCGGGTCGCCGCGGCGCACGCGGTGCTCGGCCACGATATTGCTCTCGCCGTAGGCCGGCACGACCGGCGCGTAGGGGTCTAGGGCCTCCTGGACCGACAGTACCGGTTTGATCGGGTCGGCCTCGACGCGGACCAGGGCCGCGGCGGCCAGCGCCCGCTCGCGGGTCTCGGCCAATACGAGGGCGCAGACGTCGCCGTAGCTCCGGATCCGGTCCGAGGCTATGATCGGGTAATCCTTCTCTATCTGGCCGAAGGTCGTGCGGCCGGGGGCGTCCTTGGCCGTGAGCACGCGGACGCAGCCGGGCGAGGCCAGGGCCGCGTCGATATGGACCCGTAGGTTCTTGGCGGCGACGTAGTCGGCGTAGACCGGGACCATGTGCAGCATGCCCGCCACGGCGTAATCGTCGGCGTAGGCGGCGCGCCCGGTCACCTTGGCGTAGCCGTCGGTCCTGAAGGCTCTCTCTCCCGTCATGCATCCCCCTCGTCAGGTATGAGCCGACAGTGTAAACCGGCTTAGCCGAGGCGTCCAGAATAAGCATACGAGATTTGTCCACTATCGCGTCCGGGGAGCCTGGCGTATGATCGGCGCCATGGACATCGTACGCATCCGCGGGGCCGACGAAGCGGCGGCCGGGGGCTTCCTATCCTATTGCCGCGCCTACGGCGACGAGCACGACGAGTCATACGTACCGGACGAGGGCTGGGCCTTCGGCGACGAGGCGCCCTCCTTCGCGGCCCTCGGCCCGGACGGTGCGGTCATCGGCGCGGCGGCGGCCCTGCTGGGGCCGAGCTACCGAGCGGCCCGGCGCGCCAGGATAGCCGTCCTGCACGCCCGGGACGAGGCGGCCTACGCGCCGCTTTCAGCCGCGCTCTTCGGCGCGCTTTCCGCCGCGGCCGACGAGGCCTATCTCTTCATCCCCGCGGCCCTCGCCGCGACGCGCGCGGCCTTCGAAGGCCTAGGCTTCCGCTACGAGCGCACGGCCTACCTGATGGCCGCCCCGACGGCGGGCGGGAGCGCGGGCATCCCCGCGATCCCGAGCGGCTACCGGCTTAAGGCCGTCGATCCCGCCGACGATGCGGCGATCGCCGCCTTCGTCGCCGTGCGCAACCGCAACTTCGTCGAGCTCAAAGGCTCGGTCGAGGCCCGCGTCGAGGACCTGCGCGCCTTCATCGCCTCGCCCGAATACCTACCGGGCGGGCTCCTCCTCGCCCTAGCCCCGGACGGCTCGCCCTGCGCTACGCTGCGCCTGGAGCGCGACGACGAGGAGGGCTCGGGCTTCATCGGGACGATCGCGGTCGACAGGGCCCATCGGGGCCGGGGCCTGGCCCGCTGCCTCGTACGGACGGCGCTCGGGCTCTCGGCCGAGGCGGGCTTCAAGGACGCCTTCCTCTCGGTGAACGCGGAGAACGAAAACGCGCTGCGCCTGTATCGCTCCGAGGGCTTCCGGGAAGTCAAGGCGATGGATTGCCTTGCGGCGCGGCTCCCGCGGCGTTAGCATTATGGCATGGACGCCCCGGGTGACTGGCGAGAGACGAAACGCTCGACCATAGCGAACTGCGTGCTCTTCAGGGTGCAAGCCAGCGAACGCGAGGCGGCCGACGGCAGGAGCGGCACCTTCTACGTCGTCGAGGCGCCCGATTGGGCCGGGGTCATACCCGTCGTCAACACGCCCGAAGGCCGCAAATTCGTCATGATACGGCAGTTCCGGCACGGCACCGGCCATATCTCGATAGAATTCCCCGGCGGCGTAGTCGAGAAGGGCGAGGATCCCGGCGTGGCCGTGGCCCGCGAGCTCCTGGAAGAGACCGGCTACCGGGCCGACATGATCGTCCCCCTGGGCGTGCTCTCGCCCAATCCCGCCTTCATGGCCAACAGCTTCCACGCCTACGTTGCCGAGGACTGCGCGCTCGAGCGCCCGCAGGTCCTGGACGAGCACGAGGACATCGAGGTGCTGCTCGTACCCGAACGGGAGGCCATAGACTTGGTGGGCGGGGAGGACTACGGGCACGCCCTCATGACCGCCGCCCTGTTCTTCTACGCCCGCTACCGCGGCTTCTCCAGCTAGGGCGAAGGCGTCCCGGCGGCCGCCGCGGGCAGGCGCACGATGAAGACCGTCCGGCCGGGCTCGGACTCGAAGCGTATGGATCCGCCGTGCGATTCGACGATGCGCTTGGCTATGTCCAGGCCGAGCCCCGTGCCTTCGCCGTGGGCCTTGGTGGTAAAGAAGGGTTCGAAGATACGCTCCGCGACCGCGGGGGCGATGCCGTGGCCGTCGTCCTCCGCCTCCACTAAAACCGCGCCCGCCTCGCGGCGGCAGCGCATGACGACGCGCCCTGCCTGCCCCACGGCCTGGAGCGCGTTCGACAGGAGGTTGGTCCAGACCTGCAGGAGCTCCTCCGAGGCGCCCGCGACGGCGCAGCCGGGCTCCAGCTCAAGGCCCAGCGTTACGGCCGCGCCCCGTTTACCCGGGCCGTACAAGGCTCCTACGGCGCGGAGCTGCTCGGAAACGTCGCAGAGAGTCCGAGCCTCGGACTCGCCGCGGACATAGGCGGCCAGCGCCTTGACGACCGCCGACGCCCGCTCGGTCGCCTCGCCGACGACCCCGGCGGCCTTGGCCGCGTCGGCCAGGCCCATGGCCAGGCCGAAGAGCTCGACGGCGTCCTGGCGCGGGACCAGCGCCTCGAACTCGCGCCAGCGGCCGGCCAGGCCCAGCGACTCTAGGGCCCGCGACAGCTCGGTCGGCCGCGCGGCCCCCGCCGCCTCGAGCTCGTCGCGGAGGGCCTTGCGGCGCGGCCGAGCTCCGTCGGCTTCGGGTTCGCGGCAAGCCGCCTCGACGCCGGCCGCGACGAGCGCCGCCAAGGCGCCGCGATCGCCCTCGCCGAGCCGCGCCACGGCCGAGGCGTAGGCCGAGAGCCCGCCGCCGAGCCCCCAAGAAATCGTGCCGGAGGCGGAGGCTATGGCCGCGAGCGGGCTGTTCAGCTGATGGCCCACGCTGGCGGCCAGCTGGCCCAAGGTGGCGAGCTTCTCGCTCACGACTAGCCGCTTCTGGGCCGACTCCAGGCTCGAAAGGGCGTCGCTCAAGGAGACGTTGGCCAGGGCGAGCCCCTCGTTCAGGGCGACGAGCCTGGCCCCGGATCGGGCTATCAAGGCGAGGGCCAATAGGGCCGATCCGACGAGCAAGGTAGCCAAGGCCAGCCAGCGGTCGCGGAAGCCGATCATGAAGGCGTAGGCCTCGTCCTCGGGCACCGTCACGAGGACGGTCCAGAAGGTATCGAAGAGCGGAACGGCCTCGAATCGGGCCAGCTTGCGGACCAAGGCGGGCAGGGCGTCGCCTAAGGCCGAAGCGTACTCGTAGCTGCCGATTCCTGAAGCGCCCGTAGCCATGCGATCGACGAGCGAGGCGAAACTCGGCGTGGGGACGCCGACCTCGCGGATTCCCCTCCCGACATGCCCGTCGGTCGGGCAATACAACTCGACTCCCGCGGCGTCCAGCAAGATCGCGTAGCCGGAGTCGGCGATGCGTATATCCTTCACGAAGCGCTCGGCTATGCGCCCGAAGGGTATGAGCGCCGTCAGGGCTCCGGCGAACTCGCCGTCATGGAACGCGGGCAGGGCCAAGGCGACGGCGTCATAGCCTTGAACCGCCCTGAAGACCGAGCTCAAGGCCGGTTCGCGGCTAGATAGGAGCCGTCTGTTATGGTCCTGCGCCGAAACGTCTCGGCCGACCACGGACGGGTCCGGCCAGGACCAAATGACGCGCCCGTCCGACCCGACTCGGGTCAAGGCGCTAACGTCGCCGCGCTGCGCGTCGACGTACGAGCGCATCAAGGCCTCCCCCGTCGCGTCCATCCGCGAGATCGAAGGGAGGCCGGCCAAGAATTCGAGGGCGTTGCGCTGGTAATCGAAATATGACGAGATGCCGGCGCTCGCCTGCTTCGCGAGCGCCTCAGCCTGGAACCCCAGGCGCTCAAGCGAGGCCTCCCGCGCGCTCGAGAAGGCCGCCCCCATGAGCCAGCCGGCCACGAGCGTCGCGGCCATCACGATGCCCAACGAGATTAAGGCTGTCCGCCGAGGCCCTGCTGTCCTACCCATACGGCTAGGCTACGCCAAGATGAGCCCGTCCGCAAGCGTCCCCGGCCGGAGTAGGGGGCCGGGTACGATTAGTAGCCTTCTTTCGTTGACAAAGGGATTATCGTCGATAGACTAAAAGGGTTATGGCTTTAAAATTTAAAAGCGCCCTCCCATCTCCCTCGACCGTCCGAGCCCGCGGACCGACGGTCGCGTTATGCCTGCTCGCCTTGCTCCTATCGTCGGCCATCGGCGCATACGGCGACGCGGCCCCGCGGCGACGCGTACTCGTCTTGCATTCCTACGACCAAGGCTATCGATGGACGGATGAAATCCAACGAGGCATAGAGGAGGCCTTCGCCGGACGGGCCGATCTTGAGCTCGTCGTCGACTACCTGCACGCCAATGAGTACCATGGCGAAGAATACGATCGACTTTTACTAGGACTATACGGCTATAAATACGGCGGCGGCTCCGCCGAGATCGAGCTCGTCATCGTCTCGGACGACCACGCGCTGAACTTCGCGCTATCCGCGCGCGAGGCGCTCTTCCCCGGCATCCCGATCGTCTTCTGCGGCGTCAACGACCTTAAACCGGAGACGCTCGGGGGACAGGAGGGCGTTACCGGCGTAAACGAGGCCCAAGACATGAAGGCGACCTTGGAACTGGGCCTCCGCCTGGCGCCCTGGACTAAACGCATCGCCGTGCTGGCGGGCGAACGCCTTTCCGAGCGGATTAACTTGGAGAGTTTCAAGCGGATCGCGTCGCCTTACGCCGACGCTTACGAGCTACTATACCTCGACGGCATGACGGCGGCGCGGACGCGCGAGCTTATACGCGGCTTCGGCCGCGAGACGCTCCTCATATACTTATCCTACATGCTCGACGCCGCCGGCGAGTCCTTAGATTGGCGCGACGGGATCGCCTTGGCCGCGTCCAACCCGACGGTCCCGGTACTGGTCATGTCCGACTTCCAGGTCAGGGAAGGCGCGCTTGGAGGCAGGGTGCTGAGCGGCCGCGGCCAGGGCGAGGTCGCGGCCCGCTTGGCGATCAGGATCCTCGACGGCGAGGATCCCGGCTCCATCCCGCCCGTCATGGAAAGCCCGGCGCTCTATCTATTCGACGACCGCGCGCTCGAGCGTTTCGGCATAGAGTACGCCTCGTTGCCTCCGTCGTACGAGTTGACCAATCTCCGAACCGGCGAGTTCATCAACGATTGGCATGTTAACGGATCTAAATCATTCTTTTCCTCCGATCTTTTTGAGAACCACGGTACGAACATGCTGCTGATCGACCCTTCCAACGGGATCATAGTCGACGCGAACCAAGCCGCGCGCCGCTTCTACGGCTATCCGCGCCTGGTCGGCATGGATATCGCCCTCATCGACGCGTCGGACGGGGGGCGGATCCGCCCCGAGCTAAGCAGTGCAGGCGACCTGGAGGGAAATTTCTTCTCCTCCAGCCATCGCCTCGCGGACGGAAGCGTCAGGGAGGTCATAAGCTACTCTTGGCCGGTCAGGGTGCAGGATACCGAGCTCCTCTTCTCCATCGTCTTCGACGTGACGCCGCAACGGCGCGCAGAGGCGACGGCCGCCCGCCGGAGTACCCAGCTCCTCGTCTTGATGGTCGCCGCGCTCGCGCTGTCCGCGGCGGCGCTGGCGTATCTGCTCCGAACCCTGGCGATCCGCAAGGCCGCCCAAGCGCGGCTACGCCGGGCCTTGAGCATGAAGTCGGCGCTCCTGGACGCGATCCCCAACCCGGTGTTCCACAAGGACCTCTTCGGCAGGTATCAAGAATGGAATAAATCCTTCGAAAGCTTCCTCGGCGTCGACGGCGCGGGCATCGCGGGGAAGACCGTCTCGGAGCTCGTCGGCTCGGAGGACGCGGCCGTACACGAGGACATGGATAGGAAGCTATACGAGGATCCCTCCCGCGTGCAGAGCTACGAGATGATCCACGGAGCCGCCGGCGGCGAGCGACGCGAGATCTTAGTGCATAAGGCAGCGGTCCGCGGAGAGGCCGAGAAGCCCGAGGGGCTCGTAGGCATCTATATGGACCTGCGCGAGCTCAAGCGGCGCGAAAACCAGTTAAGGGCCAGCCTGGAGCAAAACCGCGCCCTGGTGAGGGAGCTGCATCATCGGACCAAGAATAATATGCAGACCATCATCTCCTTGCTCAACCTGCAGGCGGGGGATCAGGACGACCCCGCGCTGGGCGACACGCTGCGCGACGTCGCCCAACGGATTTGGACGATGGCATTGGTCCATGACGAGCTGCAGAAATCCGGAGACCTCTCCCGGTTGCCCCTGCACAGCCTCATGAACGAGCTCCTCTCGGCGACGGTACGTAGCTACGCCGCCGGCTACGCCTCCATCGACCAACGGATCGAGTGCCCCGATACGCTGATCCTGATCGATTACGCCCTGCCGCTCGCCATGGCGTTGAACGAGCTCGTCACGAACAGCTGCAAGCACGCGTTTAAGCGGCGCAGGAAGGGCGCGATAAACATCGACGTCCATCGGGATACCCCGGCCATGCTCGAGATCGATTACCGGGACGACGGCCCCGGGCTAGCGGAAGAACTTATAACGGCGGAGCCGGAGAGGATATCCGGCCTTACGATCGTGCGCATGCTCGTCGAGCATCAGCTCAGCGGATCGCTCAGCTTCGATCGCGGGCCGGGCATGCATTGTACGATACGATTCCCCGAAAGCTCTTACCAGGAGAGGGTACGCCATGAGAGTAATGCTTGTTGAGGACGAGGCGATGAACGTGCTGCTCATGAAGAAGATCCTGCGCCATATCGGCTACGACGACGTCCATGCGTTCTCGAGCGGCGAGAAGGCCCTGGCCGCCTACCCGTCGCTGCTGCCCGACGTCGTGCTCATGGACATCCAACTCGCCGGGGCGATGGACGGCATCGAGACGACGGTTTCCCTGAAACAAATACTCGATCGACCGGTCATCTATACCACCGGCTACGGGGACCTCGAGACTCGCGAGCGCGCCGCCCGCAGCGGCGCCTCGGCATTCCTCCTGAAGCCGATCAGCCAGGACCTCCTGAGGGAGGCTATGTCGGCGGCGCAGCCCTCGAGCTCGTAAAGCGCCAACGGGGGGATAACTATGCGAACGATACGGATTCCGCGTTTCCTTCATGAAGTCCTGGGCGAGGAGCAAGGCGCCCTCGAGATCGCGCTGATCGTCCTGGGCGGCTTGACGGCGGGGGCCGCCTACGCCGCGCTCGCGCCCGTCGGGACGGCCTGGGCCGTCGCCCGGCTCGTAGCCATCGTCCTCGCGGCCGACTTGGGCGCCGGGGCCGCGGCCAATTTCACCCGCGGCACGAGCGATTACTACGCCCTCAGGCCGAGGCTACGTTGGGTCTTCATCGCGATACATATACACTTGCCGGCTATGGCCCTGCTTCTAGGCGTCGACCTAGGATCCTCGGCGGCGATCTGGGCATACGCGATAGCCGCGGCGTCGGCGGTCAATCTTTCGTCCGCTCCGCGGCAAATCGCCCTCGCGGGAGCCCTGCTCGCCGTCGGGACGACGCTGCTCGGCGCCCTCGCCTGGGATAGCCGGGCGCAGCGCCTGGCGGCGGGCCTCTTCCTCATAAAAATAGCCTATTCCTTCGCCGTCGATCACTACGCCGCAGGCCGGGGCCGCCGCTCCGGAGCCGGCGCGTGAGCCCGAGCGCGAGCGCCGCTCCCGCCGCCCTTGTCTAGCGCGGCGCCGAGGCGGCCCGGCGCAGGGCCGCCTCGGCGGCGCTCGCGCCCGCCAGGCGCCCCGTCGAGAAGGCGGCCTGGATATTGTAGCCGCCCGTGTCGCCTACGTAGTCCAGGACCTCGCCGGCGAAATAGAGCCCCGGTATCGAGCGGCTCTCCATGGTCTTGGGCGCGAGCTCGGCTAAGGTGACGCCGCCGGCGGTCGCCATGGCCGCCTCCCAGCCGCCCAGGGCGGCGACGCGCAGGGGATAGGCGGCCGCCAAGCCGGCCAGGCGTCGGCGGCTTTCGCGCGTGAGGGCCGCGGCCGGCGCCTCGGCCAGGCCGGCGAGCGCCGCGAAGCGCTCGGCCATGGAGCGCGGGAGGCCGAGCTCGCAGAGGAGCGCCTTGGCCAGGCGCTTAGGCGAGGAGCGCACCGACTCGTCGATACGGGCCTCGCAGGCCTCGGGCCCGGTCATGGCGAAGCGGAGCCTGAGCTCGTCCCCGGGAAGGATGTCGCGGGACGAATCGAGGATCAGCGGCCCCGAGACGCCCTTATGGGTCAGGAGCAGCTCCCCCTCGCGCTCCCAATGCTTCCTGCCCTCCCGCCATAGCGAAAGGCCGGCGCGCTCGAAGGAGAGGCCCGATAGCGAGGCCAAGGTCGGGTCGTCGGCGTAGACCGGAGCCAGGGCCGGCCGAGGATCGACTACGCGCAAGCCGAGGGCGGCGGTCAGGGAGTAGCCGTCGCCGGAGCTGCCGGTGCCCGGGTAGGAGGCGCCGCCGGCGGCGACCAGGACGGCGCGCGCGTGCACCGAGCCTCCGGCGCCTCCGCCGGCCGCCGCTGCCGAGTCCCGGTCGCCCGGGGCCGGCGCCTCGCCCTGCGCTCCTGCGCACTCGAGCTCGAGCCGGAAGCCCTCCGGCTCGGCCGCTATCGATCGGCAACGCGCGCCGGTGATGAGTTCAATGCCCAGGCGCCTGAGCTCGGCCAGGAGTATATCCAGTACCGAGCGGGACTTACGCGTCGTCGGGAAGATCTTACCGTTCGGCTCGGCCCGGAACGAAAGCCCCCGGGCGCCGAACCAGGCTTGGAGCGCGTCGTTATCGAAGCCGTAGAGGGCGGGCTTAAGGAAGCGCGCCGCCTCGCCGGCCTTGCCCGAGCCCGCGTAGCGGAGCAGGAGCTCCTGCACCGAGCCCGCGTGGCTGATATTGCATTGGCCCGAGCCGCTGGCCAGGAGCTTCCTAGCGGGGCCCGGCATGCGTTCGACGATCAGGACCCGAGCCGCGTTTACGCCGGCCGCAGGCGTCGCGGATGCGGCCGCCGCGCGGGCGGCCTCGGCGTAGGCTATGGCCCCGAAGAGGCCGGCCGGCCCGCCGCCTATAACGGCGAAATCCGCGATAGCCCCCGTCGGGACCGCTACAGTATCCATGGCCGGCATCCTACGGAGCCGGCCGTAGCGGGTCAAGCCGGCGCTCGGGATACGAATTCGTTTGATAAAAGCTCATAAAAGATAGTACACTATTTTAACAATTGAGTCGTCGCTTAACTCGACGCATACTCGTATGGAGGATCCTATGAAGCGTTTTATCGCCCTAGCGCTCATACTCGGCGCCGCGCTCTCGTTCGCGGCCGCCCAGGAGAGCGTCAGCGCCTACACCACCCTTGAGGAGCCCCTGGCCAAGGCCCTGTTCGAGGCCTTCGAGGCCGAGACCGGCATCAAGGTGAATTTCGTCCGGCTCTCCGGCGGCGAGGCCGTGGCCCGCATGGAGGCCGAGAAGGCCAACCCCCAGGCTTCCATCTGGGTCGGCGGCGTCGGCCTCGACCACATCACCGCCAAGGGCAAGGGCCTTACCACCCCGTACAAGTCCCGCTTCGCCAACAAGACCGCCGCCGAGTTCAAGGACAAGGACGGCTACTGGATCGGCCTCTACGTCGGCCCCCTGACCTTCGTAACCAACATGCAGCGCGCCAAGGAGCTCGGGATCCAGCCGCCCAAGAGCTGGGCCGATCTCTTGAAGCCCGAGTACAAGGGCCTGATCCGCGTCGCCAACCCGAACACCTCGGGCACCGCCTATAACGTGATCACCACGCTCCGCTACATCTACAAGGGCGACGAGGTCAAGGTCTACGATTATCTAAAGAAGCTGGACGCCAATATCGACCAGTACACCCGCTCCGGCTCCGCGCCCGGCAAGAGCGTGGCCATCGGCGAGATCCCCATAGCCATCGGCTACGCCCATGACCAGGTCAAGCTCAAGGTGGAAGGCGCCGACGTCGAGATCCACGCCCCCAGCGAGGGCACCGGTTACGAGCTGGCCTCCATGTCGCTCATCGCCGGCGGCAAGGACGCGGTCAACGCCAAGAAGCTGTACGACTGGGTGCTGAGCAGCAAGACCGCCCAGGACAAGTTCGTCCAGTACTACCTCGTGCTCGTGGCCGCCGGCTCCCCGACCCACCCGCAGGCCCTTTCCATCAAGCAGCTGAACACCGTCAAGCAGGACTTCGCCTGGGACGGCGACGCGACCAATCGCGCCCGCCTGCTGAAGCGCTGGACCGACGAGATCGGCTCCAAGCGCTAAGACCGGATCGCGGCCCGCCCTGGCGGCCGCTTCAATCCCGGGGGCCGGCGTTCGCCGGCCCCTCTTTCGTTGAAGGCGCCGTATAGGCGCCAAGTTTCCTTACATGGGGAGGTCCTCGGTGACGAAAAAGGACCGTGTATTAAAATTCATCCTGGCGCTCGCGATCTTCGCCGCCGCCGACCTCTGGATCTTCACCGCGCTCCGCGGCGTCATCCGCTCCGAGGCGGGCGCCGACCGGAAGACCAAGCTCGGCCTCCTGGCCAAGAGCGTCCCGGAGAATCCTGAATACCTCGACGAGTGGCTCTCGGGCATAGCCGAAGCCTTGCCCGGCGGCTCGGCGCTGTACTTGGCCTACGACCCGGAAGACTGGGAGAGCTTCGAGCTCTACGCGGCCGACGAAGAGGTCCTGACGCTGTGGAAGGCCCTAGAAGGCGATCCGGATGTCGAAAAGGCTCTTGAATCGGCGTTCTACATGGAGGAATACTCCTCCGCGGCGGCGTTCGACTACGGCGGCCGTCGGGCCCGTCTCTTCTATTCGCCCCGGCCGGACGAGGAAGGCGTAGAGCTGCTCGGCATCGCCGTCTTCGTCGTGCCCGAGGTCGCCGCGAGCCAGGTCGAACGGCTCCTGGGCATCTTCGCCCTAGGCGCGTTCGTCCTCTTCGCCGCGCTCACGGGCATAGCCAAGTTCACCCGCGACCAGACCGTGGGCTACGCCGTCCTCGTCCTGGCCGGCGTCGCCTTCGTGTTCATCGTCTTCCCGCTGGCCGAGGCGTTCAGGCTATCGTTCTTCGAGGACGGGGCTTTCAGCCTGGCCACCTGGGAGCGGGCGCTCTCGGGCTCCAGCCTCAGGGCGCTCTGGGGCTCGATACGGCTGGGCGTGTGGACGGCGAGCGTCGCCACGATCGTCGGCTTCGTCTTCGCCTTCGCCATCCATAAGAGCGGCATACGCGGCAAGCGCTTCTTGGCCGCCATAGCCCAGCTACCGGTCATCTCCCCGCCCTTCTCGCTCACCCTCTCGGTGCTGCTCCTGGCGGGCAACAACGGCCTCATCACCAAGCAACTCCTGGGCCTGCAGAATTTCTCCATCTACGGCCTGGGGGGCCTGGTGCTCGTGCAGACCATCGGCATGTTCCCCATCGCCTACCTGACCCTGGCCGGCGTGCTCCAGGCCCTGGACGCCACCTTGGAGGAGGCCGCCCTGGACCTGAACGCCGGGCGCTGGAAGGTGTTCTCCACGGTCACCCTACCCCTGGCGGTCCCGGGCATCCTGTCGGCCTGGCTCCTGGTGTTCACCAACTCCCTAGCCGACTTCGCCAACCCGCTCCTCCTGGCCGGCAACTACCGCGTCCTCTCGGTGGAGGCCTACATCCAGGTGACCGGGCGCAACGACCTGGGCGGCGGCGCGGCCCTGTCGCTACTCCTCCTCCTGCCGACCCTGACGGCCTTCTTCGTGCAGCGCAACTGGGTGGCTAGGCGCTCCTTCGTCACCGTAACCGGCAAGCCGAACCTGAAGCTCGTGGAGATCGCCTCGCCGGCGGTCAAGCGCGCGTTGGCCGTGGCCGTCTGGGCCATGGTCGCCTTCATCATCTCGCTCTACGGCACCATCGTGGCCGGTTGCTTCGTGAAGAATTGGGGCATCGACTACAGCTTCACCCTGGCCAACATCGGCGAGGCGCTCTCGCGCGGCCGCGAGGCGATACGCTCGACCGTGACGCTCTCGGCGGCGGCCACGCCGGTCGCCGGCCTCATCGCCATGGCGGCCGCCATGATCTTCGTGCGCAAGAGCTTCGCCGGCAAGCGCGTGCTGGAGGCCGTGATGATGACGCCCTTCGCGGTGCCCGGCACGCTCCTAGGTATCTCGTACATCCTGGCCTTCAACAAGGCGCCGCTCCTCCTCGTGGGCACGGGCGCCATCATCGTCATCAACTACGTGATACGCGAGCTCCCGGTGGGCATCGAATCGGGCGTGGCCTCGCTCAGGCAGATCGACCCGTCCATCGAGGAGGCCGCCCGGGACTTGGGCGCGGACGAGGGCACGGTGTTCAGGAGCATCGTCCTACCCCTGGTGCGCCCGGCCTTCATCACGAGCATGTCCTATACCTTCGTGCGCTCCATGACCGCCGTCAGCGCGGTCATATTCCTCATATCCGCGCGCTGGTACCACATGACGGTGCTCATCTATAACTTCTCGGAGAACCTGCGCTTCGGCCTGGCCAGCGTGCTGGCCACGACCCTGATCATCATAGTCATGGGCGCCTTCGGCCTCATGCGGCTCCTGGTGCGCGACAGCGGGGCCTACGACAAGACGATTACGAGATAGGAGGAAAGCATGGCCAAGAACCCCGTGGCGGTCACCCTGGACCGCGTGACGCGCATATATAAGAACGTGAAGGGCCGCCCCGACGTGGTGGCGGTACGCGAATCCAGCTTCGAGGTCGCCCCCGGCGAGCTCGTCACCCTGCTCGGCCCCTCGGGCTGCGGCAAGACGACGACGCTGCGCATGATAGCCGGCTTCGACCTGCCCAGCTCGGGCTCCATCCGCATCGGCGGCGAGGACGTGAGCATGCTGCCGCCGAACAAGCGAGACACGGCGACCGTGTTCCAGAGCTACGGCCTTTTCCCCCACATGAACGTGGCGGAGAACGTGGGCTACGGCCTGCGCATCCGCAAGGTGGCCAAGGCGGAGATCGACGAGCGGGTCAAGCGCGTCCTGGCCCTGACGGGCCTGGCCGACTACGCGGAGCGCTCGCCCGGTCGCCTCTCCGGCGGCCAGCAGCAGCGCGTGGCCCTAGCCCGCAGCCTGGTCGTAGAGCCGGGCGTCCTGCTCCTAGACGAGCCTTTGTCCAACCTAGACGCGCTCCTGCGCGAACAGATGCGCGTGGAGATCAGGCGCATCCAGAAATCCATGGGCATCACCGCCGTCTACGTGACCCACGACCGCGTGGAGGCCATGAGCCTCTCCGACCGGGTCATCGTGATGAAGGACGGGAGCATCATGCAGATCGGCAGCCCCAGCGCCATCTACGAGGATCCCGATTCGGTCTTCGTGGCCGGCTTCGTGGGCAAGGTAGCTTTCTTCCCGGTGCAGGTAAAGGGCATCGAGGGCGCGGGCTGCGCTTGCGAGCTTCAGGGTAAGATCGTAAAAGCCGGTAAGCGCGCCTCCGGCGTGACCGGCCCCGGTCCCGCCACGCTCATGGCCAGGCCCGAGTCGCTGCGCCTGGGCGAGCCGGGTCAGGGCGTCGTGGACGGGACGGTGCGCCAGAACGTCTACCTAGGCTCCAGCGTCGAGAGCTTCATCGACACGCCCTACGGCGAGCTCCTGGTGCAGATCGACGATCCGGCGGGCCGCAAGATCGCCCCCGAGGGCAGCCGCGTCTCGGTCTCCTTCAACGAGGCCCAGGTGCGCGCCCTACCCGGCGACGGTAAATAAAACGGGGAGCGCCGTGACCGTGGCGCCCCCCGAGGGGTAGACTAAGTCTAATTCGAGGGCTCGCGCCGAACGGCGCGGGCCTTTCTTTTTCGGCGCCGGCGCCCGGCTAGCGCCCGTTTAACGCCCGGCGCAGCCGGGGCAGGAGGCGCAGGGGCTCGGTAGCCCGACCGCCGCGGCACGCTCCTCGCAGGAGCCTTCAGGCGCGGCGTCCGCCGCCGCGCGGCCGGCTGCCGACTCGGCAGCCGACCCGGCAACCCGCCCGGCGGGCGCGGCGGGTTCCCCGCCGCAACAGGCCGGCGTCGCGCCGCGCGCCACGGTCCGGGCCCCCTTCACGGCCTTGAGCGCGACGAAGGCGGCGGCCGCGCCCACGATCAGGACGACGATCAGGGTATCCACGGCGCCCCCTTAGGCCAGGCCCAGGAGCCGGCCGCCCTGGTAGACCACGAGGCCGACGACCCAGCCCGTGCCTAGGAGGAAGGCGAAGGTGATGCCCAGCCACTTCCAGCCGAGCTCGGCCCGTATCGTCGCCAGGGCGGCGAAGCAGGGCGGTATGATCAGGGTGAAGAGCATGAGCACGAAGGCCACCAGGGGGTTCATGACCGGGTCGGCGACCAGGGCTTCGCGGAGGGTTAAGCTTTCCTCAGTCTCCTCGCCGCCCACCCCGTACAGTATGCCCAGGGTCGAGACCACGATCTCCTTGGCCGCGAAGCCGGTGACCGTCGCCACGCCGATCTTCCAGTCGAAGCCTAAGGGGCGCACGGCCGGCTCGATGAGCTTACCCAGGCGGCCGGCCACGCTGTACTCCAAGGCCGCCTCGCCCGCGGCGGCCTCGACCCGGGCCAGGACCTCCTCCTCGGAGGCGTCGGGCTCCCGGGCCATGAAGGCGGCGGCGACGGCGGCCGCCTCTTCCTCGCCCTGCTCGTAGGCGGGGAAACTCGTAATGGCCCAGATCAGGACCGAGGCGGCCAGGATGATCGTGCCCGCCTTCTTGATATAATTCCAGCTCTTCTCCCAGACGTGCCAGAGGACGCCCCGTAGGGTCGGCGCGCGGTAGGGCGGCAGCTCCATCACGAAGGGCGTGGGCTCGCCGCGCAGTATCGTCTTCTTTAAGAGCCAGGCCGAGACCAGGGCCAGGGCCACGCCGATGGCGTAGACCAGCATCACCATATTCGCGGCGTTCGCCGGGAAGAAGGCCGCGGCCAGGAGCACGTGCACCGGCAGCTTGGCGCCGCAGCTCATGAACGGGATCACCATGATCGTCACGATGCGGTCGCGCGGGCTCTTCAGGGTCCTGGCGGCCATGATGGCGGGGACCGAGCAGCCGAAGCCCAGCATCATGGGGAAAATCGACTGGCCGTGCAGGCCGAAGGCGTGCAGGAGCTTGTCCGTGGCGAAGGCCGCCCGGGACATGTAGCCCACGTCCTCCAGTATCGACAGGAGGAAGAAGAGTATGATGATGAGCGGCACGAAGGAGAACACGCCGCCGACGCCCCCTATGACGCCGTCTACGACCAGCGACCGGAGGAGCCCCTCGGGCAGGGCCGCCTGGGCCGCCCCGCCTAAGAAGCCGAAGAGCCCTTCGAGCCAGGCCATGGGGTACTCGCCCAAGAGGAAGGTCAGCTGGAAGACGCCCCAAAGCACGCCCGCGAAGATGGGCAGGGCCAGGATCGGGTTCATGATCACGCGGTCGATAGATTCGGTGAGCGAGAAGTCGGCCTTGCGCACGACCTGTATCACCTCCTTGACCGCGCCGCGGATATAGCCGTAGCGTTGCTCGGAGACCACGATCTCGGCGTCCTTGCCGTAATGCTTCTCGAGCCAGGCCACCGCGTCCTTGGCCAGGGCCGCCACGGCCGCGCCGTCGCGGTGGGCCTGGAGCCGCTCGGCGGCGTGGGCGTCCTTCTCCAGGAGCTTGACCGCCATCCAGCGCGCGGGGTAGCGGGCGGCGAACGCGGCGTCCGCCTCCACGGCCTTCACCAGGCCCTCCAGCTTCATCTCTACCTCGTCGCCGTAGCGCACGGAGCGCTCGGTCGGCTCCGCCGCGACGCCGTCGGCCGCGGGGGCGGGCGCCGCGTCGACGAGCGCGTCGATCGCGTCCAGGAGCCTATCCACGCCGTCGCCCTTGGGGCCCACGGTCTTGACCATAGGGATGCCGAGCACGGCCGAGAGCGCCGCGTCGTCGATCTTAAGGCCCTTGGCCTCGGCCTCGTCGCTCATGTTAAGCGCTCCGATGACCGGTATGCCCAGCTCCTGGAACTGCAGGCAGAGATAGAGATGGCGCTCCAGGTTGGTGGAGTCGAGCACGTCGACGATCAGGTCGGGCTTTTCGTTCAAGAGGAAGTCGCGGGCGACCACCTCGTCCATGGAATAGGCGGTCAGGCTATACACGCCTGGGAGATCGATAAAGCGATAGCTCCGGCTCCCGCGGGCGCGCTGGCCTTCGCGGCGCTCGACGGTCACGCCGGGATAGTTGCCTACCTTGTGATGCGCGCCGGTCAGCGCGTTAAAGAGCGTCGTCTTGCCGGCGTTCGGGTTGCCGGCCAGGGCGACGCGTACGGTCTTGTGGGCCGTCATGTTCATTCGCATCCTTCCTTTAGGTCGTCGCGACCTCGGCGGCCGTGGCCGCCCCTGCCGGCGCCCCTGCCGGCGCCCCGGCCGGCCCCTCGCCCGGCGCCCCGGCCGAGCCCGCCGCGGCCGAAGCCGAAGAGCCGGTTCGCGTCCTCGGCGGCGGTCCAGTCGCCTACGGGCTCTACCTCGATGCCGGCCGCCTCGCAGCGGCGGATCAGGATGTCGTAGCCGCGGATGCGCACCTGCAGGGGGCCGCGCATGAAGCCCGAGCGCACTACCGCGCCCTCGGCCCCTTGGGTAAAGCCCATATCGGCCAGGCGCTTACCGACTTCCTTGCCGAGTATCACCTTCATCACCTTGAACGAGGCGCCGTTAGGCGCGTCGGATAGAAACATAGGGTAGCCCCCTTTCATACGGAACGATGTCTACGGATCGGCGCCCTCGCCCCGGCCGGGCCGAGGGACGGCGCACGCTGGTTTTGATAATCATTATCATAGTTATCTTATACCACCGCTCCCTCGGGCGCGTCAAGCGCTTGGGCGGCGACCCGACCGCCAAACCGCGTGGACGGGCCGCCGCGCCCGAAGGAGCCGGGGCGGCTTAGGTCGACGAGAGGATGGCGAGGTCGCGCAGCACCGCCGCCGCCGTCTCCCGCGGCCCGGCGCCCTTGCCGATGAGGGCCAGGTCGCCGGCGATACGCGAGCGGTAGACGACGGCGTTCTCGGCCCCGCGCCTGGCCAGGGGCGAGGCGGGCTCGAGTTCGACGAGCTCGACGGCGGCGCCGCCGGCGTCCAGCCGGCCGACGGCGCGTATGACCCGGCCGCGGGCCCCGGCCGCGGCGACCGCGTCGGGGGCGAGATCCCGCAGGCTGGCGCGGCGGACCTCCGCGGGCAGGAGCGGCCTACCGAACAGCGTCCGCGAAAGGATGCAGAGCTTGGCGGCGGCGTCCCAACCGTCGATGTCGGCGCTCGGGTCGGCCTCGGCCATGCCGGCCTCCTGCGCGGCGGCCACCGCGCGGCTTAGGTCCAGCCCCGCTTCCATCAAGGATAGGACGAAGACCGAGGTGCCGTTGAGCACGGCCTCGACGGATTCTAGGGGGTTGGCCAGGGAGAAAGCCAGGCCCGCGTCGATGACGGGCATGCCGCCGCCCACGGTCGCCGAGTAGCGTAGCCGGCGGCCGGCCCGGCCCGCGGCCGGCACGACGCGCTCCCAGGCGCCGGCGAGCGCTCCCTTGCTGGCGAAGACCAGGTCGGCCCCCGCCTCGATCGCGGCCAAGGCGTACTCGACGGCGGCGCCGCCGGAGAGTTCGGTAGGCGATAGCTCGGCCAGGATATCGGGCCGGGCAGCGGCGATCGCGGCGAGCGCGCCGTCGCGGCCGGGCAGGAAGGCGCGCCGGCCGGCTCCGTTCGCCGCCGCCGCCGGCGCTGCGGTCGCGGGCGATGCGTCGCCCGCCGGCGATACGTCACCCGCCGGCGGCAAGGCGCCCGACGGAAATTGGTCGCCCGCCGGCGTCGGGGCAGCGGCCGGCGACAGGTTCTCCGCGGACCCGACGGGTGCCCCGAGTACCGCCGCGAGCTCCGCCAGGCGCTTCCCGGCCGCCTTCTCGCGCCGCAGGCGCTCGAGCTCGGCCTCCGAGAAGCCGTCGGGGTCGTAGAGAGCGCCCGAGGAGTCGGATAAGCCCACGACCAGGAGCCGCGGCGAGCTCGCCTCGGGCAGGAGTTCTAAGACCGCCCGGCCGACGTAGCCGAGGCCGGATATAAAAAGACGCTTAGCCATCATGCCTAAATATCCTTTCTTTGTTCGAGCTCGCCTAAATCGTAGGGCGTCTCTTGATATACGCAGTAGTTGAGCCAATTGGCGTAGAGCAGGTGCGCGTGGGCGCGCCAAAGCATGGGCGGATCGCGGCTCGGGTCGCCCTCGGGGTAATAGTTCTCGGGCGGCGCTATCGCTAAGCCCTTAGCTAGGTCGCGCCGGTACTCGGCGTCCAGGGTCAGGCGGTCGTACTCCGGGTGGCCCGTCACGAACACCCGGCGGCCGTCCTCGCTGGCCGCGAGGTAGGCCCCGGCCCGCTCCGAGCTCGCTATCAGGGTAAGCCCCCGACAGGCGCGCAGGGCGGCGGGATCCACCGCCGTATAGCGCGAATGCGGCGCCCAGAAGCGCTCGTCGAAGCCCCGAGCCAGGGGCGCCGAGCCGTCGACTAGCCTATGGTCGAAGACGCCGGACATTTTTTCCGTTAACTCATATTTACCGACGCCGTAGTGATAGTACAGGCCGGCCTGGGCCGCCCAGCAAATGTGCAAGGTCGACCAGACCGAGGAGCGCGACCAGGCCATGAGGCGCGTAAGCTCGGGCCAATAATCCACCTCCTCGAAGGGCAAGCGCTCCACCGGCGCCCCGGTTATCACCAGGCCGTCGAAGCGCTCGTGGAGCACCCGCGACAGGGGCTCGTAGAAGGCGTCCAGGTGGCCGGGCGGGGCGTTCCGCGACTCGTGGCTCTCCATCTTGATGAAGCGCACGTCGACCTGCAGCGGCGTGTTCGACAGGAGCCTTAGGAGCTGGAGCTCGGTGACGAGCTTGGTGGGCATGAGGTTCAAGACGGCGATGCGCAGGGCGCGGATGTCCTGGCGGAGGGCCCGGGACTTGGCCATGGCGAAGATGCTCTCGGCCTCCAGCTCCCGCCTAGCGGGCAAATCGTCGGCGATGCGTACCGGCACGGTTCCTCCTTCCGCCTACCCTCGGCGCTTCGCTTGACGCGGCTCGTCGCCCCGTGCGAAGCTGACACGGTAATGATGGCCTAAGCGGGCAGGGCGCGGCAAGCGCGGCCTCGAGGCTTCAAGGAGCGTGCCTATCATGCAGATCGACGCGACGATGCGCTACGACCTATGCGGCATGCGCCGGCCTCGCCGGGGTTATGGCGCGCGTAGCCGCGCCGCCGCCGTCGAGGCGTAAGCCGAAGGGGGCCAAGGGCCCCCGGTTCCCCTCCCCCCTGCCCGAGGATTCCCCATGAACGATAGCCTCCGCGCTCCCGTGCGCCCCGAGACCCTGGCCGTACACGCCGGCCAGGCCCCCGATCCGACCACCGGCGCCCGCGCCCTGCCCCTGTACCGCAGCGCCTCCTTCGCCTTCAAGAGCGCCGACCACGCCGCCCGCCTCTTCGCGCTGCAGGAGCCCGGCTATATCTATAGCCGCCTGGGCAACCCGACGGTCGCCGCCTTGGAGGAGCGCGTGAGCGCGCTCGAAGCCCCGGCCGGCCATGCCGGCTTCGCCAGCGAAGCTGGCGCCGACGGCGAAGCTGGCGCGTCTTCCGTAGCCTTCGCCTCAGGCACGGCCGCGATCTTCAATACGGTCGTCAACATCGCCAAGGCGGGCGACGAGATCGTCTCGGCCTCCAATCTCTACGGCGGCACCTACACCATGTTCGACGCCATCTTGCCGGACTTCGGCATCCGGACGCGCTTCGCCGAGCTCCGCGATCCGGCGAGCTTCGAACGGGCGATCGGGCCGGCTACCAGGCTCATCTACCTCGAGACCGTCGGTAACCCCTCGCTCGACCTGGCCGACCTCCCGGCTATCGCCGCCGTCGCGCGTCGTCATCACCTACCCCTGGTGGTCGACGGCACCTTTACGACCCCCCTCCTGCTCAAGGCGGGTGAGTACGGCGCCAACGTCGTCGTCAACTCGCTGACCAAGTGGATGGGCGGGCACGGGACCGTGATCGCCGGATCGGCGACCGACCTGGGGAACTTCGACTGGTCCGACGCCCGGTTCGAGCTCTATAACCGCCCCGACCCCGGCTACCACGGCCTGCGCTGGTCGCGCGACCTGCCTGCGGAGCTGGCCGCGACGCCCTTCGCCGCGCGCCTGCGGACGGTCCCCCTGCGCAACCTGGGCGCCTGCCTGTCGCCCGACGGCGCCTGGCAGGTCCTGCAGGGCCTGGAGACCCTGCACCTGCGCATGCCGCGCCACTGCGACAACGCCTTGGCCGCCGCCCGCTTCCTGGCCGCCCATCCCAAGGTGGCCTGGGTTCGCTATCCCGGCCTCGACGGCGACCCCTCGCGCGAGCTGGCGCGCCGCCTCCTGCCGCGCGGCGCGGGCGGCATGGTGGTCTTCGGCCTTAAGGGCGCCGACGCCCTCGCGGCCGGGGCCCGCTTCATAGAGGGACTGTCGCTCTTCTCCCACCTGGCCAACGTAGGCGACGCCAAGAGCCTGGCCCTGCATCCGGCCAGCACCTCGCACTCCCAGCTCTCGGAGGCGCAGCGGCGCCAGGCCGGGCTGCCGCCCGAGCTCATCAGGCTGTCTATCGGCCTGGAGGCCGAGGCGGACATCTTGGCCGACCTGGAAGGGGCCCTCGCCCGGGCCTAGCGTCGGGGGCGGGCTTCGGGTCCGCCCCCTGTTCCTTACGCGCCGTCTCTGCTATAGTGCGCCCGACCCCTGAAGAGGAGGCCTCCCCGCCATGAAGAACGTCGTGATCGTCGGCAACGTCGCCGACAACCCGTTCGTAGAGGACATCGCCCATCACCTGACCCAGCATATCGACTACTCGGATATGATCTCCCTGAAGACCTTCCTGAACTCCGAGTTCTGCCCCCGCTTCATCTTGGACGAGGACAACTGGGACAACGTGGGGCGGAAGCTGGAAGGCAAGCAGATCCTCCTCGTCTCCAGCTCCCAGAGCGAGATCTCGCGCAACGACCTGGCCTTCCGCAACTGCATCATCGCGCGGGCGGCCAAGGACAACGGCGCGGAGAAGGTCACGCTCCTGGAGCCCGACCTCTTCTTCAGCGCCCAGGACCGCGGCCCGCGGCTCGAGCACGGCGTCACCGCCTTCGAGCGCGACGCCGCCGACTACAAGAAGTTCGACGGCCAGCCCTTCAGCGCCCGGCTGTACGCCGACCTCCTCAAGGCCTCGGGCGTAGACGAAGTCATCACCGTCCACAACCATTCGTCATCCGTTAAGAATATATTCCTGGATAGATTCTCGGGCAATTTCCACAACCTGCAGCCCTCGGACGTCTACGCCGAGTACCTCCTGGGCTCGGACCTCGTGAACCCCGGCGGCCTGGTGCTCTGCGCCCCGGACAAGGGCGCCCTGCCCTTCGTCAAGGAGGTGCACGCCGAGCTCGGCGACCCCGCGGTGCCCATACTGGTCATCGACAAGGAGCGCTCCGGGGAGCGCGCCGTGTCCATGCACGTGAGCGACAAGTCGGAGATCGGCCTGGCGGACATCGCCGGCAAGGACGTGGTGGTCATCGACGACATGGTCAGGACCGGCGGCACCATCGTCAAGGCCTGCTCGCTCATCAAGAGCGGGGCGCCCCGCAAGATCGTCTTCCTCGTCACCCACTTCTATACCAGCCAGGAGGGCCGGGAGAAGCTCAACAACCCGGTCATCGACGAGATCGTGGTGAGCAACACCATCCCCCAGATCCTGAACCGCGACATGCAGGGCAGGCTGCGGCGCAAGATGGTAGTCCTGCGCATCTCGCGCTGGATGGCCAAGTACCTGGGGCAGACCATAGGCTCCAAGGCCTTCGACGTAAAGCCGCCGTACTACATCGAGGACATGTCGTCCAAGAACCCCCGCTGGAAGGGCTCGCTCGGGCCGCTCTTCGGCGCCTAGGCCCAGGCCCCGCGTCCGGCGTCCGGCGGGCTTAGGCCTCCGCCGGCCTCAGCCGGTACGCGTTCTTAGGCCGCCCTACCTGCCCGTAGAGCGGCTGCAGCTCGGCCAGCCCGCTCTCCGCCATGTACTGCAGGTAGCGGTGCACGGTCTGGTAGGCCAGCCCCAGGCCCGCGGCCGCCTCCTCGGTGGTGACCGGCCCGGCCTGGGCCTCCAGGTAGTCGGTGATCAGCTTGAGCGTGGCCTTGCTCATGCCCTTCTCCAGGTACTCGCGCTCGCGCCGCTGGTTCAGGCTGGCCTGGATGTCCTGGATGCGCAGGTTCACCTTCATGCGCGCCATGAGGTCGGGGGCCTTGATGGGCTTGATGGCGAAGTCGGTGGCGCCGGCCTCCATGAAGCGCTCGGCCACCTCCTGCCGCTCGTCCACGGTGAGCACGAGGATGGCCATGGGCAGGCCCAGCGACTTGAGCTTCTGGACCGTGAGGAGGCCGTCCCAGCCGGGCATGTGGTAGTCCACGACGGCCAGCTTGGGCCTATGCTCCTGGGCCAGCCAATACCCGGCCTCGCCGCTCGAGGCGTCGACGTGGGCGTAGCCGCAATACTCGCAGATCTCGCCTATCGTGAAGACGATATCGGGATCGTTATCGATAATTAATACTTTCACTTCGCTATCGGCCATCGTTCACCTCCGCCGTCTCCCCGCCCAACCATATGGATACCCGCGTGCCGGCCCCGTACTCGCTATCCAGCCGGATGCGCCCCTCGTTCTCCTCGACGATCTGCTTGGCCAGGGGCAGGCCCAGCCCGGACGAGCCCTTCGACGAATGCCCCAGGGTCCAGATCTCCGAAAGCTCGCCCTCCGGGATCCCCGCCCCGTCGTCCTCTATCGTTATGAGCGCCCCGCCGCCGTCCTTGCGCCCGGACATGAGTATCCGCTTCTTGGCGCGGGGGCTCGGCGCGGTGATGGCGTTCTCTATGACGTTCACCAGGGCCCGGGCCATGCGCACGCGGTTGATCCTAAGCGGCGGCAGGTCGTTATCGAGCTCGTCGCGGAATTCCACCGCCGGATCCTCTATGGGCACCTGGGCGCGCACGTAGTCGAACAGCTCGCGGGCCGTCACGATCTGCCTGGAGCCGCCGTAGAGGAAGCTCGTGATGGTCTCGTTCATCCGGTCCACCGCGCCGCGCACGCGCGCGCAGTAGGCGCCGAGCTTGGAGGTATCCATGGAGAGCTCCAGGAGCGAGTTGAGCCCGCTGATGGTGACGAGCGGGGTCTTCAGGTCATGGGCCAGGGCGTTGATCTCCAGGTAGAGCCGGTTCTGCATGACCTTGGCCTTCATGGCGTCGAGCTCCGCGGCGCGCCGGCGGCTCTCCTCCTCCATGGCGCTGCTCTTGGCCAGCGCGCGGAACAGGAGCGACGAGAGACCCGCGCTCGCCGCCAGCGCGGCGCCGAACGACAGGCCCAGGATATCGAGGGCCCCGGCCCGCCCTAGATAAGCGGCGCTGAGCTTGACGCTCGCCGCCGGGTCGCTCATCCCCAGCCCCCAGCGCTCCAAGCCGGGCATGAAGGCCAGCCAATGCAGGGCGAAGAAGGTCTGCACGGCCACGAGGGCCCTCGTCGCCATGGCCCCCTTGCCGGCCCAGGAGTTAAGGACCATGCAGGCGGCCAGGGCCAGGGCGGCGGGCAGCGGCTCCCAGGGCTGCACGCTCAAGGTCGATTGGGCCGCCAGGCCGAGCCAGCAGAGCGCGGCCAAGCCCAGGCGGCCCAGGGCCGGGCCGGCCGTGCCCAGGGCCGCGCGCGCCGCGCGGTAGCGGGGGCCGCCCAGGGCCAAGGCCCGGCTCGCGGCGTCGCCGCCCAGGGCCAAGGCCAGGTAAAGGGCGGTCGCCGCCAGGGCCAGCTGCGCGCTGCCGTAGGTCGAGGCCACCAGGAGCATGCCCGAATCCCCCGAGCGCGCCGCCTCGCGCGCGATGACGATGACGCCGTACCAAGCTCGCGCGGCGATGCGCGGCCAAGCCAACCAGAGCCCGAAGAGGGCGACGGATAATATCGTCTCCCTCGCGATTACGCGCCGCGCCGACTCGGGCGCCCGTTCGTCCGCGGCGTCTCCGTCCCGCCGTTGCCGTCCCATGCGGCCTTAGCGGAACGCCGCGCTCAGCGGCAGCGAGAGGTCTTCGAGCCTCGAGACCGTGGTGATCGGAACGCCGCGGGCGCCCGCCATGCCGTGGATGCGTTCGCGCTCCCTCCCGGAGGCGACGGCGACGAGGTAATCGGCCCGCCTTAGCACGAGGTCGACCAAGCCCTCGTATCGATCGCCGCCGCGCCGCCCGCCCAGGTAGAGCGCCAAGACCGGGAGAGACCGGGAGGTCGCCGCGTCGAGCAGGGCCTCGACCCTGGCCCGCTCCTCGTCGTAGCCCGAGCCCTGCATGTGAAGGCTGACCGGGCTGTAGCCCAAGGCGATCACCAGGGAGCCCGCGCCCTCCAGGTCGTCGGGCACGGCCCGGGGTATGAACAGGTTCCTGAGCCGCAGGCCCGACAGGACGTCCTGTACTACGTAGGCCTCGTTCCCCTGCCCCGCGGAGCTCAAGACGACGGTCTCGGCCGCGAAGCGCGGCGGCGGCGAATGGGACTCCGCCTCCTCGCCTTCGCCGCCGAAGGTCGCTATCTGCGCGATCAAGGCCGCGGCGAAGCCCAAGCCGAGCCATAGCCCGTCCTGAAGCCGAACCGGACGTTTCATGGCCGCCCCTCGGCCGGCGATAGGCTCAGGCCGTATAGCTGATCGAGCCCGCTCATCGTGGGCAGGTAGCCCCGTACGCGCTGGTGCACGCCCAGCTGCGGGCTCGTATACACCAAGGGCAAGGCCGGCAGGTCCGAATAGAGGAGCTCCTGGGCGTTGCGATAGAGGGTCTGGCGGTAGTCGCGCGACGAGGAATGCCTGGCGTTGTCCAGGAGCGAATCCATCACGGGATTCCGATAGAACGAGTAATTCGTCACGAGCCCTTGGCGCGTATTATTCGAATGGAACATCGTATAGAGGAAGTTGTCCGGATCCGGGATATCGCCCGTCCATCCGGCCAGGAACAGGTCGTATTCGCCGGCCTTGGCCAACTGCGAGGCCCGCGCCCAGGGCTGCAGGTTAACCCGAACCTTTACGCCCACGGCGGCCAGCTCGTCGCGTATGAAGTAGGCCAGCTCTACGGGCCGGCCGTAGTAGAGCCGCGGCGTACTCGTGGCCAAGAGGGTCAGCTCGGCGTCGGCTTCGTAGCCGGCGTCGCGGAGGAGCTGCCGGGCGAGGGTCGGGTCGTAGCGCCGGCTCCGAATGCCCTCGTGGTAGCCCCAGAGCGAGGGAGGCAGGAAGGTGCTCGCCAGGCGCGTCGACCGCCTGAAGGCGATTCGCAGCATCTCCTCCCGGTCGACGGCGTGCGCGACCGCCTCGCGGACCGCCCGCGCGTCGAGGGGCGCCCGCGAGGTGTTCATGGCCAGATAACCGACGTTTAAAAAGGGCCGCGTCACGACGCGATACGGCGGCGTATCGTCCAAGTTGCCGTCGTAGTATTCGGGCAGGGGTTCGACGATATGATAGCGCCCCTCGGCTAGGCCCCTGAGCCGCTCGCCCTCGTCCAGGACGGTCCTGAACTCGATCCGCTCCAGGCGCGGCGCCCCTTCCCAATACGAGGGGTTCCGTCGGAGCGTCACGGCGCCGTCCTCGGCCCAGCCCTCGAAGGCGAAGGGGCCGGTCCCGACCGGCCGCAGCTTGAATGATTCGTTATAGGTGACGATGGCGTCGGGGCTGGCTATGCCGAAGGCCGGCAGGGACAGGGTCTCCAGAAGCAGGGCATAGGGCTCGGATAGCTCGATCTCCACCACCGAACGGGTAAGGGCCCGCACGTCGCGCACGATGCCGGGGAAGCCGCCGAAGCTGGCGCTCCAATAATGGAACGAACCGACGTGGTACGGATTACTCGAGTGCATCCAGCGCTTAAAGTTAAACACCACCGCCTCGGCGTCGAAGGCCGTGCCGTCGTGGAAATTCACGCCGCGCCGCAGGGAGAAACGCCAGCGTAGACCGTCCTCGCTCACGGCCCAAGCCTCGGCTAGCCCGGGGGCTACGACGCCGGCCTCGGCGTCGCGCCGCATGGCGAAGCGCCAATGGAAGCCGTCCTCGCCGGCCGCCCAGGCGTCGCCGGAGAAGATGGTCGCCGAAGGCGCGCGGCCGTGGGAGCGCACGAGGGTATCGAAGATATTGACGGCGACGCGCAGCGACTCATGGTCGGTCACGACGGCCGGATCCAAGGCGACCGAGCCGCCGGCCCGGGCCACGACCAGGACTTCGCCGCGCGACGATTCGAAGGCCCGCGGCAGCTCCCTATATAGCGCTACCGCCGCGACGCCTAAGAGCATGCCCGCGATCAGCCAGCCCGCCTTCCTCAATACGCGCCCTCCGCGAATCCCGGCCTGGGCCGGGTAGGATCAAGGAGGGCATAGTACCATAAAAACGACCCGTTGTCCCGGAAGCGGCCCGGCGCGCACGGCCTTTAGCCCCCGGCGGCCGATTCGGTGCCCAGATAGGCGGCCCTCACGGCGGGATCGGCCTTGACCTCGGCGGCGGGGCCGGACTTCACGATGCGCCCCTGCTCCAGCACGTAGGCCCGGTCGGCCACTTCGAGCGCCTTGTAGGCGTTCTGCTCGACCAGGAGTATGGTCTTACCGAGCTTCCTGAACTCCTCGATGATGTCGAAGACCGTCTGCACCAGGATGGGCGCCAAGCCCAGCGAGGGCTCGTCCATCAGGATGAGCTCGCCGTCGGTCATCAGGGCGCGGCCCATGGCCAGCATCTGTTGCTCGCCGCCGGATAGGGTGCCGGCGCTCTGCTTAAGCCGTTCCTTCAGGCGCGGGAAGAGGCCGTAGACCCGTTCCAAATCCGCCGCCACCCCCTCGCGGTCGTTCCGCAGGAAGGCGCCCATCTTCAGGTTGTCCTCGACGCTTAAGTTAGCGAAGACGAGGCGGCCTTCGGGCACGTGGCAGATGCCCGCCTGCACGATGCGGTCCGGGCGCTTGGGCAGGGGCTTATCCTTGAAGGCCAGCTCGCCCTGCTTAGGCTTTAAGAAACCGGAGATGGTATTCAGGAGCGTCGACTTGCCGGCGCCGTTCGCGCCGATGATGGTGACGATCTCGCCGTCGCAGACGTCCAGGCTGACCCCCTTTAAGGCGCGTATACCGCCGTAGGAGACGTGCAGGTCGCGTACGCTGAGCATCATTTACCTCCCGCGGGAGCGCCGAGATAGGCCTCCACTACCCGCTCGTCGTTTCGGATCTCGTCGGGAGCGCCCTCCGCCAGCTTCATGCCGAAGTTTAGGACGACGATCCGCTCGCACAGGGCCATGATCAGGTCCATATGGTGCTCGATAACCAGGACGGAGAGCTTAAAACGATCCCGGAGCTCCCCGATCAGGCGCATGAGCTGCTCGGTCTCGTCGGGGTTCATGCCCGCCGCCGGCTCGTCTAGGAGCAGGAGCTTGGGATCTAGGGCCAGCGCTCGGACGATCTCCAGGCGGCGCTGCAGGCCGTAGGGCAGGTTGCTCGCCGTCACCTCGGCGCGGTCCTGGAGCCCGACGATCTTCAGGAGCTCCCCCGCCTTCTCGCGGAGCGCCCGCTCCTCGCGCCTGAAGCGCGGCAGCCGGAGGGCGGCCTCGGCCAGGGTATACGAGGCCGAGAGGTGGCAGGCCGTCAGCACGTTCTCGAAGACCGAGAGGTTCTTAAAGAGCCTGATGTTCTGGAAGGTCCGGGTGACGCCCAGGTCGGCTATCAGGTAGGGCTCGCGGTCCTGAATGGGCTCGCCGCGATAGAGCACGCTGCCTTCGCTCACTTTATAGACGCCCGTGATCAGGTTAAAGATGGTCGTCTTGCCCGCCCCGTTCGGCCCGATCAGGCCCGTGATGCTGCCTTCACGCACCGAGAAGTCCACGCCGGAGACGGCCGCCAGGCCCCCGAAGCGCTTGGTCAGGCCGCGGATCTCCAGGATGTCGGCGCCGGGGCCTCGGTTCGTCGTTTGCTCGCTCATGATTCGCTCCCGGTCTCGGCGCTCGCCGTCTCGGCGCTCGCCGCTTCGGCGCTCGCCGCGGCGGCCAGCCGCCTGGCCCTGCGTTCGGCTATGATCTTCTTAACGCCGCGCGGCGACAGCTCCATGCCGCCCATGAGGCCGCGGGGCCGGGATATCATGATCAAGATCACGGCCGCGCCGTAGGCGACTAGGCGCCACTTGTCCACCGCGCGCAACAGCTCGGGCAGGAAGGTCAGGACCACGGCGCCGAGCACGCTCCCGGAGATGGACCCCAGCCCCCCGAAGATCACGATGATCGTAAGCTCGGTCGACTTGATGAGGGCGAACATCTTAGGCTGGATGAAGGTCATATAATGGGCCAGGAACGCGCCGGCGACGCCGGCGTAGATGGCGCTCGTCACGAACGCGAGGTTCTTATAACGCGCAACGTTGATGCCCGCGATCTGGGCCGCCAGCTCCTCCTCGCGTATGGCTATGAGGTTGCGACCGTGGCGCGAGTTGACCAGGTTGGCCAGGAAGGCCACGCCGATGACCACCGCGATGAAGATGTTCAGCATGGTCGTATGGGCCGGCACGCCGGGCCAGCCGCGCGAGCCGCCCAAGGCCTGGAAGTTGTCCAATACGAGCCGGATGGCCTCGCCGAAACCGAGCGTGGCGATGCAGAAATAGTCGCCCTTGAGCCTGAGGGTCATCTTGCCTATGAGCCAGGCGAAGAGCGCCGCGCTCGCGCCGGCCAAGGCGATGCCCGCGACGAAGGGCAGCTTGAGCATGGTCGTGGCTATGGCCGAGGCGTAGGCGCCTATGGCCATGAAGCCGGCGTGGCCGAAGGAGAAGAGGCCGGTAAAGCCGGTCAGGAGCGAGAGGCCGAGCACCGCCATGAGGTTGATGCCGGCCAGCATGAAGATGCCTTGTACGTAGTAATCCATCGCGTCCCCCTAAGCCTTGTCTTCGGTCGGCTTGCCCATGATGCCCGAGGGCCTGAACACCAGCACGCCGATCAGGATCACGAAGGCGATGAGGTCGCGGAACTGCGACGAGAGGTAGCCGGCCACGAAGGTCTCGAGCGTGCCCAGGATGACCGAGCCGAGCACCGCGCCGGGCAGGCTCCCCAGGCCCCCGAATACCGCCGCTATGAAGGACTTGAGAGTGATCACGCCTATCTGGGGATAGACGGTATATTTCATGCCGAAGAAGACGCCGGCCACGCCGGCTAGGAGGCCGCCCAGGGCGAAGACTACGGTGACCACCCGGTCGGCGTTGACGCCCATGAGCGCGGCGGCCTTCATGTTGTACGAGGCGGCGCGTATGGCCTTGCCGGTCTTGGTAAGCTCGATGAAGGCCACGAGGCCGCTTAGGCATACGGCCGAGACGGCGAACATGATCAGGTCCAGCCGGCCGATGGAGAGCCCCCACAGGCTTATGGGCTGGCGCGCGAAGACCTCCGGATAGGTCCTGAAGGTCGGGCCTATGGTCGCTATCACGATATTCTCCAGGAAGATCGACGCGCCCATGGCCGAGATGATGAAGTAGAGGAACGGCGCCTTGCGGACGCGGAGCGGCCGGTAGGCTATGCGCTCGATGAGCGCCGCCAGCAGGGCGGTACCCGCCGCCGCTATGGCGAACGAGGGCAGGAAGGGCAGCTTGAACGCCGTCATGGCGAAGAAGCCGAAGTACGCGCCGAGCATGATGACGCCGCCGTGCGCGAAGTTTGAGAAGTTCATGATCGAGTAGACCAGCGAATAGCCCACGGCCATCAGGGCGTACACGCTGCCGATGGACAGGCCGTTCACGAGTTGCTGGAAGAATTGGGTCATAGGCCCTCCGGAGCGCCGGCGGCCCGCTCTTGAGCGGGCCGCCGGGTTACGATTGGTGATCGGCGCTTAGCGCGCGGCGTACTTCTGCTGGAAGACGTATTGGCCGTTGACGATCTTGAGGATCGCGGCGTCCTTGCCTTCGGGGTTGTGGGTGGTCGGGCTGATGCGTATGCGGCCCGTAATGCCCTTCACCTCGACCTGGGGAATAGCCTGGGCGATGGCCTCGCCGCTCACGACGCCGGCCTTCTCCAGGGCCGCCACGAGCAGGAGCACTGCGTCGTGGACCAGGTAGCCGTTCAGCTCGGTCTCCATCCCATATTTGGCGCGATAGCGGGCCTTATAATCCTGAACCTCGGGGTCGTCGTAGTCCAGGTGGTTGACGAAGTACGAGCCCTCGACCGCCTTGGCGCCCATGCTGATCAGCTGGTCGCTCGGCCAGCCGTCGCCGCCCATAAGAACCTGGGTAATGCCCAGCTCGCGGGCCTGGTTGGCGGACAGGGCCACTTCCTTAAAGAAGTAGGGCATGAAGATCACGTCGGGGTTGGCGGCCTTGATCTTGGACAGCTGGGGCCTGAAGTCCACGTCGCCGCCCTTGAACGATTCGTCGGCCACGATCGTGCCGCCGAGCTTGGTGAAGTTCTGGATGAAGAATTCGCGCAGGCCCTGGGAATAGTCGTCGGAGACGTCGTAGAGCACCGCGGCGCGCTTGGCCTTCAGCACCTCGTAGGCGTAGCCGGCGGCCACCGCGCCCTGGTAGGGGTCGATAAAGCAGACGCGGAAGTTAAACGGCTTCACCTTACCGTCGAGCACGGTCACCTTGGGGTTGGTCGCCACGGTGGCGATACCGGGTACCTTGGCCTGCTCCAGGATGGGGGCCATGGGGATGGCGCTGCCCGAGGCGTTAGGGCCCAGTATGGCCACGACCTTGTCCTGGCCGGTCAGGCGCCTGGTTACGTTGACGGCTTCCTGCGGGTCGCCCTTGCTGTCATAGCCGACTACCTGCAGCGCGTAGGCCTTGCCGCCGACCATGATGCCGCCCTTGGCGTTGTACTCCTCGAAGAGCATCTTGACGGTGTTGAGCTCGTTGTTGCCCCACACGGCCTGGTCGCCGGTCAGGGCGCCGAGCCAGCCGATCTTGATGACGTCGCCGCTCTCCTTCGCCCCGGCCGCGAAAGCCGCGCCCGCGAACGCGATGAGCATGACGCATAACGCGGCTAGTGCCTTGTTCCTCATGATTCGGTGCCTCCCGTTACTTTCGATCGATTCGTCGGCCGATGGCCGGCGCCCCCGGCGGCGCCATGGCGTCGTTCGGGCTCTCGAAATAGTCTCCGGCCTAGTCCTCAGCCTGTCAAGAATTTTCTCTCGGATAGCCGAAATATTTCCTAAACGCCGGGCGAGGCGGGGCCTCGGCGGCTTCGAGGCGCCCTCTAGTCGGCCGGCGGGGCATCTGTTATAGTCATAGGGACGACGGCCCCAAGGGCTTGTAAGCAAGGACTTTTTATGTGCCGACGAGGGCCGGCGCGGGATTAAGCTCCCGCCGCGCGTGTCGCGGTCCCCATGGCAAAACCTACCCGCCCTATCCCGAACAAACCGACAAGGCCCTCGACGGGCCCCATCGCTCCCTATACCCTTGGGATACGCCCGATCCCCGGGGATACCCGTCCTTAGCCGGACCTCGCGGGACAGCTCCCGCATGAACCAGGGCCTCCGTCATGAAACCTACGAATGAATCTAGACTCATCATCGTCTCGTCGCTTATGAGCCTCGCCATAGGCGGCGCCGGGGTCGCGGCCGCCGCGCTGACCGGCGCCGGCTCCATACTCGCCGACGGCGTCTACTCGGTCCTATCGGCCGTCATATCCTTAGCGTCCTTGCCCGTCCTACGGCTTATCAAGAAGGGAGGCGACGCGCGCTACCATTTCGGCTACGCCGCCTTCGAGCCGCTGTACGTGATCATGAGCACCATGGCCATCATCGCGGCCCAGGCGCCCTTGGCCGTCGGCGCGCTACGCGGCCTGGCCTCCGGCGGCGCCCGACCCGACATGCACGGCGCCCTCGCCTACGAGATCTTCTCCACGCTGTCCTGCCTGATCCTCGCGGCCGCCATACGCTCGCGGGCCAAGCGCTCCGGCTCGCCCATCTTGCGGGCCGAATCGCGCTCCTGGTTCGTGGACGGCGTCCTATCGCTCGGCGTGCTCGGCGCCTTCGCCGCGGCGCTCGCCCTGCGGGGCGGGCCCCTGGACGCCTGGCTACCCTACGTAGACCCCGCCGTGACGCTCGCCCTCGTGGCCGCCATGCTGCCCGCCCTCTTGGGCGGCGCGCTCGGATCGCTGCGCGAGCTGCTATCGGCCGCGCCCGACCGGGAGACGCAAGGCGAGGTCCGCGCGGTACTCGCGCCCTTCTCGTTCGAGCGCGGCGTCGCGTCCGTCCACGCGGCCATGGAGAAGGTCGGGCGCTCGCTCAACGTCGAGGTAACCTTGATCCTATCGCGGGACATGAAGGCCAGCGCGCTAGCGGCCTTGGAGGCGCGGATCGAGCGCTCGCTCAGGGAGCGATGGCCGGAGGGCTCGACCGACTTCCGGTTCAGCCTGGCCGCGCCGGCGCTCCCGGCCCGGCGCTCAGCTCGGCAGGTTGAAGCGCGACGAATCGAAGCGGTCGCTACCCAGCCAGAGGTCGACCTTGGTGCCCGAGTCTGAGCTCGACACGTCGGCGTGCTTGATCTGCCATCCGATCAGGTTGAGCCGCGCCGCGCCGACCAGGTCGCTCCCGGCCATCGAGCCGTAATAATCGGCCAGCTCCGGCCGCACGGTCGAGTTCAACGCCTTGCGCATGGACTCGAGCTCCTCGTCGGGCCGCCTCACGCTGTCGAGCACGCACAGGTGCAGGCCGTCGTCCTCCTGATGGAGCGAGATGACCATGCGGCTAGGCCGGGCCTCGAGTATATAGTTCGACATCTCGGCCAAGAGGTGCATGATGTACTCTTTGGTCTGCATAGTACCCCCGTCGCGTAGTATACACGGCCCGCGCGCATCGCGCGAGCGGCGTCTCGCGTAGGCGGCGGCTTGCCCTAGCGGACTCGGCGTAGCACGGTCACGGAGTTGGTCGCGCCGGAGCCGCCGACGTTGAGCGTGGCCGCGAGCTCGGGTACGCCCGCGGTACGGGCCAGGCCTATCGGCTGGCCGCTCATCTGCTTGTACAAGAGGGCGTGCATAGACGCGCCCGTAGCCCCCACGGGATGCCCCTTTGCCTTAAGGCCGCCGGATAGGTTCACCGGACAACGATCGTCGGGCCCGAAGCGGCCGTCCATGAAGGCCCGCCCGGCCGTCCCGTCCCCGCAGAGGCCTAGGGCCTCGACGCAGAGCAGCTGGTTGATCGTGAAGCAATCGTGCACCTCGACCGCGTCCAAGTCGCCGGCGCCGACTCCCGCCTCGGCGTAGGCCGCGGCGGCGGCGACCTTCGCGGCCGCCAGCTCGTGCATCTGTCCGCGCTCGGCTATGCCCATCCGCTCGGTGGCGTGCCCTATGCCCGCGATCCTGACGGCCGGCCCGCCCAGGGCCCTCGCCGCGCCCTCCTCCATGAGGACGAGCGCCGCGGCGCCGTCGCTGACGAGCGAGCAGTCATGCAGGCGGAGGGGATCGGCTACCACGGGGTTCTTATCGTCTGGCAGCGCCAGTATGGCCTCGGCGCTAAAGAGCCCCAGCCGATCGCTCGGCCCGCCGCGGCCGAAATGCGCCAGCGGGTTCCCTACCCCGTTCCTATACATCAGCGCCGCGGCGCTCGCCAGCATCCGCCTAAGCTCGGCCTCGCCCAGGCCGTATCGCGCGGCGTATCCCTTGGCGTACTCCGCGAAGAGCCCGGGGAAGGTCATGCCGGCCGATCCCTCCGACGCCCAGCGCGAGGCGCCGGCCAGGGCCCGCGTCACGCCCGCGGCGTTCAGGAGCGTCATCTTCTCCACGCCCAGGACCAGGGCCGTCGTGAATCGGCCGCTCTCTATCGCGTACAAAGCGTTCAGGAGCGCCAGGGAGGAGCTGGCGCACGCGCCCTCCACCCGCTGCGTCGGCTTCATCCGCAAGGCCTCGGGGAAGGCCTCGAGCGCCAAGGGGCCGAGGTGATCCTGCCCCGTCATGACGCCGGGGGCGAAGGAGCCTATCCAAACGCCGTCGAGCTCCTCGGGCGGCAGGCGCGAATCGGCGGCCGCGCCGCGTACGGCCTCGACCATGAGCGCCTCGAGGGGCGCCGAATCCTCGATCGCGCCCGTCTCCTTGTTCCGCTTGGCGAAGGCCCCGAATTTGGTATTATAGGCGCCGACGATACACACCCCTGCCATACGCACCCCCAGTTTTCAATGGTTACGGTCATCGACCGCGGTCATATTCATTTGAGCACCTAGATCGAGACCTGTCAAGCCGCGAAGCGGCAGAATCGCCCGGCCCCAGCGACCCAAGCCGCCCCGGCCGCCCCCGCTCGAGGCCGGCGGCCGCGCGCGGGGAATCCGGTTGAGCCGCGGGGCGCTTCATGCTATCCTCGGCGCATGAGTTCCACCGCCGCCGGCTCGCCCGGGGTCAATAAGAGGACGGCCCGGGCCCAAGAGACGAGGCGCGCCATCTTCGAGCACGCCGTGAGCCTCTTTCGGGAAAAAGGATTCGATCAAGTCACCATAGAGGAGATCACCAACCGCGCGGGCACCGCGAAGGGCAGCTTCTACACGTACTTCAAGACGAAAAGCGACATCATCATCGAAGAGTTCAAGGTGATAGACGATTACTATCGTTCTATACGGCCCCGCCTGCGGCGGATCGAGGGCGCGGAGGACCGCCTTATCGCCTTTACGCGCCTGCAGATGAAGCACGTACGCGACGCCGTCGGGCTGGCGATGCTGAAGATACTCTACGCCACCACCATCATGGACCCGTCCGCCGAGAAATACCTCATCAGCCCGGAGCGCTATCTGCACGGGCTTATCCTGGAGATCATGCGGTACGGGCAGGAGCGCGGCGAGATCCGCTCCGACCTGTCGGCGGAGGCCCTGGCCGCGCTGTACAACCGATCCATGCGATCCGTCTTCCTGGACTGGGCGATATCCGATGACGCCTGGGATCTGGTCCAGGGGGGAGTGGACTACTGCCGGACGCTCGTGGTTCCCGCCTTGGCGCCCGCTAGGACGCCGGCCCGCTAGGACGCCGGCTCGCTAGGACGCCGGCTCGCTAGGACGCCGGCTCGGACGCCCGCCCGTTAAGGGCCTAGGCCTTCGGCCGCGATCGATACCACTCGATCGCGGCCACGAAGAGCGTCGCCGTGAGCCCCCCGGCGAAGCCGTTATTATAGAGGTCCAGCCCGCCGTGCCACGCGGCGCTCCTCTCGACCACCAAGAGATGCGTAAAACCCGCGGCGAAGCCGACCAAGGGGCCGAACTCCCCGGCCAAGGGAGCCAAGGTCGTCCCGAACAGCAGGGCCAAGACCGGCCCCGGCGCGTTCAGGGACTTGCCGAACGCGAGCGTAGAGACGGCGACGCCCAGGGCCACGGGGACGCAGTTCCGGAGATGCTTGCCGAAGGTCGCGAAGCCCATCACCGTAAGGACGCCGCCCAGCGTCGGCCCGTTCAGCTCGGCGCCGACGGCCAGAAGATAGGCCCATGATACCAGCCCCATGATCCCCGCGTTGAGCACGGCGGCGCCCGGGCCGGCCGCCTCCATGAAGTCGCTCGGCAGGCGCCCGCTCATGGCGTAGAGCTTCTTAAGCCCCCCGGCTAAGCGGCCGCGCTCGGTCGCCGCGCCCCAGAGCATCATGATCCCGGATAGCGAGGGTATGAGCGCCGTCAAGGCCGGTCCCCCGCCCTCGCCCCAAACCACCGCGATGCTCAAGTCCTTTCCGGCGGCCGCCAAGCCCGACGCCAGGAACAGGCCCAGGAAGCCGCAGGTCAACCCGATATTGTAAAGATTAAAGCCCTCGTGCATCCGGAGCATGGCCATGGCCAAGCCGGGCAGCAGGAAGCCGGCCGCGAAGCCGAGGGCCAGGCCCAGGGCCAAGCCCCCCGCCGGCCCGAGCCCGGCCTCGAAGGCCGCGAAGCTCACGAGCGGCCCCAGGGCGGTGCCGAACAGGGCCATGAGCAGATAGTTCTTAAACGGCTTTCGGGCCGCCTTAGACGCCGCGAAGACGCCCGCCACGATGGGCGCAGCGTTGAAAGGGGTCTTCCCGAAGAGGCTGAAGCCCAGTATCGTGAAGACGGCCGCGAAGGTCGGCCCCGACAGGCGGACGCCGCTCCGCGCCACCACGCCCAGGGCCAAGGCGCCCATGAGCGACGCGTTCAGGAGGGCGGCCCCCCGTCCGACGGTCGCGGTATAGTCGTTGATCAGGCGCCCCGGCGAGCCCTGCAGCGCCCAGAGGCCGCGGAGCGCCGCGGGTAGGCCGTCTGACCATACGCCCAGGAGGCCGACGAACGCGACCAGGACGAGCATGAGCGGGTATAGGCGCTTTTCATAGTCGAGCATACGGCCTCCCTACTACGGATATACGACGGCCCGGCCGATCGCGCAAGCGTTTTCATCCGCGCGGCCGGGCCGCCTCCGTTTTGACAAAGAGCCCAAGCGGGCGTATGATGCTGTCTCGGTACACTCAAGTCATTGACCTTGGTCATCGAATAAGGAGGCGCTTATGGAGATTAAAGGATCGGTAGCGGTCGTCACGGGCGGGGCGAGCGGCATCGGCGAGACCGTAGCCCGCTACCTGGCGGCGCGCGGCGCTGCCGTGGTCTTGGGCGACATGAACCAGGCGGGCCTGGACCGCGTCGTGGGAGAGATCCGCGCCGCCGGGGGCAAGGCCGCCGGCCGCACCCTCGACGTCACCGACGACGCCGACACCGCGGCCTTCATGGACTTCGCCGCCAAGGAATTCGGCGCCATCAACGTCGTCGTCCCCTGCGCCGGCATCATCCGCGACGGCATGTTCGTCTCGACCGACAAAGAGACCGGCAAAGTCAAGAAGGCCATGAGCACCGCCGACTTCCGAGCGGTCATGGACGTCAACCTCGTCGGCCCCTTCATCACCCTGCGCGAGGCCGCCGTACGCATGGTCGACAACGGCTGGAAGGGCGTCCTGTTCACCATCTCGTCCATCCAGAAGGAGGGCGGCGTCGGCCAGCTCAACTACTCGTCCACCAAGGCCGCCATGGCGCTCTGGCCCAAGATCCTCGTGGGCGAGTTCCAGATGAAGGGCGTCAAGGACATCCGCGTCGTGTCCATCGCCCCCGGCTACGTGGGCACCCCCATGGTCAAGGGCATGGACCAGGGCGCCCTGTCCAAGATCGTCTCCGGCGTGCACCTGGGCCGCCTCATCGAGCCGGACGAGATCGCCGACGCCATCGCCTGGGTCGTGGGCAACGACGCCGTCAACGCCACCTGCATAGAGGTGGCCGGCGGCATGATCAGCGGGCTTATCGCAAAATAACCTTCCGCTTTTTGGGGCGTCCCCGGCCGCGCTCCGCGCGGCCGGGTCGGGCTTTCGCTCCAATCCCGGGCTCCGCCCGGGTATTTCCGCTCAATCCCTACGCCGTTCCGACAGCGGCCCCTAGCTACTTTCCTTGGGCGCCTTCAGGCCCGGCACGCCCATGCTGCGCAGCTGCGCGCTATGGTAGGCGTCGTGGCCGCAGAGCCAGGCTATGCCCTTGCCGAAGGGCTCGCCCCACTTGGGCACCGGCTCGTCCAGCCTGGACTCCGGAAAGGCGCGTACGGCCTCCATCGCGGCCGCGTGCATCGAGCGCAGGCGCGCGCGCAGGAGCCGCCAGGCCTCCTCGCCGGTCTCGGGCGGGCTTATGAAATGCCCCTCCGGATAGGGGTAGGGCTCGACCGAGCCCTCCGCGCCGAACGCCCTCAGGAAATAGTACTTATAATACAGGACGTGCAGCGCGACCTCCCAAGCCGAATAGCCCTCGTAGGTCTGGGTCGAGGCGGCCGCCTCCCAGCTTAGGCCGTCCAAGGTCTTCATGAACGAAGGGCCGTCGTACGATTCGCCGTCGAACTGGGCGTCGGCGTAGCCGATCAGTATACTCTGGTAGGTACTCATACGAGCCAGTATAGGGCCGCCCTACCAGGCCCGCAAGGAGTTAGCCGTGACGCCGCTCTTCACGAAGCTCAACCTAAAGGACGAGGGCCGCATCGCCGTACTGAACGCACCGGACGAATTCGCCCCCGCGCTGCGGGACCTTAGCGCCGCGTCGCCGGCGCTCGAGCTAACGACGGAGGCGGCGCCCGGCTCGGGCCTGCGCTGGGGCTTGGCCTTCGCGCCGAGCGCGGCGCTGCGCGACCGCTACGCCGCCGAACTCGCCGCGGCCCTGGAGGGCGACGCCGTCCTCTGGATCGCCTATCCCAAGGGCGGCTCCAAGCGCTACCGCTGCGACTATAACCGCGACGGCGACTGGTCGGCCTTGGAGGACGCCGGCTTCCGCCCCGTGCGCCAGGTAGCCATAGACGAGGACTGGTCGGCCCTGCGCTTCAGGCGCTCATCCTTCGTTAGAACCTAGCGCGCGACGCCGAGGCCGGCCCGGCGCCGTTGAAGGGGGACCCGCCGCTTCGCCGCCCATGTAGCGAAGTCCCGCCGGGGATTTTTAAGAAATACTCGACGGGCCTTGGTTTTCTCTCTTTTAATAGCTATATTCTCGATCGCGCCCATAGGCGCGATCGGCGTATTATTCCGGCCGCGGAGTTTCCGGGCCGAAACCGCGATAGGCATGGCCGACCGGCATGTTGTAGGCGGACGTCGCATCGACAACGCTTCGCTCATGCAGAGGAACGACCATGAAACGATTCTCCTTCATCGCGGCGACCGCCGCCCTCGCCCTTTCCTCCTTCGCCGTCCAAAACGCCTTCGGCCTCTTCGGCTCCGGCCGCGTCGTGCAGTCCGAGCGCCCCGTCCCGGCCTTCGTGGCGGTGCATAACGCCGGCTCCGCCCAGGTCCGCATCCATAAGGCCGCTACCCAACGCGTCGTCGTCAGCGCGGCCGCCGATTTGCAGGAACTCTTCGAGACGAGCGTAGAGGCCGGCACCTTGCGGCTGGCCTTCAAGCCCGGCGCGAACGCCTCCAAGATATATAAGATCGTCGTGGACGTGTATACGCCGGCCTTGGACGGGCTCATCGTCTCGGGTTCCGGCGGCGCGAGCTTCGAGGGCGGCTTCTCCGGCCGGCGCCTGGACCTCACGATCGGCGGCTCGGGCTCCGTGAGCGGGGAGCTGCGCTACGAGCTCGTCGCCGCGGCCATCTCGGGCTCCGGATCCATGCGGCTGTCGGGCGAGGGGCGTGAGCTGCGCCTGAGCTCGGCCGGCTCGGGCTCCTTCCGCTGCGCGTCCTACCGCGCCGAGACGGTCGGCGTATCGCTGGCCGGCTCCGGATCGGCGGAGGTCTACGCCTCCGCGAGCCTCTCGGCCTCCGTCGTCGGCTCCGGCAGCGTGCGCTACCGCGGCTCGCCTGCCGCGACGCAGTTCTCCTCCTTGGGCTCCGGCCGCATCGTACGCGCCGGCGACTGATCCCCGCGCGGCCCCGGGCCGCCCCCGATCGGTCCGGGCCCCCTCCGCTTTCCGTCGCCCGCGGCCATGCTATAC
>ERZ1066115.50-NODE-50-length-45543-cov-11.327691_pt1 | contig 45543 bp, 43 predicted proteins | sample MGYA00382762_ERZ1066115 | MGnify/ENA primary metagenome ERZ1066115 (study PRJEB33369, sample SAMEA5778345) | biofilm metagenome | biome: Industrial cooling water; feature: Water cooling tower basin; material: Biofilm | place: United Arab Emirates | collected... | reverse complement strand
TCCTTTTTTACCTCATTCTCTCAATGTCGATCGCCACTACGTTTACTGCCTGCACCGAAGAAGAGGTTAAACCCACTCAAACAGGTGGAGCTGGCGGCATTGGTACAGATCCTAAAGGATAACAGTCATTTAATTCATTAATCTTTAACCGATTTAACACTATGAAAAAGTTCCTTTTTTACCTCATTCTCTCAATGTCGATCGCCACTACGTTTACTGCCTGCACTGAAGAAGAGGTTAAACCCACTCAAACAGGTGGAGCTGGCGGTATTGGTACTGATCCTAAAGGATAATAGTCCGTGGGTAATTCCTTAAGAAAATGCATAACACTTAATTAGTATGAAAGCAAAATATATTCTTGGTGCGATTGTGGTAATGGCTACGTTAAGCCTTTCCTTCGCCTTTACTTCCAAAAAAAGTAATACTTCAGAATCCACTTCGGTTAGCAAAACCAGCCAAGAGTCAACTGGTACTCCTGGCGGCTTTGCCTCAGAAGACTACTGATTGTAATAACACTCATTCACACGATACAACCTCGCTAAAGGTTTAGCAAGGTTGTATCGTTATATCTCTACCAAAAATACGTTGTTCACTAAGGGTAAAAATTAAAATACAACGCTGGCTGCAGGGTTTATATTTAACCAGTTTAAGTTCATCATAACTACTTTATAGGATCAACTTTCAGTTTTGAAAGGTTAGACAGAACTTAAATTGGGTATTAAACTGAAGAATTACCCTCCAAACGTGGAGCGTAATCTGCCCACCTCTAAAAATTAGTCTCCTTGTTCAAGTGAGAAATAGAACGGTTTTGTCAAAAAAATAGAAAAAAAGACAAGATTAAAGTCAAACCTTACATCGGAAAAGCGTTGACTATCTCCCATCATTCAAATCTTAACTCAAACGGCATCCGGGTTTGGCTGCCCTGGTAGTTTTTCAGTTTCCGCAGTTGGTTATAGGTGTCGTAATACTCACCTAAGCCCTCCTGTAAAGCTTCGGCTTGCGAGTTTTCCTCCATCTCGGAAAGCCATTCCTGCAAAAAAGATTTTTGCACCGGGTAAAACCGAAGTCTATAGTCTCCTTCCACTCCAGCTTTTGAGGCAGCCCGTTTTACAGCGTCATCAAAAGTCCCCAACTCATCCACCAACCCGCGTTCCTTGGCCTGCGCGCCTGTCCATACCCGCCCCGAAGCCACCTTGCGTAACTCCTCTACCGGCATGCTACGGCCCTCAGCCGCTTTGGTGGTGAAGGTTTCATAAATCTCGTTCGTACGCTTTTGCCAGATTGCCTTTTCGGCTTCCGTCAATGGCCGGGTAACTGTTATCATCTCTCCAATCTCGCCCGTCTTCACCTCCTCGAACGTGATTCCAATCTTATTATCCAAAAAACTGCTCAGGTCAAACAACACGCTGAATACACCAATGGAACCGGTAATGGTTGAGGGCTGGGCCACGATCTCATCGCAGGCCATTGCCAGATAATATCCACCTGAAGCTGCATAGTCGCTCATAGAGGCAATCACAGGCTTGGCTTCGGCCGCCAGTTTTATCTCACGCCACATCACATCCGAAGCCTGCGCACTGCCACCGGGAGAATTAATCCGGATGACTATCGCCTTTACGCGGTCATTGGTGCGCGCTTTACGGATCTCCTCAGAAAACGTATCGGAGCCGATTACCCCATTCTGGGCTTTACCCGGAAGGATATCGCCATCGGCTACAATTACCGCGATTTCATTTTTGCTACCAGAGTAGCCCGAATAACTCTTTTTATACTTCCGGTATTTAACCAGCGGAATTTCCGCATCGTCATCAAGGCTCAACCGACTCCGCAGGTTGGCTTGAACCTGATCGAAATACGCCACCGAGTCAACCAGGTGATGTTCGCGCGCGGTGCGTACATTGGTTACTAACATGTTATCCGAAATCTCTTTCAACCGAGTAACCTCTACTTCGCGTGAAGCCGCTACATCCGTAAGCAGGGTGGTATGAAGATCTGACATAAGCTCATTCAGCTGCAATTTATTTTCAGCACTCAGGTGATCGAGCATAAAGGGTTCAACGGCACTCTTAAAATCGCCTACCCGGAAAATCTGAGGTTTGATTTCCAACTTGTCGAATAGCTTTTTAAAGAACGTTACCTCTACCGACAAGCCGTTAAACTCCACTTCCCCTTCCGGATGAACAAATACCTGATCAGCCACAGAAGCCAGATAGTAGGAAGGTTCTGTATAAAATTCACTGTAAGCCACAATCCACTTACCTGACGTTTTAAAATCGACCAGGCTCTCGCGGATTTCACGGGCTACCCCATAACCCGCCATGAAGGTGCTAACCTCCAGATAAATGCCTTGTATCTTCGGATCAGTCTTGGCATTTTCAATCGCCCGTTTCATGGGCAATAAGCCCACCGTAGCGATCGAACCCGGAAGGGGTAAATCTTCGAGTGGGTCCTCAATTTCATTTTCGGAGATGATCGCATCCAATTGCAGATGCAATACTGAATTATCTTTGATGACCGTAACCGGATCGCTGGACAATCCTGAGATTAAAGCCATGAAAAAGAACACCATCAGCACACACAGCACCAGGAAGGCTACCAATGACCCCAGACAAGAGGCAAGAAAGGCTTTAAAAAAATTCATGATGACTCATTTGGAAACCTCAAAATTACGGAATGCAAATCCGGAATAAAACCCGTTCGCTATCTTTCCCACACCATGACCGAATCAGTTTTCATTGCGCTGGGAAGTAACCTCGGAAACCGGGTGGAACACCTGAAAAAAGCCGTGAATCGGCTTTCTATAACACTGGGCTCACCCACGCAAGCTTCTTCCTTCTATGAAACCGAACCCTGGGGCAAGTCCGAGCAACCTCTATTTATTAACCAAGTCATTGTTTGGAAAAGTAGCTTGTCGCCAACCGACCTGCTTAAAATATTGCTTGATGTGGAATATGAATTAGGCCGCACCCGTACTGAAAAATGGGGCGCCCGTAGTATTGATCTTGACTTATTATATGTGGGGGGCCAAATTCTAACTACCCCTCAATTACAGCTTCCCCATCCGGGCATACCCGACAGGCGATTTGTATTGGTGCCGTTAACTGAGATTGCACCTGGGTTTGTTCACCCGATTCTAAACGTGAATCATACGCAACTCTTAGCCCGTTGCAAGGACCCTCTCATGGTAAACCGGATCTCAGAGACTTGACACCTCAACCTGAGGTGCAATCTTTTTCACCAGGCCTTGTAACACTTTACCGGGTCCGCATTCGATAAAGGAAGAGCCTCCATCTTTCACCATGGTTTGCACCAACTGGGTCCACCGTACCGGTGCAGTAAGTTGATCGATCAGATTCTTCTTGATCACCTCCACATCGGTGGAAGGTAAAGCCGTAACATTTTGATAAACCGGGCAAACCGGAGTATGAAAGTGAGTCGCCTTGATAGCGGCTGCCAGTTCTTCACGGGCAGGTTCCATCAAGGGTGAATGAAAGGCACCGCCCACCTGCAGCGGTAACGCCCGCTTGGCACCTGCGGCCTTCAACTTTTCGCAGGCTATATCAATTCCCTTTATGGAACCGGAGATCACCAACTGGCCCGGACAATTGTAATTCGCGGCTACCACCACTTCTCCCTGAATGGAGGCACACACTTCTTCCACCACCTGATCATCCAACCCGAGTATCGCAGCCATGGTTGAAGGATTAATTTCGCAGGCGCGTTGCATAGCGAGGGCCCGTTTGAATACCAGCTTAAGGCCGTCTTCGAATGATAAGGTCTTATTGGCCACCAGCGCAGAAAATTCGCCCAGCGAATGTCCGGCCACCATCTGGGGTTGAACGGAATCCTGTGCGAGTGCGGTAACCACGGAGTGAATAAACACTGCGGGCTGGGTTACTTTGGTTTGTTTTAATTCATCGGCTGAGCCTGAAAACATGATTTGGGTAATCTTGAAACCCAGAATTTCATCGGCTTGATCAAAGAGTGCCTTTGACTGCGGTTTGGTGTCGTACAGTTCCTTACCCATTCCGGTAAACTGAGCTCCTTGGCCGGGGAAAATAAATGCTTTCATAAGTTGTGAAGTATGAGTCGCGAAGATCAAAATTAAATTCGAATCAGCCTATAAATCGCGATTTCAATTCGGGAGTTGGAATCATACACGCCTCTCGCTTCCCAAACCATCGGTAGCGGTTACGGGCAATCCAGGTATACACTCCATCGCGCCAGGATTTCGGCACTATCCGAAAGAGGGATAGCAAAGGCCAAACACCACTGAGCTTACTGGCGATTTTTAAGGCGGCTGAGCTCTTATCATAGAGCTTGCCGGATTCAATCAGCAATACACTTTCGAGCGTTGCCTGCCGATTAAATTTCAGGAGTTGCTGCTGGCCAAAATCAGATTGCAGGGAAGCAAACCGAAAGTTAGCCTGGGGATCGCGCTTAATGATAAAAAGTACGGAGCCATTGCACAGATTACATACTCCATCAAAGAGGATTACCGGGCTTAGCGGATCAGGTGTACCCATCCTTTAAATACTTGCTTTTCCTGGGCAGGATCCACCACATCGAACGTGACTTCAGCTGTGTAATAATAGACGCCACCCGTCAGGTCCTTTCCGGAGTTGTCCTTACCATCCCAATCAATGTATATGGATCGTTCACCCCCGGAAGAATAGGTATAAACTACATTTCCCCAGCGGCTATAAACCGTAAAGTCAACCCGGGACACAAAGCGGGCGCACCGCTGCCGCAGATCAATTAAATCCTGACCACACGGGCCCAACTCACCCTCGCCTACTTCCCCCGAAATCCGATCACTGTATGCACTGAACAAATCATTGCATCCATCACCATTGGGAGTAAATACATTGGGCAATTCGTAGTACGGACAATTATCAAAGCAATACCGTTCACTGAGCTCACTTTCATTACCGGCACGGTCTACGGCCGAAATCTTATAACATCCGGCAAACGAGGGCAAGTTGGAGTGAACAAAAAATGTATCCGTTACCATGGCAATCTCTGTGAACTCTTCATCGTTTACTTTCTGAGTCCAATAAATTTTATAACTGCGAATATCATCGCGACAAGCCTGATCGGCTGGCCGGTTCCACGTCAGCAGATTACTGTATACGTTTACGCCACAGGAAGACGTGAGCAGGTAACTTTCACAATCACGGCCTTCAATTGCAAAAGATGGAATACAAGGGGGTTGATCATCGTTGGGCTGGGCACAAATGATTTGTGAAAAATTCTCCAACGGCTCATCAATTTTAGGATTGCCATAGGCACCCCGGGTCATTACCCGATAACAATACTCTTCCGTTTCCTTTAATGGCTGGTTGTTATATTGACCAGAGTCGATGTATGTGAACTGAAACGCGCCTACATCCACATTGTCGATTAGCACCATCTGCCCCTCGGTAGCATCAGCCGGTCCGCGATAAATCAAATGACGAGGATAATCCTGGGTATTGTTCGACCAAGGCACATCCGCGTTCCATGCTAATGCGATTCGCAAAAATTGGGGGCTGGTCTCCAACCGTACGGTTGAAGCGGTTGGTGACACATCCACTCGGGTTCCATTGCTGGCAAATGCCGTTACCCGATAGTTGTAAACAAGATCACGGGTGTTCAATTGCTTATCCACCCAAACGGTATCGGAAATTCTTCCCGGGAATACAGACGTAAGCCGGATGTCACCGGAAAATCCTTCTGCTCGCTGAACCTCATACGTGTAGGGTGGTGGAAACTGCCCTGGATCAGCATCAAACGGAGGTCTCCATCGGATGGTAACCTCGCCATCATTTTTACTGGTGCCGTTCGGGTTGGTGGTACTGGTGATATCTACGGTTACGTTCGTGATCACCGGGGCATCCGCTAAAATCGGAGGCAGACACACTTCTTGTGATACATAACTTTCCCCGCCACCAGGTTGTGGAAATACAGCCACCAACCGGTAACAATATTGAGCTCCAACCGCTAACCCGGCACCGCTATTATTATCGGTATAGGTAGTGGTGTTAATCGGGAGTTCAGCAATAAGCGAATAGCCTAAGAAATCGGGCATACCCGTAACACATTCAGGAGGTGTGAAGGTATATTGATCGACTCTGCGCCAAACCTGCATGGTAGTGGCTTTCACCTTGCATTCGTAATCTTCCCAGTTCAGGATAGCCGACCTCGCGCCCAAATCAACCTGTGGTGGTTCCCACACCGGGGCTGGTCCAACCCCCCGAACATTCCAGGTGGCAAATTGTACCAACGTAGGGCCGGAGTCGGAATTATCGCTGATCTTAAACACCACCTGATAAGGCTGATCTTTGATGTGTTCACATTGGGTGGCCCAGGTAAAGGTTAAGCGCGCATCCACCCCGGGTGCAGTAGCCTGAAACTTGGGTGGATTGGGTGAAAAGGTGGCGGGTGATGGATTGATACTAAATACCTGGGAGAAGGCTTCGATCTTGACGCTGTCAAAATCCGGGTCCGTTCCAAAAATATCAATCGAGATTACTTCACCGGCTTCTACACAGATATCCGGTGGAACCTGCAATTCAGGACGCTGATTCAAACAATCTTCAATGATGATCTGCATATCACGGACGACATACCCCTGCTGAATCCAGATACCGTTAATTTCACGCCACTCAATAATCTTAAAGGCCACATTATACTCACCCGGGGCACCAGGAGCATCCCACACCAGGGTTCCGGTTTTGGGGTCGATTGAAAAATCCGGAGGGCCATCACCTGTTTCATTGGCCGTGCCATAGTTTATACCAATAGCATCATAAAACTTTTTATTATTTGGATCCAGGTATCCCACCACATCAGCATCTTTCTCGCGCTTGGGTATGGTTAACTCATAGGAAAGGCTGTCACCATCCGGATCAAAGGCCCCCGGGTTATGGAAAAACGCAGCCCCCGTACATCCTTTATCAATAGGTGGAACCAATAACACCGGAGTGTTGGAACATCCCAGAAATGGGTCAATGCGAATTTCCGTTTCTACAAAAAACCGGGTATCAACAGAATTGGTCATGTTCAGGACACCGGCATTTCGGTTTGCCTCCAGGTAGCTGATCACGTATCGGCCTGGACCGGCATAGGTGTGTTCTACCGTAAACGTAACGAAACCCACCTCGGGCCCTAAGTCGGGGCGGAAAGTATTATCAATTTGAGGGGTAATCAGCGTTGTGCCGTCACCAAAGTCAAGAACACCATCTCCAAACTTGATCGGAGATCCGGTATCGGTGTAAATATTAATGGTGATCTTGTAGGTTAGACTGGTGCAACTAACCCGTTCAAGAATAATTTCTCCTGCCCGCAAGTGGGTGGCCCATGAATGCAGGGTGGAGATGACTACGAGAATTAACCCAACCAAAATCCGCCTCGAAATTCTCAATCCACGTTGGCTCATATCGCTTGTTATCTAACGAATAACAACCAGTAAAAATAGCAATAGGTTACAAGTAACCACAAATTGTCTGCCCACAAAAGCCATTTTTAACCGTTCAACGCTCAGCCGCCTCAATTATTTGGTTTATAACCACTTTATTACGTCTGGCATTTACAAAAGTGTATTTTTAAAAGGATTAGAGTTTTATGAGAGTTGTCCGGGAAATACAGCATCCCCATTTCAAAATCACCTTATTTCATTGGAATAACCGATACCTGCTCAAGCTCGAGTCCGGACTATTGGAGCAGACCTTCAAGGTAAGCGAGTTTGATGTCACCTCAGAGGCGGAGGTTGAACAACTACTGGATGATGAATTCCTGAAAGAGGCAGCCGACCGATTTACCGAGATGGCCGAAAGCCTTGCCCAGGCACAGGCACGCCATTTCTAACACCTTTGTTTTGATCTTGCCCCCGGTTAACTTTGACCCCCCTGCCCGTTGAGGCCTTTGCGGATGGAAATTTTAGAAGAAAAGAAAAATAAGAACCGACCATATGAACCCATTCTGGAAGGAATTCCGGACTGGCCGGTTTACCAACTTAGCAAAAACCGGAAAGAGTTTGTAGAGCTGGTCACCCAAAAATCCATCGAACGCATCAAGCTGCTTCGCCCCTCGCGCAAGCAACTTATTGATGAACTGGAGGCCACCGTATATCGGGAACAAAACCGGATTAAAAGAAACCGTTGGCGGGTGGATCCTCCAGATGATTCCCGGTTTTGGTCGCAGATCAAAAATCAGCTGGTAGAACTGAGCAGTAAAAATCCAGACGAAATCGGACCTGTTGAGGATGCCTTGCTGGAAAAAATAGTGCATCGATACGCCAATGAAATTGCCGGTAATTTTAAACCAACCTCCTATCGCTTTACCCGCGAAGTGGTTAAGTTTTGGTTTCAACGGTTATTGAATGGTGCCCGGGTAAAGAAATTCGGAGCCTTCTTCCGCAATCAATACACGCTTCGCGATAAGATTCAGATTGTGGGCAAAGTGAAAATGCTGCGAAGTCTGGCCCTCAAAGGCACCGTGGTGATGGTGCCCACCCATTTCAGCAATCTTGATTCGATCCTGATTGGCTGGGTCATTCACTCCCTTGGCTTGCCGGCATTTATTTACGGAGCAGGGTTGAACCTCTTCAACATAAAAATATTCGCCTACTTCATGAATAGCCTGGGTGCGTATAAGGTGGATCGTAGAAAGAAAAATCTGCCCTATCTGGAAACACTCAAGATGTATTCCAACCTGGCCATCCAAAAAGGAGCACACAGTCTTTTTTTTCCTGGCGGAACCCGGTCACGATCAGGGTTAATCGAAAAACAATTGAAACTCGGATTGCTGAGTACCGCCATTGAAGCACAACGCAACCTGTATCTTGACAACCCGGGGGGAGAAGAGATTCGAAAAATCTTTGTGGTACCGGTAACGCTTAATTACAATTTTGTTCTCGAAGCACCCGACCTGATTGAAGATTATCTTCAGGTAAAGGGGCAAGACAAATATTTTCCGGAACAAGACAAGTATGGTAGCGTGCAACTGCTCCGCTTTATGTTCAAGTTCTTCACCAAAGGTTCAAACATCTCCGTTTCTATAGGTCCCGGATTGGACGTGCTGGGCAATTATGTCGACCAGGAAGGAAACAGCCTGGATGCTCAGGGACGCATCATCGATACCCGCGATTACTTTGTCTCCAATGGAAGTATCACCGAAGACAAGCAGCGTGAAGATGAATACACGCGGATGTTAAGTCAACGGATTGTGTCGGAATATCATCGCATCAACCGGGTATTTGCCAGTCACCTGGCCGCATTTGTTGCCTTTGAAATGTGGCAGAAGAAATTCCCGAAATTGGATTTATTCAGTTTGCTGCGGTTACCCGAAGAAGAACTTGAATTAGAGTATGCCGAGTTTCGAAAGACGTTCAAGCGGGTTCGTAAGAAACTATATGAATTGAAAGATGCCGGTAAAGTTCACCACGCCACGCACCTGAAAGGAAAAGTGGACCACGTAATAAAGTTGGGGATTGAGAATGTAGGCATTTTCCATTTGAAACGCCCCTTGCTCACGAACAAGAAAGGAAATATTATCACGCGCGATTTAACGGTGTTATATTACTATCACAACCGGCTAGTTGGCTATGACCTTGAGCAGTACGTCTGATAAGCCGGTTGGAGTAATTGGCGCTGGTAATTTCGGTACCGTCATTGCCAATATACTGGCCATCAATCGTCCGGTAATTTTATATGCGCGCGATCCGCTGGTGGCCCGGCACATCAATGAAAAGCGGGAGAACCGCGGACATTCCATTCATGCCCAGGTAGAAGCCACGCATGACCTGGCTTTGTTAGCCCGGGAATGCGATGTCATCTTTCCCATGGTGCCTTCTGCACACTTTCGCACGATGATGAAGCAGTTGTCACCCCACCTGCATCCCTATCATATCCTGATACATGGAACCAAGGGATTTGATATCACCTTACCTCCCGGAGAAACGCTGGACAGTGTTCCTAAGCTTTCACGTCAGCAAGTGAAAACCATGAGCGAAGTGATTCAGGAAGAAAGCGTAGTCGTGCGGGTGGGTTGCCTGGCAGGACCTAACCTGGCACGTGAACTGGCCCAACGCCAACCCGGAGCTACCGTGGTGGCCAGTCATTTTAATGAAGTCATTCAATTAGGTAAACGCTTGTTGCGTAACGACCGCTTTCAGGTCTATGAAAATAATGACATTGTCGGTGTAGAAATTGCCGGTGTATTGAAAAACATAATTGCCATTGCCTCAGGTGCCTTAAGTGGACTAGGCTATGGAGAAAATGCAAAAGGTCTGCTCATCAGCCGCGGTGCCGTGGAAATGGTATATTTGGGGCGGGCCTTGGGCGGAGATTTAAAAGCCTTTTTAGGTGTGGCCGGCATTGGTGATTTGGTGACCACTTGCAACAGTCCCATGAGCCGTAACTTTACCGTAGGTTATCGCTTGGCAAAAGGCGAAAAGCTGGATGATATACTGGCTGAAATGACAGAAGTAGCGGAAGGGGTGACCACTGTAAAGATTGCGAAGAAATGTGCCGATCACTATAAAATACGGGCCTTGATTACAGATAGACTTTATCGGGTTCTGTTCGAAGGCATGACGGTGGAAGAAGCGTTGGAATTCCTGATGCGGTATCCGCTAAATGTGGATATCGATTTTCTCTGACCAATCAGATTGCCCCTTTAATTTTTTCGGTGAGTGCCTTCATGCGCTCAGCCGGTATCGTGAGTTTAGGCTTTGTAAAGTTGATATCACCCATGGTATTCATGGGGACCAGGTGCACGTGGGTGTGGGGCACTTCCAAACCTATAACAGCAACACCAATGCGTTTGCACGGAACAACCTGCTTTAGGCCAATGGCTACCTTTCTGGCAAAGATCATCATCTCGGCCAGCGTCTGCGGATCTAAATCAAAAATGTAATCCACCTCTTTCTTGGGAACCACGAGCGTGTGTCCTTCTACCAGCGGCATAATATCCAGAAACGCGATGAAGTGTTCATCTTCCGCTACAATATAGCCGGGTATTTCTCGATTGATAATTCGGGTGAATATGGAGGCCATAGCCGTTACACGCCAATGTTGAGAATTTCAAATTCCATTTCTCCGGCCGGAGTTTTAATCATGGCCAAATCGCCTTTCTTTTTACCCAACAACCCTTTACCGATGGGCGATTGAGTAGAAATTTTTCCTGCCTTTAAATCCGCTTCCTCTTCCGACACCAGCATATACGTCATGGAAGCACCATTCTTCTTATTCTTAATGGTAACCTTGGAAAGGATAGACACCGTACTGGTGTCCACTTTGGTTTCATCTAACAAGCGGGCACCACTAAGTAAGTCTTCGAGTTGGGCAATTTTGGCTTCTAAATGTCCTTGGGCATCCTTGGCTGCATCATATTCCGCATTCTCACTCAAGTCACCTTTGTCACGCGCTTCTGCAATTTGTCGCGCAATATCAGCGCGGCCCTTGGTTTTTAGGGTATTCAGTTCCGTAGTTAGTTTGTCTAACCCCTCTTTGGTGTAATAGGAAATCTTCTTGCCCATAGTTGTTGCTCATTAAACACCCCGTATCATCTCCACTAGTAAAAAAAAGAAACAACGGCTTCGGGGCTGAAGCCGTTGTCTATTACAGATACAAAGCTAAATCATTAATTGGCGAAAAGCAAAATCAAGCACCGACCAATTCAGGAATGGCGATTTTAACCTGCTCGAGCAAGTCATCATCAAACTTGGCCAGATACAGTGTTTTTGCTTTAGTGAGTTGCTCGAGTGTTAAACCTTTGGCACCACGCAAATCGGCTTTGTACAAACTTGCGTTTTCAAAGTCGGCACCCATTAAATAACTTCCACATAAATTTGCCTCCATCAAAAATGCATTCTTGAAGTTGGTCTTGATCAAAAAGGCATTCTCAAATTGTGCTTTGATCAAAAAGGCATCTTTAAAATTGGCTCCGCTTGCGTAGGCACTCCTTAAATTTGCCTGGTTGAGGTTGGCATTTTCAAAGTTGGTTTGGTTCAACCGCGTATTCTCCAGGTTGGTTTCAATGAGTGAGGAGTTAGTGAAGTTGGCTGAATTCATGTTGGACCCGCGCAGGTTAACATAGTTGAGGTTGGTGCGGGCGAGGTAACAGTTCACCAGATTGATATCGTGAATTTTGTGCCGGTTCAAGCGCTTGATATTACCAACCGTACGAAAGGCCGCTTCGTCTGATTCCCACAGCCGGAAGTCGTCAATTTCATCACGGTAAAACCGGATGCGCTGTCGCGTTTCTCCATTTTGATTCAACCAGAAAATGAGGATACCGATGATGGCAATATCGAAAATCATTCCATGTGCTTCGGCCAGAATCTGGGGCCAGAAGTTTTCGAAATCGCGGATGTAATACCGCAAACTCAAACTGATCACCAGGAGTGCGACTCCCGCTAATACCAGGGAGGATGTCAGCAAGGGCTTTTCAATGATTTCATTGAATTGATCGATAATCCGCTCTTTGATCCGCCTTAGTTTTTTCATGACCTGCTGGGGTACTGCACTCAACCAATCTTATTTTGGGCGTTCAAATAAAGAAAAAAAAGAATTACGGCATTTCTCTAAATGAGCGAATTTGATACATGCTTATTACGTCAACAACAAGTCTGTCTGCTTAGAGCAGCAGATGAATGGTAAGAAAGTAGACTCCTAAACCCAGCAAATCATTGGTGGTAGTGATAAACGGACCCGATGCAAGTGCCGGATTGAATCCCAGCTTATTCAGAATCAACGGTGTAACGGTGCCAATGAAGGAGGCAAAGACAATGACGAAGAACAACGCCAATGAAACCACCATGTTCAGGTTATCATGGCCAAACACAAGCCCATTAATTCCAAACACAATTGAACCCAGCACCAATCCATTTAACACCGCAACACTGAACACCTTGATCAGTCGTTTCCATAATCCTTCGTCAACAAAACCGGGGCTTACCAGGCTTTGTACCACGAGCGAGGATGACTGAATGCCAACATTGCCCCCGGTTGCCTGGATCAGCGGAATGAAAAAAGAAATCGCGGTAATGCGAGCTATTTCGGCTTCGAAAAAACCCATGAAGCGGGCGCTCACCATACCGCCCAAAATTCCAATAATCAACCAGGGTAAACGTGCCCGCGTATTACGCCAAACGCTATCATCTTCTTCTACATCCTCGGTGATACCGGACATGATCTGTCGTTCCTCCTCTGCCTGCTCGGTAATCACATCTACCACATCGTCAATGGTAATTCGGCCAACCAAATGGCCCTGCACATTGACAACCGGTACCGATTCCAGGTCATACTTACTCATGATTTCGGCTACTTCGCGGTCTTCCATGTAGGTTTCCACCGCCACCACATCATCTTCCAGGATATCTTTAACAATTGTGCGGGGATCAGACAGGATCAGCTTTTGAAGGGAAACCCGTCCCAGCAGTTTATCCTGATCATCGACCACATACACAGCATAAAACTTTGAAACATTTTCTGCTTGCTTACGGATTTCATCCACACATTGAACCACCGTCCAGTGGTCGCGGGCTTTGATCAATTCCTTGGCCATAAGGCCACCGGCTACATTGGAATCATAGCGCAACAAATCAATTACTTGTGACCGCAGGTCTGGATCCAATAAGGCAATGATCTCCTCGCTGGTTTTGATGGGCAGCTCATTGAGAATGTCCGCTGCATCATCCGAGTCTAACAGGTTAATGATTTCGGTAATCTCCTGAGTGCTGTAAATGGTGAGGAAGCTCTTACGCGTATCGGAATCCAGATCATTGATAATTCGGGCCCGGATTGATAACGGGAGCAAATCCAGCACGTATTTCGATTCTTCGGCATTAAACTCATAAAGCAACGCGGTAATATCAGCCGGATTGACTTCTTCCAGGCTCTGCCGGATGAACTCACCATCTCGCGCATTGAGTGCTTCCTGAAAGCGGTCTCTGAAATCTTTATTTAATTCAAACTCAACGGGCGTCACGGCTCTCCAGGTGTCGGGTTAAAAAAATGAATTGATCAACCGCCAATTGTTCAGCCCGTTTATCCAGAATCGGATCAGCCAACAAGGTGGCAGGCAAATTTAAGACTTTCAATGCGTTGCGCAATGTTTTGCGCCTGTTTTGAAAAGCTTGCTTCACCACCGTCTTGAACAACTGTTCATCGCACCCCAACGAAGCCCGTGAATTACGGGTTAAGCGAATCACGGCCGACATTACTTTAGGCGGTGGAAAGAAAACTCCGGGTGGTACTTTAAACAGATACTCAATATCGTAGTAAGCTTGCAATAACACGCTCAGAATTCCATAGGTTTTACTGCCGGGACCCTCGGCAATTCGATCGGCAACTTCTTTTTGTAACATGCATACCACTTGTTGCACCTGATTCCGATGTTCCAGCACTTTAAAAAAAATCTGGGAAGAAATATTATAAGGAAAATTTCCAATGATGGAGAACGGACCTGAGAATAATGAGGCCAGATCCAGCTCCAGAAAATCGCCTTCCACCAGGCGAGGTTTTAGATCGGGATATTTTTCTTTCAGGTAGGCGATGGACTCGCGATCAATCTCGATCAACGTAAGGGTAAGATCACGGTTTTGCCGTAAGTAGTGAGTTAATACTCCGGTGCCTGGTCCAATTTCCAACACCTGGGCGGGTGGTGTTATCGCTAATTCATGAACAATACGCTGTGCTACCTGTTGGTCCTTTAAAAAATGCTGGCCTAAAAATTTTTTTGGACGAACCATGGGCTTCTTGACTGGGTAAACTTCAAACAATTAATTCAAAACAAGAAATTCAGCTAACTTGCACGAGAACTTTTTCTCTCACTATGACACCCTCACACCCGATTGATAAACCCCGGATTGGAATTACCCTTGGTGACCTGAACGGGATCGGTCCAGAAGTGATCATTAAGGCCCTGGCCGACCACCGGTTGTTAAATTTGATGACCCCAGTTGTTTATGGTTCCACCAAAGTGCTTTCATATTATCGGAAACTGATGAATCTGGAGGAATTCAACTACAGCCAGGTAAAAAACAAAGGTCAATTTTTTCCGAAGGCGATCAATGTCGTGAACTGCTGGGAAGACGTGATTGAAATTCATCCCGGTCAGCCATCACGGCAAACAGCCAAAGCCGCCCTTACCTGTTTAAAGCATGCAGTGGAAGAATTGAAAGCGGGATGGATTGACGGTCTGGTGACCGGACCCATTGACAAAAACACGATTCATGGTGAGGAGTTTCCCTTTCAAGGGCATACCGAGTATTTAACACAAGAGTTTAACGCTGGTGAAAGCCTGATGCTGATGGTGGGCCATGATTTGCGTGTAGGGTTGGTAACGGAACACATTCCAGTGAAGGAAATTTCTCAGTTTATCACCCGCGAACGCGTGGAGTTGAAGATCCGATTAATGGAACTTAGCTTGAAGCAAGACTTCCTGATCAGCAAACCGAAAATAGCGGTGTTGGGATTAAACCCACATGCCGGGGATGAGGGATTACTGGGGAAAGAAGAGGTGGACGTCATACGCCCGGTTATTCAAGACCTTAAAACAAAAGGAAAGTTGATCTTTGGCCCCTACCCAGCCGATGGTTTTTTTGCCACCGGTCAGCACGCCAAATATGATGGTATTTTAGCCATGTATCACGATCAAGGCCTCGTTGCGTTCAAGACCTTATCCTTCGAATCGGGCATCAATTACACGGCTGGCTTACCCCATGTACGTACTTCACCCGACCATGGTACGGCCTACAATCTGGCAGGAAAAAATCTGGCCAATGAAAATTCGATGCGGCAAGCCATGTATGTTGCCTGCGATATCATTAAGAACCGGCAGAGTCAATTAGTAGAAAAATGAGATATCCTTACATGGGCTTTTAGCGCCTCGTCTCATATTGAAGTGAATGCGGGGATATTGTAGTAGATTTGAATTTTACCGCGATTCATGGACATCATCACCAAAAAGAAGCTGAACATTCTGATTCAATTGGCCGAGGCAGACAAGCATTTTGCCAAGGCTGAGCGGGAGATGATCCTGAAAATCGCCAGTGACCGGAAATTCCCGGAAGAGGATGTAAACCAGCTAATTCGCAACCCAGAGCCCATCGATACCCTCGGGGCCCTGTCGCATGAGCAGAAGTTCAGTTACCTGATGGACTGCATCGACCTCATTTTTATTGATCAAAAGGTATTTGAAAGCGAGGTCATCTTCACCAAAAGCATTGCTATCAAGCTTGGATTCAAAAAGAATGTGGTGGACTACCTGATAGAAAATTCGGGTAAAAAGCCTGTTGACGAACTTAAAAAAGTGGCTTTTTCCGAGTATTGGTAATAAAATAGGACTTTTTGCGCAAAAACCTAAAAACCCCAAAAAACCGCGATTTAAGGGGCATAAATCCAATAAATTCTGATAAATTTGCCCGCTCATTTTAAACCCCTCGGGTTTGAGAGAATTTAGGGTTAATATCATTGGGCTGAGTAAAAAAGCCCATCTTTTTGAGTTTGAGATCAAAGATGGATTTTTTGAAAAGTACGGAACAGAAGTGGTTTCCGGTGGTGATTTTCACGTCCTGGTTACTCTCGACAAGAAGGAAACGTTCATTGAGGCAGATTTTGGGATTACTGGAAAGGCTCACTTGATTTGTGACCGTACCTTGCAGCCCTTCGACTTACCCATCGAAAATCATCATAAAGTGGTTTTCAAATACGGAGACGAAGCGCGCGAAATCAGCGATGAGATTGTGATCATAACCCGCGATCAGGATAGCCTGGACCTGGGTCAGTTCATTTACGAATTCATTGTGTTGGCAATCCCCATGAAAAAGCTCCATCCCAGTCTTACCCCAGATGAGGATGAACATGATTTGAAAATGGTCTACAGTACCTCTTCTGAAACTGCGGCAGAAGAAGTCGATGAAACAATAGATCCGCGGTGGGAAAAATTGAAAAAGTTAAAACAAAAAGAATAGGTTATGCCAAATCCGAAACGAAAGACTTCGAAGACTCGCAGAGATAAAAGAAGAACCCATTACAAGGCTACTGCCAAACAATTGACCGTATGCCCTACAACAGGTGAAAATCACCTTCCCCATCGTGCCTTTTGGCATGAAGGTAAACTGTATTACAGAGGCAATGTGGTGATGGAGAAAGAAGTATTGGCGTAATCAGCCATGTTCATCTTCTGCCAGCGTCCTGATATTCGTATCATGTTTGTAACCCATACAAGCAATTAAGTTAGTACGTGTAATTACGCCCGGTTGACAAAAATCAATCGGGCATTTTGTTTTAAATACGGATGGCCTTCGCAAGGCCAAAAAACCTATGAGTAAAGTTAGAGCGGCCATTACCGGAGTAGGCGGTTACGTTCCGGAATACATTTTGACCAACAAAGAGTTGGAAACCATGGTGGATACCAACGATGAGTGGATCACCTCCCGGACCGGAATTAAAGAACGCAGAATCCTGAAAGGTGAAAACCAGGGTGTGAGCGTGATGGGTATTGCGGCCGTGAAGGAGATGTTGGCCAAAACCAAAACCGATCCCAAAGAAATTGACTTGGTTATTTTTGCCACCGTTACTCCCGATATGACGTTTCCTGCCACGGCAAACATTGTGGCTACCGCAATTGGCGCAACCCATGCCTTTAGCTTCGATATGGGCGCGGCCTGTTCGGGTTTCATCTACGCCTTGGCTACCGGAGCCAGCTACATTCAATCTGGTATGTATAAAAAAGTGATTGTCATTGGTGGCGATAAAATGTCATCGATCATTGATTATACCGATCGCACCACGTGCATTATTTTTGGCGATGGTGCCGGTTGCGTATTACTAGAACCAACCACAGAAGAGGTAGGTGTGATGGATTGGTTGCTGCGCAGCGATGGCAGTGGCGAATCCTATCTGCATATGAAAGCCGGTGGAAGTCGCACACCTGCATCACACGAAACTGTGGACAGCCGGCAGCATTACGTGTATCAGGAAGGATCGGCCGTATTTAAGTTTGCCGTTACGAACATGGCCGATATCTCGGCCCAGGTAGCGGAACGCAACCACCTGACAGCCGATACCATTCAATGGCTGGTGCCTCATCAGGCAAACAAACGTATTATTGATGCCACCGCAAGTCGCGTTGGAATCAGTGAAGATAAAGTGATGATGAATATTGAGCGGTACGGCAATACCACAGCCGGAACCATTCCCTTGCTACTGTGGGATTATGAAAAGAAATTGAAAAAAGGCGACAATCTGTTATTGGCGGCTTTTGGTGGAGGCTTTACCTGGGGGGCGGTATATGTGAAATGGGCATACAATCCCCAATAACAACCGCTGCTCCTATTGGAATGAATTTTATGGATATCATTTGTAAATTAAAGTTTTGAATTTTTATGGCAACAATTTCGGATTTGAGTAAGGGCAACTACATTCGGTACAATGGTGAAGTGGTGCAGGTGGAAGAACTTCAACACCGTACGCCTGGTAACCTGCGCGCCTTTTATCAACTTAAAATGAGAAGTGTTCGTACCGGTAAAATTGTAGAAAACCGTTTCCGTCCGGGTGATAGTGTCGATCAACTTCGGGTTGAGACTAAAGAATATCAGTACCTGTATCAGGATGGCGATAGCCTGGTGTGTATGGATAACGACACGTTTGAACAGATCTACCTGGACAAAGCCCTTCTCGGAAATTCAGTTAACTTTATCAAGGAAGGCGTTACTTTGTTGATTGCCTTCGAAAATGGGACTAACCCGATTACCGCGGAACCCCCAGCTCACGTGGTGGTGGATGTTACCTACACCGAACCGGGAGTACAAGGGGATACGGCAACACGCACCTTAAAACCAGCTACGATTGAAACCGGGGCTGAAATCCGGGTACCGTTGTTTGTCAATACCGGTGACCGAATCAAAATAAAAACTGATACGGGTGAATACGTAGAACGTGTTAAAGAATAATCATGGCAAAAAAGACTACCTCCAACGGACCAATTGAACCCAAAAAACAAGCCGACATGAAAACTTCGGAAATTCGAGATCTCATCGACTTTATTGCCCAATCCGGACTCAATGAAGTGGATATTGAAACCAAAGAATTAAAGCTTCATGTGAAGCGGGAACCCGATCAGAAAGTAATTAAGTCTGCGGCTCCGGTTATGGCAGCCCCCGTACCGGTTGCTGCCGCCCCGGTAGCGGCACCCGCACCCGTTGCAGCTCCAATTAAAGCCGAGAAACCAGCCGCTGCCAAGAACACGGTTGAGATTAAGTCACCCATGATCGGTACCTTCTATCGCTCGGCCAACCCTGACTCACCGCCCTTTATCTCGGTAGGTGATAAGGTGTCGAAAGGACAGACCGTGTGTATCATTGAGGCCATGAAGCTCTTCAATGAAATTGAATCTGAAGTTTCGGGTACCGTGGTTAAAGTGATGGTGGAGAATTCCTCACCTGTAGAATACGACCAGGTATTATTTGTTGTAGAACCGGATTAATTCCTGATTCGAAAAATAAGTTTCAAGACGTTGGGCCGACCTGATCCGGTTCAGACTAGTTGAATGCTGATACTTAACTTTTGACACGATCTTATGTTTAAGAAAATATTGATTGCCAACCGGGGCGAAATTGCATTACGGGTAATCCGCACCTGCAAGGAGATGGATATAAAAACGGTAGCGGTTTACTCAACTGCTGACCGGGAAAGTTTGCACGTACGGTTTGCCGATGAAGCAGTTTGCATCGGAGCAGCACCCAGTAAGGAATCTTACCTGAATATTCCCAGAATAATTTCGGCAGCTGAAATCACCAATGCCGATGCCATTCATCCGGGCTATGGGTTTCTTTCCGAGAACGCGGAGTTTTCTTCTGTTTGCCATGAATACGGAATCAAATTTATTGGACCCACTCCGGAAATGATCCGGGCCATGGGCGATAAATCCACAGCCAAAGCAACCATGATCAAGGCCGGAGTACCCTGTATTCCAGGCTCTGAAGGTTTGCTTGAATCCATGGAACAGGGCATCAAACTCGCCAAAGAGATTAAGTACCCCGTCATTATCAAGGCTACTGCTGGCGGTGGTGGCAAGGGGATGCGGATTATCAATGATGAGTCGGAGTTCAAGAAAGCCTGGGATGATGCCAAGCGTGAAGCCGGAGCTGCTTTTGGAAATGACGGCTTGTATTTGGAAAAGTTTGTGGAAGAACCCCGCCATATCGAAATTCAAGTGGTGGGAGATCAATATGGAAAAGTTTGTCACTTATCCGAACGCGATTGTTCCATCCAACGGAGACACCAAAAGTTGGTGGAGGAGACCCCTTCACCGGTAGTGAGCCAGGAATTGCGTGAGCGCATGGGTGAAGCAGCCATTAAAGGCGCTAAGGCCATTAACTATGAAGGTGCCGGAACCATCGAGTTTCTGGTCGACAAACATGGTGACTTTTACTTCATGGAAATGAATACCCGGATTCAGGTTGAACACCCGATTACGGAAGAAGTAACCAATTACGACCTGATTAAGGAGCAGATTAAGGTAGCTGCGGGTGTACCCATCTCGGGCAACAACTACTACCCGAACCTGTTTGCCATGGAATGCCGCATCAATGCGGAAGATCCGGCCAATGGATTCCGACCTTCTCCAGGGAAGATCATCAATCTGCACAAACCGGGTGGCCATGGCGTGCGGGTTGATAGCCACGTGTATGCCGGATACACCATTCCGCCCAATTATGATTCCATGATTGGTAAATTGATTGTAACCGGACAATCGCGTGAAGAAGTAATTACGCGAATGAAGCGGGCCTTGAGCGAATTTATTATTGAAGGAGTTAAGACTACCATCCCCTTCCACTTGAAGTTGATGGATAACCCCACCTTCCGCTCAGGTAAGTTTACCACCAAATTTCTGGAAACCTCGTTCGATTTTTCAGATCTCAAATAGCAAACTGAATTTGCTCAGGGAATGAAGTTGGCTTTACTACTCACGCTCCTTACATCCGGAGTTACGGTGATGGGACAAGTCACCAAAATTGAGCACTTCTATCTGACTTCCCCCAAAGCTGAGGCCCTTTATAACCTATTTCATTCCGAATTAGGGTTACCGGTAGTCTGGCGTTATCAAAGTTGGGGTTCTTTTGAAAGTGGTGGATTGTCATTGGCCAATGTCGTTCTGGAATTTGTCAGCCAATCAGGAGGTGCGACCACCTTTTCCGGAATTGCGCTGGAACCCCAACAACACATGGAAGATTTTTTGGTAATGGTGGATGATGCCCGGATAAAACATGGCAAAATTCAAAACACAGTTTTTTTAAATAAAGACGGGCAATTGGATGGCTGGTCAACTCTTTCCTTGAAAGGTCTTCTTCCGGAAGAGGCAAACCTCTTTGTGTGCGACTATAAAAGACGCCAGGAGGTTGCTGAAAACCGAGCCACTGCGGCCTCCGAATTGGAGAATAAAAAAGGGGGTGCGCTTGGCATCATGGGGTTGCGCGAAATCGTGGTGGCCTCTCCAAATTACGCAACCTATATCCAATCGTTTAGTTCGTTACGAGGCGTGAAAAAGGCAGAAAGCAATCTTTTCCGTTTTGAGCAAGGACCCGCCATCCGGATTATTCAATCCGACAAAAATCAAATTCAAGGCATTGTGATACAAGTAAGTTCTGTCCAGAAAGCCGAATCAGCCCTCCAATCCAGAGGGCTTGATGAACGGTCTTCCACACAAGAACTTTTCATCAATCGCAAAAAAATTGAAGGATTACAGGTACAACTCGTTGAAGGGCACTAACGTATTACTTCTTCTCTTTGCCAGGTTCTTTTTTCTCACCCTCACTTAATTGAATCTGTTTGGCCTTGGCCTCATCTGCCATCTTTTGTAGCTCGGCTGCAGTCTTGCCTTTCAGGTATTCAGGCAATTCCATACCAGCCATATTAAAGATTTCCTGTAATGGAGGTACCGACTTATACAATCCAGAAATAAAATTGGCTGTCGAGGTTTTACCATCTCCTGATCCACCTTGACCGCCATCCCACACCGTAAGTTTATCAATCTTAATATTCTTGATCGCTTCGGTTTGTAAGCGAACCAATTCAGGCAGTTTATCCACAATCAACAACAACACGGCATCGCGGGCATTATCGCCTGAGGCGTGTACGATCTGCTGCAACCCTTGAGCTTGTTTGGTCAGGATCTCAAACATACCCCGTGCCTCCGCCTCTAATTTAGCAAAGATCGCATCGGCTTCACCCTTGGCCCGCTCCCGCAACCGTTCCGCTTCGGCTTGAGCTTCGATGATGGCTTTTTGCTTTTGAATCTCGGCCGCTACTACAATGTTGGCGTTCTGTGAAGCCCGTTCCCGTTCGGCTCGAGCCTGCTCCGCCTTTTGTTCGGCCTGATAGGCTTCTTCAAGCGCTTTTGCCGCTTGCACCTTTTCGGCCGCGATTGCCTTCTTTAACGCTTCGGCTTCACGCTCTCTTCGTTCAGAGTCCGAGTTGGCGATGGCAATTTTGGATTGGTTTTCACCTGTAACCGCCAACGCGTTGGCTTCCGCGGACTTAATACGGGTATCGCGTTCAGCTTCAACTTTTCCGATCTGCTCATCGCGTTTGGCTCCGGCAATCAACACTTCCTTATCCTTAATGGTCACGGCTACTTGCGTATCGCGATCCCGCACCATCTCCGCTACTTTAATATCCCGCTCCTTTTCGGCCTCGGTTTTACCGATATCACCAAGTCGTTCCTGGTCAGCCACACGGATTTTAGCTTCGTTAATGGCTTTGGCCGCTGCCTCTTTTCCTAAGGCAGCAATGTAACCGCTTTCATCTTTGATGTCCGTAATGTTAACGTTGATCAGTTTTAATCCGATCTTCTTCAATTCGGATTCAACATTGTGCGACACGTTCTGCAAAAACTTATCCCGGTTGGTATTAATCTCTTCAATATCCATCATGGCCACCACCAAACGCATCTGGCCCACAATAATGTCATGTGCCAGGGCATGAACATCCTGGCGCTGCAATCCCAACAGGCGTTCAGCTGCATTTTCCATCACGCCCGATTCCGTGGAAATACCTACTGTAAATTTAGAAGGAACATCGACCCGGATATTTTGCTTACTCAAAGCATTCGTCAGGTTAACCTCAATGGATATTGGCGTTAGGTCCATGAACGAATAATCCTGGAATACCGGCCAAATGAAGGCCGCGCCTCCATGAATACATTTAGCGGATCCACCACCACCCACTTTACCGTACACAACCAACACGCGGTCAGACGGACAGCGCTTGTACCGTCTCAAAACGGTGGTGATGAGAACAAAAATGAAGAGACCAACAATGGCCAGAATAGGAAGCGTAAACATAGACAGGAATTATTTTGAAGTTACTAAAAGGATATTGTCGTTAACGATTTGAATGACTTTAGCCAATTGACCGGTCGCCAACGGTTCTGGATCATCTGACATGGCATCCAGGGTTCGCAGGGCGCCACTTACCTTTACCTGAACCTTGCCCATTCCACCTCGGCTGGAGGGGATGGTGAGATACACCTCTCCCACTTGCCCGATTGCCTTTTGAATTTTCATGGTTCCATCTGCGCCACTCTTCATCATGAGATAAAACAAACCGGCCATTAAGCCCATCATCAGTAATCCTGCTATCGTGGCAATCAACAAGGTAAGTCCATTGCCCATGCCGGCTTCGGTACAGGCTATGCCGGTCCAGGCGAAAATGGTGAAGAAACCAATCAGGTTTTTAAGGGTCAGAAACTGAAAGGGAATTCCATGATCTGCTTCAATCTCAGCATCCGGCAAATCATCGGGCGATTCGGCCCCCAGAAAAGACAAAATCAATTGCAGTACAAAAAACAAGGTAAACGGAACCGCGATACTCCAATAAATTTTGAGCACGACACTGAGTCCCTCCCACCAGGTACTGAAAGCTTCCATAGACAATTTTCAAATAAGATAAGTCGGAAATACATGAAATACAAAACTGAAAAGTAACCTCATAAAAACAGAAAAGCCATGCAAAGGGCATGGCTTTCAATAGGTTAGCATTGTTACCGTTTTGTTACTAGGCGTACTGATTCAGCATGACAGGCATGACCAACATCAAGATGTCTTCGCCTTTTTCTTTTTCAGCCGGGAAAATGACACCGGCCTTGTTGGGCGCAGACATGTTCAGCTTGATTTGATCCGTATCCAGATTCGACAACATTTCGATCAGGAATTTAGCATTAAAACCAATCTCAATATCCTCGCCTTCATGTTCACAGGATAGCCGCTCGTTGGCTTCATTCGAAAAATCAAGATCCTCGGCCGAAACCTGTAACTCACTGCCGGTGATTTTCAAACGTACCTGATGGGTTGTCTTGTTAGCATAAATGGAAATACGTTTCAAGGATCCCAACAAATCAGTCCGACTGATGGTCATCTTAATGGGGTTCTGGGAAGGAATTACGTTTTCGTAATCCGGGAATCGTTCATCAATCAGTCGACAGATCATCCGGATATTTCCAAACTTGAAAAAAGCATTGGCCATGTTAAAGTCGATGGTCACATCCGTATTCTCGGTGGGCAAAGTTGCCTTTAACAGATTCAATGCCTTACGGGGAATTATGATCGAGTTGCCGTTGTCGGATTTGATATCTGTTCTGCGGTACCGCACCAGACGATGTCCGTCTGTCGCGACAAATGTGGTATTCTTTTCGCCCAGGTTTACATAAACCCCGGTCATGGCTGGCCGAAGTTCATCGCTGCTGGTAGCAAAAATGGTATTGTTAATAGCACGAGCCAGCACCTCTGAAGAAATGGAGGCTGAAAAGTCATTGGATACAGAGGGAACCTTGGGAAAGTCAGTGGCATTTTCACCGGCCAGCTTGTAGCGTCCGTTATCCGAACTGATCTCAATGCTGTAGGTGGACTCATCGATAGAAAAGGTAACCGGTTGATCCGGCAAGTTCTTCAGGGTATCCAACAGGATTCGGGCCGGTACGGCAATGTTGCCGCGTTCCTTCGATTCCACGGTGATTTCCGTGATCATGGAGGTTTGCAGATCGGAAGCGGTTACAGTCAGATTACTTTTATCTATTTCGAAAAGAAAATTCTCAAGAATAGGTACAACCGGGTTCGTAGTAATAACCCCGTTAATGTTGGATAACTGCTTAAGCAGGTAGCTCGAGTTAACAATAAACTTCATTGTAAATCAGTGGTTTGTGGTTGTATGAGGCGGTAAAGTTATAAAGAAAAACCAATCTGAAAAACGAAGTTCAAATGGATACTTATCGTGCAAAATCGCTTCTCTTTCGAGCGATACGTACCATCTCCTTCCGTTCAAAAAGTGCCAAGCTGGTGCGGTTGATGCGGCCTATCTGGTACTGGTCTTGCTGGTTGGCCGGGTACATGTCCAGGGTGTACTCCCGATTGGCTATATCCAATACGTGAATGGTAAATTGTGGCTTGATCTTGACGGTATCCAGTAAAGTTTGTTCCGCATCGAGATAGCGATAAGCTTGCAACAACGAAACCGCATCCAAAAAGTCATTCAACCGGGTAGTATCCGCCTGGGGCAAGCCCTCCACTCCAAAAAATTGATTTTGAAACGATACGGCAAAATCCTCTGCCGGCATTTGTTGAAATTTCATGGACAAGGATTTGAAGTTTTGCCAATTAAAATTGAATACCCTTCGATCGCGCCATTCAACTGCTGTCAGATCGAAGACTGAACCTACGTAAACCCGATAGCCGGGAATTGTCACCAGGTAGGGAACAGGATCCTGATCGAGTTGAAAATAAGTTTCGGTTTTCCGGTCGTTGCCCAACACCCGAAAATCTTTCACAACCTCATTGTCAACAAACAGTTGAACGTGTGTTCCTCGCTCCACCAGGGCGGTGGTCAGCGAATCACGAAAACGATCGGCCACGGGTCGCCTGGGTTCTACCTGAAGCAACGTAGCAAAGAGAATCGTTACCAACTGCCGATCAGCTTCCATGTTTTTATTAACTATCCATCGACCACCCTCAAAGGAGAGTTCGACTTTTTGGCCGGATGTTCGTTCGAAGATGATCCGATTCACGGCCGTCTGATCGGGTACCCGAAAAAGTTCCTGATCAACCTGAAGCGTTCGCGAAGCGCCACTTAAATAAAACAGCACTCCGGAAAGCGTAATCCATACGCACAACGATATCAGCAAGCGGATGTTCTTTTGTCGTTGCATCAGAAACGGGTGTATTTCATCTTTCTCCAGTACGCCCGGGTGAATCCAAAAATCACCAGCAGGACAAGCGGCAATCCCAGATTGAGCACTTGCCAGTACGTCTTTTCATTCCGGATTTTTGTTTTATCCAACGGACGTACTTTCACTTCTTTGTTGCGGGCTTTGATCAATCCATTTTCTTCCACCAGGTAGGCGACCATGTTCAAGAGCAAATCCTGATTGGCAAACGTATATTGGGTAAAGGGATCCAGCCCAAGTGGCTGTGGACTTCGTTCGCGTGGATTGACATCGTTGCGGGCAAGGTCGCCATCGGCTACCACAATTACTTTGGCAGGCTTACTTTCTGGTCTGAACCCGATGGTATCCACCCCATCTGGGGCAAACCGGTTTTTATACAACGAAGTAAATTTTCCTTCCAGCAACACGGCCATGAGGATCGGGCCACTGGAAAACTTCTCATCCTGCATTTGTCTTCGTAAATCATTGACGCTCACTTTGACCGGTGCCATGAGCCTGCGGGAATACGGTGATGAAAAGACCAACGGTGTTTTCGTTACCCCCACGGCCTTCACCGTATCAATGCTGCTGGCAAACTTGAGCAAGGTGGCATCCAGGTTACGGGTAATGGGATGTTGATAATATTGGTTGGCCAGCGGAAAAAATGGCCACTCCAGTTGCATAATCTGGGGTTGATTCCGATCTCCACCCACCACAATCGGATAGCGGCCTGACACCCGATCCTGGATTAAATCGGGATTTATCCGAACGCCATATCGAAACAATTGATCTTCCAAATTCAAGTCGTACGGAAAGGCAAAATAATTCTCTTCTGAGGCCTGGTTCATATCCGCATCCAATCGATCCAATAGGAAGAGAATTCTTCCGCCCTGCATCAGGTACTGATCGAGCTTGTATTTATCCGAATTGGAAAAAGCACGTGTGGGTTTGGCGATGATCAGGACATCATACCCGGTTACCCGTGCCTTCTCTTCCAGGTTTACCTTGAATACATCATATTGCTCGAGCAACGCATTGTTCAGGCTGGCAAATTCAAGACTATCCAGTTCTCCATGTCCGGTAATCAACCCGACCCGTTTACGCTGGGTGTTGGTGAGCGTATGAATGGCGTTAGCTAATTCGTATTCAATCCCCTCGAGTGACTGATTGATGTTCTGAGCGCGATTCCCTTTCAGCAGATTAACGCCAATTTCAAAACCACCATAGGAAACCAATGCACCTGGAAACACAAATTTCTCAACCCGTTGACCATCCCGGGTTTCAATCACATTTCTGGGGCTAACTCCTTTTGAATTCAGTTCTGCGATAAATTCGTTTCGGGCCCGGTCATTGCCGGCCTGCAAAGGATCGGTAAAGGTGTATTGAATTTGATTCGCTGAATAGATTCGGAATTCCTCTAATGTTTCGCGAATGGATTTTTGAAAGCGCCTGAATTCGGGATTAAGATCCTCCCCTTCCAAAAACACTTCCACAAAAACGGGTTCATCTAATTGCTTCAATAAACTCTTGGTTTGAGGCTGAATCGTATATCGTTTCTCTTCAGTCAGGTCGATCCGGAAAAAGAAAAAGGTAGCGACCAAATTCAAAAAAATAACCACCACCAGGCCGTTGGCTAACAACAGCAAATCTCCTAATCGTTTACTGGAAATCCAGGTTACCATTGTCGGCTGCTGATCGTAATCTTAGTGGCTAATAAAATTAATCCGGTGACACTGAGAAAATAAACCAAATCTCGGCTATCAATCAAGCCTTTGCTCAGCGACTCGTAGTGATATAAAATTCCAACTTGCTTAACCAGCAATCCCTGGTTGCCAGCGAACGTGGATAAGGAATCAAAGCCGGTGTACAGGAAGAAGCAAAGGAAAGCGGCCAGAATAAAGGAAACAATTTGGTTGGCGGTGAGCGCTGATGCCAACAGACCCATGGCGCTAAAGATCATCGCCAACAAAATCAATCCGATGTAAGAACCCGCTACCCCGGCCGAATCTAGATTACCCACCGGATTACCCAATTGATACAGCGAATAGTAATAAATCAAGGTAGGCACCAGCGAGAGCAACACGAGCATAAAGGCCGCCCAGAATTTCCCCATCACCACATCCCAATCGGTTAGAGGTTTAGTCAATAGCAACTCCAGCGTGCCCATCTTACGTTCTTCAGCAAAACTTTTCATTGTAATGGCCGGGATCAGAAAAATGAAAACATATGGGCCCATGGAGAATAACGTGTCGAGATCGGCAAATCCATACTCCAATACCGAGGTTTCTGGAAACACCCAGGTAAGGAGGCCAATACCGGTAAGAAAGGCGCCCATGACAATATACGCCACCAGCGAATTGAGAAAGCTGTTAAACTCCTTGGCGAATACCTGAATCATTCTGCGATGGGAGTTGCCGTTAAGGACCTAAAAATATCTTCCAACGTATGCTCTTCTTGTTTCAACCCAACCAGAGAAAGCTGGCGGTCAGCCGCAAAGCGAAAAACAGCAGGCCGGAGATCCGTGGCCGCTTGTGAAAGAAGTCGATATACTCCCTTTCGGATAAACTCGACCGATTCCACGCCTGGTAATGCCGCAAGTTCCTGCTCATTCACCTCTCCTTCAAACTCTACCACAACGCGTATCAGTTGCTGACGTTTCATCAGATTGGCCACCGTATCATCAGCTACCAGTTCACCCTGATTAATCACAATCACCCGGTGACAGAGTGCTTGCACTTCTTGCATAATGTGCGTAGAAAAAATCACGGTCTTATCGACACTGATCTCTTTGATTAATTTCCGGATCTCCAGAATCTGGTTGGGGTCAAGACCTGTGGTCGGTTCATCCAGGATGAGCACCTCAGGGTTGTGAATCAGAGCCTGAGCCAGTCCAACGCGTTGTCGGTATCCTTTGGATAGGGTTTCAATTTTTTTGTTTTGCTCACGGGTTAGACCGCACAACGCAATCATTTCAGGAACCCGGGTCTTTAATTGCTGGTGGCTAAGTCCAAACACCCGGCCAACAAAGTTCAGGTACTCATGCACAAACATGTCCAGGTAAAGCGGGTTATGCTCGGGTAAGTACCCTACCCGTTTTCGTACGGCCAGTGAATGGGTGGTAACATCAAGACCCTTAACAAGCACCGTACCCGAAGTGGGAGGAATGTACCCGGTGGCAATCTTCATGGTGGTTGACTTGCCCGCCCCATTGGGACCCAAAAAGCCCACAATTTCCCCCTTCTCAACATAAAAAGAGATGTGGTTGACCGCCTTTTGATGGCCGTAGAGTTTGGTTAGATGAGTTACGTGCAGGGACATTTTTTGCGCTGCAAAAGTAATTTTTAAAGTTGAGAGTGCATATAAGCTTACCTAATTCCAGAGTGGCCTATATATTGCAGCTTAATCACTATCTTTTTGAAATTTGAGGTTAAGATAAAACGGGAAATGAGATTTTTCATTGTATTTGGGGTTGTGATGGCCTATGCCTCCATGGCACAACCAGGTTATAAACTTGATTTTAAAATCAACGGCTGGAAGGACACCACCGTATACCTGGGCCATTATTATGGTGAACAAACTTTGGTGCGCGATACCAGCCGGGCCAAGTCAGGTGCATTCTCTTTTGAAAGCTCGTCTTCGTTACCGCAGGGTGTATACTTCCTGGTCCTTAACAATTCCAAAATCTTCGACTTTGTTGTTGGGCAGGATCAGCACTTCACCATTGAAGGCACAGCCGCTGATTTTTTTAATACTGTGGTGGTTAAGGGCGACCCCGACAACACCTTGTTTTTTGACAACATCCGATTCAACATGACCAAGGGCAAAGAGGCTGAACCCTGGCTGAAAGTTTTACGCGACAGTACACTAAACGAAGATCAGAAGAAATCAGCTCGCGAATCCTTTTCCAAAGTCAATACCGAAGTGCTGGCCTACCAAAAAGGGTTGATTGATAAAAATCCAACCTCTATGACAGCGCGGCTGCTCATGGCCACTCAAACAATTGAGGCCCCGGCTCCACCCAAAAAAGCAGACGGCACGGTTGATTCTACCTTTCAACTACGCTATTACCGGCAGCACTTCTTTGACAAGTTCAATCTGGCCGATGATGCGCTGATTCGGTTACCACGCCCGATCTACCAGGAAAAAATCAAAGAATACCTCAATAAACTTTATGCCCCGGTTCCTGACACCATTATGAAGGCTATTGACCTCATGGCGGCAAAAGCAAAAAAGAATCCTGAAACTTATAAATACCTGGTGTGGAATTGCGCGTTTCTGTATCAAAACCCGGAGATCATGGGGCTTGATGAAGTGTATGTGCGGATTTACGACCAGTACTTCGCGAGTGGAGAAATGGATTATTGGGTAAGCCCGAAAATCAAACAGAATCTGAAAGACTATGCCGACAAACTTCGCAGCAGCCTGGTAGGCAAAACCGGAGCGAATCTGATTATGCAAGATCAAAATCTTCAGCCGCGTTCGCTGTACGATATCAAAAACAAGTACACCATCCTCTGGATTTTTGACCCGGAGTGTGGGCATTGCCGGCAGGAAACTCCCAAACTGGTGGAATTTTATAATCAGAATAAAACCAAATTCGATGTTGAGGTATTTGCCGTAGCCTCCGATACGTCCATGCAAAAGATGAAGAATTTTATCAAGGAGATGAAAACGACCTGGATCACCGTGAATGGTCCTCGCTCCTATTTACCCCAACATTATTCCAAATTGTATTTTGCTGAAACAACCCCTTCGTTGTACATCCTCGACCGGAATCATAAGATCATTGCCAAGAAACTCCCGGTTAAACAATTGGAGGATTTCTTCATTCGCCATGAAAAATTTATCCAGGCCCAGAAGTCCGGAAATAAAGGGAGTCAGCCCTGAAGCCCGTTTTACTTACTCAATAATCCCGTTTACGGCAGTTTTTAGACAGTTTACTTAAAAAAGTACCGTGTTGATGCAACTATTTAGGCGTTTGGGAGTATCTAAGGAAGTAAAACGTACCGCAACCTATGTCACTCCTTGAATTGTTTGGCAAAAAGAAGAAAGAATTCAAAGCCAGCTGCCAGATTACCAAAGAACCCATCGAAAAAGGGTATGGATATTTGCTGACGACCGCCCAGGTAGTTACCTCCAAGAAATATTGGGATATGGTGATGACCGAACCCGAAACCATGTCGTATACCGTTTCGCATTTCAAGAATCAGGCGAGCGGAACCCAGATGCGATCGATGATCTTTGAAAAGTATGCCACGATTGCCAAGCCCTGGATTATCTCAGATTCTATCATCAACTATTTTGAGGTCGATAAAACGGAAGCCCGTCAAAAAGCAAAAATGTGGTGGGAATCAGAAGGACACTACTCACCTGAAAATATCGGGCCGGCAGCACAAATACTGGAAGAACCTGTTTACAAACAACTGAAGGATTACGCTATCCTGGAAGCTGGACGTAGCCGGGTGAACGTATAACCGCAAAAACTAATTCTTTCGGTCAATTGTAAATTGAACCAGGTCGGCCAGTGAGGTTCGGTACGTGGATTCCGGCACCTCCTGCAAGATGGATAATGCCTGCTGATGATAGGCCTGCATTTTTTGCGTGGCATAGGTAATGCCACCTGAGTTTTTAACAAAGTCAATCACATACTTCACCTTCCGGCTGTCTTCACTGTTATTCTTCACGATTCCAATCACTTTCCTTTTTTCCAGCCAGGAAGCTTTTGACAAGGAATGAATCAACGGCAAGGTCATTTTCTTTTCTTTGATATCAATGCCCACCGGTTTTCCAATCTCATCATCGCCATAGTCAAACAAGTCGTCTTTGATCTGAAAGGCCATGCCCACATGCTCCCCAAACTTTTTCATTTTCCCAATCCAATCGGGGCTTGCGCCTACTGAACTAGCGCCCACCGCACAGCAGGACGCGATTAAAGAAGCTGTTTTCTGACGGATAACTTCGTAGTAAATCTCCTCACTAATATCCAGGTGCCGGGCCTTTTCCATTTGAAGCAATTCGCCCTCACTCATTTCCTTAACGGCATCCGTGCAAATCGCTAACAAATCATAATTCTTGTGTTCCATGGCCAGGAAAAGACCCCGGGTAAGCAGGAAGTCGCCAACCAAAACCGCGATTTTATTCTTCCACAGGGCATTGACGGAGAAAAACCCGCGTCTGTAGTTAGCATTGTCTACTACATCATCATGGACCAAACTGGCGGTATGAACCAACTCAATCAAGGCCGCACCCCGGTAAGTCGACTCGTTAATGGCACCCATGGCTCCTGCGCTGAGGAAGACAAACAAGGGTCGGATTTGCTTGCCCTTGCGTTTCACAATGTAAGTCATGATTTTATCCAACAGCATGACACGCGTTTTCATGGAGGCCCTGAACTTATGTTCGAACTCTTCCATCTCACGGGCCACCGGGGCCTTAATTAAATCGAGGCGTTTACTCACGGTCTGCAATAATACGCAATCACTACAATTCTCAACAGGAAACTCCAGGTAGGGTTTAGGCAGGAGCATTAAAAATTTGGCACATTTCACCCGGTATGGTCAACTAATTAGTATTTTCGAAGCCATGAATCTGGTTGACAAGCAGTGGGAACAGGTCGGATTCTCCCTGATCGTACTGGCCATTGCATTTCTCGTCTCCCGCTTGCTCAGGTTTCTGATTGGCCGATTCATCCGCGGAGCCGCCAAAAAATTAAAAGTTGATCCTACCCGGTACAATTTCTTCAAGAATGCAGTTGATTTCATCATCTACCTGATTGCCGCGATTGTCATTTTCCGATCGATTCCATCCTTCCGGGCCGTAGGAACTACCTTGCTTACCGGTGCCGGAGTGCTGGCTGCCATTGTGGGGTTTGCCTCCCAATCGGCTTTTTCGAATATTATCAGCGGGTTCTTTCTCGTTATTTTCAAACCCTTTAGCGTTGGCGACCGGGTAAAAATCGGGCAACTCTATACCGGAGATGTGGAGGATATTACCTTACGCCATACCATCATTAAAGACTTTGAAAACCGGAGAATCGTGATCCCGAACAGTGTGATCAGCAATGAAACCATCATTAACTCAACCTTGACTGATGAAAAAATTTGCGTCTTCATTGAAGTTCCGGTAGCCTTTCAAACCCAGGTAGACCGGGCTATGGAGATCATCCAACAGGAAGGTCTTAATCACCCCTATTGCATCGACAATCGATCGCCTGAAGAGCTGACAAAAGGGGAGGCACCGGTAATGGTTCGAATCATGACCTTTGGTGATTTTGGAGTTCAGTTGCGCGGTTATGTGTGGGCCGCCAATCCCACCCTCGCTTTTGAGTTGAAGTGCGATGTGTTGAAATCGATTCACTTGAGATTTCAACAGGAAAATATTGAATTTGGTTATCCGGGCAGGGTATTGATTAACCGTTAACCACGTATGAAACCCGTAAAAGAAAAGCGAAAAGCAGTACTCAAACAACTTCATGAACAATTAACCAGCCATGAACATGCCGGCCTGGAGGACAAAACCATTCTGGAGTTAATCGCCTACAACGAAACTGCATACAGTGCCTATGATAATATTCAAGTTGATGAGTTGCTTGACCGATGCAACTTAAAAATGATCAACTGGATCAATGTAGATGGACTCACCAACACCGACTTAATAAAGAAGATCAGCAAGAAGTTTGATCTGCATTACCTGTTGCTGGAGGATGTCATGAATACGGATCATCAGCCCAAAGCAGATGAATACGAAAATCACTTGTTCTTTACCTTAAAAATGTTGTACCGCATTGAAGGACAGCATATTGATTACGAGCATATCAGCTTTGTGCTGGGCCGAAATTATCTGATTTCCTTTCAGGAAAAGGAAGGGGACATTTTTGATGTGATCCGCAACCGGATTAAGCAGGATACCAACATCATCCGGAAACGCGGAGCCGATTACCTCCTCTACCGGCTGGTCGATTCCATTGTGGATAGTTATTACTCCATTCTGGAAAGCATCGGTCATCGGGTGGAAGAAATTGAAGACAGTATCTCCAGCAATGTGACCGAACTGGACTTTCAGGAGATACAAAAATTGCGGAAAGAATTCATCTACCTGCGCAAAGTGGTATACCCCCTGCGCGAAGCCCTGAACAAGGTGATCAAAAATGAAGATGGATTTATTGAAGATCGAAACGTCAAATACTTTTCGGATGTGTATGATCATGTCATTCATCTGATTGATTCCTTGGATACCTATAAGGACTTAACTTCTACCCTGATGGATTTATACATGAATACCATCAACTATCGGATGAACGAAGTCATGAAACTACTGACGGTGATCACCACGATCTTCATTCCCCTTTCGTTTGTGGCGGGTATCTACGGAATGAATTTTGACAATATGCCGGAACTCCGATCTCCCTATGGGTACTTCATTACGTTGGGTGTGATGGGGGCGATTTTCATCGCCATGATCGGCTACTTTAAATACAAGAAGTGGTTTTAATCAACTGGGGCGGCTGCCACCAATCGCGCTTCTACTAACTCTGGCAGCGTTTGATTGAGCTTGAGAATTTTTACCTGATAGTGACTAACCGTAAACTCATCGCCTTCCTTCAGCATGGGATGTTCGTAGGTTAATAAACCTGCCAGCGTTTCATATTCCTCCGCTTCCGGGAATGGAATATCCAACAGTTTGTTGATATCGTGCAAGGAAGATTGCGCGGCAATCTGAAAGGTTTTGCGATCGGTGGTCACCACAACCTGTTGTTCCTGATCGTGTTCATCCTGAATTTCGCCAACCAACTCCTCCAGAATATCTTCGAGCGTAACCAGTCCGATGATACCCCCAAACTCGCTTACGACAAAGGCCATCTGGGCCTTGGTGCGCTGAAAGTCTCGCAGTAAGACATCAATCGGTTTGGTTTCTGGAATAAACTGGACAGGACGCATGATATCTTTCAGGCTCTTCCCGGTATTTTGAATGTAATTGGAAACTATATCCTTTGAGTGCACAACCCCAACAATCTCATCTTTAGATTGCTCGTAAATCGGATAGCGGGAATAACCTTCCTTTAGAACAAAATTCATGGCATCCTGCATGGAGGAGTCGGCCTTGATCATGCTCATTTTAACCCGGGGCACCATCACCTGCCGGGCTACCCGGTTATCGAAGTCAAATACGTTTTGAATCAATTCCCGTTCCGAGGTTTCGATAGCACCACCTTCTTCACTTTCAGCAATAATCAGCTTGAGCTCTTCTTCAGAATGGATTTCCATCTCACTCATCGGCTTAATACCAAAGATTTTTAGAATCAGGTTGGCGAAACCATTAAGCAACCAAATGAAGGGCCGGAATATGAAGTAGAAAATCCGTAATGCAATGGACACACGAAGCGTGGTACTGGCCGGATAGCGGATGGCAATTGACTTCGGGGCCAGTTCACCAAACACAATGTGCATGATCGTAAGCACAATAAATGCAACCGGCAGTGCGATTCGATGCGCAGCCGCCTCACTTAATTCAAGATTGAGCGAATTCATCAGATTGAGAATAATCTGAGATACGACATCTTCCCCTACCCAACCCAGTCCTAAACTTGCCAGGGTAATGCCCAACTGGGTGGCTGCCAGAAAGCCATCCAGATTATTGACAATCAGTTTTGCCGCATCCTTGCTTAGGGTTCCTTTCTCAAGCGCAATCTGGGACGATCTAACTTTAACGATAGCGAACTCAGCTGCAACAAAAAAGCCGTTCAGAAAGACCAGAAAAAGGGTAATAATGATGTCTAAGGTCATAGAGCGAAGGGCAAAGTTAACAAGAAACCTCGGTTTGAAACAGGCTATTTTTGTTCATGTACCTTTTCACCGATAAAGAAAAGATTTTATCTTTCGACTACCCAAACACCCAATTCGATGCTTTCTTACCTTTTTGAAGGTCTCCTGTTTAAATTTCTGGACCTTCTGATCGGCTTCGCTATCTTAATCAAAGGAGCTGATTTTCTTGTCAACGGTTCATCATCTATTGCCAAAAAGAACGGGATCTCTAACCTCGCTATTGGCTTAACGGTGGTAGCCTTTGGTACCTCCATGCCCGAATTAATTGTCAGCCTGCTGTCGGCCATCGATGGTAAGAATGATGCCTCCTTCGGCAATGTTATTGGCAGTAATAATTTCAACTTGCTTTTTATTCTTGGGATTTGTGGAATGATCTACCCGTTGGTCGTGCAACGGAATACCGTGAAGTATGAAGTACCCCTTTCGCTATTAGCAGCCGGAATTCTATTTGTCATCGTCAATGATGTCCTGTTGTGGGGTGGGGAGTCCAATAGACTGACCCGGTGGGATAGTATCCTGCTACTTGCCTTTTTTGGTGGTTTCCTCTTGTATATCTATCGAACCATGACCAATGCCAGTGAATTTGGTGAAGGTGGAGAAATCAAGATTTACAAAACCTACATCGCTGCAGGTATGGTGTTGCTGGGCCTGGTCATGCTGATTGGTGGTGGAACCACAGTGGTCGAAAGTGCTACCGGAATCGCGAAGTATTTTGGACTCAGTGAAAAGTTGATTGGATTAACCATTCTGGCAGCCGGAACTTCATTACCCGAATTAGCGACTTCGGCCGTAGCGGCTTATCGCAAAAACACCGATATCGCCATTGGAAATGTAGTCGGATCTAATATTTTTAATATCTTCTTTATCCTGGGCATTACCGGATTAGTAAATCCGATGCATTATAATGAGATGCTGAATTTCGATCTGTATGTCTTCATGGCCTCAACCGTTATCCTGATGATCTTCATGTTCACCCTCAATCAGCGCAAATTGGATCGTTGGGAAGCCTTTCTTTTCCTGTGCTGTTACATCGCCTATACCGTTTATCTGATTGGAATGGAGTAAGACTGTTACCGTTGCCCGCATCTGTGCTGTAGGTGTGGGAATCCTGATATTAGCTGGCTCTTCGGTTCCGGGCCATCACATTCCCCATGCCTTTGAACTTACCCCTGATAAGCTTGTGCATTGGGTGGAATACGGGGTACTGGGAATCTTTGTCTATCGATGGATTCAACTTGAGTTCAACAGCTCCAGAACATGGTTATACACTTTATTGATTGGCACCATGTTCGGAATGGTGGACGAAAATTATCAACGCTTAATTCCCGGACGCACACCCGATTTCTGGGACTGGGTGTTGGATACCCTTGGCATTGGACTGGCGATACTTATCGCTCCGTGGATTTGGCGTAAACTAGATTCCATAAAAAAGCCCCGCTAGCGGGGCTTTTATTTAGATCCTCGAAGCTTAAATCTTCTTCTCTAATTCCGTAATCTTAGCCTGGGCTTCTTCCTTACCTAAAGAAAGCGACTTCTTGTATAATTCGATCGCTTCTTTCAAGGTTTCCTTTTTCTTCTTGGGTGCCAGCTTCGTGCGGTTAGCTGCCTCCTCCACCGCTTGTGCCCGGGCAAAATAGGAGTCAGCTTCACTCACCTTGCTGGCAATCATCAATTCCTGAATCCGGGCTTCGATTAAGGCAAGCTCTTGTTGTTTCGCCAGAATCTGAGCTTCCTTATCCTGCAACTCGGCTTCCTGTAACCCCACCGTAGTAATCAGGTTTTGGTTTTCATTTCGCAACTGCTCCACATGTTCATTTAATGCAGCAATCTCTTTGTTGCGTTCCTCCAGGTCAGTCTTCAGTTTCTTGATGGTGGCATTGAGCGCATTGGTATTACCCTTTGACTTCTTGAGGGATTTCTCCAAGTCTTCGATTTTGTTCTGAGTATCTTTCACATAATTGTTAATGTCCTTCATGCGGGCGGTGTAATCCTCATACGAGGTACCCTCCACCATGTTCACGCGCAGCAGATTGCGGTTGGCATCGATCGAATCCATCAACGTTCCCACTTCCTGCAGGGTTTGGGCAAATTGTTGACTGGTTTCCAATTCATTTTTTAAACTATCAACTTGTGATCTTAATTTTTCAGCTTCACCGGTACAACTCATCATAACGGCTGCTACTGAACTGACAATTAGAAATTGCTTTACCATAACGGTTGTTTGTTTAAGGATTCAAAATTACGGGGTTTACCCTGGTTAATACTTCAAGAACAAAAATAATTTTCAAACCTTACTTATTCCTTCGACAACCTGTAAATTGCCGCCTTTTTACGGCCAGATTTCTCTGTAAATGCCAAAATTAATTACTACGCGAACGCGTATTGCCGATTTAGGCAAACCTCGTGTTATCGTCATTGGAGGTGGATTTGGAGGCCTGGAAGTGGTGAAAGGTCTTCGCAACTTTAAAGTTCAGGTTATCCTTTTTGATAAATACAATCATCACACGTTTCAACCCCTGCTGTATCAGGTCGCTACCTCTGGTTTGGAAACCAATTCCATCGTAGCTCCTTTTCGCAAGTTGTTTGGCCAACAACCGGATTTTTACTTCCGGTTGGGTGAGGTTAAGAACATTCGGCCCGAAGAGAATTACATTGAAACTTCCATCGGGGGTGTTAAATACGATTACCTGGTAATTGCCACGGGTGCCGTAACTAACTTTTACGGGATGAGCGAGGTTGAAAAACATTCCTCCTCTATGAAAAATATTGTCGATGCGACCAAGCTGCGAAATAAAATCATCCGGCAACTGGAATATGCCCTTCTTACAGAAGATGAAGAAGTGATGAACAGCCTGATGGACTTTGTCATTGTGGGGGGTGGCCCTACCGGTGTGGAATTAGCAGGAGCCCTTACGGAGTTAAAGAAAAATGTATTCCCCAAAGACTATAAGGAATTGGACATGCGCCAAATGGATATTCATTTGGTGGAAGCTTCGCCCCGGTTGTTAAACGGGATGTCCGAGCAAGCCGGTAAAAAAGCCTTCGATTTCCTAACGGAGATGGGCGTTAAAGTTCACCTCCATGCAGCGGTGAAATCATACGATGGGTACGAAGTCATTCTCAGTTCGGGCGAACGATTGATTTCACGATCGCTGATCTGGGCTGCCGGTGTTAAAGGAAATCCAGTGACCGGACTCAACCCGGAATTGATCCAGCGCGGCAACCGCCTGCTCGTGGATGAGTTTAACCGGGTAAAAGGCTATTCCAACATTTTTGCCATTGGCGATGTTGCACTCATGGAAGGTGACATCAAATTTCCCAAAGGCCACCCCATGATGGCACCCCCGGCCCAACAACAAGGGCGGCTGGTAGCCCGGAATATTAAAAACATCATTCTGAATAAACCCTTAAAACCTTTTCGTTATTTTGATAAAGGTTCCATGGCGACCATCGGACGGCATAAGGCGGTAGTCGATATGAAAGGAATCCGCTTTCAGGGATTCTTTGCCTGGTACGTTTGGATGTTTGTTCACCTGATGTCGATTGTAGGATTTAGAAATAAAGTGTTTACCTTTTTTAGCTGGATGTGGAATTACTTCAGTTATGATCGCAGCAACCGGTTAATCATTGGACGTAACGAAGAAAAAATCAATCAGGAAGAGTTAAGCCGGCAATCCGCGTAATGGAATCGCATATTTCAAAGCTTCATAAACTTTCTGCAGCCGGTGTGCTGGTGGCGTTGGGTATTATCTATGGCGACATTGGAACCTCACCCATTTATACCCTGCGTTTCATTGTTGGCGATCATGTGATCACGGAGGAGTTGATCTTTGGCGGCTTGTCCTGCGTGTTCTGGACCTTAACCCTGATTACCACATTTAAATACATTTACCTGGCACTGAATGCCGATAACAAGGGTGAAGGTGGAATTTTTGCCTTGTACGCCCTCGTGCGCAGATACAAAGCCCGGTGGGTCATTTTTCCGGCCATCATCGGATGCTGTACCCTGATTGCCGATGGCTTTATCACCCCGGCCATCAGTGTTACGTCCGCCATTGAAGGCTTACGCACCCTGAATCCGGATATTTCCGAGCAAACTATTCTGACGATTGTCATTGCGATCCTCCTCGGACTATTCATCTTCCAGCAATTCGGCAGCAGTGTGGTGGGCAAAACCTTTGGCCCAGTCATGTTACTCTGGTTTTTGTTCATTGGCAGCATTGGCTTGTATCACCTGGCCGGCAATTTATCCGTGCTCAAAGCCCTCAATCCGGTTTATGCCTACGATTTATTGGTCAAATACCCGGGTGGATTTTGGTTATTGGGTGCTGTGTTCCTGTGTACCACCGGGGCCGAAGCCATGTATTCTGACCTGGGGCACTGTGGTAAAGTCAATATCCGTGCAGGCTGGGGATTTGTTAAGCTTTGCTTGTTGCTCAGCTACTTTGGTCAGGGAGCGTGGCTGCTAGAGCACGCAGGTTCAACGCTTGACGGAGCGATTCCTTTTTTTGAAATCATGCCGCGGTCATTGGTGTTCATGGGTGTTGTGCTGGCCACCATGGCTACCATCATAGCCAGTCAAGCCTTGATTTCCGGAACCTTTACACTGGTTAACGAAGCCATGAAGCTAAAACTCTGGCCGGCTACCCGGGTTCGGTATCCCAGCCAGGTAATGGGGCAGATTTATATCCCGGCCATCAATTGGATTTTGATGTTGGGCTGCATCCTGGTGGTGCTGTACTTCAAAGAATCAGATGCCATGCAATCAGCCTATGGATTGGCCATTACCTTCGATATGCTGATGACCACCTCCTTGTTGGTATATTATTTTTCCACCTCCAAGAAATCAACCGTTCGCACCTCCATCATCGCCTTGATCTTCTTTTCGATTGAAGGCTCATTCCTGATCTCCAACCTGAGCAAATTCACTCATGGGGGTTGGTTCTCGTTTTCCATTGCTTTCATCTTCTTTTTGATGATGTACATTCTGTTGCGGGCCCGGATCCTGCGCGACCGCCATACGGAATTCGTGGACCTGAAACATTACGTACCCATGATTCAGGATTTACAGGCCGACACTTCCGTACCCAAGGAAGCGACCAATCTCGTGTACATGGCCGTAGCCAACAGCAAAAGATACATCGACTCGAATATCATCTATTCTATTTTCAAGAAACGACCGAAGCGTGCTGATGTGTATTGGTTCATCCATGTGGACACGGTGGACAGTCCGTATACTTCGAAATATTCGGTGGACACCATCATCCCACGCAAATGCTTCTTTATCCGGATTAAGTTAGGATTCAAGTCGGATCATCGCGTGAACCTGTTGTTCAATAAGATTCTGCACGACATGGCCGAAAGTGCAGAGATTGATTTAACCAGTCATTATGATTCCCTGCAAAAGCACAGCATGCCGGCCGATTTCAAATTTATCATATTGCATTCGCTGGCCTCTGTGGATAGTGAAATCTCCAACTTTGATAACCTGATCATTCAAGGCTACCGGTTTATTAAAAACTACAGTCTCTCAACCGAAGAAATGTATGGATTGGAACTGGCCAATGTGGAAGTGGAGCGTGTGCCCATCATGGTAGGGCCACCGGCCAAGGTTCGCGTTAAGCGTGAAAAGGAAGAAACCGAGCGCGAAAAGGAGTTGCGCTACCACAACATGCAATGATCGGATTCGGACGCCCCCGTCCAGTATTGACCGGTTTAACCTCCATTAATCTTACTTTTTAAGCCAAATTATGGCTTTCTTAACTGGCACTGAATTAGTTTACATGGACCCGAAAATACTCGCTCCATGTTCAAGAATTATCTAAAAATCGCGCTCCGCAGTTTAGCTAAGAACCAGTTCTACGCGTTCATTAATATCGGAGGGCTTGCCGTTGGTATTGCCTCCAGTATTTTGATCTTGTTATGGGTAGCCGATGAATATTCCTTCGATAAATTTCACACACATTACAACCGGATCTATAAACTTTACCAAAGCCAGCAATGGGCTCAAGGCATTGGCACCGGCAATGCCATGCCCTACCCCTTAAAAGAAGTGATCGGAACGAAATCCAGCCAGATTGAATCGGTGGTGATGACCAACTGGGGCGAAGGAAACATGTTGCAAGTGGGCGAAAAGCGAATGAATAAACTCGGCTTGTGCGCGTCTGAAGATTTCTTCAAGGTTTTCAGCTTTACCATGATTCAAGGAGACCCGGCCACGGCTCTGAATGAAATCAATTCAATTGTTGTCACCGAATCTACGGCTAAGGCCTTGTTTGGCGATCAGGATCCGATTAATCAATTGGTGAAAATTGATAACGATCGCGAAATGAAGGTGACCGGTGTGATTGAAGATGTTCGCTCCAAGCGCACGTCTTTTTTATTTGATTACGTTTTGCCGTTCCGCTATTATGAAGCCACTCAACCCTGGGTGCAGAATTCCAAAGATGTGTGGGACAATAATTCGTTTCAGATGTATGTGCTCTTGCGCGAGGGGGCAACAGAAGCCGAAGTCAATTCGCAAATCAGCAGCATTTTAAAGGACAACAATCCAAAGGCCCCTACCGCCAGGTTGTTTCTGCATCCCATGAATAAATGGCGTTTATACTCCTCCTTCGAAAACGGTGTGAATTCCGGGGGTCAGATTGAGTATGTTCAATTGTTCACGGCCATCGCCATTTTTGTCATCATCATTGCCTGCATCAATTTCATGAACCTGGCCACGGCCCGCAGTGAAGGCCGTGCCCGTGAAGTAGGCATTCGCAAGAGTATTGGTTCGCGAAAGAGTGAATTGATCCGGCAGTTTATCGGGGAATCGGTTTTAGTTACCGCCCTTGCCTTTCTGGTAGCCGTGGTTCTCGTAGAAATTGCGCTACCCGGGTATAACCAATTGGTGAACAAAAATATCTCCATCCATTACTCCAATCCCAGGTTATGGGTGGCGGCTATCTCCATGGTGTTGATCCTGGGTACAATTGCCGGAAGTTATCCGGCCTTTTATCTCTCCTCCTTTCAACCGGTAAAAGTCTTGAAAGGAAAAATCAACGCGGGCAAAGGAGGCAGCACGCCACGCAAAGTTTTAGTGACGCTTCAATTCGGGTTTTCGATATTCCTGATCATCGGCACGTTGGTGATCTACCAGCAAATTATGTATGTCAAAAATCGGGATATGGGATATGATCGCGAGAACCTGATTCAACTGTGGACGAACAGCGAAATTGAAGAGCACTTTCCCACCATTCGGGAATCCTTACTTCAAACCGGTGTTGTAAAATCGGTTACTAAAAGCAACAGCCCCATTACCTCCATCTTTTCGAATAATGAAGTGAAGTGGGCTGGTATGCCCGAAGGCCGGGTCAGCTTCAGCACGATTGCCACGGAATATGACTATCTCGAAACGATGGGAATTACCCCACTGGAAGGCCGTGATTTCTCGCGCGATTTTAAAAGCGACACCGCTGCTGTGATCATCAATCAGGCCGCGGTGGACCTGATGGCTTTGGAAGAACCCCTTGGCAGTAAGCTCATGTTCAATGATAGCGAACTCGAAATTATTGGCGTGGTGCCCAATATTGTTATGGCTTCACCCTATCACGCAGTAGAACCCATGTCCATCATTTTTGCGCCTTATTGGAGCAGTACGATTACCCTGCGACTTAACAAAACGGAGGACATGACAGCCGCCATCGCCACGGTAGAGCAGGTGTTCAAAAAGCTTAACCCCAACTATCCCTTTGAATATCGTTTTGTCGATGCCGACTTTGAAAAGAAATTCAGTGACATCAACCTGATCAGTCGCCTGGCTACCTTGTTTGCCAGCCTGGCCATTGTCATTACCTGCCTCGGACTGTTTGGTCTGGCTGCCTATACGGCAGAGCAACGGACCAAAGAGGTGGGTATCCGCAAAGTCATGGGCGCTTCCGTAAGTAGCCTGGTGGTCTTGATCTCGAAAGACTTTTCCCGGTTGGTCATTTTCTCCTTTATGATTTCAGCCCCCATCGCCTGGTGGTTCTTGAACAATTTTCTACAACGATACACCTACCGGATTGATATCTCGTGGTGGGTACTGGTGGTGGTTGGGGTTTTTGCCCTGGTGCTGGCGTTATTAATCGTGAGTACGCAGGCCCTGAAGGCCGCGGTGGCTAATCCGACACAAAGTTTACGAAGTGAATAGGATTTCAAGTTTGATCACCAAAACACAACCCGCATAGTATGTTCCGACATTATCTAATGGTTTCCCTCCGCAACCTGTGGCGTAACCGATTTCACAGCGCGATCAATATTTTTGGTCTTGCCATAGGGATCAGTGCCTGTCTGGTCATATTTTTAATTGTCAGATTCGAACTTGGCTACAACCAAGGTCTGGCTGATTACACACGAATCTATCGCATTCACTCTTCCTTTTCCGGCATTTTTTCCGGACTAAACCGGGGTGTACCCACAGGCGTAGCGCCTTTTGTAAGAGAAAATTTCAAAGGGGTTGAATCCGTTACCTTATTTCATACGCATAGTAACAATGTTAAGATTCCGCTGGCTGCAGAGAAGAAAGACCTTGGGCGGCAACAGGCGCTGGCATTTGTAACACCCGATTACTTCCATGTGTTTGGTCCTTATCAATGGCTCTATGGACAACCGGAACAATCATTATCCAAGCCCTTTCAAGTCGTACTCACTCAGGAAAAAGCGAAACTCTATTTTGGAGACATTCCGCTGGATCAATTCATCGGCAAGGAAATCATTTACCGCGATTCACTGCTCATGACAGTTTCCGCAATTGTAGCTTCCCTTCCGTTTACCACGGATCTGGAGATCACCGACTTCCTGAGCCAGGCTACGCTTGAAGCCAGTTGGCTGAAGACCAACTACCCGGCCAATGATTGGACCAGCGTGAACAGCAGCACACAATTTTTTATAAAGGCACAACCCACAACCACCCAACAAGATCTGGCCGACCAACTGGAATCCCTGTCGAAAACGTATAAAGAGAACAGTACCTGGGGTGCCGAGAATAATTTTGCCCTTCAACCCCTGTCGGAGATCCACTATGATTTTGATACCGGGATCTTCGATTTCAGCCGTGAGCCTGCCCATTTGCCTACCCTGTTAACATTGTCCATAGTTGCTCTGCTATTGTTGATCATCGGGTGCATCAATTTCATCAACCTCGAAACTGCACAAGCTGTGCGCAGGGCTAAAGAAGTAGGTGTGCGTAAAGTATTGGGTAGCGATCGAGCCCGGCTCATTGCACAATTCATTGCTGAAAGCACGCTGATTACCTTCATCAGCGTGTTACTGGCGTTGCCGTTAACGGAAGGTGGTCTTGTGTACTTCGCGGAGTTTGTTCCAAAGGGGTTAACCTTTGAGTTGGTCAACGTGTTACCTTTTCTAGGGCTGATCTTATTGTTGGTGAGTTTATTGGCTGGAGCCTATCCCGCATTCGTGCTTTCTTCCTTTTTACCAGCGTTGGCCTTAAAAAATGCTGCCTATGCCAATAGTAACCAAAGTCGTTCTGCCTTTTTACGCAAAACACTGATTG
>ERZ1066115.49-NODE-49-length-45669-cov-14.134915_pt1 | contig 45669 bp, 38 predicted proteins | sample MGYA00382762_ERZ1066115 | MGnify/ENA primary metagenome ERZ1066115 (study PRJEB33369, sample SAMEA5778345) | biofilm metagenome | biome: Industrial cooling water; feature: Water cooling tower basin; material: Biofilm | place: United Arab Emirates | collected... | reverse complement strand
CCTCTTTACCCCCCACGTGGGCAAGAGTTGGCTCTGGCAGACCTCCGGGCACCTGGGCTTCTATAAAGAAGGCATGTACCCGCCCATGGAGATGGACGAGGACAAGTACTACGCCAAGCCCATGAACTGTCCCTTCCACATCATGATCTATAAGAACGACGTGCACTCGTACCGCGAGCTGCCCATGCGCTGGGCCGAGCTCGGGACCGTCTACCGCTACGAGCGGGCCGGCGCCCTGCACGGCCTCATGCGCGTCCGCGGCTTTACCCAGGACGACGCTCACATCATCTGCAGCCCCGAGCAGATCGAGGACGAGATCGTCGAGGTCCTGCGCTTCAGCCTGCATATGTGGAAGACCCTGGGCTTTAAGGAGATCAAGGCCTACCTGGCCACCCGCCCCGCCGGCGACGGCGCCGTGGGCGAGCCCCAGATGTGGGCGACCGCCCTGGACAGCCTGCGCAAGGCAGTCGAGAAGGAGGGCCTGCCCTACGAGATGGACGAGGGCGGCGGCGCCTTCTACGGGCCCAAGATCGACCTCAAGGTGAAGGACGCCATCGGCCGCGAATGGCAGATGACCACCATACAGTTCGACTTTAACCTGCCCGAGCGCTTCGACATGACCTACGTCGACTCCGACGGGCAGAAGAAGCGGCCTTACATGGTGCACCGCGCGCTCCTGGGGTCCATCGAGCGCTTCTTCGGCGTGTACCTGGAGAGCACCGCCGGCGCCTTCCCGCTCTGGCTGGCGCCCGAGCAGGTGGCCGTGGTGCCCGTCGGCCCGGATTTCTCCGACTACGCCAAGGACGTCGCCGCCAAGCTGCGCGCCGCCGGCTTCCGCGCCCAGGCCATGCTCTCGGACGAGCGCATGAACGCCAAGATCAGGCATGCCCAGGGACAGAAGGTGCCCTACATGGCCGTGGTCGGCGCCAAGGAGCGCGACGAGGGAACCGTAGCCGTGCGGCTGCGCGACGGGCGCCAGCTGGAGCCCATGGCCCTTGACGCGTTCGCCGATTATCTCCATAACAAGGTCGACGCCAAGGATCTCGAGCTGTAGATAACGACCGGCCGGCGGCGCGCGGCGCCGCCGGCCGGATTCGTCCGGAGGTATATGAAGCGTCCGTCGGTGCTGCTCGCTGTAGTCATCCTCTCCTTCGCTTCGCTCCTGGCCTTGGTGGCCCTGCGCTACGCGGTGGCGGGGCGCTTCTCCCAGGGCTTCCTTCTGTGGAATCTCTTCCTCGCGGCCGTACCCATAGCCTGGGCCTGGCTCGCCGGCCTCGGGGCGAGCCGCGCGCCGACGCGCGCCTCCCGGGCGGCCTCCATCTGGGCCTGCTTCGTAGCGTGGCTGCTTTTTTACCCGAACGCCCCGTATCTCTTTACCGACTTCATCCACGTCATCCGTCGCGGCAACCTCGGCGTGCCGGCCGCCGCCTGGATGAGCGAATACGATCTCCTCTGGTTCGACATCATCATGAACGGGGCCTTCGCCTTCGTCGGCCACTTCCTCGGGCTCCTGTCCATGTACCTCATGCACGGCGCCCTGCGCTACCGCTTCGGGCGGACCGCGGGTTGGGCCCTGCTCCTGCCGGCGGTCTTGGCGAGCGGTTTCGGCATACACCTGGGCCGCTTCTCCCGTTTTAACTCCTGGGACCTGCTCCTGCGGCCGGCCAAGACCGTGCTGGCGGCCGTGGGGACCCTCTCAAGCCCGTCCGCCGTGCTCTTCTCCCTGGCCTTCTCGTTCTTCGTCGCCCTGACCTACCTCATCCTCTACCTGATACTGCGATCCGCCGGCCGCCGCGAGCTCGGCCCCCAGGCGGCGATAAACCCGCGGACGACCGAACGGGGATAAAGAAAGGCCGCCCCCGAAGGGGCGGCCTTTGTTCGGTCTCGTCGGCGATCTTAAGCTATGGCCTAGCTTAGATCTCCTTCCAGCGCCTACAGGCGTGGTAGTGGCCGTTGCCGGCGTCCATGAGCTCGGGCTCCGCCTCGGCCGAGCACTCAAGCTTGGCGTAGGGGCAGCGGGTGTGGAAGCGGCATCCGGGCGGCACGTTGGCCGGGCTGGGTATCTCGCCCGAGATGGGGAGCTCCTTGATCAGGTCGACCTTACCGGTCTCCGGCTCGGGCACCGCGCTGATGAGGGCCTTGGTATAAGGATGCAAAGGCTCGTCGATGATCTCGTTGGCCGGGCCCATCTCCACGATCTTGCCCAGGTACATGACCGCGATGCGGTCCGTGAAATAGCGGGCGGTGGATAGGTCGTGCGTGATGTAGAGATAGGTGAGCCCCAGGTCGCGCTGGACGTCCTTCATCATGTGCAGGATCTCGGCGCGGGTCGAGAGGTCGATCATGGAGACCGGCTCGTCGGCCACGAGCATCATGGGGTTCAGGATCAGCGTGCGCGCGGTGGCCACGCGCTGGCGCTGGCCGCCCGAGAGCATGTGCGGATAGCGTCCCATGAATTCGACCGGCGGGTTGAGCTTCACCTCGGTCAGGCTTTTTATGATCATCTCCTCGTGCTTGGCCTGGTCGCCCTCGATCTTGTGGATGATGAGCGGCTCCTGGAGCACGTCGCGGATCTTGAAGCGCGGGTTCATGGAGGCGTAGGGGTCCTGGAAGATCATCTGCACCTGGCGCCTATAGGCCTGGGTGCGCGCCTTGTCGGTCTGGGTGACGTCCTCGCCGTTGAAGATCATCTTGCCGCTCGTGGGCTCGATGAGCTTCATCACGAGCTTACCGGTGGTGGTCTTGCCCGAGCCGGATTCGCCGATCAGGCCGAAGATCTCGCCGCGCCGGATGGAGAAACTTACCCCGTCGACGGCCTTGATGAGCTTTTTGGGCTTGCCCGACAGCGACTGCAGGAGTCCTTGGTGGGGCATGAAGTGCTTCTTTAAGTTTTCGACGCGCAGGATCACGTCATCGTCTTTGATGCTCATTTTACGCACCTCCAGCAGGCGACCATGTGGCCCGGCTCGATCTCGAGTAGCGGCGGCTCTTCCTCTCGGCACTTGTCCATGACCTTATGGCAGCGCGGGTTGAAGCGGCAGCCCTTGGGCGGGTCGATGAGGTCCGGCGGCGCGCCGGGAATGAAGGAGAGCGTATCGACCTTCTTCTTGAGGAGCGGCGTGGCCTGCAGGAGCTTCTCGGTGTAGGGGTGCATGGGCCCCTGCTTGCCGTAGATCTGGGCGTTGGTGCCCAGCTCGGCGATCTTGCCGGCGTACATCACGCAGATGCGGTCGCAAACCTCGGCCTCCAGGGCCAGGTCGTGGGTGATGAAAATGAACGATAGGTCGAAGGTCTTCTTGAGCTTCTTTAAGAGGTTGATGATCTGCGCCTGCACGATCACGTCCAGCGCGGTCGTGGGCTCGTCGAGGATGACGATCTTGGGTTTAAGGAAGAGCGCCGTCGCTATGACGATGCGCTGCTTCATGCCGCCGGAGAGCTCGTGCGGGTAGCGGTTCATCACCTCGGGCGGCATGCCCACGAGATTCAGGTATTCCTTGATGAGCTCCGCCGCCTGGACTTTGTCCATGTCGCGGTGCTCCTGAAGGGTCTCCATCATCTGCTTGCCGATCGTATATACCGGCGTGAGGCAGTTCATGGCGCCCTGGAAGACCATGGCCACCTCTTCCCAGCGGACGTCCTTACGAATCTGCTTATCGGATAGGGGCATGATGTCGCGGCCGTCGACGACGATCTGCGAGCCCTCCTCTATCCGGCCGGGGGGCGAGGGCATGCGCAGGAGCGCGACGCCGGTCGTGGTCTTGCCGCAGCCCGATTCGCCGACGAGGCCGAGGGTCTCGCCCTTCTTCAGGTTGAAGCTGACGTTGTCGAGGGCCTTCACCACGCCCTTGGAGGTGTGGTAGTAGAGGCGCAGGTTCTTGACTTCGAGGATCGTATCCATGGCTTACCTCGTTCGGAGTTTGGGGTGCAGAATCTTATCCATGGCGAATCCCAGGAAGGCGAAGGTCATGCCCATGATCGCTATGAACAAGCCCGGCGGCACGATCCACCACCAGAGTCCGTTCAAGGTGGCGCCGGAGCTCTGGGCGTCGTGCAGGATCTGGCCCCAGGTAATGATCGAGGGGTCTCCTAAGCCGAGCAGGGACAATGACGCCTCGAACACGATGGTTCCCGGCACGGCCAGGGCCATGTTGGCGAAGGAGTAGGGCAGGAGCAGCGGGGCCATGTGCTTAAAGATGATCCTAGCCTTGCCGGCGCCTAGGGCCTTGGCGGCCTCGATATAGGTCTCTTCCTTGATCTGCAGGGCCATGGAGCGCACGGTCTTCACCGGCCCGACCCAAGAGAACACGATGAGCGAGGCGATGATGATCCAGATGCTCGGTTTGAAGATGGCGGACATGACGATGAGTACCGGCAGCACGGGGATGGAGACGAAGATCTCCCAGACGAAGCTCATGGCCGTGTCGCTGAAGCCGCCTAGATAGGCGCTGATGATGCCGTACATGACGCCGATCAGCACGGAGACCACGCTCGTGATGAGGCCGATGAGCAGCGCCCATTTTAACCCGGCGACGATGCCGGACATGAGGTCGCGCTTGGCGGTATCCGTGCCCAAGAGCCCGGAGACGCGGCCTGAGACCACGAGCATCACGTCGGCGATCTCGTTGCCGGGGGCGGAGGCGATCTCGGCGGGAACCTTGACTCGGACCGTATACTCGCCTTTGAGCGGGGTACGGGAGCGCAGCATGGTCGGCTCGAGCTGCGAGAAGATGAGCTGGGTCGGGCGCACGCCGGTCGTGTTGGACATGTTGATGCCGAACTCCCCGGCGCGTTCGCGGATGAAGCTTAGGACGTTGTTCCTGCCCGCCGTGTCCGTGGCGAAGCGCAGGGGGCTGTCTTTCATGCCCGACTCGATGAAGCTGCCTAGGTAGATAGTCTGGCCGTCCGGCCTGACTACGTCGATGTCGGCGCTTAGGTTGCCGCTGGCCGTCATCCTGACGATCAGGTCGACCGGCGACAGGTCGTAGCGGTAATCGTAGCCGAAGCTGTAGACCTTCATCTTGACGCCGCCGGGGTAGCGCTCGGTCGTGACGAATTCCTCCGAGACGGTCGCCTCGTCGTACTGGACCGTGGTCGCCGATTTCTGCTTGGCGAAGAGGTTGGTCCACACGGGCGGGGCGGCGCGGGGATTGTCCTCCCAATAGGAGATGCTGCGCCAGTTGCCGTTGACGTCCTTGAAAGGCAGGAATGCCGGCTCGAACAGCACGACGAGGACGCAGAAGCCTAGGATGCCAAGGCCCACGAGGCCCGAGCGTTCGCGCTTGAAGTCGTTCCAGAATTCCTTGAATCGATAGGCCGTATCTTTAAGGCTCATGCCTTACCCCCTACCTTGATGCGCGGATCGAGGAAGCCGTAGATGAGGTCCAGGATCACGAGGCCGGCTTGGTATATGCCGGTCGTAAGGGCCAGGTCGCCCATGAGCACGGGTATGTCGTTCTGCTGCACGGCCACCCAGTAGAGGTTACCGAGGCCGGGCCAGGAGAAGATGCCTTCGAAGATGATGGCCCCGGAGAATGACGCGAGCAGGGACAAGAGCGATATGGTCACGAGCGGGGGGGCGGCGGTGCGCATGGTGTGCCCGAAGAGCACGGAGTTCTCGGGGATGCCGCGGGCGCGCGCGCTCATGATGTAGTCCTCCTGCAGGACGCCGAGGACGATGTTGCGGATGACGAAGGAGAGGCCCCAGAAGCCCAGGATCACGAGGGTCATGACGGGTAACGCCATGTGCCAGATCCGGTCCAGGATGAACATGAAGCCCTGCGGCGAGGGCACGGAATTAAGGCCGCCTGAAGGGAAGAGCTTCAGCATATAGACGAAGAACAGGATGAGCATCATGCCCAGCCACCAGGTCGGCATGCCGTAGATGATCATGGTCACGAAGCTCGTGCTCCGGTCCAGCGAGCCGCCGGGTTTCTGGGCCTTCTTCATGCCCAGGAAGATGCCGATGCCGAGCTGGAACACGATGGCGGTGGTAAACAGGAGCATGGTGCGCGGCAGCGCCTCCATGAGGATAGCCAGCACCTGCTGCTCGCCCTTGGACGACTTGATGACGGTCGATTGGCCGAAATTGAACGTTACCGTATTGATCGCGCGGTACATGACGCGCTCGAGCATGGGTCTGTCCAGCCTATACTGCTTGATGAGCTGATCCAGCCTTTGGTTCCGCCACGCCTCGATCTGATCGGCGCGCATATTGGTGAGCCGCGCCGACTCTTGCTTGACTTGTTCGAATATTTGCGTGCGCTGCGTCCGTTCGTTCACCTGGTTGAAGAGGAGAGAGAAGACGAACATCAACAGGGCAAACATGAACATGCCGCGGAGAATGCGCTTGAGCGCATACCACTTGTACATACTGCCACCTACGAATTGAGCGTTGGGTTCCGAAACGCGTTCCGAATGTCGGCTTTGTGGGCTGCTACGTAAGGAATACGGAAAGGCGACGGACCTAAAGATCGGCGCCCCGTACGGGGCGCCGATTTCCCTCAACTGGGGATTAGAACAGGGTCATGCTCACGGAGACCACGGAGGGGGCCTCGGCGGCGAGCGAGCTCATCACGACCACGGTGTAGGGGACGCCCGGCTTCAGGCTGCCCATGTCCGCGGCGGGGATGGTGGCGGTGAAGGTGCCGGCCCTGGTGAACTTGGCGGCGTAGACCTTCTCGGAGCCGTCCTCGAGCTGCAGCTTGAGCTCGACCTTAGCCTTGTCGGACAGCGGGGTCGTATCGACCTCGGGGTAGACGTAGCTGGAGGCGGCGATCTCGAATACGGCGTCGGCGGAGCGGCTCGGGGAGGCGGGGGACTTCACGTTGTCGATCTGGGTGATCTCCTGGCGGAAGTACTTCGGCCAGTAGTCGCTCTTATACGGGTAGTCGCGGAAGGCCTCGACGATGATCGAGTTGGTGTTGGTGTCGATGCTGGTCAGCATGAACGGGCCGTTGGACACGAAGGCGTGGCCGTACTTGTTGATGAAGTCGAGCGTGGCCTGGTAGCGCTTCACGGCCTTGTCGGCGGTGGTGTAGTCCTTGATGGCCACGGGGACGAACTTCTTGTCGATCAGCTCCTGGTACTTGGCCTTGATGTCCTCGACGATCTTCGGCGCTACGATATCGACGGTGGTCAGGCCTTCGGCGTTCGAGAAGGTGTAGGTCGTGCCGCTGGCGGAGCCTTCGGCGACGAGCTGGCCGAGAACCTCGTAGAGGTCCCAGGGTACCACGGTCTGGCGGCCGGGGTTGCCGGCCTTGGTGCCGACGGCGGCCACGTTGGCGGCCACGCGGTCTATATCGCCGGGGAAGTAATAGTCGACGTAGCCGGTGATCGAGCCGTCGCGGCCGATGACCGAGCCCTTGCCGGTGGCCAGGGCGGGGAGGTACTGGGCGGAGTAGGGGTCGTCGAAGTACTTGTCGTTATCGCCGTCCTTATTGGCCCACTCGACCTGGAAAGCGCCGGCGTACATGACGTCGTCCATGCCGATCTCGACGCCGTTGTGCCACTTGCCGGGCAGGTGCTTGCCTACGCCGCTGGCCCAGGAGGTGACGCCGGAGCCGACGGGCTTCCAGGTCTTGGTGGCGCTGTCGTACTTGATCGCGTCGGCGGGAACCTGGAGGCGGCCGACGATCCCGTCGCCTTCGACCACGGCGTCGAACTTGATGCTCTTGACGTCGTAGGTGGTGCGCAGCGGGGTGTCCTTGGCGTTGTTCGGCGACTCGAAGGTGGCCGGGTCGCTGATGGCGTCGACGATGGCGCCGGAGTAGACGTCGGAGAAGCCGTCCACGCCGACCGGGTTCCAGGCGCTCATGAACAGGGTGCCGCGGGCGGAGAACTGCAGCACGCGGAGCACCTTGGTGCCGTCGGCTTCGGGCTTAACGTCCGCGGTGCGGATGGACCAGCCGTTGAGGCCGTCGCCGAGGCCGTAGGCCATGCGGCCGTTGAAGCGGGCCTTATTGGCTACGAACCTATCCAGCTGGGTAGCTAGGTAGATGCGGACGGAGTCGCGGAGGCCGAGCTCGGTGGCGCGGAGGTTGCCGTTCCAGTAGTCGTCGGCGGTCAGGTACTGGCCGTTCATGCCCTTCTGGCCGAGCATGTCGATCTCGTCCTGGACGTAGTTCCAGTTGGCCGGGTCGGCGCCGCCGGGCATGTAGCCGTAGTAGGGGGCGTACATCTGGCTGACGGTCACGTCCCACCAAGCGCGGGTCGCGCCGGCGCCCCAGCCCTCGGTATAAATATGGAACTCGAGGTCGGCGGGGTTGGAGTAGTAGGCGATGGAGATGGCGGAGCGGTCGCGCTCGAGGCGCTCGACCTTGATGCCGGCCTTCTCGATCTGGTCCGACATGTAGCGGCCGGCCGGCAGGCGGCCGTTCGGATCGTCGACGCGGATCAGGAACTTAATGGTGACGTCTTGGCCGTTGAACTTCCAGAAGCCGTCGGCGCCCTTGACGAGCTTGCCGCGGTTCTCAGGCAGGTTGGAGGCGGCGGTCATGGCGGCGCCGATCTCCTCTATAGCCCGGCGCTCGTCGCCGTTCGGCGTCATGCCGAGGCGGGCGGGGATCAGGTTATAGCGGTAGGTGCCGGGCTGACCGGGGGTCATCGGGGTGAATGCGGCGTCGCCTTCGCCCTGGAGGATCTCGTCGATCATCTTCTGGCGGTTGAAGAGCCAGTTCATGGCGAAGCGGACTTCCTGGATGGCCAGGGGGTTGAAGCTGGTCCTGCCGGTCTTAGGCTCGGTCCAGGTGTAGGGAGCCTTGTTCGGGATGGGGTTCAAGAGCAGCGACCAGGAGCCGGAGGGCACCGAGTAGATCTCGAGCTTGTCGAGGTCGGCGTCGCTAAGGGTATTAAGAATGGCGGGGGGGACGGCCTGGAAGAAGACGTCCGCCTTGCCTTCGACTATATCCTTAAGGGCCAGGGTCTGGTCCATACGGACTTCGTAGATGACTTTGTCTACGATAGGGCCGTTCCTGCCCGAGCCTCCGGCCGCAGCGCCGCCGGCGCCGCCGGCTTGGCCGCAGGAGAAGGCGAGCAGCACGGCGGCGATCGTTACGAGGGCGATCGCGCCTTTGGTGCGCAAGTCCTTTTTCATCACAAATCCTCCTTAGTGGATTGAGAGATCACGGCGAGTATTATGCGCCAAGATCGGTGAGCTGTAAAGACAGATTCGCCTGACTTGGGCCGCCGACCATCGGATAAATCTCTAAAGAGTCAAGAGTTATTTAGGCTGACCGCACTATTTGGAGCATGGCGGCGTAACGGAAGCCCGCGCCCGTTACGCCGCCTCGCGCGTTAGTACTTGAAGGAGCTCTCGCCTATGAACTCTCTTAAGAGGCTATCCTGCGGCACGAACTGGGCCGGGATGGGCGCGAAGAAGGAGAGGAAGTTTAGCATGCGCTTAGCCTCGCAGTACTCGCGCTCCATGGGCTTGACCGAACGCAGGAGCGGCTCGGCGTAGACCTTGAGGACCCCGAGCTCATAGTCCAAGGCCGAATTCAAGGCCGCGTCCGCTTCGTTCTGGAAGGGGAAGATATGCAGGCGCTCGCCTCGCTGTACGCTCGGCCACATCTTCAGGGTCTCTAGCGCGCTCTTACCGCGGAACTGATTGTCGCGCACCATGCGCCGTAAGAGCCGGTTGTCGGTGGTCGACACGCGGTTATGCTCGTCGAGGTTTATTTGAGTCAAGGCGGAGACGTAAATCTTGAACTTATTCTCCTTCGGGATCCGCGGCGTGAGCTTTTCATTCAAGCCGTGGATGCCCTCCATAACCAGGATGGTGCGCTCCCCGAGCTTCAAGCGCTTGCCCGAGGGCTTGCGGGTCCCCGACTTAAAATCGAAGGCCGGGAGCTCCACCTCGCCCCCCTCGAATAGCTCGACGAGCTGCTCGTTCAGGTACTCGACGTCGAGCGCTTCGAGGCATTCGAAGTCGAAATCGCCGTTCTCGTCGCGCGGCGTCCGGTCGCGGCTGACGAAGTAATCGTCCATGCCTATGACCAGAGGTTGGAAGCCCAGCACGCGCAGCTGAATCGAAAGCTTCTTCGAGGTCGTCGTCTTGCCCGAGCTCGAGGGGCCGGCGATCAGCACGACCTTCACCTTATCGGAGCGCTCGGCCACCATGTCGGCGAGCTCGGCGATGCGTTTGTTATTGAGCGTCTCGGAGACTTGAATGAAGTCTTTCATGAGCTTGGGCGAGTTAAGCCGGTTCAGGGCGCCGACGCTCGACACGCCGAGCACGGCCGAGCGCTTGCGCGAGTCGTCGGTGATGCTGTAGAGGAGGGGGTCGTCCTTGAATTCGGGGACGGTAGACGGATCTTCCTTACGCGGATAGCGTAGCAGGAAACCTTGATCGTAGGGCAAAAGCTCGAAGGCCTTGAGCACGCCCGTGGAGGGGACGAGCGGCGTCACGTAGAGGTCGCGGAAGCCGGCGCACTCATTTAAGGCGATTCGCGGTTCGTTGGTTAATTCAAGGAGGAGGAGCGTATCCTCCTGGCCGTGCTCCTTGAACTGGGCGATGGCGTCCTCGTAGCTAAACCATTGCATGGTGATGGGTATGTCCCGCTTCACCAGCTCGCGCATATGCTCTTCGAGCCTGCGTATATCGTCTTCAGTCGCGGGGCTGTCCTCGAAATAGTGGTAGAAACCGTAGCCTATGGCCTGCCCGACGACGAGGTCACGGCCCTTGAACAGGTCTCGCGCCGCGATGGCGGCCAGGAAGCAGAGCGAGCGCCTATAGGCGTAGGCGCCCTGCGACGAGTCGATGAGCACCGGCTCGACGCTACAGTTCGTGATCACGCCGGCGTCCAGGGGCTGGAGTTCGTTGTTGACCAGTACGGCCGCTAGGGGCCGCTTGAGCGGTCCGAAGCCGCTCGTGATGGCCGAGATCTTCACGCCGAAGGGGTAGGCCTCCGTCTGCCCGGACGGATAGCGTATGCTGACTTGATGCATGCTCTGCGCTCCTCTACGAAAGACTGTGCCGATAGTGTAGTGCGGACCGGCTACGAAATAAAGCGCCGGAAGCCAAGCCGGCGAGCCGTTCGACGCGCTCAGGACCGTTAATCGCGATGACGCGGAAGCCTGGGCGTGCTATACTCCCTCACCGTACCATGCGTCCTGAAACCGTAGAGCCGCGAGCGATAGATCTCTCCCCGAAGACGGAAGCCGTAGCCCAGGCCGAGTCCGATCGGGCTCTGCTCGAGACCGTCGAACTCAAGGCCGAGCTTGAGCGCCTACGGCAGGAGCTCGCGCAGGCGCGGGAGTACGCCAGGCGCGAGAAGGAATATAAAGACCTCATCCTGGCTTGGAATAAGCGCTTAGAGACGCAGATAAAACGGCGGGGGGCCGAGCTCGAGCGCCTGTCCATCACCGACAGCCTAAGCGGCCTGTATAACCGACGCTACAGCTTCGAGCTCTTGGAGCGGGAGTTGGCGAGCGCCTCTCGCTACGGTCGGCCGCTCAGCGTACTCCTCTTCGATCTGGACGACTTCAAGCTCGTGAACGAGCAGCGAGGCCTACGCCTCGGCGACGCGGCCTTAGCCGAAGCGGCGCGTACCATACGCATGCACTTGCGGGCCAGCGACCTGGCGGGGCGTTACGGCGGGGAGGAGTTCATCGTCATCCTGCCCGAAACCGGCGGCGAAGGCGCCGCGACCCTGGCGGAGCGCATACGGGAGGCCATCGCCACCCGAAGCGCGCTCGATTCCATGGGCGTACGGCTTAGCGCATCCTGCGGCATCGTCGCCTTAGGTCCGGAGCCCGGCGCGCCGCCCTGCCCGGACGCGATGGGCATCCTACGCCATGCCGATGCGTGCTTAGCCGCCGCTAAAGAAGGCGGCAAGAATCGCAGCGTCGCCGTCGCGATAGCCTTTTCATCACCGTCAGCGAGTTAGAAACATAGGCGAAGGCGTCGGCCCGCTTCATGTTCTATGGTAAATCGGTTTAGTTTCGTTGTTTACTTTTCTTTCGACTGACCGTATTATTGCCCATGCGCATCACGATTCGCGACATCGCCGACCGGGCCGGCGTATCCAAGACGACGGTTTCCTTCGCCTTTAATGATCCTCGTAAAATATCCAAGGCTACCCATGAGCGAATCATGGCCATAGCCACGGAACTGGGCTACGTACCCGATCCCGTGGCCAGGACCTTGACCACCAAACGTACGGGCTCCATAGGCTTGCTCCTTCCGCAGCCCATGCGCGAAGCGCTCTTAAACCCCTATGTGGCCGAACTATTGCAGGGCATAGGCGCGGCGTGCCATGAGAACGACGGTTCGCTCCTGATCGTCCCGCCGGTCAAGGGCCGGCTCGTCGAGGCGGCGCGGCGCGCGGCCGTCGACGGGCTCATCGCCATCGGCGTCGGGCCGGACCATTCGATCGTCGACCTCGTAAGGAAGCGCCATATACCGCTCCTCATCATCGACGGGAGCCCCGAGTCGGCCACGGCCACCGTGGGCATCGACGACGAAGCCGCCGCGGCCGAGCTCATGCGCTACGTCCTGGGCTTAGGGCACCGCCGCGTCGCCGTCGTGGAGCTCGAGACGGAGTCGTACAACGAGCCGGATGAGCGCTCGAGCCTAGTCCGGGACCGCCGTATGCGCGGCTTCGAGAAGGCCCTCGCCGAGTTCGGGCTCGATCCGCGCGGGCCGGCCGTCAAGGTCTATAGCGCCCCCTGCTCGATACGCGGCGGCATGGACGCCTTCGCCCGCATCCTGGCCGAGGGAACGCCGAGCGCCGTCGTGGCTATGGCCGATATCGTGGCCGTCGGCATCCTCTCCGCCTGCCGGGAGCGCGGCGTGGAGGTTCCGAAGGAGCTTAGCGTCGTATCGTTCGACGATATAGAGTTGGCCCGCCACCTCTCGCCGGCCTTGACGACCGTGCGCCAACCGGGCTTCGACAAGGGTTACGAGGCGGGGCGCGTCCTCTTCGGCATGCTCAACGAGAGGCCGGCCGAGCGGCTCGTCATGCCCTTCGAGCTGGTCGTCCGGGCCAGCTCGGCGGCCCGCGCGTCCGGCGCGTGATAGACCGGCTGCCGCCCTGGGCCGGCTCCTTCCTAGAGCGGGATTCCGACCGGCTCGGCGTCCTCGAGGCGGCTATCGACTCCGACGGCGTGCGCTGCTCCCGCTTCGAGCCGGCCGGCGGGGGCCGTTTCCTTATCGCCTATCCTAAGGCCTACGAGCGGGACGAGCTCTATAGGCTAAAGCTCTTCACCGCCCATCACGACCGCGTATCCGGAACGCCCGGCGCTTTGGATAACTCGGCCGCCTGCATGCAGCTGGCCCGCTACCTCCGGGACGGCCGAGCCGGCCTGAACGTCGCGGTCGTCTTCACCGACCGCGAGGAGCTACAGGGCGCCGACCCGACCGAGCAGGGCTCGTTCCTCCTGGGCTCGGCGCTCTCGTCGCTCGGCCTCAAGCGGCCGCTGGTCTTCAGCTTCGACGTCACCGGTCGCGGCGATACGATGGTCGTAAGCGCGGCCGCCCGCTCGCTCCGTTCGCGGGGGCGGGCCTGGGAACGCTTGGCGGCCGAGGTCGACGAGTTGGCCGTGGAAGCCGACCGCGCCTTGGCCGCTAAGGTCCGCCATATGCGGGCGCATATACCCTTCGGCGAGGACTTGGGCTTTATGCGCGCCGGCGTGCCGGCGCTCGGCTTGACCGTGCTCCCGCGGGACGAAGCCGAGGCTCTGGGGAGCGAGGGCGGCCTGCCGGCCTGGGCCTCGACGGCGGCCCCGCGGCGGCGCCGGCCGCCTACCTGGCGAGTCCTGCATACGGAGGACGATAGGCCCTCGCTCTATGACGAGGAAGCCTTCGCGCTCATGGAGCGCGCCCTGGAGGCGCTCGGCGCCTTGCGGGTCCCCGCCCGGGCCTAGCAGGGTGCTCCGATTGCTAGACCGCTCCGCGCGGCGAGCCGCGTTTAGAGGCTGTCGATGATGCGCGCGAAGAGCACCGTCACGTCGTCCTCGAAGTACGGGTCCTTCATGAATTCGATAAGGTCGGTGATCAGCCGGTCGGCCATGCCCTCGACTTCGTCGCCGGCCGCCGCGGCCATCGAGCGGCAGATGCCCTCGACGCCGAAGAAGCGCCCCGCGCCGTCGCGCGCTTCGACGATGCCGTCGGTATAGAAGCAGAGGCTGTCGCCGTAGCCCAGCTCGATCTCCTCGTCGGCGAAGTCGAAGTCGTCCATCATGCCGATGATGGGGTTGCCCGGCCCGAGCTCGACGAAGCCGCCGTCTGCCCGGGCTATGATCTGGGCCGGGTGGCCGGCGTTGCAGTAGAGGCAGCGCATAAGCTTCAGGTCCAGAATCGCGTAGAAGGCGCTCACGACGTGGTCGGTATCGATTATCTTGGCGAATTCCTGGTTGAGCCGCCGTATCACCTTGGCCGGGGAGCTCTCGTAGGGCGCGAGATAATCGAAGGACGAGCGTATCATCGCGGTGATGAAGGCCGGGGCTATGCCGTGGCCGGAGACGTCGCTGATGAGCACGCCGATGCGCTCGTCCGGGAGGCTTACGATGTCGAAGAAATCGCCGCCGACCATGGCCAAGGGGATATAGCGATGCGTGAAGCTCACGAGCTCGGTCTCGGGATAGGCCTTGGGTAAGAGGCTTTTCTGTAGCTCGACCGCCAGGTTCATCTCCTTGACGATCTGACGGTTGCGCGCCTCGAGGACGTCCATGGCCTTCTTAAGCCGGCGCGTCCGCTTAGTCAATTTCTGGTTCATGGCCTCGAGCTCGCGCGCATGGTTGGCCAAGGTCGACTTATGGGCGTTCTCAAGCGAATCGTAGGCCGGTATCGGCGCGGCCAGGAGAAAGGCCGCGGCCTCGGGGAAGAGCGAGGCGAAGCCCGCGCCTAGGGAAGGCGCCGCTCCCGCGGCCGGCGTGGGCGCGAAGCGATGGACCTGATATGGCGTCCTCTCCCCGCGGCCGTCGTAGAAGTAGCCGATCTCATCCCAGCCGTCCTTGCCGTCGAAGACGCGGACGAAGTCGGCGCGCAGGGCCTTCCCGAGCGCCAGGCCGACGAGCTCCGTCGCCCCTAGGCCCGGCAGCGCGTCGCGATCGGGGAGGAGGCCCACGATGCGGTCGTCGCGGTCGAGGGCGGCCAAAAAGCCCTTGAGCGGCGTTAAGAGTTCGAGGAGCGCGCCTTTTAGGGCTTCGTCGCAAGCTTGATCCATGACTCGATTGTAGCGCCTGCGGCATCCTGATGGAATAGCGAAGCGGCCGATGCGAGGGAGCCGCCGCCGTCTAGGCGGCCCGCGGCCGAGATTCAAGCCGCGCCGGGGGCGGAGGCGACGCAGGCTTGGCCGCGGCCGCCGCCGGCCATTATACTGAGCCGGGGCCGCCGAACGACGCATCGCGTCGCGACGCGCCCGAAGGAGGCAGCGATGGGCGATAGACTCGGAGTCGGGGGCGCCGGCCGCCTGGGCGTCACGATAGCCGTACGGGACGAGGCGGCCGCGATCCTAGCAGAACCGGCCTTCTGTTGGGAGGAAGGGCCGCGCGGCGTGCTGCGCTCGGCTGGGTATCCCATAAGCCTCATGCTCTCCGGGGTGGGCAAGGCCTACGCCGCGCGGGCGGCCGCGATCCTGGCGGCCGAATGCGGCGCCCTCTGCCCCATGGGTACGGCCGGCGGCCTGTCGGACGAGCCGGTCGGTACGCTGTACCTCTGCGAACGTGCCGTCGAGCACGATATGGACGTGAGCGGCTTAGGTTTCGCTCCCGGCGTTACGCCGTTCGCCGCCATGGACGGCCCTGAGCTTGGCGGCCTTTCTCCCGCCTGGCGTGCGGCCTTCGAAGGGGCTTTGGGCGACGCCGGCCTTTCCTACGCCGAAGGCCTCGTCGCCTCAGGCGACCGCTTCCTGGCCGATCCGGCCGTCGCCGCAGCGGTACGGACCGGCTTCGGAGCCGCGCTCGCCGATATGGAGAGCGCCGCCGTAGCCAAGGTCGCTATGCTGGAGGGGCTGTCCTTCTGCACCCTGCGCTGGATCAGCGATAACGCCGACCATGATTCGCCGACGGATTGGCCGACGCAGGTGCCCCGCTCGTCCGATAGCTTTAGGCGCGCGCTCTTGGCTTTGGGGGAGCGCCTCGTCTCCTCTGCGCAAGCGTAGCCCCCGTGCCGGCGCCCGAGCTTAGCCGAGGCGCCCGAGCCTAGTCCGCCTATCGGCGGCCCGATCTCCTCGGACACCGCCGGTTTTTACAGGTAGCCCAAGCCCGCCAAGGCGATCGCCGCGGCCGCGACGGCCGCCGTCTCGCTCTTCAGGATGCGCCCGCCTAGGCGCGCGAAGGCGTAGCCGCGCTCGGCGAACAGCTCGAGCTCGGCCTCGGTCCAGCCCCGCTCGCTGCCCACGGCGACGATCAAGGGCGACGCCGCGTCGACGCGGCCGTCGCGCCGGGCGCCCTCGGCTATGAGCTCGCCCAAGCCGAGCTCGGCGCGGTAGGGGTCGAGGCAGATCCTCAGCGCCGTCGGATAACGTTCGCCTAAGCAGTCTAAGGCCCGTTTTAGGGTCCAGAAGGTCTCGACCTCGGGGAGCCGGGGGTTGGCCGCCTGCTCGGCTCCCTCGACGAGCGCGGCGCGGTATTCCTTGTTCTTAAAGAAGTCGCTCTGAAAATATGACTTCTCCCCGAGCTCGCTGCCCGACAGCGCGATGCGCGAGAGCCCGAGGCTCGTCAGGTCCTTGACGATGCGGCCGGCTTGGATGGGACGCGGAAAGCCCAGGAGCGCGACGAGGGGCAGGAGGGCCGGAGCCTCGCGCTCGGGCCTGAAGCGGATACGCAAGGCGTTCCCGTCGTCGGCTTCGATCAGCGCGGTCCCCACCGTGCCCGCGCGGGCGCCGCCTAGGCAGCCGGCGAGGAGTTCGTCGCCGGGGCCTTTTTTAAGGATGCGTTTGATATGGGCATAGCGTCGATCCGACCTGGCTATGGCCTGTATCTCGTCGTCCGACTCGAGCGCGAGCATGTTCATGGCCGCCATCATGCCCAAAAAAGAAAGCCCGCGGCTAGGGAGCCGCGGGCTTAAATCGGCAAATACCGCCGCGCCGAATCTTCGCGTAACCTGCGCCATGTTTGGCGCCGTCCGCCCCGAAAAAGGGGCGAACCGACCGCCCCCGGAGGGCGGCTCCCCGCGTGGCTTGCGCGGGGCGTATCCGTAGGGAATGGGGTCTACTGCGCTGCGTGGACCTCCTCTTGGATACGCGTATTCGTCGCGGCGGCGGCAGGTACTAGTTCGGGGCGGCTCACCGGTAGCTGACCTCGGCGTCATAATCTACGCCGGGCACTTCAAAGCCGTGGGCCTGCAGGAAATCGAGCCTGAAGCCGGCCATGTCGGTGGCTTCCTCGAGCCTCCCGCCTATGGCTTCCTTCATGCGCTTAGTCGTCTCCTCTTGAATCTCCGGGCGCATCTCCCAATCGTCCAGGCGGATACGGCCCTCGGCGTCGAGCGCGGGCTTGCCCGGCGCTAACAGACGTTCCCGGTATTGGCGGAGCATCTGGTCTAGGCAGTCCTCGTGCAGGCCCTTTTCCTTCATGGTCTTAAAGAGGGCCGCTACGTAGAGGGGGATCACCGGGATGACGGCGCTGGCGCGGGTGACCAGGGCCTTGTTGACCGAGACGTAGGCGGCGCCGCCTAAGCCGGCCAGGCGCCGGTTAAGCGCGGGGACCGTTCCTTCCAGGTGCTCCTTGGCGCGGCCGATGGTGCCGTCGCGATAGATGGGCCAGGAGTGCTCGGGGCCGATGTAGGAGTAGGCCAGGGTGACGCAGCCGGGCGCCAGCGCGCCGGCCTCGGCCAAGGCGTCGATCCAGAGCGCCCAATCCTCGCCGCCCATGACCTTGACGGTCTCCGCGGCGTCCTCCTCGGTAGCCGGCTCGATGCTTACGGTCTTGATCTCGCCCGAGAAGGCGTCGACCGAGACGCCGCTGAAGGGCTTGCCCAGGGGCTTTAAGGCGGACTTGTGCATGACGCCGGTCTTAGGGTCGGTGCGCACGGGGCTGGCCAGGGAGTAGATGACCTGGTCGAAGCGTAAGCCCTCGTCCTTGGCTAGCTGGACGACGGCGGCGCGCGCTTCGTCGGAGAAGGCGTCCATATTAAGGGTGCGCGCGAAGAGGCCTCGGGCGGCCGCTTCGCGGTCGAAGGCGCGGTTGTTATACCAGCCGGGGCTGCCGGGCTTCTTCTCGCTGGGCTCGCGCTCCAGCGAGACGCCGACCGTGGCGGCGCCCGCGCCGAAGGCCGCGCTCGCGCGGCTAGCCAAGCCGTAGCCGGTGGAGCAGCCCAGGACCAGGACGGCCTTGGGTAGCTTTTTCTCGGCGGCGGCGGCCGCCGCCTTGATGGCAGGCCCGCGCGCCTCTGAGCGCCTCGCCCAATCGGCTAGGAGCGTCTCGCAGCCGACGGGATGGGCGTTCATACAGATCATGCTGCGTATCATGGGCTTGACGATCATGCCATCTCCTCCCCGACTATGCAGGTCCATTCAGCCTCGACGGCCTCTTCGCCGTTCACGTAGCCCACGCCGCGCTGCTTGATGATGCGCGCGCCGGCCCGCAGGTTGTGTATCTTCATCTCGAAGAGCTCGCCGGGCCTGACCTGGCGGCGGAACTTCACGTTGTTGACGGCCGCCAGGAAGAAGGTCCCGGCCGCGCTGATGCCCTGCAGCTTCACGCCGACGCCGCCGGCCTGGGCCATGGTCTCTACGAGGATGACGCCGGGCACCACCGGGTAGTGGGGGAAGTGGCCGGCGAAGAAGCTCTCTTCCCCCGTCCACAGGCGCTTGGCCTCGATGTTGTGCGGGTCGGCGACGCTCACCTCATCTACGAAGAGGAAGGGGTCGCGGTGCGGCAGGAAGCCTTCGATTTCTTTCCGTAACGCTTTCATGCGTATTTCTTTACCACGAGGCACCCGTTATGTCCACCGAAGCCCAGCGAGGCGCTCGCGGCGGCCCTGATGACGCCGGAAGCGCCCTTATTGGGCACGTAGTCCAGGTCGCAGGCCGGGTCGGGCTCGTTCAAGTTGATCGTGGGCGGGAAGTAGCCGTGCTTAATGGCCAGGGCGCAGATGATGGCCTCCACGGCGCCGGCGGCGGCGATCAGGTGGCCGGTCATGCTCTTGGTCGACGAGATGCGCAGCTTCTTGGCGTGATCGCCGAAGGACTTTTTGACCATGAGGGTCTCGGTCGGGTCGTTGATCTGGGTGCTCGTGCCGTGGGCGTTGTAGTAGTCGATATCCTCCGGCTTAAGGCCGGCGTCGGCCAGGGCCAGGCTGATCGCCGCGGCGCCGCCGGTACCTTCGGGGTCGGGCGCGGTCAGGTGATAGGCGTCGCAGCTGGCGCCATAGCCGGCCAGTTCCGCGTGGATGCGGGCGCCGCGGGCCTTGGCGTGCTCCTCGCTCTCCAGGATGATGATGCCGGCGCCCTCGCCGATCACGAAGCCGTCGCGATCCTTGTCGAAGGGGCGGCTGGCCTCGGTCGGCCGATCGTTGTAGCCGGTGGATAGGGCCTTGAGCATGCAGAAGCCGCCCATGGCGAACTCGGTTATGGCGGCCTCGGTGCCGCCGGTCACCACGACCTCGGCGCGGCCGGAGCGTATCATGTCCAGGGCGGAGCCGATGGCGTCGGTGCCCGACGCGCAGGCCGTGGCCAGGGTGAAGGCCGGGCCGTGGATGCCCAGGCGCATGGCTATGTTGCCGGCGGCCTCGTTCATGATCATCATGGGCACGGTCATGGGCGGCATGCGCGAGGGGCCGGATTCCATGAGCTTCTTGTAGCTCTCCTCGAAGATCTCCAGGCCGCCTATGCCGTTGCCCAGCATGATGGCCACCTTCCCCGGGTCGGCGACGCCCTCCAGGCCGGCGTCCTTCCAGGCCTGCACGGCGGCGGCCACGGCGAACTGGGTAAAGAGGGCCATCTTCCTGGCTTCCTTCTTCTCCATGTACAGCGAGGCGTCGAAGCCCTTGACCTCGGCCGCTATCTTGGCGTCCAGCTTGGACGCGTCGAAGCGCGTCACCGGCCCGAGCCCGCTCCTGCCCTCGGTAATGGATTTCCAGAACGTGTCGATATCGTTGCCTACGGGCGTAATGACGCCCATGCCGCTGATCACCGCTTTCCGCATGCTGTCCCCCTTCGTTATTCGCCGGCTTCTTACCAGCGCACCACGGCGCCGCCGTAGGTCAGCCCGGCGCCGAATCCCATCATCATTACGAGCTCGCCTTCCTTAAGGAGCCCCTTGCCCGCCAGCTCGTCGAGCGCTATAGGCACGGAGGCGGCCGAGGTATTGGCGAATTCCTCGATATTCATATAGAAGCGATCCTCGGGCAGGCCGAAACGCTTGGCCGCCGCCTGCACGATGCGCAGGTTGGCCTGGTGCGGCACGATCCAGCGGAACTGGTCCAGCGCATAGCCCGAATTCGCCACCAAATTCTCCATGACGTCGGTGATGGCCTTGACCGCGAACATGTACACGGCCTTGCCGTCCATGGCGATCGAGTTCGGCCGGTCGTATTCGCCGTCGCGTTCGTAGGCCGACTCGCGCTTGGCCTGCTTAAGGTAGAGCGCGTTCGAGCCCGAGCCTTTGGCCCGGAGCCAGCTGGTCACGACGCCGCGGCCCTCCGCCTGGTCGTCGCGCTCCAGGAGCGCGCAGCCGGCGCCGTCGCCGAAGAGCACGCAGGTCGCGCGGTCGTCCCAGTCCACGATGCGCGAGAGGGTCTCGGCGCCAATGACCAGGGCGCGCTTACGGCCGCCGGTGTGCAGCATGGACCAGGCGGTATCCAGGCCGTAGATGAAGCCGGTACAGCCGGCGTTCACGTCCATGGCGGCGGCGTTTATGGCGCCCAGCTTATCCTGGACGATGCAGGCGGTGGACGGGAAGCCGAAGTAATCAGGGGTAGCGGTGGCCAGGATGATGAGGTCGATATCCTCGGGGCCGAGCCCCGCTTTTCTTAGGGCCGCGCGGGCGGCTTCGGCCGCCAAGTCGCTGGTCATCTGCCCGTCCGGGGCGTAATGACGCGTACCAATACCGGTATGGGAGCGTATCCACTCATCGGTCGTGTCGACCCGGGCGGCGAGCGCTTCGTTCGTGACGCGCATGGCCGGGATACACGATCCGGTGCTTTTGATAGTAATTGACATTCTGCGCCTCCTTGACATTAGAGCCATAAATGTCACGGCAGCATAATGAAGGATATGACAGGCCGTGTCAATATGTCGTGCCTCCATTTTCTTTCGCAAGAAAAAAGGCGACGAGCCCATGGCCCGTCGCCTGCTATTCGATGCGCGAGGACGTTTATCGTTGCGCGCTCGGCTTCCTAGCCGCCGCGAGGGCGACGAGGCCGGAGAAGGCCAGGCCGGCCATCGGGAGGAGCTTAGCCAAGGCCTGCCCCTCGGGCGCGAAGCTGCCGGCCAGGCCCAGGGCGTAGCCGCCTACGACCGCGATGAAGGCCAGACGCTCGTCGAGCTTCCTCGTATCCTTGTACATGATGGCCACGAAGAGCGCCGGAACGATGCCGGCCGTATAGCCGTTGTAGGTCTTGATGAGTATCCCGATGATATCGGTGTAGAAGAGCGCGATGCCCCCCGCGACGACGCCGATGACCACGGTCCACAGGCGCACGCCGGCGACGCTCTTCCGCTTGATGAGGTCGTTCTCCATGATGCCGGCCGCGGTCAAGAGTACGGTGTCGCCGGTGGAGAGTATGGCGGCGAGGAGGCCGAAGATCAGCACCGAGCCGAGGAAGGGCGGGACGCTATTCCGGGCCAGGTAGTTAAGGGGATCGAGGCCGCCTAAGGCGCCCGGCGCGATGGACGCGCGGGCCCAGAGCCCCACGAAGGTGATGCCCAGGGCGAAGGCGAGCATGCCGAAGCCGGAGGTGAACGAGCTCTTACGGGCGTTAGCCGCGCTATCGGCGCTCAGGATGCGGTTGAACATCATGGGGCAGATGAAGTACGAGCCGCCGAGGACGATGACGTAGTAGGCTAGGTCGAGCGCGTCGAAGCGTTCGTTGAAGATCTCGACGACGAGGGCCCCCGGCGCCGGGGCCTTGGCGATGTAGAGATAGGCGACCGTCGCGACGAGGCCGAGGGCGAGGAAGCCGAACTGGAAGAGATCGGTCCTGAGCACCGACTTCTGGCCGCCGATGAGCGTGTAGGCGATAAGGAAGGCCGCCGCGACGAGCACGGCCGGTTGGAGGCCGACGCCGGTGATGGCGTTGACGATCTTGGCGGCCGCGACGAACTGCGCGGTCGCGATGCCGGTCCAGGTGATCATGATGATGACCGAACTCAAAGTCCGTACGGACGGTCCGACCAGCTTGTCGGCTAAGTCGGGCAGGGTGAGGGCCTCGGTCTCGCGCACCTTGCGCGAGAGGAGCGCTCCCTGCGCGAAATGCGCGATGCCGCCGGCGGCCACGAACCAGAACGCGGGGAAGCCCAGCGAGAAGGCGCGCGTGACCGTGCCGATGGTTATGCCGCCGCCTATGGTAGACGCCAGCATCGAGGCGGTTACGAGCAGACGCTTCTGCTTGCGTCCGGCGACCAGGAAATTTTCCATGGTATCCGCGTATTTCAGGCTCGCGAACGCGATGGCTATGAGCGCCGCGCCGTATACGGCGAGCAAGACGGTTCCCCACATAGTTGACCCCCTATAACGAAGACAGGCGATACTGTATCGCAAAGTGTGTCGCCTGTCTAGCGGGTTTCGACCGTGCTTAGGCTCCCGACATCAGCTCCTTGAACCGGGCCTCGTCGACCGTCTCCTTCTCAAGGAGCTCCACCGCGAGGGTCTCTAGCCGCTCACGCCTAGACTCAAGGAGCGCGCGGGCAAGGTCGTAGCGCTCGGCTATGGCTTTAGCGACGGTCTCGTCGATGTAGCGCTGCGTCTCCTCGGCGTATTCGCGCGACATGAGCGGCTCGGCCTGCGGCCCCATGAGGCCCGAGCCCCGCTTGGTCAGGGCGACGTTCTTAAAACGCTCCGACATGCCGTAGTCGGTGATCATGCGCTTAGCTATGTCCGTAGCGCGCATGATGTCGTTCGACGCGCCGGTCGAGACCTTACCGAAGACGATATCCTCGGCCGCCCGTCCGCCTAAGAGCACGTCGATGTCGCCTAAGAGCTTGTCTTCGGTCACGATATAGCGGTCCTCGGTCGGCATCTGTAGGGTGAAGCCAAGGGCGCCGAAGCCGCGCGGCACGATAGTCACCTTAGTGACGGGGTCGGCGCCCGGGGTGAAGGCGGCGACGACCGCGTGCCCCGCCTCGTGGTAGGCTATGACCTTGCGCTCCTCGGGGTTCATGACGCGGCTCTTCTTCTCTAGGCCCGTCATCACCTTCTCGATGGCGCGCTCGAAGTCTTCGTGGTGGACGCGCTTACGCCCGGCGCGCACGGCCAGGAGCGCGGCCTCGTTCACGATGTTCGCCAGGTCGGCCCCGACGAAGCCCGGCGTCCCCCGGGCGATCTTCTGCAGGTCGACGGCGGGATCGAGCTTCACGCTCTTGGCGTGGATGCGCAGGATGGACTCGCGGCCTACGATATCGGGCCTGTCCACGGCCACTTGGCGGTCGAAGCGTCCGGGGCGGAGCAAGGCGGGGTCCAGGACGTCGGGCCGGTTCGTGGCGGCCAGGATGATGAGCCCGCTCGTGGCGTCGAAGCCGTCCATCTCGACTAAGAGCTGGTTCAAGGTCTGTTCCCGCTCGTCGTTGCCGCCCATGACGCCCGAGACCCGGCTCTTGCCGATCGCGTCGAGCTCGTCGATGAAGATGATGCAGGGCGCCTTGTCGCGCGCCTGCTTGAAGAGGTCGCGGACGCGCGCCGCGCCGACGCCTACGAACATCTCTACGAAATCCGCGCCGCTCATGCGGAAGAAAGGCACCTCGGCCTCGCCGGCTACCGCGCGGGCCAAGAGGGTCTTGCCGGTGCCCGGCGGGCCGACGAGCAGGACGCCCTTAGGGATCTTGCCGCCTATGTCCGTATACTTCTTGGGGTTCTTAAGGAAGTCGACCACCTCGACGAGTTCGTCCTTGGCCTCGTCCACCCCCGCCACGTCTATGAAGCGGGTCTTGACGTCGCCTTCGGCGACGATGGTGGCCTTGTTCTGGCCGACGGAGAGCACGTTGGAGCCGATGCCGCTCATGCGCTTCTGTACCATACGCCAGACGAAGAACAGGAAGCCGAAGGGCAGCACCCAGTTCAGGACGAAGCCTAAGGCCGCGTTGCCTTCGCGCGGGAGGGCGGCGTACTCGACGCCTTTTTCATCCAGGAGCTTGGTGAACTCGGGGTCGTAGACCGGCACGGTCTTGTAGACGCGGCGCTGCTCGGTCTGGCTTATAGCCGACGGCAGCCTGGCGCCGCCGGTCTGCGGCGAAGCCTGAGCGGCGGTATAGCCGGTGTAGTAGTTGGCGTCCATATCGATGCGCACGATCTGGCCGGAGGCGACGAGCTCTTTAAAGCGGCTATAGGGCACGACCGAGCTATCCGACGAGACGATCAGCCAATTAAAGACGCTGATGGCGACCAGGGCGACGAGCACGTAACCCAGCGAGAAGCGCCAGCCGTTCATCGGCGGCAACTGGGGCAAGCCCGGCTCTTTCTTACCTTTAGAATTTTTCCATGAATCGGATTTCTTGCGCGGCATGCGAACCTCCGGGCTTAAAGATACGAAAAACGGCTTCGAACGGCGATATTCAGCCCGCGCAAAGGCGGATTATGCTCCTGAAACGCGAGTTCTAGCCCTGAATCCTTGACCCCGGCGGGCCGATTTAGTACATTCCCTCTCGCGATTCTTAACCTCTCACAATACGCACAGGAGGAATACTCATGAAGGTTAATCCGCTTGGAGACCGCGTCCTTATCAAGGTTCAGGAAGGCGACACCAAAACCGCCGGCGGCATCATCATCCCGCAGACCGCCCAGGAAAAGACCCAGACCGGCGTCGTCGTGGCCATCGGCACCGATACCGACGTGATCAAGGTGAAGAAGAACGACAAGGTTATGTACGACAAGTACGCCGGCACCCAGATCAAGATCGACGGCGCCGAGCACCTGATCGTGAAATTCTCCGACATCCTGGCCATACTCGAGTAAGGGCCCGCGCGTTACGCGCGACGAAGCGGCCGCCCTCCCCCTGCGGGACGGGCGGCCGTTTTTATTAGGCGGGCTCGCTTATCGGGCGTAGAGCGCTTCGAGCAAGGCTTCCGGGGTCCGGGCGTCCAACAAGGCCTGCCGGCGATCGGGGCTTTTAAACAGCTGGCTTACCTCGGCCAGGAACTGCAAGTGGGGGCCGGTCTTGGACGGCGGCGAGAGGGTCATGATGAATATCCGGGAGGGAAGCCCGTCGAGCGACTCGAAGTCGATAGGCTCCTCGCTGATCGCCAGGCAGGCCACGAGCCCGTCGACGGCGTCGGTCTTTCCGTGCGGAATGGCGATGCCGTTCTTCATGCCCGTGCTCATCTTGCGCTCGCGGGCCAGTACCGCCTCGCGGGCGGCGTTCGCGTCACTCACCTTGCCCCCGGCGACGAGGAGCTCAAGGAGTCGTTCGATGGCTTCGGCCTTGGTCGCCGCCTTTAGGCCGACCGCCACGCTGCCCGGTCCGATAGAATCTCGTAGGCTCATAGGGCGACTATAGGGCCGGGCCTCGTCTTTGTCAAATGTAGTGCCGCGCCGGCTTAGGCTGCGCGTAGCCTTCGGCCCGCCCGGCGGCGTAGGCGGCGGCGCTCGCGAACAGCGCGTCCAAGAGGCCGGCCATGGCCATGAGCGGCAACGCCACCGGCACCATGAGGAGGTAGCCGGATTCGAAGCCGCGGCCGTAGGCCCCCGAAAGGAATACCAGGGCGGCGAGCGGGCCCTGCGCCGGCGAGGCCGACAGCATCAGGGCGCTCAGGGGCACGTAGGCCAGCATCCAGAGCACGGTGCCCGAGCTGATGCCCAGGCTCGAGTACGAGCTTAGCACCACGATAAAGGCCGTGGCGCCGACCATGGCGCTACCGGCCCGCCCGAAGGAGAGGGCTAAGGGCAGGCTGATCGCGCCGGCGCGCCGCCTTAGGCCCAGGCTATCCTTCAGGTGCTTGGCGGCCGATCCGGCGGGCGCCAGCGCGTGGCCGGAGGCCAGGCCGAGCAAGGCGGGGCCGGCCAGGGCGTATAGGGTCTTATACGGATTCGTCGTACGGTCATGCAGGAATAGGAGCAACGGTAAGAGCCCGAAGACCGCGACGACGAGCTGTATGCCCAGGGTAAGGAAGAGATTTCCGTACAGGGAAAGCTGGCCGATCCCGACGACCCCGCGGACTTGGGCGGCGGCCAGGGCGATGACGGCCAGGGGGAAGAGTTCGACCACGAAACCGTTCACCTGCCAGAGCGTGCGGCTCGCCGAGTCGATGACGGTGGCCAGGGGCTTGGTGACCGACTTGTCGAAGCCCAAGGCCGTGCCCAGGACGAGGGCGGCGACGGTCATGGGCAGGAGGTAGCCATGGTCGAGGAGCGCCGCGAGCATCGACGGGGGGACGACGCGCGCCGCGAGGGCGGCGGGCCCGGCGAGCTCCATGGCGACTATCCCCGAGTCGGCGTTGAGCGGGATGCGCGCGGGCGACAGGACGAAGGCCCCCGCTATGCCCAGGCCGGCGAGCGCGAAGACGGCGAGCGCGGAGTACGCCAGCGAACGGCCGACGAGCCGCATGAGGCGCTTGTCCTCGCGCGCCTCCTCGGCGGCTAGGGCCGCCGAGAAGAAGGCCAGGGGCACGAAGGCGTAGCGCGCCAGGTCGACGAAGAGGCCGCTCAGGTAGGCGAGCGCCCCCTCGGGGATGGGCGCCACGAGGCTGAGGCCGGCGCCGAGGCCGATCGCTATCAAGTATTTTAGCCAGATCTTCATGGGGCCGAGCATATCGCGCCCCGGTACGGGGGTCAACTGGAGGGTTCGGCGTGGGGAGGGGATGACCCGGACAGGAATCGAACCTGCGACCTGCTGCTTAGGAGGCAGCCGCTCTATCCAACTGAGCTACCGAGTCGTACGAGACGGGCCGCAGTGTACGGCGAAGCAGCCCGGATTGTCAACGCCGACCGGCTCGGACGGGGGTCGGCGCCGCGCCTTAGCTCCGATCCGGGCCCTGCAGGCGCTTGCGGGCGTCGGCTTCGGCGGCCAAGCGTTCGAGCTCCTCGAAGGGGTCCTTTACGCTCTCGTCGTAGCCGGCCTTAAGGTCGTCGAGGTAGCCGGCCATGGCGCTGGCCTTGCGCCGGATCTCCTCGATGGCTTCGTGCTCGCTCGATTGGGGCAGCGCCTTCATGCGCGCCATGTCCAGCTTGAGCTGCTTAAGCGAGTTTACCGAGGAGCTGAGGCGTAGCTTGAGCACCTCGCGCTGGTCTTCGAGCTCCTTAGAGGCCCGTTCCTGGCGTTCGATCTCCTCGATGGAGCGCTTATATTCCGCCCTGAGCGAGCTCGAGTCGGAGGCGCCCATCTTCCGCTGCATCTCCGCCTTGTCGCGGGCCAGATCGGCCAGGGGGATGCCGGCGACCAGTTCGTCGATCTCGTTGATGGATTGGGTAAGGAGCTTCACCTGGCCGACGTAACGGTCCAAGCTCGGGAGCATGTCCTTGCCGAATTCGGCCGCGTAGGCCTTGTCGGCCTTGATGGCCCTGGCGATGTCGTCGCGCGCGGCGACCGCGTCGGCGTAGAGCCCGGCGTAGGGGCCGGCCGCCTTAGCGGCGTCCCTCCGTTCCCTGCCGCCGGCTAAGAGCTCGCGCCACGAAGGGGCGCCCTCGAGCCGCAGTATCTTCTTGACGAGGCCGTTCTTGGTGACCGGATAGGAGGCCAGGTGCCCGAGGAAGCTCAAGGCCATGATGCCCGAGGGTATGGCGGCCCAGAGGAAGGCGGGGCTCGTCAGCAGGTTGATCGTGAAGAGCAGGGGGGGCACCGAGAGGACGCTGGCCGTATGCATGGCCATGCTGTCGCGCACGCGGTTGAGCTTCTTGTACGCGTCGAGCGATTCTCCGCCGAGGGCCGGCATGCGCTCGAGCTCGGCTATCTTGGCGCGGCCGCGGAGCATGGCGAAGAAGTTGCTGACCACGCCGGTGCCCCAGCCGGCGGTAACGATGGCGGCCCACATGAAGCCGGGGGCGAAGCGCGTATTGATGTACCAGAGCAGGGCGTTGACGCCGACGAAGGACAGGAGGTTGCCCATGAAACCGGCGACGGTCTTGCGGGACTTCTCTTCGACCTTATCGCGGTAGCGGTTGAAATCCGACTCCAGGTCCTCCGAGCCGGGCTTAAAATAGTCCGAGTCCTTGAGCTCGGCGTCCCACTTACCGGTCCCCAGCTCCTCGCTATGGCGCTTGAGCTCCTCTTTGAGGGCCCGCTTCTCGTCCATGGCCGGGCGGACTGCCGCGCGGATCTCCCGCTTGATCTCTCGGGCGGCTTCGCGTAGCTCGTCGCGGACCTCGCTCCGCGCGCCGCGGCCGGCCCGGCCGCGATCGTAGGCCGCGGTCGATCGCTGCCCCGGGGCGGCCTTGCCCGCTTCTTGCCAGTTGACCACCTGCTCTTGGATGGCCCGGGCTATGCCCTCCACGGCCTTGCCGATGTCGCCGGCTATGTCCGAGGAGCCGCCCTGGCCCTGCTCCGGGGACGCGGCTCGGCGGGGTTCGGCGCCCGCGCCGGCCTTTAGGAGGAGTCCGCGGTCGGCCAAGCCCGCGATGACCTCTTGGGCTTCTACGCCGCGATCGCCGTATTTATCCAAGGCCTCCCGGACCGAGAGTCGGCGGCCGGCCTTCTTGATGTCGTCGAGTATGGCCGCCCGGATGGCGTCCATCTCGGCCTTGGCCTCTTCCAGGCTCGGCGCGGGCTTGGGCTTGGCCGCGGGGACGGTTTCTCCGGCCTGGGGCTCCTTGATGAAGCCCGGCCGGGGCTTGTCCCGGTCCGGATCGAACTCGACGTTATGGCTGGCTATCTCGTAGGCGTGGATCTCCTTGCTGATGTTCTTTAAGGAGACCTTGCCGAGCCTATCGGCCCTGAAGTCGATCTTGTTGAGGACCTGGTTATACACGTCTTGGGAGAAGCAGATGCAGCCGGGCCGCGCGAGCGACTGGAGCCGGCTGGCTATGTTGATGCCCTCGCCGAGGGCGTCGTTCTCGAAGAAATAGATATCGCCTAAATGGACGCCGATGCGTAGGAGTAGCGGGGCGGAGCCGCCGGCCTTATTGCGCTCGTACAGTTCGGCCTGGATGTCCATGGCGCATTGCAGCGCGTCCACCGTGTTGCGGAAGTCCACGAGGAAGGCGTCGCCGATGGTCTTGATGACCGTACCGCGACGCTTGGCCGCGGCTTCGCTTACGAGCTTGTTATGATAATGGAGTAGTTCGAGGGTGCCCGCCTCGTCCTTCTCCATCATGCGCGAGAACCCGACGATGTCCGTATACATGATGGCCGCGAGGCGGTAGTCTTTCTGTTCCATATTCAGGCCTAGAATAGAGTACCTTATGCCCCTGGTCAACCGAGTCTGAGGCCGGCTTCCCTCTTAAAGAGATTCGAAGCTCGCCTCCAGCTTGGCCAGGTCGGCCTTGAGGAAGCGCATCCGCAGCTCTTGGTTGAGTTCGAGGCCGCCGCCCCGTAGCCTGGTCTCCAAGCCGAGCTCGGGCAGGTACACGAGGGCGTCGCTGCCCGTCTGCACGACCGCGCCGCGGCCCTCCCAGCCCGGTCGGGCTAAAAGGTAGGCCAGGGTCCAGTGGGCCTCGCTTTGGCGCTCGGCCTTGCGGAGGGCCGCGCCGCCGGCGGCCGCCCGCGCCAGGCGCATCGAGAGCTCGTCGGCGGGCAGGGGCGGGGAGGCGGCATCGCCCCGGTCGGCGGCCAAGGCGGCCCTGATCTGCTGGTGCCCCAGGAGGTCGGCGTAGCGCCGTAGGGGGCTCGTCACCTGGGCGTACATGCTGACGCCCAGGCCTTGGTGGGCCCGCGGTTGGGCGCCGGCCATGCCGGCCCGCATAAGGCGGCGCTTGGCGAACTCGCCGGCTAGGCCGGGCGGCAGCCCCTCCTGCGAGCCGGGGGCCTCCTGGCTGTAGTACGGGAAGGGCAGGCCGCGGCCGAAGGCCCAGCGCGCCGCTCCCTCGCCGGCGAGCACCATCATCTCGCGGACTACGCCGCTCGACCGGTAGTCCCCGACGGCGTCGACGCGGACCTCCCCGTCGCGGACCCAGACTCGTACCTCGGGGATGCGTATGTCGACCGCGCCGTTACCGGCCCGGAGGGCGTAGCGCCGCTCGGCTATGCGCGCCAGCTCGGCCAGCGGCCCGGAGCCCAGCTCGGCGTCGGCGGCCTCGTAGGAGCGGCGCGTCACGCGCACCCAGCTCGGCATGGGCTCGACCGACCGGATCATGCCCTCGTCGTACAGCTCGATGCGGAACGACAGCGCCCGCGAACGCTCCGCGAGGCCCAGGCCGAAGCGCTCTAGGGCTTCGTCGGGCAGCATGGGGATGCTGCCCTCGGGTAGATATAGGGTGCCCGAGCGATCGGCGGCTTCCCGGTCGGCCGGGCTGTCCGGGGCTATGGCGGAGGCGGGATCGGCTACGTGCACCCAGACGGCCTGGCCGTCCCAGGAGACGGCGTCGTCGGGGTCGTGGCTCCAGGCGTTGTCTATGGCCCAGGCCTGCATGTCGCCCAGGTCGACGCGGCCGCGGTCGTCGTCGGGACCCAAGGCCAGCTCCGGCGCCTTGGACGGGTGGCCGGAGCGCGAGGGATGGGGGTTCGTCGCGGCCGACCATACCCCCGCCTTGAGGAGCCAAGCCTGGGCGCTTTCGGGGCTGTCGCCGGCGCCTACGTCCGCCGCGTTCTTGGATTTCTGCGTCTTCCCTAGGGCCAGGGCCTCGATCTCGCCCAGCCAGCGCTCGTCGCCGGGCTCTATGCGGCCGGCCTTGGCCCGGGCTATGAAGTCGGCCCGTTGGGCGGCTTCGCCTTCTTTCTTCTGGCGCTTGGCCTCTTCGCGCTCCCTCTCCTCGGCGCCTAGGGCGTGCACGGAGCCTGCTTCCCAGCGGAAAGGCAGCCCCCGCTGGGCCTCGGCCCAGGCCGCCAGGCGCTCGGCCGGGCCGTCGCGGCCGAAGACCAGCTCGGCGAACTCGGCGAGCTCGGCCGAGCCGCCGGCGATCATCTCCCAGGCGGTGTCAAAGTCGCCGCCCTCGGCGGGCGCGGGCAGGGCGGCGAGCGGGCCCGGATGGATGAGTTCGACGTCCTTATCGCGCACGCGCGGGGCTTCCTTGCCGAAGCCCGTAAGCTCGATCTTGTCGCCGTCGCGGCGGGCCACGGCCGGCTTATTCTTAAAGGAGACGAGGGCTCCGTTCGGTATCATGCTCATCCTTTCGCGGCCCGGGAGCGGGCGGCCGGCGCGCGGGCCCGGCGCGTTTCAGTATACGTATCGCGCGGCGTCGGGGCAACGGCGCCGCCTAGGAAGGCCGCCGCCTAGGAAGGCAGCGGCCGCGCTTGACGAAGCCGCCGCTTTGGGTATCCTTAAGGCCGATCCAGGGCGACGGGCGCCGAAAGGCGGACCTTAGCCGCGGGGCGGACGGTCGCCGAAAGGCGCCTGGAAGCCGCCCGCTCATCATGCGCATGGAGGAACTCATATGGTAGCGCTCATCGTCGGTATCGTCCTCATAGCCTTCGCCGTCTTCGCCGTCCTGCCCGGCCCCTTGGCCTGGGGAGCGGACGTTTTGGCTTTCTTGCGCGGCTCCTTGCCGGTCATGGCCGCCTTCATCGGCCTTATCGCCGCCTTCATCGGCGTCGCCGACATCAAGGATCGCATCGAAGCCAAGAAGGAAGAGGCCGAAGAGGCCAAGGCCGAGAAGAAGGAGTAGGCCCGCGGCCCGGCGCCGAGCCGAGCCGTTTCGTAGCCCGCTCCGCATAGCTTGACATTGCCCGCGGAGTATGGGATTATTCCGACCGCTGTTTGGACCGTAAAACCGCGAGCCCGATCGCGGCGGTATGATGCTTATACCGCGGCGCCGGGCGAAGTCCCCCGCCTTTTTAGGCGGACGGACGCTTGTAACATTCCGGATGCGTGCGGAACGCCGAGCCCCGTCGGTTCTTCCTGCGCCTCTTAACTCAGGTGAAGGTACAGATTCATGAAGACCGTATTCGTTAAGCCCGCCGAGGCTCCCCGCGCCTGGTTCGTTATCGACGCCAAGGGCCAGCGCCTCGGCCGCGTCGCCGTGAAGGTGGCGAACCTCCTCCGCGGCAAGCACAAGCCGTTTTTCACCGCCCATCAGGAGATCGGCGATTACGTCATCGTAATCAACGCCGGCGAGATCGAAGTGACCGGGCGCAAGCGCGAGCAGAAGGTGTACTATAAGCACACCGGCTACCCGGGCGGCCTCAAGGAGGTCACCTTCGACAAGCTGATCGAGCGCCATCCGACCGATCCGCTCGAGAAGGCTATCCGCGGCATGCTGCCGAAGGGCCCCCTGGGCCGCAAGCTCGCGTTGAACTGCAAGGTTTACGCCGGCGCCGACCACCCGCACGCGGCCCAGAAGCCCGTCGCCATCGAAGTCTAAGAGAGGTAGCACTGATGATCAGGAATCTTGGCATAGGAACCGGCCGACGCAAGACCGCCGTAGCCCGCGTCTACCTCCGCGACGGCCAGGGCAAGATACTCGTCAACGGCATCGAGCTGGATAAGTATTTCCCCATCGCCGAGGAGGCCGGCGCCGTCCGCAGGCCCCTCGTCGTTACCGCCAACGAGAACAAGTTCGACGTGGTGATCACCGTCACCGGCGGCGGTCCCCGCGGCCAGGCCGGCGCCTGCACCCACGGTATCGCCCGGGCCCTGAGCCAGGTCGACCCCGCGTCCAGCGCCTCGCTGCGCGCCAACGGCATGCTTACCCGCGACCCCCGTATGGTGGAACGCAAGAAGTACGGCCAGCGCGGCGCCCGCAGGCGCTTCCAGTTCTCCAAGCGCTAAGCCCGGAGACGAGACGCCGTTCATGGCGCTCATCGAATCCGTTAAAGAGGGAGCCCAAGGCGCCGTCGTCGCGACGGTCGCGGGGGGCTCCCTCGTTCGTTTTAAGGCGCGCTACCTAGGCTACGGGGAGGGCGGCGCCCCGCCCGAAGCCGGCGCCGAGCTCGACGAGGCCGAGCTGGCCTACGCCGCCGCCTGCACCGAGGCGGAGGACGCGGCGACCGCGCTCCTCTATCGCGCCGAGCAGCATCGCGCCGGCCTCGAACGCAAGCTGTCGCTCAAGGGCCATGATCGCAAGCCGCTCCGCGCCGCCCTGGATTTCCTCGAAGCCCAAGGCCTCCTCTGCGATCGGCGTTTCGCGTCGGCCTGGATCCGCCAGCGCCTACGCCGTCGCGCCGAAGGGCCTGCGAGCCTCCGCATCGGCTTGGCCTCCCGCGGCGTCGATCGCGCGGCCGTCGAAGCGGCCTTGGCGGAGCTCCTGGACGCCGAGGCCCGCCCCGAGCTCATCCGCGACGCGGCGGCGCGCTCCGGACTGAGCGATCCGACCGAGCTCAGGACTTTCTTAAGGGGCTTGGGCTGGAAGGGCGCTGAGATCGACGAGGCCCTGGATCGCTAAGGGGCTGGCGATGCGCGCGGGGTTTCAATGGCGATCGCCCGCGCGCCGCAAGGCATGCGTCGCGCCGGCCCGCCCAGCCCATCCTCTCTTGACATTCCTTCACTTATGCTTGAAAATAGCCGCAAATCATACTGTACGGGGGCGTCTAATGGATGACGACATCCTAACGATAGAAGAAGTTGCCAAGTACCTGCGCGTCTCTGAGCGCACGGTCTACGATTGGGCCCAGAAGGGCGAGATTCCCGCCGGAAAGATCGGCACGGTCTGGCGCTTCAAGAAGAGCGAGATCGAGCGTTGGGTGAACGAGCGGCTGTCTTCGAACAAGCCGGTCGCCTCCATCCATCCGGTGCGCATGCGCAACGTCCTGTCGCCCGACCGCGTGGTCTTCCTAGACTACCCGAGGAAGCGCGAGGCCCTGATCGCCTTGGCCGAGCGCTTGGCCGCCGCTCCGCAGATCAAGAGCAAGCAGGAGATCGTCTCCGAGATCCTCCGCCGCGAGGACCTCATGAGCACCGCCATCGGCCGCGGCATCGCCATCCCGCACGTGCGGCTTTCCAGCGTCACCGACCTGGTCGTGGCCGTCGGCGTCAGCCGCTGCGACATCCAGGACTTCAACGCCTTCGACGATCAGCCGGTCAGGCTCCTGTTCATGATCGCGGCGGCCTATAACCAGCACGCCTATTACCTGCAGACCCTGTCCTATTTCAGCGCCAAGCTCAAGAACAACGAGCTCCGCGAGGCCATCGCCCAGGCGGCGGACCCGCAGGCCGTGTACGAGCTCTTGGTCAAGCAGGACGAGGACTAAGGCGCCCGGGGCGCCACCGGCAGGACTCCCGTCGGCACGCCCCCGAAACCGCTTCGAACCCAAGCCCCCGCCTGCGGCGGGGGCTTTATTGTCAGCGCGCGCTTCCCCGTGCTAGTATCCACGCTCGACCTTAGCTAAAGAGAACGAGGTACCCGTCCCGTGTTCCTAAAAAGCCTCGAAGTATTCGGTTTCAAGAGCTTCGCCGACCGCACCAAGATAGACTTCTCCGAGGGCATCTCCGCCCTCCTGGGGCCCAACGGCTGCGGCAAGTCCAACGTCGTAGACGCCATCAAGTGGGTCGTGGGCGAGCAGTCCGCCCGCTCGCTGCGCGCCGAGTCGATGGAGGACATCATCTTCAACGGCACCGAGAGCCGCAAGGCCCTGAGCGTCGCCGAAGTGACCCTGACTATCTCCAACGAGCGCGGCGTACTGCAGCTCGACATGCCCGAGATAGCCATCAAGCGCCGCCTCTACCGCTCCGGCGAGAGCGAATACTATATCAACGGCCAGCCGGCTAAGCTCAAGGAGCTGCGCGAGCTCTTCTGGGACACGGGCATAGGCAAGAGCGCCTACTCGGTCATGGAGCAGGGCCGCATCGACCAGATCCTGTCGAGCAAGCCCGAGGAGCGGCGCTACCTCTTCGAGGAGGCGGCCGGCATAACCAAGCACAAGGTCCGCTCGCGCGAGGCCGAGCTCAAGCTCGAGCGCACCGAAGAGAACATGCGCCAGGTGGAGGGCATACTCGGCGAGGTCAAGCGCAGCTACGACACCCTGAAGGCCCAGTCCGAGAAGACCCTGGCCTATCGCTCGCTGCGCGACGAGCTCTTCAACGCCGAGCTCGACCTGCACCTCTTAAAGCTCCGCGGCTTCGTGAACGAGAAGGAGCGGCGCGACGGCGACATCGCGAGCAAGACCGCCGAGCGCGACGCGGTCAAGCGCCAGATCGACGACATCAACATGTCGCTCGAGGAGAACCTGGACATCGTCAACACGATGGAGGCCAAGCTCGTCGACGTGCAGAAGACGGTCTACGGCCTGGCCGTCGAGCGGGTGGGCAAGGAGAAGGAGCGCAAGCTCCTGGCCGAGCGCGTCGCCGAGTCGCGGGCCAAGATCGACCAGGCCAAGCTCAAGCTCCGCGCCCTGGCCGAGAAGCTCGAGGGCCTGCGCGAGGACGAGGACGAGAAGCAGGAGATCCTGCGCGGGCACAAGGGCCGCATCGCCGAGATCGAGAAGAACATCCAGGGCTTCGAGGGCAGCATCAAGGCGGCCGAGGAGCGCATCGAAGCCAACGATAGGGCCATAGCCAAGGCCGAGCGCGAGATCCGCGAGTCCGAGGCCCTCCTTTCCGAGGCCCAGGACGAGCTCGACGCGATCACCGAAGATATCGTGGGCGAGCTGGACGCTCGGCTCAAGGAGAGCGGCTACTCGGCCGCCGAGCGCCGCGCCGCCGAGGAGGCCATCGAGTCGCTCATAGCCGGGATCATGGCGCGCCTTTCGGGCAAGGCCGCCATCCTGGACGACCTGGTTAAGATCAAGGACTACGGCTCGCCCCAGGCGCGCGCCCTCATCGAGAGCGCCGGCGCCGCCATGGCCGAGGCCGCCGAGCGCGCCAAGGAGCTCAAGGAGCGCTACGAGGCGTATAGGCGCACCACGCCCAGCTTCATCGACGAGTTCCTGTCGCCCGAGGGCATCATCACCAAGAAGCGCGCCTTGGACGCCCGCATGGGCGAGCTCAAGGACGGCATCGTAGCCCGGCGCGAGACGATCGCCCGGCTGCGCGACGAGAACCGCGAGCTGGCCCAGCGCATCGACGAGTATCGCAAGACCCTGGAGGAGCTCCGCGGCAACCGCATCCGCATGCAGACCCAGGTCCAGGCGGCCGAGGAGTCGTTGGCCCTGATCCGGCGCGAGATAGCCAGTCAGGAGGGCTACTTCCGCGAGCTCGAGGCGGAGGTCTCCCTGGACGAGCGCCGCCTAGAGGAGGCGCAGGACGACCTGTCGTCCATCGACGAGGAGATCGCCGACATCGAGAAGAAGGGCCGCGACCTGACGGCCGAGCTCGAGCGCCTGGAGAAGGACATCGCGATCAAGAATACCGACCTGGGCAAGCGCCAGGAGGAGCTCCGTAAGAAGATGGACCGCCTGGGCTCCTGCCAGAACGAGCTCGAGCGCCTGCACCTAGGCCTGGCCCAGACCGAGACCGAGATACGCAATATCAAGGAGAACTTCAAGGAGCAGTACGGCCGCGACCTCGTGGAATTCGAGGAGCGCATGTACGAGATCCGCGCCGGCGTGCCCGAGCTACGCGACCGCCTGGCCGACCGCAAGATGAAGCTCAAGGACCTAGGTTCGGTCAACCTGATGGCGCCCGAGGAATTCGTCGAAGTCAAAGAGCGCTATGAGTTCTTAACTACCCAGATCGACGACCTTACCAAGGCACGCGACGACCTGAAGCGCATCACACAGGAGATACGCGACGAGAGCGCCCAGCTCTTCCTGGAGACCTATAACCGCATCAAGAAGAACTTCCATAACCTCTTCAGGCGGCTCTTCGGCGGCGGCCGCGGCGAGCTCAGGTTGGTCGATCCCGACCACGTCCTGGAATCCGGCATCGAGATCTACGCCCAGCCGCCGGGCAAGAAGCTCGAGAACATCTCGCTGCTCTCCGGCGGCGAGAAGAGCCTCACGGCCATCGGCCTCCTCTTCGCCACGTACATGGTACGGCCCTCGCCCTTCTGCTTCTTGGACGAGATCGACGCGGCCCTGGACGAGCAGAACGTCATCCGTTTCGTGAACCTCCTGCGGGAGTTCGGGCGCGCCAGCCAGTTCATCGTCATCACGCACAACAAGAAGACCGTCACCGGCGCCGACGCGCTCCTAGGCGTTACCATGGAGGAGTCGGGCGTGACCAAGGTCATCTCGGTGCGCCTGGAACGCTCCGACGGCCAGGACATCCGCGTGCCCGAGCCCATCGGCCTCTTCGACGAGGAGGACGTGGAATACGAGGAGGGTAGGGAACTCGCGCCGGCCCAAGATCCCGGCGCTGGGCCTGAAGTTCCCGCCGCCGAGGAGCCCGGCGCGGCGCCGCTCCAAGAACCCGGCGCGCCGGCTGAGACGCCCGCCGCCGAGACTGAAGCGCCCGGCGCCGAGACCGAAGCGCCGGCAGCCGAGGAGCCCGGCGCGCCGCCGGAGTCCGAGGAGGCCTAGGCCGTGCGCCCGCCCGCGCCCCTGGCCAAGCTCGGGGCAACGCTCGCCGGCGCCCTGAAAGGGCTGGCCGCCCGCCTGCGCCCGCGCGGGGCCGGCGGCCGATCGCTTAACGAGGCGCCCGCCGCGCTTCCGATCGCGGTTCGGCTCGGCGCCTTGCGCGAGGCGCTCGGACGGGCGCCCCGACCGCTGCTCATCGCGGGCGTAGCCGCGCTCGCCCTGGGCCTCGCCCTGAGCGTCATCGCCGCGCTCGGCGCGTCGAAGAGCCCCGAAGCCCAGGTCGGCGCTTTCGCCGGCTCGGGCTATGAGTTTTTCGACGAGCTCGCGCTTCCCCCTCCTTTGCCCGGGGAGCTACCCTTTCCGCTGGCTCGACCCAGGAAGCTGCGCTATACTGACGCGGATGCCGCGGCCTTAAGTCCGCGGACCTGGCGCTTCGACGTCGAAGCCCTGAGGGCGCGGAGGGTTGCCGAGCTTGAGTCGCTATATGATTCGCTACCCTAATTTTATACTCTCGTCCCGCCTCTTGCGGGCGACGGTCTTGTGCATAAGCCTAGCCGCCCTCGTTTCGTCCTGCGTGAGCTCGCCTGAGCCGGAAGCGTCGTCGGAGGCCTCTACGGAGGTCGCGACGGAGGCCGCGGCGAGCGAGTCGCCGACCGTCATCGAGGGGTATCGCCTAGCCCCGCCCTCGCCGGCGGCGCCGGCGCTCGCGTTAGACGCGCCCGAGGGACCGTCGGCGCCGGCTGCCAGAAGCGAACCGCCGCAGACCGCCGCGCCGGCCGAAACCGACGCCCAGGCGTCCGCCCGCGTCGACGTAACCGTTTTATCGCGCATCCGCGAGACGGCTCAGCTGGCGCCGCGCGGATCCATGGACGAGCCGTCGCCGCCGCCCGCGCCCGCGAAGGTCGCGCCCTCGCCCGCGAAGGCCGCGACGACGGCTCCCGCCGCCGTACCGGCGCCGAGTTCGACGCGGGCCGCGCCCGCTAAGGCGGCGCCCTCCGCTACGACGAGTCCGGCGGCTGGCCCGTCAACGCCCCCGGCGTCGCCATCGGCCTCGGCGGCGGCGAGCCCGAGTCCAGCGCCGGCGAGCCCGAGTCCAGCGCCGCCGACCATCCCCGCCCCGCCGGCCTCCACCCAGCGGAGCGTGCAAGCCGTCCCGCCGCCCCGATCCGAGCGCCTCGTAGAGGCGACCCGTAACCAGCGCTTTGAAATCAGGCTCTTAGGCTCGGGCTGGACCTACCTAGGCGACGAGGACGGCAAAGACGGCCTGCGCTTCGAGACCAGGCGCTTCGAGGGCAATGAAGCGGTCTTTACCTTGCGCCCCGAGCGGAACGACGACTACCTCCTGCGCTTCCAACGGAACGATCCGGTCAGCGGCGAGCGCGAGACGGTCCTGGCCAAGGTTTCGGTCCGCGAAGCGGGACAGGCCGCGGGACAGGCGCAGGCCGCGACGCAGCCGGCCGCGACTCGACCCGCCGCGACCCAGCCGGCGAGCGCGCCGCCGGGTAAAGCCCCTCAGCCGACCGATCCCCAAGACGCGGGATCCGCTCCGGCGTCTTCGCCCGGCCTTCTGGCGGCGGCCTCCGCTTCCGATACTCCCGCCGTTCCGACGCCGGCCTCGCCCCTCGCCTCTATGCAGGATCCCGAGGCCCTGCTGGCTTTCGCCCGCTCCGAGCTGGACGCGCGTCGCGTGCGTTCCGCCTTGGACGCCCTCGACCGCTACGTCGAGCTGTTCAAGCGCGGGACTGACGAGTTGTTCTACCTCTATGGCCTGGCCTACGAGCAGGATACGCCTTTCAGGGACGTAAAGACGGCCCATGAGTACTACAAGCGCGTCCGCGACGAATATCCCCGCAGCCCGCGCTGGCGGGCGGCCGCCGAGCGCGTCGCCTACCTCGAGCGCCATTTTTACGGCCTCCGCTAAGGCGGGGCTCGGCGCCCGAAGCCCCGAACCCCGAACCACGAACCACGAACCCCGAACCCCGAACCCCGAACCACGAACCCTGAACCCCGGGGCGGCCTAACCGGAGCCGCTTGCGGCCGCGCCGAATACGCCTATACTTAGGGGCATGGAAGACGGCTTCGTCGCTTTACGCAAATTCGTCGCGCCGGAGATTATCTTCGGCCAGGGGGCCATGGCTCGTTGCGCCGAGTACGCCGCGACCTTCGGGGCCTCCCGCCCCCTGATCGTGAGCGACGAGGGCGTCGCGGCGGCCGGCTGGGCCGGCCGCGTAGAATCTCAGCTCGGGGACGCCGGCGTCGATTTCACCCGCTTCTACGACGTGAGCCCCAATCCCCGCGATGCGGAGGTCATGGCCGGCGCTGAGCTCTTCCTGCGCGAGCGCTGCGACATGATCATCGCCGTCGGCGGCGGCAGCCCCATGGATTGCGCCAAGGGCATAGGGGCGGTGGCGACGAACGGCGGCCATATCCTGGATTTCGAAGGCGTCGATAACGTGCCCGAGCCCATGCCTCCCTTGCTCTGCGTCCCGACCACGGCGGGTACCTCGGCCGACCTGTCCCAATTCGCCATCATACTGGACCTCGCGCGGCGAACGAAGATCGCGATAATCAGCAAGGGCATGGTCCCCGACATCAGCCTCTGCGACCCGGAGACGACCGTGACTATGGACGCGGAGCTGAGCGCCGAGACGGGCATGGACGCCTTGACCCACGCCTTCGAGGCCTACGCCTCCAACGCCTCCAGCCCCCTGACCGACCTGCACGCCCTCGAGGCGACGCGCTTGATAGCCGGGTCGCTGGCGCTCGCCGTCGAGCGGCCGGGCGACCTGGCCGCGCGTTCCCGCATGATGATGGGTAGCCTCATGGCGGGCCTGGCCTTCTCCAACGCCAGCCTGGGCGTCGTCCACGCCATGGCCCACGCCATGGGCGGGCTCCTGGACCTGCCCCACGGCCTCTGCAACGCCCTCCTCCTTGAGCACGCGGTAGCCTTCAACTGCCCCGCCGCGCCGGAGCGCTACGCCGCCCTCGGCGAGGCCTTGCTCGGGCGGCCCCTGCGCGGGGCCGGGGCGGACGAGGTCGCCGATGCCGTCCGCGGGGGCCTGGCGGCGCTGCGTCGCAGGATCGGCCTGGGCGAGCGCGTCGAGCTCCGGCCGCTGCCCCGCCATGCCCTGTCGGAGCTGGCCGCGATGGCGTTGGCCGATCCCTGCGTCGTTACGAATCCCCGGCGCCCCGAGGCGGCCGAGATCGAGGCTCTCTATGCGGCCGTCCTCCCCGTCGCCTAAGCCGGGCGGCGACGAGGCCGTCCGCGAGCGCATCATCGGCCTGGGCTCGGGATCGGCCCGCAAGAGCTACTATCCGCAGCTTAAGGAGAAGATCCGCGACTTGGAGGCCAAGCAGCTCGAGCTCATGGAGACGGTCCGGACCCTTGAGGAGCGCGAGAGCGAGCTCGAGCGCCTGGTCGACGAAAAAGAGGCGCTTTTAAAAGAAGTTCACCATCGCGTTAAGAATAATTTCCAGATCGTCGGTAGTCTCCTTAACCTGGGCCTCGGGATCGCGAGCTCGAGCGCTGAGGCCCGGGCCTTCGCCAAGACGAAGCGGCGCATCGACGTCATGGCTATGGTCTACGGCCGGCTCCTGGCGACCGAGAGCTTCGCCGAGCTCGAGCTCTGCTCGCTCGCGCGGAGCGTCGTCAACGCGCTCTTCTACGAGGCGGAGCTCCGCGAGGTAGCGCTCGCCTACGACTTGAGCTGCGTCGACCTCCGCCTGGACGTCGAGCGGGCCATACCCTTCGCCCTGATCCTGGCCGAGGCCGCGGGCAACGCGCTCGAGCACGCCTATCCGGAGGGCCGGGGCGAGCTCGCGATTAGCCTGGGCTTCGCGCGCGACGCGCCGGGCTCCGTCAGGCTCGCCGTCGAGGACGACGGACCGGGCCCGCGCTCGGGCGGCCTTCCCCGGTCCGACTCGTCGCTCGGGCTTACGCTCATCGACGCGCTGGCCGCGCAGCTCAAGGCCGCCTGGCGCTACGAACGGCGCGCCGCGGGGCCCGGCCTGCGCTTCGTCCTGGAGCTCAGGCCTTAGCCGCGCTCGCTTTACGGCCCCGGCGGGCCGTGCTATCCTCGTGGCCATGCGTACGGAAACCCTGTTCTACGACCGACCCGAGCTCGATTCCTGCGAGGCCGCCGTGCTGGCTACGCTGCCGCCTTCCGGCGAGGCTGACGGCCTCGGCCTCGTCCTGGATCGGAGCGTCTTCTATCCCGAGGGCGGCGGCCAACCCTGCGACCTGGGGACGATATCCGGCCTCCCCCTGGCCAGGGTCGGGTACGAGGGCGACGATATCGTCCACCGCCTCGTCGCGGGGGCGGCCTTCCCGTCCGGCGGGCTCCCCGCGCCCGGCGACCGGGTCGCCTGCGCCTTGGACGCGGCGCGGCGGGCCGACCATAGCGAGCAGCATACGGCCCAGCACCTGCTTTCGGCGACGGCGCTTAGGCTCCTCGGCGCGCCGACGCGTTCGTTCCACCTGGGCGAGGCGTATTCGTCGATCGACCTGGACCTGCCTACGCTGGACCGCGACGACGCCGACCGCCTCGAGGGGGCGGTGATCGAAGCGATCCGCGAAGGTTATTCGATTATAACACATATTTGCCCTCCCGAAGATCCCTCGAGCTTCCCGCTGCGGCGGCGGCCCCCCGAGGGAGAGGCGGTCCTCCGCATCCTGGAGATCGACGGGCTCGACTACACGCCCTGCGCAGGCACCCACCTACGCTCGACCGCGGCCATAGGCGCCTTCAGGATACTGCGCGCGGAGCGCTATAAGGGCATGGTCAGGCTCTACTTCTTAGCCGGCGGCCGGGCCTATCGCGACTACGCGGCCTTGGCGGCCGGCGCCAGGGAGATGGCGGCGCTGGCGGGCGCGAACGAAGCCGCGCTGCCCGGGCGCTTCGCCGCGCTCAAGTCCCGCGCCGACGAGCTCGAGGCGGCCCTCAAGTCCGCAGAGGCCGAGCTCTGGTCGGCGAGGGCGGGGTCGCTGGCCCTAAGCTCGCCGCCGGGACCCGTCGCCCTCTCGCTAGAGGAAGAGGGCATGGAGGGCGCCCAGGCCATGGCCAAGGCCCTGGCCGCCGCGGGGCGTATAGCCGTCGTGGCCGGGGTCCGGGAGCTGAAGCTGGTCGCGGCGCGGCCGGAGGGCGGCCCTGACGTCTCGGCGGCGGCGCGGCCGATAGCCGCGGCCAAGGGCGGCAAGGGCGGCGGCAACGCCGCGCTCTTCCAGGCCGCCTTCCCCGACCGGGCCTCGCTCGCCGCGGCCATGGAGGAGCTGGCATGCAGCATGAGGTAACGCGGGCGCAGGCGCTCCTAGACGGGCGCGGTCGTATCGTCGAAGAAGGCTGGGCGAGGCGCCCGCTCTGGGCCTACGACAGGCGCGCCATAAAGGCGAGCGCCCTGCGCGTTAAGGAATGGGATTATTACTCGATCCTATCCCATGACGGCCGCTACGCCCTGACCCTGACGGCCAGCGACCTGGGCTACGCCGGCCTCTACGCGATCTGCTTCTTGGACTTCGAGGCTCGGCATTATAGCCAGGTCGATAGCCTGCGTCCCTTCCCCCTGGGCCGGGCCGGCTTCGGCCCCGATAGCGATTCGGGCGGTATCGCGTACCGGGACGCCAAGCTGGAGCTGCGTCTCTCCTACGCGCGCGAAGAGGGCGGCTCCGTCAAGCGCTCGCTCGAGTTCTCCGCCCCGGGCATCGCGGACGCGGCCGGGAAGAAAGGCCTCGCGGGTAGGCTCGAGCTCGATCAGCCGCTCGGGCTGGAGAGCATGAATATCGCTACGTCCTGGGCAGAGAAGCGAAGCGCTTTCTACTATAACCGCAAGATCAACTGCATGCCGGCCTCGGGCTCCTTCGAGCTCGGCGGCCGCGCGTACGGCTTCGACGCCGCGCGCGACTTCGGGGCCCTCGATTGGGGGCGCGGGCGCTGGACCTACGAGAACCGCTGGTATTGGGGTTCGGCCTCCGGGCTCGTAGGCGGAGAGGCCTTCGGCTTTAACATTGGCTACGGCTTCTCCGATCGCAGCCCGGCGAGCGAGAACGCGCTCGTCTATCGCGGCAGGCTCCATAAGCTGGACGAGGTCCGCTTCCATATCGACGAGTCGGACTACCTGAAGCCCTGGCGCTTCTCGAGCTCGGACGGACGATTCGAGATGGATTTTAGTCCCCTGGTCGACCGGCGGGCGGACACGGCCATAGGCCCGATAGTCTCAAGGCAACATCAGGTGTTCGGAGAGTTTAATGGGTTCTGTAGGCTGGACGACGGGACGGAGCTCAGGCTGGAGCGCTTCCTGGGCTTCGCCGAGGACGTATACAACCGCTGGTAGGACGACCGGACGCCCGGGCCGCCTGCCGAAGCCGAGCCCCCGGCCGAAGCCGGGAGCCTTAGGCGGCCGGCTTAGAACGGCTCGAAGTTGTTTATATCGAAGTAGTGGCGCTCCATCTCGGACTGGATGAGGAGGAGGTCGGCGTAATGGCGCTCCTCCCACTCGACCAAGGTGGAGAGGAGGGCCTTGAGCTCGGCGCCCTCGGCGCGCGCCGCCCAGTCGCGGTACAGCCGGATGGAGTCGGCCTCCAGGTGCAGGGCCGCGGCCACGGCCGCCGTGAGCTGCCGCGACGAGGCCACCTGCCTCACGAAGGCTTCGCCCACGATGGCCGATTTCCAAGCGCCGGAGAGCTCGGCGGCGGCGTTCCTCTCCGGGTTCAGGTTGATCGTCTTGTTCCTATAGAAGTCCAAGAGATAGTTGAAGTGACGCTTCTCGGTCTCGGCCCGCTCGGCGAAGAACTCCTTGACCTGGCCGGTCGCCGCGGCGGCGGCGCCTTCGTATACGGTCACGGAGTCCATCTCGCCGCGCATGGCGGCCTTGACGGCGTTTAACAGCTCGGCGTCCAGCATCGCGCGCCTCCTTACATGTTCTTCCAGAATTTATAGTAGTTCCGCTCCACGTCCTCGAGGGAGAGTAGGGGATAGAACTTGCTCTTGCCGTGGCTCGCGAACATGAAGCCGTGTCGCAGGAACTTATACGAGATGCGGTCGATGGGGCAGTCCAGCGACAGGCCCTTCACGTTCTTGCCCGGCTTGGTCCGCACCTCGGTGATCGCCTCGCGCAGGCGGGCGGGGTGGATGCCCGGCACGAAGCAGCGGATGAAGGGGTTCTCCTGGAACTCCTTCAAGAAATCGTCCACGTTGAACTCGAGCTGGGCGTAGAACATCTTGGGCGCGCCCTTGGGCATCTCGGGGTCGGTGATGTAGTCGGCGTACTCAAGGAAGTTATACTTCGTTAAGACCATCATCTTGATGGGATTGACCTCCAGGATGATGCGCATCTCGTCGCCGCGCATCTGCGGGTCGTAGTCGGCGGACTTGAGCTGCACGAAGTCGCCCAGGGAGTTGCAGTAATAGAGGTCGCCCAGGGCGTCGAAGTCCACGTGCTCCAGGGTCCGGTAGCTGGAGATGAACTTGGTGGCCTTGGGACGGCCGTCCTCGTGCCGCTTGAGCTCGGCGAAGGCGTGGTCGATCTTGAAGTACGGGTGCCTAAAGGCCGGGTCCAGCTCCACGAAGATGAGCCGGCCTTCGAAATAGCGGGTCGAGCCCTGGGTATAGTGCTTGGCGAAGCGCTCCGGGTCGAGCTGGCTCGCTATCAACGCGTGGTTCGGATGCACCACCATGTACAGATGCTTGTCGTCGTTCATCGTCTTACCCCCAGAAAGAATTGAGCATAGGCGCGATCACCAGCGAGATGATGGCCATGAGCTTGATGAGTATGTTGATCGCCGGACCGGCCGTGTCCTTGAACGGGTCGCCGACGGTGTCGCCGACCACCGCCGCCTTGTGGGCGTCCGAGCCCTTGCCGAAGGCCTTGCCCTCGATGAGCTTCTTGGCGTTGTCCCAGGCGCCGCCGGTGTTGGACATGAAGATGGCCAGGAGGACGCCGGTCACCGTGACGCCGGCCAGGAGCCCGGCCAGCATCTCCACGCCGCCTAAGAAGCCCACGGCCACCGGCGTGAGCGCTGCGATCGCGCCGGGTAGCACCATTTTCTTGAGCGCCGCCTGGGTGGAGATGTCGACGCAGGCGCGGTAGTCGGGCGTCTCGGTCTCCTCCAGGATGCCCGGCCGCTCGCGGAACTGCCTGCGGACCTCCTCGATCATGGCGAAGGC
>ERZ1066115.48-NODE-48-length-45990-cov-13.947143_pt1 | contig 45990 bp, 47 predicted proteins | sample MGYA00382762_ERZ1066115 | MGnify/ENA primary metagenome ERZ1066115 (study PRJEB33369, sample SAMEA5778345) | biofilm metagenome | biome: Industrial cooling water; feature: Water cooling tower basin; material: Biofilm | place: United Arab Emirates | collected... | reverse complement strand
CCTCGCACCACAACAGTGGCACGCGCACCCCAACGCCGGGTAGCGCCTCGTACCTACGCCCCGGACGCACGAGGCAGGAGAGCCGATGGCCGTCGGCCAGCAGCCTTCGCATCACGTGGGGCCCTATAAAGCCCGTCGTACCGGTCAAGGCTATCGTCTTCGCCATTTAAACTCCATCGTTCATCGTTCTCACTATATCGGAGAAGCGCCGGCAATCGCGTATCGACTCGGCCAGGGGGCGCTCGGGCTTATAACCGAGCTCGCGCATCGCCTTACTCGAATCATAGGCCTGGCGCACGGCGCCCGAGACCGCCAAGGCCCGATAGAGGCCCAAGCCGGGCAGGACGCGTTCCGCGATCCCGGCGCCGAGGATCCCGATCGCCGCCGGCACCACGAAGGCGCGCCGCCGCCCGCGTATACCGCGCATACCGCGCCCCCCGCGGCCCGCGACACGCCCCCCGAGGCGCCCCGGTCCCCTTCCCCGCCCGCCATGCCCGGCGCCCGAGCCGCCGGCACCCGATTCCCCGGCGCCCAAGCCGCCGGCGAGCTCCCTTATAAGCGCCATGAAGCCCGCGTAGCTCATCGTTTCGCCGGCCAGGATATAATCCTCGCCGATGGCCCCCCGCTCCAGGGCGGCGAGCGCCCCGCGCGCGAAGTCTCCCGCGTCCATATACGAGGTCGAGCCGGACGGCGCTATGCCGAGCCGCCCCTCCCAGACCATATCCACGAAACGCCCGATGCCGCCTCCTAGGTCGCCCGCGCCCACCGCCGTGCCCGGATAGACCGTCACGAGCGGCAGGCCGCGCTCGCGCGCATAGCGCCGGGATAGTTCCAAGGCCGCGACCTTCGAGTCTATATACGGCACCGCCGAGCGCCTTAAGAAGCGGTAATCGCCGCCCGCCGAAGCGGCTACCGCCGCCAAGGCCTCGTCGGGCCCGACGAAGGAGCAGGGATAGCGCCGATCGTAGCGCATGCCGCCGCGCTCGTCCGCGGGCCGGCCGCCCACGGAGCCGACGGCGTTCACGCTAGACAGATCGACCAAGCGCGCGACGCCGCTGTCCAAGGCCGCCTCGTAGAGGGCGCGCGAGCCCAGGACATTTACGTCCCAGACCGCCCGGGCGTCGGCCGCGCGGAAGCTCGTGGCGCCGGCCGCGTGCACGATCGCATCCAGGCCCGCGAAGGCCGCGGTCGGCGGAGGCTCCGGGCCCAGGCGCAGGTCGCGCAGCTCGACGGAGCCGGCGGGCAGGAAGGGGTGGGCGCGCCGCCGCGAGGCGAAGGCTACGAGCTCGTGGCCGCGCGCCAAGGCCTCCCGGGCGATATTGGAGCCCAAGAAGCCGAAGGCTCCCGTGATGCCTATCCTCATGCCCTACCTCTCCGAGCTTCCCGGCCCCTGCCCGGCCGCGTCGCGCCGCCGCGCCGCCGCCGCTTGCCTCGCCGCCCCGCATCGGGGCAGAATACTAACACAGCATCGAACGAGGAGCCACCATGCCCGGCATCGCCCCCTTAGAGCTCGATTTTACCGTCCGCGGCTACGACTCAGGCTACGGCGGGCCCTATAGCCCCCAAGCCCTGGCCAACGTCCTGCAAGAAGCCGCCAGCGACCACGCCGACCTCATCGGCTTCGGCGCCGCCGCCATGAACGCCCGCGGCCTGACCTGGATGCTCTCCCGCATCGACCTCCGCCTGCTCCGCGAACCCAGGCGCGGCGAGCGCCTCATAGCGCGCACCTGGCCCGCCGGCTTCGAACGCCTCTTCGCCCTGCGCGACTTCGAACTCGACTCCCGCGACTCGGGCGAGCCGGTGGCCCGCGCCTCCTACGCCTACCTCGTCGTAGACCTGGCGGCAAGGCGTCCCGTACGCGCCCAGAACGCCATCGACCCCGGCCTCGTCAGCGATCGGCCCCGCGCCTTAAGCGACGCCCGCTTCTCCGCCGAGCGCCCCGCCGACGAGGCCGCCTGGCAGGAGCGCTACGAGCTCACGGCCATGGACCGCCACATCGACCACAACGGCCACGTCAACAACGCCCACCTCATAGCCTGGCTCTGCGACGCCCCGCCCCCAGCGGCCCGCGCAGGCGGCGCCCTGGCCGAGCTCCGCGTCGAGTTCTCCCAGGAAGCCCTCCTAGGCGACCGCCTTTCCGCCGCCTGGGCCGCCCTGCCCGCCCGCGACGGCCTGGCGCGCCAGGCCGCCGAACTCCGCCGCGGTGCCGACGTCTGCGTCCGCGGCGAGCTAGCCTGGCGCTAAGGACCCGCTCATTCTTGGGCGCGTCGTCGCCTAGGCGGCGCCGACCGGGTCCTCCGCTACAATCTCCCCGTCCGTGCCCCGTTAATCAGGCGGCGTCTCCTCCCGGAGCCGCCCCCTAAGCCTAGAAGCCCCGGACGGGGAGGATTTTCGCTACGGCCCCTCGCGCAACTACTACGTCCTCCTCCTATCCTTTCGCCAGCCTCCCCGAATGCATTTCTGCAGCCTCTTCGACCCCGAAACCGCCCCTGGACGGCTTGACTTATGCGCGCCAGCTAATATATATCATTGATATACTTTATACACCCTTGATATACTGGCATACGATGGGTAGAAGGCAAGGAACGACGATGGATGAAGCGCGCGATCGCAGGGCGGTCAAACGAGAACGGACGCGCGAGGCTTTCGTGCACGCGGCGGCGCGTATTATAGAGCGGGAGGGCGACGAGTCGGCGGCGATGCGGCGCGTCGCCCACGAAGCCGGCTACACCCTGGCCACGCTCTATAAATACGTATCGAACCAGGACGAGCTCCTCTGGCGCGCCCGATCCGCGCTCGTGCGCAAGGTCGCCGTAGACCTAGCCGCCGCGAGCCCGTCCGAGCTCGATTCGTGGGCGGCCCTTCGCGATGCATTCGAGCGCTTCGTCGTCTATTTCATGGAGCGGCCGAAGGTTTTCCGTTTCCTCTACGGCCGCGCCCTGGATGCCGCGGCCAAGCCCCCGGAAGCCTCGCCGGAGAGCGAGGCATTGGCGGCGGCCATGGCGCCCGCCGCGCGCTTCCTAAGCGACCGGCTGGGCCGCTCGCCGCAGGCGGTCGGCGAGGCGCTTGAAACCGCCTCCTACGCCCTCATGGGCATGCTCGCCGTAGCCGTCGGCGGGAACGACGGCATGGACGTCGCAGCCCTACGAGGAGCGCTTGAACGACTCTGCCGGACGCTAGCGCGCGCGGCCGACGAAGACCCCGAGATCTAAGCGAATGGAGGCATCTATGTCCGAAGCACGGAAGATCGAAGCGATCGAAGGACTGCGTAACCCCTGGCGGGGGCTGTACCTATCCGCGGGAGCCGCCGCGCTGCTTATGGCGGCGCTCATCGTTACCCAAATCGCCGTCTACGCGATCTGGATGCCGCCTGGCGAGGCCGAAGGCATGCTCGCCCTCATGGGCCGAAATCCCGCGCTGGGCCTCCTAAGCATGGACCTCCTCTATCTCGTCGACTCGGTCCTGCTCGTCATAATTTACCTCGGACTCTACGTCGCCTTACGGCCATATGGCGAGTCGCCCATGTTGATCGCGACCGCCCTCGGCTTAGTCGGCGTAGCCGCCTACTTCGCGTCGAATCCCGCCTTCGAGATGCTCTATCTAGGCAGGGCCTACGCCGCCGCCGCGGCCCCTGAAGAACGCGCCGCCGTCGTCGCCGCGGCGCGCGGTTTCATGGAGGGCTATAAGGGGACGGCGTTCAACGTCTACTACGTCTTGAACACCCTCTATCTTTTCGTCATGACGCCGGTCATGGGTAAGGGCGGGTTATTCGGAAAAACCGCCGTCATCTCGGGCTTCGCCGCGGCCGTCCTTATGATCATCCCTTCGTCGGCCGGGACAGTAGGCCTGTATTTCTCGCTCGCGTCGCTCGCGCCTTGGCTCGTCTGGCTCGTCGCCGTAGCGCCGCGATTCTTCGGCTTGGCCAAGAGGGCGGCATGATCGCGGCCGTCGCCGTCGTCGTCTATTCGGAGACGGGTACCACGCTCGCGGTCGCCCGGCGGATCGCGCGGGCCTTAGCGGATACGGGCATTTCGGCCGAACTCATCACCGTCGGGCAGGGAGCGAAGACCGCCGATCTATCCGACTATCGTGCCGCCGTGCTGGGCGCCCCGGTCCGCGGCTTCGACCTAGCGCCGCCCATGGCCGACTTCCTCTCGCGGAGCGCCGGCCTGGGCGGGCTACGGGTATACTGCTTCGTTACGCAGGCCTTCCCGTTTAAAGCCTGGGGCGCTACGCAAGCCTTGGCGCGCATGGCCAGTATCTGCCGCGCCAAAGGCGCCGAGCCCCGCCTACTCGACGCGGTCAGCCGTACGCGCGGCTACGAGCGCGCCGCCGCGAAACTCGCGGATGACATCCTTCACGCTTTCGCCTGATACGGCGCGCGTGATCGCTCGGGTTAGGCAGGAGCGTGGGGAGAGGATGTCGTTAACGGGGCGCGCCTGATTCGGGATGGCCGTGCGCCTCGATGGCCTCGCGGCAGCGGCGCAGCACCGACTCGGCCAGCTCCGGCGGATCCAGCACTATGCAGTCGCGGCCCAAGCCCAGGACCACCAACTCGGCGTAGAGCGACGACTCCAGTCCCGCCTCCGCCGTTACCCAACCCGGGGTCTCATAGGGGCCGGTTACCATGACCCGTCCCGGCGCGATGCCCTTGAGATAGGGCAGCCGACTTTCGGGAAGGGCGAACGAGAAACGGTAGCCGACCAGCTCGGCGGCGAAGGCGGCGGCGTGGGCGGGCCACCAGACGGACAGGTCGAACGCAGGGTCCCGCGTAAAGCTCTCCGCCGGCGCCGCCGCCGAGAAGCGCGAGACCCGATAGGTCCGCCATTCGCCGGCCCGCCGCCCGATGAAATACCAGAGCCCGGCCTTGGCGGCCAGGCCATAGGCCTCCAGCCGCCGCGTCTTCGTCGTACCTTCCCAGCCCTGATACTCGGCTTCTATGACCCGATCCTCCCAGACGGCGGCTTGGAGCGTATCCAGATGCGGATCTTGAGCCTCATGCCACCACCAGCGGGAATCCAGGACCAGACGGCGCCGCAGGCGCTCCACGCCCGGCTCGAAGCGCTTAGGGAGCTGGGCCCGGAGCTTGCGCTGCGTCTCCCGAAAGGCCTGTCCCCAGCCCAGGTCATCCAGCAGCCGAGCGTCGCCGGCCACGAGCAGGGTCTTGAGCTCGGCCTCCTTCATCCCCGTCAGCGAGGTCCGGTACGCCGGGTCGAGCCAAACGCCCCCGCCCGGCCCCCCCTCGGCGAGCACCGGGATACCCGAGAGCGACAGCGCGTCCAGGTCCCGCAAGATGGTCCGGCGGCTAACGCCCAAGGCTTGGGCCAGGCGCAACGCCGTCGTCTTGCCCTGATCCTGCAGCGTAAGGATCAGGGAAATGAGTCGCTCGGCCCGCATCGCGTACTCCTAGGAAAAGAATTTCAGAATCGCGGATTCGGGTGACATGAGATGTCACCCATCGCCCCGCAGTATAGCGGCAAGGAGTTCATATGATCCATTCCCTGCTTCTTCCCGGCCTCGGCCGGGTCCATGCCGAGTCCGAGGGGACCGGCCCCGCCGTGGTGTTCGTGCACGCCGACTTCGTAGACGGCCGCATGTGGGACGGCGTCCGCGCCCGGCTCCCGGGCTATCGCACCGTGGCCTACGACAAACTGGGTTACGGCCGCTCCGAGCCCGTGTCCGGCCCCGTGGTACGCCGTCGGGAGCTCGCCGCCGTCATCGATGCCCTGGGGCTCGGCGCCGTCCACCTGGTCGGCTGTTCCAACGGCGGTCAGCAGGCCCTCGACTACGCGCTGGAGCATCCGGAGCGGACGCTCTCCCTTACGCTCATCAACGCCTCGCCCTCAGGCTGGTCGCCCCAAGGCGAGCCGCCGGCCCCGCTCCTGGAGATGTTCTCGGCGGTCCAGCGCGGCGAGGTTCAGGCCGCCTCGGAGCTACAACTGCGCATCTGGTTCGACGGACCGGATCGCGACGCTTCGGGCTACGCGGACGAGCTCGTACGAAGCCGGAAGCTCGCCGGCGAGATGAACCGGATCTTCGTCGAACGGGGCACCTTCTTCTTAAGCGAAGCCGCCCCCGCCGAGCCCCTGGACCCGCCGGCCATCGCTCGCCTGGGCGAGGTAAAGACGCCGACCTTGGTAATAGACGGCCGCTTGGATTGGTCCGAGAACCGGCGCGCCAGCGCCCTGCTCGCCGCCATACCCGGCGCTCGGTCGGTAGAAGTCGACGCGGCCCACGTGCCGCCGCTGGAAGACCCCGCCGGCGTCGCGGAGCTCTTAAAAACGGCCTTCGAAAGCCGTCAAAGCTGACGGCCCAGGCGGGCTCCGGATCGCGGGCGTCGCTTCGATCCCGGGCCCGCCTGCGCTCGGCGCCATACGGTATAGCCTGAGCCCGCGCTACGCCGCCGGTTGACGGATTCAGCTAAGAGCCTTATATTGAGTGAACGCTCAACATAGAGGAGGCCGCCGTGACGCAAGATGAACGAAGCGAGGCGACCAAAGCACGTATCCTAGCCGCCGCCTTGGATCTCTTCTCGTCGCGAGGCTTCGAAGGCAGCTCGACCAAATCGGTAGCCGCGGCCGCGGGGGTCTCCGAAGGCGTGATCTTCCACCATTTCGGGTCGAAGCTCGGCATGCTACGCGCGCTTCGCACGCCCGAGCATAGCCTTTCGGCCGCGCTCGAGCCCCTCATACCCGCCTATCGGGAGCGGCCCGCGCGCGAGCTGGCCGCCGCCGTAGCCGAGACCTTCCGCGCGATCGCCCGGCGCGACGGTAAGCTCCTCTCGCTCCTCGTCATGGAATCAGCAAAGAACGACGAGCTCGGCGAGCTCTTTAGGGCGCAGCTACGCCGCGCAGAAGCCGTACTGGCGGAGGAGCTTCAGAGGCGCGCCCTAGGAGGCGAGCCCCTGGCGCTCGTCGACCCGCAGGCTTCGGCGCGGCAGCTCGTCGCCCGCCTGCTTCTCGACTTTATCCTGGCGGGGCCCGTCGGCGACCGGGGCCTGACCGAGCTCATGGACGACTGCCGACGGCTTTTCTAATTTTTTTGACCATATTACTGAGCGAGCACTCGCTTTATTAGGAGGCATTATGGATTTGAACGCGTTAGTAGCGCCGCAAGACGCGGCCCTTTCTTCTCAAGCGGTCTTGCGCGGCGACGAGCGCTCCCTTATAAAGCGGCCCTATCCGGCGGGGAAATCGTTCAGCACGCCGGACAAACTGCGCCTGGCCGCGCGCGCTCCTATGCTCGGGACCATGATCCTGTCGCTCAAGCGGACGATCGCGCTGGCAAAGAAGCCGCCGCGCTTCGGCGCCAAAGCGATGACGCCGGAGGATTACCGCGCGCTCCTCGCGCTCGCCGAGCGTCTCGGCGTCGCCACCCTTCGCTGGCTGCGGGTTCCCGGGCGGATCGTCTACCAAGGCAAGGGCATCCCGTACCCGAACGCGCTCTTCCTGGGATTCGCCATGGATCGGCGAGCCTTCGCCCAAGCGCCGTGCATGGACGCCCAGCTAGAGGTCATGAAGATCTACGGAAAGAGCGGCGCGGCCGCCAACGAGCTCGCCGCGTTCCTACGGAGCCGCGGCTACGACGCCGCGCCGAACCATTCGCTCGGCGGCTCCGTCGACTACGCCTGCGCCGGGCAGGAAGCCGGCGCCGGGCGCATAGGGCGTCACGGCATGCTCATAAGCCCGGAGAACGGCGCCTGCCACCGCTCCTCCATCGTCTACCTAAACGCGGAGAACCTGGGCGAGCTATTCCCCCCGGCGGCGGACCACGGCTGGGTCGCGGCGTTCTGCGCCCGCTGCGGCGCCTGCGTGCGCGCATGCCCCACGAAGGCCATCCGGGAGGAAGCCCTGCCCGACGGTCAGGGCAACTACGGCTGCGTCGACTATGAGCGCTGCGCGGCCGGCTTCGCGTCCTACGGCTGCGGCGTCTGCATAAAAGTCTGCCCGTTCACGAACATCGGCTACGCCGCCCTCAAAGCCCGCTTCGCCCCGGCTACACGTTGAACTTAAAGAACATCACGTCGCCGTCCTGCACGACGTATTCCTTGCCTTCCATGCGGAGCTTGCCGGCGGCGCGGAGGGCGGCCTCGGTGCCCAGGGCGTCGATGTCCTCATAGCGGTAGACGTCGGCCTTGATGAAGCCCTTCTCGAAGTCGGTGTGGATCACGCCGGCCGCCTGGGGCGCCTTGTCTCCGGCGCGTATGGTCCAGGCGCGGCATTCGTCCTTGCCGGAGGTAAAGAAAGTACGCAGCCCCAGCAGGCGGTAGGCCGCATGGATCAGGGCGGAGAGCCCCGATTCCTTAAGCCCGAGCTCGGCTAGGAACTCCCGCTTGTCTTCTTCGTTCTCCATCTCGGCGAGCTCGGCCTCGAACTTGCCGCAGATGACCACGGCCTCCGAGCCCTCGGCGGCGGCGCGCGCCTTGACCGCGTCGATATGCTTATTGCCGTTCCGCACGCCGTCCTCGTCGGTATTGCACACGTAGACCTGCGGCTTCATGGTCAGGAGGAACCAGTTCTTGGCCTCGGCGGCCTCCTCGTCGCTGAGCGCGACCGAGCGGGCCGGGCGGCCCTCCTCCAGGGCGGGCCGGACCTTCTGCAGCGCGGCCACCTCGTGCTCGGCCGCCTTCTTCTGCTCGCCGCCTAGGACGCGCATGGAGCGCTGGGCCTTGTCCAGGCGCTTGTCCACGGTCTCCAGGTCCGCCAGGGCCAGCTCGGTGCCGATGATCTCGATGTCGTTGATGGGGTCCACGCGGTTGGCCACGTGCACGATGTCCGGGTCCTCGAAGCAGCGCACCACGTGGGCCACGATGCCCACCTCGCGGATGTGCGAGAGGAATTTATTACCCAAGCCCTCGCCCTTGCTGGCGCCGGCCACGAGGCCCGCGATGTCCACGAATTCCACGACCGCCGGCACGCGCCGCTCGGGCTGGAAGAGCTCGACTAAGCGCTCCAGGCGCGGGTCGGGCACGGGCACGATGCCCGTGTTCGGCTCTATGGTGCAGAAGGGATAGTTGGCCGCCTCGGCCTTGGCGCTCGAGAGCGCGGAGAATATGGTGGACTTGCCCACGTTGGGCAGACCTACGATACCGCAGTTAAGGGCCATGCTTCGTCCTCGTTATACCGGAATTATCAGGGTCCGAGCTTACCCCGGATGCCGCCGCGCGCGCAAGGCGGCCCGCCTAAGGGGCTCGCCCAAGGTCGGGCCTAAGCTCGAAGTAAACCGGGTACGGCGTCGAAGTGGGCGTCCTTCGTGAGCAGCGCCGCGCCGCATTCGAGCGCGGCGGCCGCTATCCAAAGATCGTTCGTGGGTATCGGCTTACCGGCCGCCTTCAAGGCGGAGTAAAGCTCGGCGTAGAAGACCGCGCTCGACTCGCCCAAGGGATGGACGCCGACCCGCGGACTGGCGAGGAAGCGATGCAACTCGTCGAGGTTCTTCGCCTCCTTCGTGCCGAGTCGGAAGCCGGCGCGCAGTTCGCCGAGCACCGGCGTCGGGATGAGGATCTCATCGGCGCAGGCAAGCAGCTCATGGACGTCCCGGTCGCCGCGCATGAAGGCCGCATAGGCGTTCGTATCGATCATGAGCCTCATGGTCGCCAGAGCTCCCGATCTATCTCCTCGAAGGGAGCGACGGCTTCGGCGAACGCCGACGCTTCCGCCGCCGACCAGCTTCCGGCGAGCGCGTCCAAGTCATCATATCGCCGCGGCCTCTTCCCTCGTCCCAGGAAGCTTTCGCGAAGCGTCTCTATGATGAGCCTATTCACGCTGACGCCGCGACGCGCGCTCGCCGCCTTGAGGGCTTGGTCGAGCGCTTCGTCGCAGCCGCGGACCGTTAGTGTAGCCATGCCATAACCCTCCTATCGCGCCATCACTATAATAGCACATTATGCCATCAAGTGATAGATATGCTAGCCTGAGCGCTACGACGAACCGGGCGCGGGCCGGCGAGGCCTATGCGCCGCGCCGCCGCTCGGCCAAGACCCGCTCCGCGTCTACGGCCGGCCGCAGTTCGCCGACGCGTATCGATACCTCGGGATACGCCCTGAAGATAGCCGTAATGAAACCGGCCAGCTCGTCGCGCAGGGCCGCGAGCGCCTCGGCCGCCGGCGGCGGCTCGTCGGGCGGCGCGGCCAGGAGCTTATGGTCGAGCTCGTCCCCTTCGAAGAATTCAAGGAGCCCGAAGACGCGGGCCGCGTAGAGCCGGCCCGCGCTCAAGGGACGCCGGGTAATAAGGTAGCAGTCCAGACATTCGTCCTCCGGGCCGCCCTGCGTGCCCGGGATAAAGCCGTACGCATAGGGATAGGGCGCGAGCGCGCGGCGCTCGCCCGTACGCGCCAGGCTCCGTTCGTCGTACACGCCTTTCACGGCGCTTCCGGCCTCGGCTTCGATAAACATCGTACACTCCATACGCAGCGCCTCCGCTCGATACTATCGAAGCGCGGAAGGCAGCCTGCAAGCGGCGCGGCACGCAGAGCGCTCTCCCCTAGAAATCAGGCGCTACCGTTTCATATTATAAAATACCATTTCACCTTTTGCATATTTACGAAGCCGTCGTTTCGTTGTACGATATGCCCATGGCGCCGGCTGCAACCGCGCCGCGACGGCCGCCCCCGGGCGGCACCCGTAAAAGGAGACCAAGGCCATGCCGAATTTCGACTCCGTGTATTCCGCCAACGCGCGGAACATGAAGAAGAGCGTGATACGCGAGCTCCTTAAGCTCACCGTTCAGCCTGAGATCATATCCTTCGCCGGCGGGCTTCCGGCGCCCGAGACCTTCCCGGTCGCCGACCTCAAGGCCGCCGCCGACGTGGTATTCGACAAGCACGCGACCAAGGCCCTGCAATACGGCACCACCGAGGGCGACAACGACCTGAAGGCCGAGCTCATCAAGTTCGAAGGCCGCCAGGGCGTCACCATCGCCCCGGACAATCTCCTCATCGTGTCGGCCAGCCAGCAGGCCCTGGACATGGTGGCCAAGGTCTTCCTAGATCCGGGCGACTACGTCATCGCCGGCCGCCCCACCTACGTCGGCGCCATCCAGGCCATCCAGTCCTATAGCGCCAAGGTGCTCGGCATCCCCTTTACCCCGGAGCAGGACGGCTTCGACATGGACGCGCTCGACCGCGAATACCAGAAGGCCATCCACGCCGGCTCCAAGGTCAAGTACATCTACGTCATCCCCGACTTCCAGAACCCCGCCGGCTTCTGCTGGAGCCTGGCCAAGCGCAAGGCGCTGCTGGAGTTCTCCTATAAGCACGACCTGATCATCGTCGAGGACTCGCCCTACCGCGAGATACGCTTCATAGGCGAGCACGTGCCCAGCATCTACCAGCTGGATCAGCAGGGCAAGAACGTCGGCAACATCGTCAACCTAAAGACCTTCTCCAAGATCCTCACCCCCGGCGTCCGCGTGGGCTGGATCATGGGCCACAAGGACTTGATCGGCAAGCTGGTCATCGCCAAGCAGGCCATGGACCTCTGCACCAACGTCTTCGCGCAGAAATGGCTGGCCGAGTACATGGCCACCGGCAAGCTCGACGGCGTCATCAAGGCCACCTGCGCCAATTACCGGGAGAAGCGCAACGTCATGGTCGACGCGCTCGAGGAGCACATGCCCAAGCGCTGGGAGATCAAGTGGACCAAGCCCGAGGGCGGCCTCTTCCTGTGGATATCCCTGCCCAAGTTCATGAACACCGACGAGCTCATCTACAAAGCCGTAGAGCAGGAGAAGGTCGCCTTCGTCGTCGGCTCCGCCTTCTACTTCGACAATCCCGAGCGCAACGCCATGCGCATCAATTTCTCGTATTCCAACCCCGACCAGATCCGGGAGGGCGTCAAGCGCCTGGCCCGCGTCATCGAGTCGGAGCTTAAGGCCTACGAGGCCGGCCACCGCGCCCAGACCGCGCCCGAGGGCGTGTAAGGAGCGGGGACAAACCCGCGCTGAATCGAAGCCCGGCCCGTGCGGCCGGGCTTTTTTTGCGATATTCGAAGCGGGGTTTTGCGCAAGGCGCCGCGATAGGCTATCATTACGCTATGGCTTTAACGCGCGCCCGCGCCATCCTGCTAGTCATACTCGCCGCGGCCGTCGCCGCGGGCCAAGCGGGCGCCCAGGCGGCCGCGCGGCGCGTGGCCGTCTACGAGTTCGTCCCCCTGGCCGGCTCGAGCGCCGCCTACGCGCGGCTCTTCGCCGACAGCCTGGCCTTGGAGCTGGAGCGGCAGGGCTATCGCATCGTAGCCGCGGCGCGGCTTAAGGAACTCCTAGCCGTCCCGGCCACCGACCTGGCCGCCGCCGTCGCCGCCGCCCGCTTCGCCGGGGCGGACGTAGCCGTCGTCGGCTTCTACCTTATAGAAGGCCAGCGCATCCGCATCGGCGCGCGCGCCGTAGACCTGGCCTCCGAGGCCGTGGCCTTAAGCCTGGAGGCCGAAGGCGCCGCCGGCTTCGATATCTTCGACACCATAGACGCCTTGAGCGCCGACCTGGCCGCCCGCGTGCGCGTAGCCCTGGAGCCGGTCCTGAAATCCGAAACCATCGTCGAACGCGAGGAGATCATCGTCGAGACCGTCGTGGTAGAGGAGGTCCTGGAGCTCGGCACGCCCATCACGGTCGCGCTGCTCTCGGGCGACGAGGGCGCCGTCGTACGCGCCGAGGACCCGGCGCGCGGCGACCCCGAGCTGGGCGTCGTGAACGAAGGGCGCCTGGAGCTGGCCACCAAGGAGGGCGCGGCGCTGGCCCTTATCGTGGGCAAGGAAGGCCACTACCCCAAGCGCCTCTCCTTCACGGCGAGCGCCGCGGAGCCCGAACGGCGACTGCCGCGCCTGACGGCCAAACCCGCGTCCGAGCTCTTCTTTCGGGCCGCCTTAGACCGGCCCTTCGGGCTGGAGCTCGGCTACCGGCGCTACCTCCTGGCCGAAAGCCTGGCCGTAGATGCGGCGGCCGGCCTGTACTTCGTCCCCTATGCCTACCCTGCGTTCATGCGCTTCGGCGTCGACCCCACGATCGACGAGCTAGGCGGCGCCGTCGACCTCTCCCTCGGCGCGGCGGCGGCCTTCTATCCCTTAAGCCTCCTCGTCCCCTCGCTTCGCCTACGGCCGTTCATCCATGCGGGCCTGGGCTCCGACCTTACGCTCGCGCTCGCCGCCGGCTCGGGCTCCCCGCCTATCAGCTGGACCCTCCGCGGGCTCGGTGGCCTGGGACTGCGGTACGGCGGGCGCGGCTACTCGCTGGCCCTGGCCCTCTCCTTCATCTCGCCGGCCATGCTCAGCCTGGGCGCCCTGCAGGGCACCGAAAGCCCCATGGGGCTACGCCTCAGCGCCGAGGTCACGTTGCCGTGGTAGCCTCGCGTACCGGCGCCCGTCACCGGCACCTCGCGCGGCTCCGCGCCGGCGCCTTGGCCTTGGCCGCCGCCCTGCTCCTCTCCGCTTGCGACCTCCTATTGTCCATGCTACCGCAGGCCGGCGCCAACGCCGCCTTTGCCTACGCCGACCCGCGGCTTGAAACAAGCGTCAGGATAAACGGCCTTAGCGAGGTCTTTAACATCGCGGTGGCCCCGGACGGCCGCGTCTTCGCCATCGCCCGGAACGGGGTGGCGGAGTATTCGTCCGAGCTCGCGCTGCTTAAGACCTATTACGCCGACGCGGCGGAGGGCATACAGCGCCGCGAGGACGGCAACGGCCCGGAGGAGTGGCAAGTGACGAACGGTCCGGGCGTAGATCCGGTGCTCTTCGCCACGAGGAGCGGCGTGGCGCTTTATCTGTTCTCCTCCGCCGGAACGATCTACCAGCGCAAGCTCTTCGATATGAGTTATTACGCCGTGATCGAGTCTACGGTCGACTTCAACGCGGTTCCCGTCGCGTATCAGGAAGAACCGCTCCTGCTTTTCGACCCCTTAATTAGGGTGCTCGGCGTTGACTTCATCGCCCCGGCGCTCTACAGCATTCGTGAGCAAGCTAGGGTAGCTCTCGCAAACGGTTTCAATAGCTATAATGCGACGCTCGACTTGCTCACCCCTTGGTTTTCATTTCCCAGCTCCGTTTCGTTCGCGGCAGACCTCACCATCCCGCGCGTGCGTAGCGAGTTTTCCGTCCACCGCCTATATCCCCGCAACGGCATCGTCGCCCTCGTCATGGGTAGCGGTAGCTATATCGGCGAGGTCGAGTCGTCCACCTTTATCTACGACCGGGCCTTAGGCGGCCAGCCCATCGCCCGCTTCGATATGCGCGGCGCCATTACGGCGGCCTCCGATTCCGCGCTCTACGCCATCACCGGCGACCGCGACGATAAAGGCGGCTGGATCCATAAGCTGAGGTTCAGGCCATGAGCCGCCGCCCCGCCTGCCGCAATCGCGCACGCCCGGCCGCGCTCGCCTGCTATCTGACCGTCCTCTGCCTGGGCGCCGCCGCCCAGGATCGCGTAAGCCGCGTGCAGAGCCTGGACGAACTAGCGCCGCGGCGCGTCTACGTCGCGGCGGATGGCGCCGCCCTCGCCGCGCTGAGCCGCGAAGAAGCGTCCGCCCTCGAAGCCCTCGTCCACTTCGTGGGCCTGGAGCTCGAGGCGCGCACCCGCCTCGTCCTGGCCTTCGAGGAAGGCGCGGCCGAGCTCGTGGTCCGCATAGGCGCCGCGAGTCAACGCGGCGGCTACGAGCTATCGGCCCTGGCCCTCCCGCGGCGCGAGGGCGAGGCCCCCCTACGTTACGCGGCCCGCGCCCCCGCCCTCGGCCCGGACGACGCGCGGTCCTTCATGCGCGAGCTGGCCGCCCGCCTGGACCGCGCCTACCCGCCGGTGCCCGCCATGGTCACCGAGATCGTCACCGAGCGCGTCGTCGAGGAACGCAAGATCGTGACCATCATAGAAGGCGCCGCGCTGTCCGTGATCGCGCCGCCGGGCACCGTCCTGAGCCTGCCGGACGGCGAGGAGGCCGCGGTAGACGAGACCGGCGTCTGGGAGCGGGAGCTTGAGCAGAACACGAGCTACGCCTACCGCGCCAGGCTGGCCGGTCACCTGGCCCAGAACCGCGTCGTCTTCATAGCCCCCGGCGGCGCGGTCGACGAACTCCGCTTCCGCCCCCTGGACCGCTGGCGCTTCGGCCTGGACTTGCGCTATATCAACTTCGTCGCCGTACCGCAGCTCGAATGGTACCCCGTCCCCGGCCGGCTCTTCGTAGGCGGCGGCGTAGAAAGCTCCTTCCTAGCCCTGGTCCAAAGCTATGATAAAAACGATGACGACGCGGGCGTCCTGGTCCACTACGTCGACGTTCAGCTGGGCGGCGGGCTCTGGCTACGCGAAGCCGACGACGCCTGGAACTACGGCCTTACCCTGGGCCTGGCTACGCGCCTGGACGCGGGCGCCGGCCTCTTCCGCTTGGCCGACTACGCCCCGGCCTCGCTCCGGCTCGGCGCCCGCATCTCCCGGCAGCTGACCCCGCGCCTCTCGGCCTTCGCGGAGGGCAACGGCCGCCTGGCCCTGATCCTGGCGCCCGAAGGCGTCGACCCGACGGAGATCATGAACCCTATGCCCTTCGGCATGCCCCTCCTCGACGGGCTCGTTTACCTAGAGCTGCCGACCTTCTTTATCGGCCTGAGGTACGGGCTATGAAAAAGCTTAACGGACGCCTGATCGCGGCCTTCAGTACCCTGGCGGCGGCCGCGCTCGTCGCCGGCTCGTGCAACTTCATGATGCCCACGCCGAACTATCCGGTGATGAGGCAGGAGAAGGGCTTTCACCTTCTGCGAATCGGGAGCATGGATAAGGTGTGGTTCCGCGGCGATTTGCGGATACGGGCGGCCGTCTTGGACGGCGCCAGTTCGCGCGACGCCGTCTACGGCAACCTGGGTGCGTATTTCGTCGTGGAGGCGAAAGACGCCGGCTTCGACGGCTTCTTGCATCTGGACGAGACGGGACTGCGCTTGGTGAATCGCAACGGGCTCGAGTATGAGGCCATGAGCATGGCCCAGGGGCCGGATCCGGGCTTCTGGGCTAGGCTCGCCAGCACGGACGAGATCGTGCGGATCATCGACGACGGCTCAGGCAACGCCGCGCAGTCCTCGGTCGTCGCGAACCTCGGCAGCACCATGGCCGGCACCGTCTCCGCGCTTTGGATGGATTGGGATCAGCCGCCCGGTTCGACGCCCCCCGATACCTATCGCGCGGCCTTCGTCGACAACGCGGACCTCGCCTTCAGGTCCGATATCGTACCGGTCGCCGGATCGGCGCTGGCCGACTTCACCGCCCTCCTGGCCCGCGACGCCATGGCCGATAGCTTCGAGGAGCTTACGGCCGCAGGCGACCCCTACTGGAACGACGGCCGTTTCGAGTTCCGGCGCTTCGGCTTCTCGTCGACGGCCGGCTATTCCTGGTTCGCCATCCGCCGTTTCGACGGCGTGAGCGGACGCGAGGAGACGCGCGCCGCCGCTATCCTCGACGCCCAGCCGGGCGTCACGCGAACCGTCCGCGGCGAACCCGAGGGCAACGCCGGCGGCGTGCTGGTCATCAGGCAGGATTCCGAGCCGCCGGGCATACGCTATGCCCTGACCGACGGCCAGCTCCAACCGAGCCGCACGATTACCGTCTACGGCGACGACGTGCGCTACCTAGGCGACGCGATCGAGCCTATCGACGGCGTCCCGACGCCCGTGGCCGTCTTCGGCTCCGTCAGCGTCGGCCCCGAATCCAAGGATGACGGCCGTCGGGTCACCATATCCCTGTGGGCCCATCGGCTCGACAGTTTCGCGGGGGGAGAATGATGAAGCGCCGCGCCTACGCCCTGGCCGTCGCCGCCGCGGCCTGCCTCTTAAGCGCCTGCGATACCGGCATTCGGAGCTCCAGCCTGGTTATCGAGCGCATCGTCGACCCGAGCGCGACGACCGCGACGGTCCACGTGGCCTTAAGCGACTCGCCGCAGTTCACCGGGGGTTATAAGCCCTACTCGGCCGCGATCGCCCTCGGCGGCCCGGCCGTCCCCATCCTGCGATTCGACGCTATCGCCTGGGAGCCCAAGGACGGCGCCGAGCGCGCGCGGGCCTTCTGGCTCTTCGTGGCCCAGGACGCGAACAGCACCGGCGTCATCGACGACTTCGACGACCTCCTACCCGCCATGCGCGTCATGCTCGTCGACGGCGAGGAGACCGTCGTACCGCTGATCACTTTCGATCCGACCGGATCGGCCCCGTCGCGGCTCTTCCAGGCGGTCCTCTTCGACGACCCGCCGCGCAGCTACCGCGTCTTTATAGAAGATCCCGGCGTCGTCGGGGGATTGACCCCGCTCTACCTCAGGCTCGGCGACACGGCGGACCTCTCCATTCCGGGTAACGTCAACTACGACATCCCCATCCCATCGGCCTCGCTCGCCTCCGGGCTCTCGATGCTGACAGGGGCCTTGAACGGCATGCTCTGGATCGACAACAACCAGAGCGGCGCCCTCGACGCGGGCGACTGGATAAGCGCCCAGCCCAATGCGGCGCCTGTCCTCGTCGAGTTCAACGACGCCGTCCTCTGGTCCGGCCAAACGATGCCCTAGGCCTCCGGACTTTCCCCTAATCGTTCATTTTTTTACCATCTACGGGCCCGCAATGCTTGCTCTTTGGGCCTGTCCTTACGTATTTTATAGCGGAATACGCGGCGCAGCGGCGCCGGCGGGTCGGCGCGCGGCGCCTAGGCCCTCGCCGGCGAACCGGGGCGACCGCTGCGCCGAGGCTACGGCCGTCGGCGCGACACTCGGCGCGGCTTAAGGCCATAGCGGGCGTGGCGCGCGCGCGTACAAGGAGCGAACATGGGTATCGTAGAGCTGGTGGACGTCAAGAAGACCTATCCGCTGGGTAAGGTAGAGGTGCACGCGGTCAAGGGCGTAAGCTTCTGCATAGAGAAGGGCGACTTCATCTCCATAGCCGGCCCCTCGGGCTCGGGCAAGACGACCATCCTGAACATGGTGGGACTCGTAGACCAGCCGAGCGCCGGCGAGGTCTATATCGACGGCAAGCCCACGAGCAAGCTCAAGGACGCCGAGCTCACCCGCCTACGGCACGAGACCCTGGGCTTCATCTTTCAGTCCTTTAACCTGATCCCGGTCCTGAACGTCTGGGAGAATATCGAGTTCCCGCTCCTCCTGGGCAAGACTCGCGTATCCAAGGCCGAGAAGGCCGAATGGATCGACCACCTGATCGACGAGGTGGGCCTGACCGAGTGGCGCAAGCACCGGCCGAACGAGCTCTCCGGCGGCCAGAGGCAGCGCGTGGCCATCGCCCGCGCCCTGGTCACCCGCCCGCAGATCGTGCTGGCCGACGAGCCCACCGCCAACCTGGACAGCGCGACCGGCGAGCAGATCATCGAGCTTATGAAGAAGATCAACCGGGAGCTGGAGACCACCTTTATCTTCAGCACGCACGACGCCAAGATCGTGGACATCGCCGACCATATCATCCGCCTGAAGGACGGCCTGGTGACCGAGAACCTGCGCCGCGGCGAGCCGGCGGCCGCGGCCTGCGCGGCCGGGAGCGCGGAGGCCTAAGATGCCCGTTACCATCCGCATGGCGATCCGCAACCTGGCGGCGCACAAGGCCAAGAGCCTCATCGTGGGCATACTTCTGGCGCTGGGCGTCCTGATCCTGGTGCTGGGCAACTCCTTCTTGGACGCGAGCAAGCGCGGCATCGAGCGCTCCTTTACCCGCAACTATACCGCCGACCTCATCGTGACCGGCAGGGCCGACGGCCCCGTCTCCCTCTTCGGCGTGCAGTCCGTCGGCGGCCTGGACGAGACCCCCATCGTGCCCGAGTACGAGAAGGTCTTCGAGCATATCGCCGCCCTGCCGGGCGTGGCGGCCCTGACCGGCAGCGCCTCCGGCTTCGGCCTCATCACCGACGAGGGCCAGACCCTAGAGGAGGCGGCCGAGGACGAAGGCGAGGAAGAGGACGCCTCCAACGCCTTCGTGATGCTCTTCGGCGTGGACGCGCAGAACTACTGGTCCGTCTTCCCCACCCTGGAGGTGGCGCGGGGCTCCTTCATCGAGCCGGGCGAACCCGGCATCATGGTCGAGGATAGCCGCCTTGAGCGCATTAGCAAGCGCCTAAAGCGCGAGGTCAAGATCGGCGACGAGATCCTCATCCAGGGCCTGGGGGCCACCGGCATACGCCTGCGCAGCGTGCCCATCGTGGGTACCTACCGCCAGCCGGCCGACGGCGCCAATCCCGAGCAGCTGTCCTACATCGACATCGACACCCTGCGCGTCCTGTCGGGCATGACCGTCGGCGCCAACGCCGCCGTGAGCCTGAGCGACGAGCAGACCGAGCTCCTGGAGCTGACCGACCTGGACTCCCTCTTCAGCGACGACTTCTTCGCCGTGGAGGAGTCCGAGGCCGCCGCCCCCGTGAGCTTCGACCTGGATACCATCCTGGGCGACACGAGCGAGGCCCGGCGCCTGAACGAGGCCGACCGCGGCGCCTGGCACTCCATCCTGGTGCGCCTGGACGAGGGCCGCTCGGCCAAGGCCGTCGTCGCCGAGCTCAACGCCTGGTTCGCCCAGGAGGGCATCGCGGCGGAGGCGGGCGATTGGCAGAAGGCCGCCGGCCCCTACGCCCAATCGGTAGACATCCTGCGCATCGTGTTCACCGTCGCCATCGTCATCCTCGCGGTCGTGGCCGTGATCATCATCATGAACACCATGGTGGTCTCCGTGATCGAGCGCACCGGCGAGATCGGCACCATGCGCGCCGTGGGCGCCGGGCGCGGCTTCGTGCGCGCCATGTTCGCCGCCGAGACCACGGTCCTGTCGCTCGTCTTCGGCCTGGTCGGCGTCATCGTCTCGTTCATCGCCGCGGGCATCCTGAACGCGGCCAAGATCGAGGCGGGCAACCAGTTCTTCGAGATCCTCTTCGGGGGCAAGCTCCTGTCGCTGCTCATCGACCCGATCTCCGTGGTCCTCTCCCTCGTCATGATCGTGGCCGTGGGGCTCGTCGCCCACTTCTACCCCGTGGCCGTAGCCCTGCGCATCCAGCCCGTACGGGCTATGCAGACCGAATAGGAAGGCAGCATGAAGACCGTCGCTACCATCGCCTTCAGGAACTTGAGCCGCCAGAAGAAGCGGAGCTTCCTCTTAGGAGGGGCCATCGCCTTCGGCATCATGATAGTCACCCTGATCAACGGCTTCGCCGGCGCCTTCAGCGCCAACGTGGCCGAGAATTTTAGCCATCTCTTAGCCGGCCACGTCTTTATCAGCGGCAGCGAGAAGCAGGGCGACAAGACCGTCTCCCTCATCCGCGACGACGCGGCCTTGACCGAGGCCGTGCGCGCCGCCGGCGTACCCGTGGCCTACCAGACCAGGCGCTCCGAGTTCTCCGGCACCCTGATCTTCGAAGGCAAGAAGATCCGTACCAACGTGACCGGCGTGGATCTGGAGAGCGAAGGCTACCTCCGCGAGCGGCTCCTCTTAAAGGACGGCAGCTGGGACAACGCCAAGGACCCGCGCGCCGTGATCCTCTCGGAGAAGATCGCCGCCCGGCTCAACGCCCAGGTGGGCGACAAGATCCTGGTGCAGCTGCAGACCGTGACCGGCCAGAACAACGTGGGCGAGTTCCGCCTGGCCGGCATCAGCTACGACACCGGCATCTTCGGCCAGCTCCTGTCGTACGCCAGCTTGGAATACGTGAACGAGCTCATCGGCCTTAAGCCCGACGAGTACCAGACCATGGGCCTCATGCTCGACTCGCTCAAGGCCACCGAGCCCTCGGCCGCCAAGGTCTACGCCGAGCTGGCCGAGACCGTGAGCATGTTCGAGCGCGGCAAGCGCGACGAGGGCGGCGCCCAGACGCCCTTCCAGGCCCTGCTCCGGCAACAGCGCCAGGAGGACTGGGACGGCGTGCGCTATCGGCTCTTCACCATCAACGAGGTCCTGTCGCAGATCGAGCAGATCGTGGCGGCCCTGGACAGCGCCGCTGCGGTCATCCTGGTCGTGCTCTTCGTGATCATCATGGTGGGCATAGCTAACACCTTCAGCATGGTCATGTTCGAGCGCATCCGCGAGATCGGCGCCATGCGCGCCATGGGCGTGCGCCGCGGCAGCGTGCGCGGCATGTTCCTCTTCGAGGCCCTGTTCCTGGCCATAGGCGGGGCGCTCGCCGGCATCGCCTTGGCCCTGGTCGTCATGGCGGGCCTGTCGCTCATCGACTTCGGCATGGATAGCCCGGCCTTCCTGATCCTGAAGAACGGCCGCCTGTCGTTCTACCTGCCCCCCATGCGGGCGGTCGGCAACGTCGTCGTCATCGCCCTCTTGACCCTCCTGGCCGCGGCCAGGCCGGCCGGCGCGGCCGCCAAGCTGGAGCCCGCCGTGGCGCTCCGCACGCAGAAGTAAAGGAGATTTCGCATGAAACGCTTATTGCTAAGCCTGACCGTCCTCCTGGCCGCCGCGGGCGCGGCCTTCGGCCAGGACGTAGACCGCATCTTAAAGGATCTAGACGCGCTCGGGGACTTCGGCACCCAGGACTTCTCCGCCGTCTATACCATCGTGAGCGCCAAGCCCGGCGAGAAAGAATCCGTCACGAGCGTCCAGCTCTTCCGCCGTGACGTTAAGAAGCAGTTCACCATGATCATCCTGGAGCCGGAGGTGAACAAGGGCCAGGGCTACCTGCGCGAGCAGGACAACGTCTGGTTCTACGACCCCACGAGCCGCAAGACCTCCTTCTCCTCGCTCAAGGAGAACATCCAGGACAGCGAGGCGCGCAACTCCGACCTGAACCTCCGCGGCTTCGCCGTGGACTACGAGAGCGCCGGCGTCCGCGAAGGGACCGTCGGCTCGGTCCCCGTGTGGATCATCGAGCTCAAGGCCAAGACCGACGAGGTCTCCTACGAGCGCCTGACCCTGTACGTGGCCAAGAACCAGACCGTGCTCCTGAAAGAGGAAGCCTATAGCGTCTCCGGCCGCTTGATGCGCACCACGGTCTACGGCCGCTACGTGCGCCTGGGCGGCAAGCAGCTGCCCAGCCAGATCATCATCGTGGACGAGCTCAACCCCGGCGAGCGCAGCGTGCTTACCATGACGCAGCAGTCGGTGGCCCGCATCCCGGACGACGTGTTCACCAAGGCCTATCTTGAGAGGACCAGCCGATGACGCGCCTCATAGCCGCGCTCGCCTTGGCCGCCCTGGCCGCGCCCGTCATGGCCCAGGGCGCGGACATCGACTACGACGCCCTCTTCGGCTCCGAGGACGACCTGTTCGTGGAGATAGCGGAGGACGACGCCGCGGTGCCCGGCATCGCCCTCATCGAGACCAAGGGCGTCCGCATAGGCGGCTCGGTCTCCGGCAGCGCCACGGCCAGCTGGACCTGGAACGATCCCTACGCCGGCTTCTCGCCTACCGCCTTCGATAGCTACGGCCTGGATCCCGCCCTTTCGGCCACGCTCTTCTTCGACGCCCGCCCCAGCGCTGACAGCCGCTTCTACGGCTCGGTCAAGACCGCCTGGCCCTTCGACGAGGCGGAAGTCTTCGAGCTCTTTACGGACTTTAACTATAACGACAGCGTCTTCTTCCGCTTCGGCAAGCAGACGGTGAACTGGGGCGTGGGCTACTTCTTTAGCCCGGCCAACGTGATCAACCTGGAGAGCATCGACCCCTTTGACCCCGAGCGCCAGCTCGAGGGCCCGGTGAGCCTCCGCGCCCACTACCCCATACCCGGCAGCCAGCACAATCTCTGGGCCTACGCCGTCTTCCCCGAGGCCGACATGAAGCCCGAAGACATCCAAGTGGCGGCCAAGGCCGAGTTCGTAGCCGGCGCCTGGGAGATAGGCCTGGGCACCTGGTACGCCTACGAGCGGCCCCTGCGCGGCGTCCTGACCGCCTCTGGCTCCCTGGGCCAGGTGACGCTCTTCGGCGAAGGCTACGTGGCGCGGGGCTCGGACAAAGCCTTCGTTACGTCGGTCACGTCGACCCCGCCAACCTTCGTCACCACCGCGACCTACGACGAGAAGCTCTTCCTCAAGGGCTCGGCCGGCTTCATGTGGAGCAAGAGCGACTGGAACTTCTCCGTGGCCGGACAGTATCTCTACGACGGCGAAGGTTACGCCGACGGAGACCGTAGCGATCTCATCAGTCAGGCTCATGACGTGATAGATCCTTTATCACCCGGTCCAATAAAAGACTCCGCGACAGGTATTCTGAAAGGCTTAGTCCTCAATTCCGGCCGCCACTACGCCGCTTTGAACCTGTCCAAGACCGAGCTCGGGCTCAAGGACTTGAGCGCCAACCTGACGCTCATCGCCAATCTCTCCGATTTCTCGGGCTTGGCCCGACCGAGCCTCTCGTACCGCCTCTTCGCGGGCCTGAGCGCCAGCCTCTCGGCCAGCTTCGCCTTCGGCCTTGAGGACTCCGAGTACCTGGTCTTGAACGACGGCCCGGCCATGAGCTGGTCCTTCGGCCTAACCCTGGGCTCGGGCAGTTTCTAGGCTTAGCCCAGCCCTTTCTGGATCGACGAGCCCCGGCCGGCCCCGCGCCCGCCGGGGCTTTTTCATTTACCTCTCCTAGGCGAGTTTAAAACGGGCCGCGGCGCCCCGAGGGCCGGCCTTGCATCTATCTACGCGCGCCGCTCCCACGCAGACAGGCGAGGACCGCGCGCCAACGATACCGGCACGCCGGCGTAGCCGATGGGGAACTTGACATAGCTAACGCTTGTTATATAATGCACGTTACACTACGGAAGGGGGCCTGATGCCGCAAGCGATTCAGTACACGCCCGATATCGTCGCCGGGGCGGCTCTCGACCTGGTGCGGGAGCATGGCCTGGACGCCCTCACGGCTCGGGCCGTGGCATCAAGGCTCGGCTGTTCGGTAGCGCCGGTCTACTCCGCCTTCGGCTCCATGGCGGGCTTGACGGAGCGCATCATGCACGACGGGCTAGGCATGCTCGAACGGGCCGGCGCGAAGGACTATAGCGACGGCGCCTTCCTTAACCGAGGCATAGGCCTCGTGGCGTTCGCCCGCGACGAACCGCGGCTGTTCTTGGCCCTGTATCGCGCCGGCCGCGGCGGCAGCTTTAATCGCTATCGCGATGAGGTCCGGCGGAGCATGAGGACGGACCATCGGCTCGGCTCCTTACCCGATGCTGCGCTGAACGCCGTCTTTGAACGGCTGTGGACCTACGCGCTGGGCATGGCTATGTCGATGCTCTTCGACTACGCGGAGGACCGCAGCGACCTTGCCGTAGCCCTAGAGCTGCGTTCGGCCGGGTCGACGCTCATGTACGGCGTCCTCGCCGGCATAGACGACTACGGTAGCGCCCCGGCGCGCGAGCACTGGGCCGCGCTCGCCGCGAAGCAGGCCATGGGCCAGCCGCTCACGGCCCTCACGATCCAACTTAACCCGGCCCTAGGTCGGCAAGAATCTATATAAGAGGTTAACTTATGAAAACGTACCGAGAGAAGCGCGCCGCGCCCTATTACCTGCTTTTGGTGCTGAGCATGCTCTTCACCCTCGCCGCAGGCTTAACGCTCATGCCGAACGCCGGCGCCAGCTGGGAAAACGTCCTGGGCTATCGATCGCTGTGCACTTTCGCGCCGATAGCGACGGCGATCTGCGCCCTGCTCGCCGGAACCTGCTGCGTTATCCGCGCCCGCCTCTTTAAGCCGGGCTCAAGCCGCCGTTCGTGGCGGGCGCCGCTCGTAGCGCTGGCGCTTTGCCTGACCGTCATCGCCGTAAGCGTGCCGGCCTACCTACGGGCTAAAGCGGATGCGCAGAGCGGCGCGAGCGTGGCGGTCGAATAGCGAACCGACGAAGGCCCTCGCGACGTCGATGGCGCGGGCCCGCCGCGGCCCAGCCTGTCGGACCGATCCTTTTAAAGCCGCTTCGCCGGCTATTCAACCCGCGCGGCCCTCAAGCTAGCCACGGCTCGCACAGCGGCTTGGCCCCGAGCGATCGCCAAAACGAAGGACGAGCCCCGGCCGGCCCCATGCCCGCCGGGGCTTTTCGCAGGGCGCATCGCCCTCGGTGCCTTCGGCTTCCTCCGCTGGCCTAGATAGGGTTCTGCATGAGGTCTAGAGCGTGGGATAAGAAAAGACGGCGCTGAAACAAGGCTCGTCGACTCTTTATGATAGGCCGTCGACTCTTTAACATAAGATGGCGACTCTTTTTGATAGGCCATCGACTCTTTAACATAGGATGGCGACTCTTTTTGATAGGCCATCGACTCTTTAACATAGGATGACGACTCTTTTTGATAGGCCATCGACTCTTTAACATAGGATGGCGACTCTTTTTGATAGGCCATCGACTCTTTAACATAGGATGACGACTCTTTTTGATAGGCCATCGACTCTTTAACATAGGATGGCGACTCTTTTTGATAGGCCGGCGCATGATCATAAGGCAAAGGCGGCTAAGGCGCGGAGGCTCCGCGTCGCGCCCTAGCCGCCGGACTCGTACGGGGCTTAGGCCTTTTTTACCACCTTGAAACGGGCGGCCAGGTCCTCGGCTATGGGTTTGGCATCAGGATCCTTGGAACGCGCGGCGGCCTTGACGTTCTGGTAGAAAAGCAGCGAGCCTTGGTAGGCTTCGGAGCCGGCCAGCTTTAGGCTGTCGTCCAGGGCCAGGCAAATAGGCGCCAGGCTCCTTCCTAAGTCCTGGAGAATCTGAATCGACTTGATATCGGCGGCCAGGGCCTTCATATCCAAGAAAGACGGTACGAGGCGCTCGTAACGGCTGCTGTACTCGTAAGTCTTTTGGACGAAGGCCACCGAGCGGTCGCCGAATCGTAAGAGTTTTTTCCGTTCTTGGGCCGAGAGCGTTTTAAGCTGCGGCAGGAGCTTGGCCCGAAGCGTTTCGATAGCCGCCTTGATCTCCACCAAATCCTTCTCCGGCAGGCGCAGATCGAATTGATTGGTTTGAGACATGGCATTTTCTCCTTACATGAACATTTTTTGTCCCGGCGTAGGAGGCCGCGGAGCGCCTCCGCGTCGAGCCGTTTTGGATTCTTACGCATGGGCCGGCCCGGCGCAAGAGTAGAAATAAAAGAATCGATACCGCGCGATCGAATATTCCGCGTCGCGACTTTGCGGCGCGGCGCTTGCTTTCGCCGCCTTGCAACCTATACTTAGTGCTATCACCGCGAGAAGGAGGCTTTCATGGCCGCTAAGTTCGAGATTTACCAGGATAAGGCTAAGAAATACCGCTTTAGGCTCAAGGCCGGCAACGGCCAGGTCATAGCGACCGGCGAAGGCTACGAGTCGAAGTCCGCTTGCGTCAACGGTATCGAGTCCATCAAGAAGAACGCCGCCGACGCCCCTATCGTCGAGGTAAGCGAGTAAATCCTCGCGCCCCCTCCGCGCCAGGGATCGAGGCGGTATACTCCGCGCGCCGGAAACCTAAGCCGGAGGGCGGCGGCGCCGCGGGGCGACGCCGCGCAGGACGCGGCCCGGGCGCGCGGAGATAAAGCCGAGAGCCCGGCGGCGGGGCGTTTTGGCGACGGGCGCGACCGCGCGCGAAACGCCGCCCCGCCGCGGCGCCCGCCCCTAGACCCGGACGCAGGCCCGGAAGCCGCGAACGGCGTAGTAGGAATCCGCCCCGTTGTGGTAGCTAAAGACCCGGCCGTAGCGGCGGTCGCCGAAGAGGGCGCCGCCCAACGCGCGCATTTCCGGCGGCGTGCGGAGCCAGCTGGAGGTCTTTTGGTCGAAGGCGCCGGCGCCCTGCAGGCGGCGGTAGAGTTCCTCGTCCAGGAGCTCGGCGCCCATGCGCTCGGCCTCTTCCATGGCGCTAGAGGGCGGCGGGGCGTTCTTGCGGCCCAGGCGCGCCTCGCGGTCGTAGCAGAGGCTGCGGCGGCCGGCGGGGCTCTCCGGGGCGCAGTCGACGTAGAGGAGCGGGCCGCCCTCCCCCTGGCGCCTAAGGCAGTCGGGTTCGCCGCCGGAGGCCTCCATAGCGGCCAAGGCGGCCAGGGCCGCCGGCGCGGCGCTTAGGCGCGCGGCTACCTCTTCCCAGCCCAGGCCCGGATGGCGCTCCGGATAGGCCAGGAAGCGCGCCCGTAAGATTTCAAGGAAATCAGGTCCAGGCGCGGGGGCCTCGCCCTTCGCCGCCTCGTTCGATCGAGCCATGCCCATCCGCTCCTTTCCCGCGGGCCCGCGGAGGCCCGCTTCCCTTACAAGATAGGAAGGAGAGCCCCCGCGGGCAAGCGCCGCGCCGCGCCCGGCGCGACGGCTGCGTACGGCGCGACCTTCGGCTGGCGCTCGGGCGCCGTTCAAGCTATACTCGACCGGCCGGCATAGCCGGTCGGAGGTACACTATGCTTATCATCAGCGCGTCCAACGGGGCGCGCACCGGCGCTTCGTCGCGCAGCCTGGTCGTAGCGGGTCGTCTGGCCCAAGCCCTGGGCGGCGCCCGCGTCGTAGACCTGCGCGACTATCCGCTCCGCTCCTGCGAGCTCTGCGAGGGCTGCGCGGCCGACGGCCGCTGCGTGCATGACGACGGCTTTAATGAACTGGCCGCGCTCCTAGCCGAGCACGACGAGCTGGCGCTGGTCTGCCCCCACTACGCCGGTACGCCTTCCCGCCTTATGGCCCTCCTTGAGAAGCTGGAGGAAGGCATCTATCTACGGTATTGCAAGGGCTTGCCGAGCGCCGCGCCCAAGCGCTTCGGGGTCCTGGCGCACGGCGGCATGACCGAGGGCTACGCCCGGCTGTACGCCCAGGATATCCTGGTCCCGCTGCGCAACGCCGCCTTGGCGATGGGCTGGCGCCCGGTCTACGGCGGCGATGAGGAAGCCCTCTCGTTCGGGGTCAAGGCCTACCGGAGCGAGCCCGCCCCCGGGAGCGTCTGCCCCGCCAAGGACGACGACGAGGCGGCCGCCGACGCGGCGATCGCGGCCCTGGCCGCGGCCTTCGCCGCCGCGCGCGGCGGAGCGGCGCCGGCCTAGGGCCTAGCCGACCGCGGGCAGGACCCGGTCTAGGAAGAAGCGCAGCGGCAGGCCGGAATCGGCCAGGGCGCCGACTTTCTTCCGGATGCAGGCGACGAGCCTACGCTCCGGGGCCACGATCAGGAACTGGCCGTGCGCCCCGAGCGCGAAGTAGAGGTCGACGATCCCGTTATGCCGGGCGTCCGACACCCACCAATGAAGGCCGTAATGCCCGAACCAAGCCGGATGCCCCTCGGACTGCCTGCGCGTCGATTCGTCGACCCAGGCGGCCGGGATCAGGCGCTCGCCGCCGGCCTCGCCCCGGTTGAGCATGAGGAGGCCCAGCTTGACCATGTCGCCCGAGCGCATATGCAGGCCCGTACAGCCTAGGGTCAGGCCGTCGCGCTCCTTCCAGTCGTAGTCCTCGATGCCGAGCTTCCTGAACAGGACGCGCTCGGCGTAGCGCCCGTCCCCCGCGCCGTCGTAGTCGGCTAGGCTCCGGTCTATATCCAGGCCCCGCTCGTGGATGAAGGCGCCGAAGGCCATGGAGAGGACGCTCTTGGCGCAGGAGAAGACGAAGTTCCTTCTATCCTTGCCGCCGGCGTGCCAATCGACGAGGCCTTCGCCGTCGCGGGAGACGACGAGGTCGGTAAAGCCATGGCGCTCGCCGGCTTCGTGGGCGGCCGCCGTCAGCGCCGGGCCCGGGTCCGCCCGCGCGGGGCCATCCGCCGCCCGCTTACGGATGCGCCGCCTCCAGGTAGAGCCCGCGGATGAGCCTGAGCGTCTCGGGGCCGCGCGGGTCGTTATGGCCCGAGAGCACGAGCGCCGGGTCGAAGGCCAGGCAGCGATCCAAGGTCGGGACGAAGCGCTCGGGATCCATGACCGAGGGCACGATCTCCGTATCGTCGTCGCCGACGAGGTCGGCGGCGAAGAGGATGCGGCTCGGCGCGTAGTAGGCGACGATGGAGTCGGCGGTATGGCCGGGGGCGTAGGCGAGCTCGAGCTCGCCGTGCAGGCGCAGGGAGCCGCTGAACAGGATGTCGGGCGCTCGGTAGGCGGCCGCGCCGTCGATATAGCGGCCGTTTTTGGTCATCATTTCGTCCCAACGTTCACGGACGGCCTGGTCGCAGCGTTCATGGCTGATGAGCGCCGCGCGCATGAGGCCCGCGTTCCCCCAGACGTGGTCCCAATGGTAGTGGGTATTGATCAGGTACCAGGGTTTATTGGGGTCGGCTAGCCCGGCCATCTTAGCGGCCGTTCCGTCGCCCAGGCCCGCGTCGATGAAGTAGACGGCGGCGCGGCCGTCTATCACGTACGAGTTGGTCATACAGCCGGGTATAAGGTCGCAACGGACCATGGTGACGCGCTCGTCGACGCGTTCGATCACGTATGCCATGGGGACTCCTTACTTGTGTCGGGGCTCGCGTCGCCTTAAAAAAGCGGGGCCGCGGCGGAGAAGCGCCACGAAGGCAGCGACCTTCGGGCGGAAACCAGAGGCGGCGCCCGCCGCCAGATTGCCCGCCGCGGCCAGGAGCGCCAGGGCGGCAACCCGATCGGCGCCGGGGAAGATCGACGATAGCATGAGATAGGGCCGCGTGGCCGCCCAGGCGAGGCCGGCGAGCGCCGCGGCCGCTAGGAAGGCGCGGAGGACGCGGGAGGGCGCGCCGATGCCCGCCCGTAGGCCGCGGCGGGCGGGCGCGAGGCACGCGAAGCGCAGGGCCGCGACGAGCAGGCCAAGGACCAGGGCGGCCCAGGCGAGGGCCGCGAAGAGCCCGTAGAGCGTGGCCATGCGGGCGAACTTCGGCCTGGCCAGGCCCCGGCCGTCGGCCCAGAGGGCGAGCGCCGAGGCGATGAGCGGCCAGCTGCGCTGGCTGTTGGTCAGTATGACCAGGGCGTCCCCGCTCGACGGGACGGCGTGGAAGTGGGTCATCCAGCCGTGGCCCTGGCCGCCGTGCCAGACCGCGGCCCTGCCGTCGGCCAGGGTTTCCACGAAGTGGCCGTAGCCGTAGGCGTCGGCCACGAAGCTAAAGACGCCGCGCATGGGGACGGCGGCGCCCTGGATCTCGGCGACGGCCGCGGGGGGCAGCGGCGGGGCCGGGGCGGCGGCCGCGCCGCCAAAGGCGCCCGAGCCCGCGCGGCCGGTCCGGGCCGAGGCGGCGGCGAAGCGGGCGACGTCGCCTAGGGTGACGAAGAGGCCGCCGGCGGCGGCGGCCGGATACACATAGGGGCCCACGGGCCGGCCGGCCAGGTCGTAGCCGGTGGCCAGGCGCTCCGCGATCGCGTCGTTCCAAACGAAGCTCGCCTCGGCCATGCCGAGGGGAGCCAAGACCGCCTCGTCCATATAGGCGGCGAAGCTACGGCCCGCGGCGCCCTCCATGAGGAATTCCAAGGAATTATAGCCGAGGTTCGAGTACGCGAAGCCCTGGCCCGGGCCGCGGAAGGGGCGCGGCTCGCCCTGCAGGAAGTCCGCCAGGCTCGGCATGGGGTCGCCGGGACGGTACTCGGCCGCCGGGCCGATGGCGCCCAGGGGAAGGCCCGCGTCGGCGCGAAGGAGGGCCCGCGCGCTTACGCCCGGCTCCCAATCGGCGGCCACGGAGAAGCCCGCGGCGGCCAGGGCCGGGCCGGCCGGGGCGTCCAGGTCTAGGCGACCGTCCAGGGCCAGCCGGAGAGCGCCCCAGGCGCTCAGCGACTTAGAGATGGACTCGGCGCGGAAGTAGGCGTCGGCGGCGAGGGGAACGCCCCGCTCCCGATCGGCCCAGCCGAAGGCGGCCTCCCAGACCGGCTCTCCGTCGACGATCAGGGCCAGGGCGGCGCCGGGCACGCCGAAGCGCGCAAGTAGGTCAGGCATCGCCGCTTCAAGGCGGGCGGCCAGGGCGACGGCCGCCTGCGGCGAGGCGCGATCGACGGTCGCCGGCCGGGCGCAGGAGCCGGCTATAAGAACGAAGCCGATGAGGGCGAACGCGAGGGCTCGGGCGGTTCTTTGCTTATCTTTTTTCCGTATCATGCGACTGTATACTATAGCTCGGCGAGGGCCGCGGCAATGAGGAGAAATAGCTTTATATCGTTTTTTCTCCCATGGGCTCCGGGGCTAGAAGCCGAAGGCCCAAGGCCATGCGCCGGGGGCCGGAGACCATAAGCCGGGGGCCGGGTTTTTGCCCCGGTAGCCCGGGCCCCGGCGAGCGACGTGACTAGCCGGCGAGCGACGCGCCTAGCCGGCGGCCGCGCGCCAAGGCTATACTGCCCGACGATGCAACGAACAAGCTCTCCGCGGCCTAAGCTCGTCCCGCGCCTTAAGCCGCGCGTCGCCCTCGTCGCGGCGCTGGCCGCCCTGCTCAGCCTCGCCCTGGCCTACGCCCTCCTCGCGCGCGTTCGCGTAGGCGCGGAGCCCGGCTCGCCTTCGGAGCTCGGCGCCGTTCCCTACGGCCGGACCGAATGGGTCGTTAAGCCTTCCTATCCGCACGACGCCTTGGCCTTCTTGAACCTGATAAGCCTGGATCCCTATTTCGCGCCGTTCTATCCCGAGGGCGAGGGAGAGCGTTGGCGCGCCCTCATGAGCCGGGACGAGCGCGCGGCGGTCGACCGGCTCTACCTATGGCTACGCAGGCGCTTTAACACGACCCTTTCGAGCCTGATGAGCTACGTCTATGACATAAGCGGCGCCGAGGACCTCGGCGCCTTCCGCGAGCTCCTCCGCGATCCGGCCGCCTTCATGCAGGCGCGCCGGCGCGAGCTCGATATCCTTTCGGCCCAGGCCCTGGCCGGTTGGCGCGTCCGCCGCTTCCTCTTCGCGGCGCTCTGCCGCGACCTGGCGCGCTACCTGGATTTCCTTGAGCGGGTCGGCTTTGAAGCGGCCTGGCGTTCCGAGCGCGAGCCGGCCTTGCAGGCCTTGGCTCTACGCCGCGCGGATGAGCTGGCAAGCTATAACGTGGTCGGCGCCGCGGAGCGGGCCCTGGGCGGCGGGCTCTACGGCCCGCGCGTGACCGTGCTCCTAGGCGCCTACCTCAGGCCGAACGGCATCAACCTGGGCCGTAACCGTTTCCTCGTGGAGGACCGGGTCGAAGGCGCGGGCCTGGCGGCGGTCGCGGCCCACGAGCTTATCCACGGCCACGTCGCCTGGTCATCGCCGGCCTTGAGCGGGATACCCAGGCTCCTGTCACGCGATGCGCTCGCCGCCCGCCGCTTTAAGGAGCGGGACTTAGGATACAACTACAACAGCTGGCCGATCATCGCCGAGGAGGCCTGGACCAAGGCCCTGGACCAGACAGTCCAGGAGGAGCTCTTCCCCACCCTGGCCCCCGATCCGATCGAACGCTTCTGGTTCCACGACGGGGGGCTGCACGCCTCCGCCCTGCTCTTCTACCGCCTCCTCAAGGGCGAGCTTAACGCGGCGGCGAGCGGGGACGCTCGGCCCGTAACGGCCGCCGAGCGCCTTGCGGCCGCCTTCGCCGCGGGCCGCATCCCCGAGGGCGCCGTCCAGGCGGCCTGGCGCGACGCGCTCGGCGCCGAGCGCATGGGCCGCCTGCCGGCCGAGCCGGCCGTACGGCGGATCTACGAGGCGGGCGACCCGGCCTTGGACGCGATGCATCCGAGCTATAACGAGGCGCTGCCGCCCGGCGGATTTATCGTCTTCCTGGCCGATTGGTACGGCTACGAGGGCACGGCCCGCGCCTCGCTCTCGGTCTTGGACGAACTGGGCCGCGCCTGGGAGGGGCTGGCGCTCGTGGACCCCGCGACGGGGCTTACGCGCCGCGGGCGCTTCCTCTTCTCGGGGAACGTCGCGACCGAGCGCGACGGGCAGACCTGGTACTACCGCAACGCGCTGTACTTCCGGGCCGCCGATTAGCGGCCGGCCAAGGCGGCCGCGAGCCGCGCGATAGCCTCGTCCAGGGTGGCCCGCGGGCAGGCCAGGTTCAGGCGCATGAAGCCCGAACCCTGGGGCCCGAACTTGAGGCCTTCGTCCAGCCAGAGCTTGGCACGGTCCAGGAAGAAGGCCTTGAGCGCCTCGTCGTCGAACCCCAAGGCTCGGCAATCGAGCCAGGCTAGGTAGCTGCCCTCCAGCGGCATGACGCGGACGGGGCCGCCTGCGAGCGCCTTAGCCAGGCGCGCGTAGTTGCCCGCCACATACGAGAGGAGCTCCTCGAGCCAGGCCTCGCCGTGGGTATAGGCGGCTTCCTGGGCGGCTACGCCGAAGACGTTCGTCACGTTCAAGGCCAGGCTCTCGCTCATGGCCTCGTAGTCCTCGCGCAGGCGGCGGTCGGGGATGACGACGTTGGCGGCGCAGAGCCCGGCTAGGTTAAAGGTCTTACTGACGGCCAGGCAGGTGATCGATCGGGCGGCCGCGTCGGCGGAGACGGAGGCGAAGGGAACGTGTCGGCGGCCGGGCATGACGATGTCGGCGTGGATCTCGTCGGAGAGCACGATAAGGCCGCGGCGGGCGCAGAGCTCGGCCAGGGCCGAAAGCTCCTCGCGGGTCCAGACCCGCCCCACCGGATTGTGCGGGTTACAGAGGATCAGGAGCTTGGTCCGCGGGTCTATGGCGCGCTCCAGGGCGGCCAAGTCCATGCGGTAGCCCTCCGGCCCGAGCGCGAGGGAGTTATCCACGAGCCGCCGGCCGTTGTTGAGCGCGGCGGCGCGGAAGGGGTGGTAGACCGGCCCCTGGATGACGACCTTATCGCCGGGCTTGGTATAGGCCAGGACGGCGGCGTTGACGGCCGGCACGACGCCCGGCGCGTAGCAGAGCCAGTCGCGCTTGAGCTCCCAGCCGTAGCGCCGCCGGCTCCAGCCCATGAGCGCTTCGAAGAAGCCGTCCTGCCGTAGGGGGTAGCCGTAGACCGGATGGGCGGCCCGCTCGAGCACGGCCGCCTGTATCTCGGGCGCCGCGGCGAAGTCCATGTCGGCGACCCAGAGCGGCAGGACGTCCTCGCGGCCGCAGAGCCTCTGCCGGTAGCCCCACTTTACGCTATTGGTGGCCGAGCGGTCGATGATCGAGTCGAAGTCGTAAGGCATAGGGTTTCACAGCTCCTTCTTGAAGAACCAGAGGCCGCGGCCGCCGGGGAGCGCGGCTTCGCCGGCGGCGGACAGGCCCAGGGCCAGGTAGACGGGGATATTGGCGGGGTCGGTGGTCTCTAATTCGTAGGAGCGAAAGCCCAGCTCCTTAAAGCGCCGCTCAAAATAGGAGAAGGCGCGGCGCATGACGCCGCGGCCTTGGCTGGCCGGTTCGACGGCCGCGGTATAGAGGTGCAGGCCGGTCTGATCGGCGCCCGCGGCCGCGTAACGCGCTTGCACGAGCTCGCCGAAGGCCCGCATGACGGCGAGCTCGCCCGGGCGCAGGGCCAAGGCGAAGCGGAGGGCCGCCGGCAGGCCGCCGCTCAGGGCGACGCGCAGGGGCGAGACCTGCGCGCGGTCGGCCTCGTCCATGAAGGTGACGTAGCCGACGACCCGCCCCGCTTCGACGGCGACGACGACGCGGCCGTAGCGGGCCGCCACGCCGCCCATGAAGCGGAAGAGCGCGCGGAGCGCGCGGCGCCGCCGCCGCTCGTCGGGGATGAGCGCCCGCCAGTTGGCGTGCTCCATGAAGGCCTCGGCCATTAGGGCGGCCATAGCCGCGACGCCGCGGCGGCCGAGCGCCGCCTCTTCCCGTCCGTCGGTATAATAGACCATGGCCGCCCCCTAGGCCGCGCCGAGCGCGCGCAGGAGCGGCAGGGCCAGGCCGTCCAGGCGCAGGAAGTAATCGGAACCCCCGAGGCCGAAATTCAGGTCGCTCCGCCCGGTGAGCGCCAGCTCACGGAGCTCCCCGCGCCCGGCTACGAGCTCGGCGGCCCCCTCGATGACGAGCTCGCCGGCCCGATAGCGGACGGCCGCGCGGCCGAGCCGCTTCCGCCGTAGTTTCGCATAGTCATGGAGCCAGAGCTCGCCGGCGGTCTCGAAGCTCGCGGCGGCCAGCTCGTCGTCATAGCAACGCTGGAAGGCGTCCCATTCGGCCAGGGTCCTGAAGGGCCAGCCGTCCAGGAAGCCGTAGTCGTCCAGGCGGCCGTCGGCGCCGCAGCGCGCGCAATGGAGCCGCGCCCCGGACGCGCGCATGCTGAGCATGCCGTGGCAGGAGGGGCAGACGTACAGGATGTCCTCGAGGCCCTCGGCCGGGGCGGGGCTCGGGCGGGGCGTCATGACGCGCTTCTGGTAGGCCCATTCGTCGTGGGCCAGGCGCGCGCCGAGCGCCTCGTGGATGGCGGGCAGGCCCATGCCCGCGATCTCGTCCGAGCGCAGGGCCAGCTCGTAGCTGAGCTCGATGCGCCTACCGGCGCGCGGGGACTTGGCCCAGCGGGGCGCGGAGAGATAGCCGCCGGCCACCCGGCAGGTGATCACGTCCAGCCCTAAGGAGCGGGCCAGGGCGGCGGCCGACTTAGGCAGCGGGGCGCTTTGGCCGAAGAAGGAGATGTCGCCCTCGGGGAAGAGGAGCACGGGGTAGCCGGCGGCGACGGCGGCGCGGATGCCCGCCACGGTGCGCAGGTCGCCCCCGCCCTTGGTGGCCATGATGCAGCGAGCGACGTAGGAGAGGACGAAGCGCAGGGCCGGGCTTACGAAGAGGTCGCGGCTGGCCACGATGTGGGGCGTGACGGCGAACGGCAGGGGGACCTGTACCACGTCCATGGCGAAGCTGTGGTTGGCCAGGAGCAGGAAGGGCTCCCGGCGCCGGAAATCGACGCCGGGGCCGAGGAGGTCCGTACGCGCCGCGACCCGGCGCATGCGCGCCTCGACGAAGGGCCGTATGAGGCGTAGGGCCAGGTCCGAGCTGCGGTCGGCGAGGAGCTTGGCCATGCGCTAGCCCAGGATCGCGCTTAAGGCTTGATAGACCAGGACGCCCAGGTAGTTCCCCGCCGCGTAGCCGGCCAGGCCGGCCGCGATGCCGGGGGCGATCAGGCGGCGGTTCCCCAAGGCGCCGGCCACGATGCCCACGAAGGGCGGCGAGCAGACGGCGGCGGTGGAGGAGATCATCATGGTATCGCGGTCCAGGCCGAAGAGCCGGCAGAAAAGCGCGTGCAGTAGGACGGAGGCTACGACCGCGTAGGCGACCAGGGCGAAGACCGCGGGGCTGGCCTCCAGGACGCGCCGCAGGTCGCCCATGGCGCCGGCGGCGAAGCAGAAGACCAGGATGAGATACTCGCCCAGCTCGAAGCTGCCGGCCGCCTCGCGTACGCGGCGGATAAAGCTCAAGGCCACGGCGGCGCTCGTCAGGGCCAGGATCAGGACCATGGTCCGCGCCGCCTCGGGAGCCAGGAGGCTCAGGCCGAAGGCCAGGCCGACGCAGGCGATCGCCAAGAGGACGTTCAGGCCCAAGGCGGCGGGTCGGGCGGCGCGGAGGACCTCCCCGATGAAGGGGAAGCGCTTGTGCGCGACTTCGTCGTACAGCTCCTGCCCCGGACGGCGCTCGGCCGCGTCGCTCGCGTCGGGCGCGGCCGGCTTAAGGAACAGCCCGAAGAGCTTCTTGGCCGGGCCTATGAAGAAGAAGATATAGAGCGCCCCTACGGCGACGTCCGCCGCGTGCACGGCCAGGTACAGGTCGTTGTCCACCCGGAGGGCCAGGCGCAGGGCCGCGAGGTTCGGCGTACCGCCGGTATAGACGCCGACGAGGAGGCCGGCCAGCTGCGGGTAATCGGGAAGGAGGGCCGGGAAGATCGCGGCGCCGGCGGCCAGGGCTAGGACGGCGGCGGCGGCGGCCAGGCCCATGCCCAGCATCATGCGGCCGGCGGCCTTACCCCAGGATCGGACGTTCAAGGTAAAGAGGAGGAGCGGTATGGACAGGCCTACGGTGACGGTCGTCACGAGGTCGAAGGCCCGGAAGGCCGCCTGGCCGCGCAGGAGGGTGTTGCCCAGGGCTATGCCCAGGGCGTACGAAGCCAAGAGCGGATTCAGGAACGAGAGCGGGCGCACCCGGTCACGGGCGAGCTGGGTCAGGGCGGGTACGGCGAAGGCTAAGAGGGCGAATGCTACGGTTGCCATAGGGAGCCCATTGTATTGCCATGGCGGCGGAGCGGTCAACGAAAACCGTTCGGCCCGGCTCGCCTTGCGCCGCATCCGGCGGCGAGGCTATAATCGAGCTTAATGAAAAGAATGGCGTTCCCCCTTATCGCCTTAGGATTAAGCCTCGTTTTCTTCTTTAATCCCCTCGGCGCGCCCGAACCGGCCGCCGTCGCGGTCGCCCAGAAGGCCGGGCGCCTTACGGTGCCGCAGCGTAACGTCGCCATAGCGGTCGTCGACCTTGAGGCGGCCGGCCTGTCGTTCGTAAAGCCGGACGATATCGCCGCGCTTAGGCGCTTCCAAGACGAGCTAGCGGGCCTCGCCGGCGTCTCGCGGGTGGATTCCATCCTGAACGCGACCCGGGTGATCGCCGCCGGCGAGGACATCGTCGTGAGCAAGGCCATCCCCGCCGACCAAGGCGCGGTGGACGAGGCTTATCTTAAGGAGCTCGCGGCGGAGCTACCCGCCTTCCCCGAACTGGCGCCCTACGTCGATGAAGGGCTCGGCACCCTGCTCTTCTACGTATACTTCGGTAACAAGACGAGCTCTATCGACATTTTTAACGGCATGCGCGCCGTACAGGATCGCCGGGAAGCCTCTATCCCCTTCGAGTTCACCGGACAGGGGCCCATCATCGCCGAGACCGAGCGGCTGATCACCAAGGACCTGGCCCTTTTCTTCCCGCTCCTCTTAGCCATGGTCGCGGGCATCTTCATGCTCTTCCGCAGCGTCAAGGCCATGCTGGCCTCCGTCCTGCTTATCGCGATCTCGACCGCGGCCGCGTATAGCGCCGTCCGCTTCTTAGGCATACCCGACAGCCCCATGCTGCTCCTCGTACCCGTCTTTAGCCTAGGTCTTTTAAGCGACTACGCCATCCATTACTTCTATCACCGCTTCCACGTATCCAGGCTGGACGAGAGCCTGGGGCTCCGCCGCTCGCTTATGTTCCCCCTAAGCCTCACGGCGATATCGACCATAACGGGCTTCCTATCCTTAAGCCTCATAGGCAGCTCCGGCCACCTGCAGATCGGCCTCCTCATCGCCGTCGCGGTGGCCCTGGCCTGGGTCGGCCTCTTTTTCTGGCTCGATTACGGCCGCTACACGGCGCCCGATCGGGAGCTCTTCCCCGCGTTTAGGAAGGCCCAGGCCCGGCTCTTCGCGCGCATCGCCGGCCACCGCCGCCTGCTCGTGCTAGCCATCGCCGTAGCCGCCGCCTGGGGCGGCCTGCAGCTCAGGAAGATCACGATCGAGCCCTACCCCATCGAGCAGCTGCCCGCGTCCACCACGGTCAAGCGCGCCGACCAGCGCATCAACGAGCGCTTCTACGGCACCCTGCCCTTCTTCATCGAGATCGATACCGGGGAGAAGCTGGGCATCCTGCGCAAGGAGACCATGGTCGAGCTCGACGATATCCACGCGGCCTTCGAGCGGGAGGAGATCGGCTACGCCTTCTCCGTCTTGAGCGTCTTAAAGCGCATACACCTGTATTTCATGGGCGACGAGGATAGCTTCGTCCGCGGCGACGAATTCGACGAGGTCTACGACGCCTTGATCGAGCAGTACCTGCTCTATTACTCGTCCGGGGTCGAGCCCTTGGAATATGAATCCATGCTCGACAACTCGTACCGAGTGCTCTCGCTCAAGGGCCTGGCCTACTACCGCAACCACCGGGACCTGCGCCGCTTCTACGCGCTCGTGGACGAGATCCGCGCCGGCCTGCCCGAGGGCTGGTCGCTCGAGGCGCACGGCACCGTCGCTCAGCTCGAGGCGGAGCGGCGGAAGCTCAGCCAGAATTGGCTGCTGTCGTTCCTAGGCGGCGGGGCCCTCATCTTCCTGACGGTATTATTGTATTACCGCAAGCCTAAGCTGGCGCTCTTCAGCCTGGTGCCCAGCGTCATCAGCATGCTCGTCTCCTTCGGGCTGGTCAGCTCCTTAGGCATCTCGATCGACGCGTTCTCTATCATCTTCGTCTCGATTACCACGGGCCTGGTCGTGGATTACAGCATCCATACCCTGAGCGCGCTGGAGAAGCTCACGTCGATCCGGAGCCTAGAGGAGGGTTTCGAGCAGATCCTAGGCTACAGCGGCGTGCCCATTTTCCTAAGCTTCGTGACCTCCTTGGTCTCGTTCTCGGCGCTGTTCATCTCGTCCTTTCAGGGAGCCCGCAACCTGGGTTTCCTACTCTTTACCTCGCTCATCTTAGCCTTCTTCTTAAGCCTCTACCTCTTACCGCTCTTAGTACTTCCCGGCCGCCTACCGGCCGCCAAGCAAGGAGAAATCGATGCGTAAACTAAGCGCCTTAGCCCTGATCCTGTTCGCGGCCGCCGCCCTCTACGCCGACGGCGTGACCGTCGACCAGATATTAGATAATTTCGACAAGACCCTGGGCATCCCGAGCATCCAAGGCTCGTTCAAGGTCCAGCTCATATCCAGCTCGGGCGAGGTCCGGGAGATCCAGGCGCGGGCCTATCAGAAGTACGTCGGCGGCTCCCAGATCAACCGGCTGTTCATCTTCGACTTCCCGCCCTCGGTGCGCGGCACCTCCCTCTTGGTCCACTCGTTCTTCGACGGCCGCCCGAACACCATGTGGATCTACCTGCCGGCGGTACGCCGCGTTAGGCGCATAGCGCTAGAAAGCTCGGGCGGCGGCTACTTCATGGGTAGCGACTTTACCTACGCCGACCTGATCAATAACGACAACGCCAAGATGAGCTTCGAGCGCCTGCCGGACGAGCGCCATAACGGCGTAGACAGCTACGCGATCAAGGCCGAGGGCCAAAGCGCCGAGGTAAAGCAGGAGCGCGGCTACGCGTACGTGGTGAGCCTCTACCGCAAGGATAACTTCTTCATGCACGTGCGGAAGTACTACGATTTTAACGGGGAGCTCGTAAAGATCTACGAGGTGCAGGACTATTTAAGCCTGCCCCCCTATATCTATCCCACGAAGATATCCATGACCAACGTCCAGACCGGCCACCGATCGGTGCTCCTGGCGGAGGGCGCGAACGTCGACCCCATCCCGGACGACTATTTCACGACCCGCTATATGCAGAACAACTAAGGGGGCCCGCCCGATGAAACGTTACGCGCTCATAGCCGCGGCCGCGCTCGCGTTGGCCGCGCCGGCGGCCGTCATGGCCGACGAGTTTAGGCTAACGGCCGTCGCCGACTATTTCGGCGGCGTCGAGCCTACGGCGGGGTACGAGAGCCTGCGGAGCCGCATCTTCCTACGGCCCTGGTTCTCCGGCGCCGTCCCGGGCACCGAGTTGCGCTGGCAGCTCTCGGCCAATCTCTGGGTCCAGCCCATAGCCGGCCCCGAGGGGGTCTCGGGCTACGCCGTCGAGCCCGCCGACATCCTAGACGAGGCCTGGCTCTACCTTCCCATGGGCGCCTTCGACCTGAGCCTCGGGCAGAAGCCCGTGGCCTACGGCTTCGCCGACGTCTTCGGCCCCTTGAACGTGGTGAACGCCGCCAACCGCGTTCCTTTAAGCCTGGACGAGCCCTTTGACAGCCGCCTGCCTTCGCCCCTGGCCCAGCTACAGTTCTACCCGGACTTCGACTCGACCGTGGAGCTGGTCTACATTCCCTTTATGCGGCCCGACCGCGAGCGCTTAGGCGACGTCCTGTTATCGGGCCTGGGCGACACGGTACGTTGGCGCCGCGACGCGTTCATACTCGATAACCCGCACTCGCTCTTCCTACGCTATAGCCGCTACGGCGAGCGGGTCGATTTTCAGCTGCTCTACGGCTGGTACGCCGACCAGACGCCCGACTTTATAAGGCCGGCCGCGCTTAACGCTACGCCCGGGGGTGAGTACGACATAGAGACCGTCTACGCCAAGCGCCATATCTTCGGCGGCGCCTACGCCTTTAAGCTGGGGAGCGGCACCTTTAGCCAGGACCTGGCCTTTAAGCTGACCGGCGACCTGGACGGCTCGGACCCGGGAGAGCGGAACTCGGAGCTCACCGTGAACACCCAGTACCTGGCCAACCTCCCCTTCGGCGTCTTGAGCCAGTTCAGCCTCGTGTATGCCCACTTCATCAACCACGGCAAGCACGAGCTCATGCCCGGCGACGATACGGCCTCGCTGGACTACTTCGCCCAAGCCGTCCAGGGCTTCCATACCCAGCCTTTACAGAACATCGCCTTTATCGTGGCCCACTTCGAGCGGCAGTTCATGCGCGAGCGCTTAAAGGCCGAGCTCAACGTCGGCTTCTTCTTCTCGCCGGAGCTCTACCTGGCCCCGCGCCTAAGCTATCAGCTGAACGACAACTGGAGCGCGGCCGGCGGCGCCGACATCAACCTGGGCGATCCGCCCGACGCCGCCCTACGGCGCAACCCGAACGACGACAACTTCTACCTGCGCCTGGTATTCAGGCATTAAGAGCCGGTTTTATTTGACGGCGCCCGCGACGCGTCGTACCCTCTTGCCGTCGGCCGATCGCGGATCGACTGGAAACCACGGCAGGGAGGCGTCGATGGGCGCGTACGAAGTGTTCGCTAGGATTTATCAAGGCATCTTTAAGCTCGTCTCGCCGCTCATGCCCTGGCGGGAGCCCGAGCTGCTCGAGGGGCCCGGTAGCCTGGAACGGCTCCCGTCCTTCCTGGCGGCTAAGGGCATCCGGCGGCCGCTCATCGTCACCGATCAGGGCCTGGCCAAGCTGGGCGTGCAGGGGCCCCTGATCGCGGGCCTGGAGACGGCGGGGCTCGGCTACGCCCTCTTCGACGGGACGGTCCCTAATCCGACGATCAAGAACATAGAAGACGCCTTGGCCGTCTACCGCGGGCGGGGCTGCGACGCCATCGTGGCCCTGGGCGGCGGCTCCCCCATGGACTGCGCCAAGGGCGTCGGCGCGCGGCTGGCCCGCCCCCGCAAGAGCATCGAGGACATGAAGGGGCTCTTAAAAGTCGGGCGACCCATGCCGCCCTTCGTCGCCGTCCCGACCACCGCCGGCACCGGCAGCGAAGCCACCTTGGCGGCGGTCATCTCGAACCCCGACACGCACGAGAAGTACCCCATCAACGACCACGCCCTGATACCGCATTACGCCGTGCTGGACCCGCGCCTGACCGTGGGTCTGCCGCCGCCTATCACCGCCACGACGGGCATGGACGCGCTCACCCACGCGGTGGAGGCCTTCATCGGCCGGAGCAACAGCGCCGAGACCGAGCGCGACGCGCTGGAGGCCGCCAAGATCATCATGGCCGACCTAGTCGACGCCTATAAGGACGGCGGCGACCTAGCCCGGCGCGGCCGGCTCATGAAGGCCGCCTATCTGGCGGGCAAGGCCTTTACCCGCGCCTACGTCGGCTACGTGCACGCCGTGGCCCATACCCTGGGCGGCTTCTACGGCGTGCCGCACGGCCTGGCCAACTCGGTCCTCCTGCCCATCGTCCTAGATTACTACGGTCAGGCGGCGGCGCCGCGCCTAGCCCTCATGGCCAAGGCCGCCGGCGTCGCCCAGCCCGACGCGGCGCCCGACGACGCGGCGCGGGCCTTCATAGATCGCGTCAAGGCGATGAACCGCGCTATGGGCATTCCCGAACGTATCGAGGCCATACGCGAGGCGGACGTGCCGGCGATGGTCGCTCGCGCCTTAGCGGAGGCCAATCCCCTCTATCCGGTGCCGCGTATCCTGGGCCGCGCCGAGCTCGCGGAGCTCTATCGCCTAGCCGCCGGATAGAGCCCGGGAGACGAGCTCGACGACGAGCTCGCCGTCGCCGAGACGGATCTCAAGCCGGCCCTCCGGCAGGCTCCAGGCCGCGCCGCCGCCCTCGCGCGACGAGGGCGCGCCGTGCGCCCGCTCCCGGTCGGCGAGGGCCGCGGCCAGGCTCGCCGCCGGGTCCGCGTCGCCGTTAGGGCGGATGCGGTACGAGACGCGGTCGGCGCCGTCGGGGCCGAAGCGTATTTCAACGGCCGCGCTGCCGCCGTAGAGCGGCGCCTCCCAGCCCATGCGTCCGGCTTCCGCCGTGAACGGCGCGTTGGAGCAGGAGCGTAAGGCCGTATAGACCGCGGCGGCCTCATCCGGCCTCATGCCCAGGCGGAGATAATCGGGCTCTTGGGCGCCGGCCGCAAAGGCGGCGGCGGCTAAGAGCCCGAGCGCGATAGATAGCCGCATGGTATAGTTCGTCATAACGGAGGGGCGTCTCATGATTCTTGACTATAACGCCAGGTCATTAAAATGTGTACTGGCGCTACTAGCCATCCTGGCCGGCGCGGCGTCGCCGGCCGCGGCGCAGTTCTCGTTCGAGGCCCAGGTGATACGCGTTACCGACGGCGACACGCTATCGGTCCGCGCGGGGGACAGGAACTTCCGGGTGCGGCTGCACGGCGTCGACGCGCCGGAGCGCGGCCAGGCCTACGGGACGAAGGCGCGCGACTTCCTCGCCGAGCTCGTCGCCGGGCAGGCCGCGACCCTGCGCGTCATGGACGTCGACCGCTACGGCAGGCTCATCGCCCTCGTCTTCATAGGCGCTACGCAGGTCAACCTCGAGCTCCTTCGGTCCGGCATGGCCTGGCACTATACCGAGTACGACGGCACGGCCGCGTTCGCGGCCGCCGAAGCGGCCGCCCGCGCGGAGAGGCGCGGCCTATGGGCCGAGCCCGAGCCCGAGGCGCCCTGGGAGTTCCGGCGGCGGGACTAGGATCCGTCTGCGCTTCGGACCGCTACCCCGCCGCTTTCTCTGAACGCAAGATTTGGCAGAACGCAAGACCTTCGGCTATACTAGGATCGATGTTCGATATAATTCTGAATGAGCTTCCGGTGGGCGTCTTTCATGCGCGCGTACGAGGAAACGAGCGCGACGGCCTATCCTACGCTAATCTGCCGCTGCGGCGCTTGCTCGGCTTCTCCGACGCGGGCCGGGTCGGCTTGGCCGAGGCGCGGAACCTCGTGCCGCAATGGGAGCGAGCCGGCTTAGAGGAGCGCTTTAAGAACGCCGTTCGCTCGAACGGCGCCGTCCGCTGGGAAGGCGAGCTTTCGGGCCCCGGGGGACTACGCTTCGTACGGCTATCGGCCAATTGCCGCGCATCCGAAGGCGGCGTCGACGTCTTCGGCGTCATAGAAGCCATCAGCGAGGAGCGGCGCGAACGGGATCGGGAGCGCAGCCTCCTTAAAGAGGTGCGCGAACTGGCCGAGCGCTTCGAATCGTTCAAAGAGCTATACGACGGCGCGAGCTCGGCCGCGCCCGAGCGCCCGGGCTTGGATATCCTAAGCGATCGGGAGCGGGCGGTCGCCGAGCTCATCCTGGAAGGGCTGACGAACAAGGAAATCGCCTCTAAGCTATACATCTCCGAGTCTACGGTTAAGAAGCACACGAACGCGATCTTTAGGAAGATCGAGATCCAGGGCCGCAATGACTTGTTCCTGCTCGAGCGGTTCTAGTCCCGCCGCGCCGCGGCTGGTACTTTGGTTCTATGGTAAGTCGTACCCTTAGGCCCTGGCGTCCGGGGCCCCGCGCCGCCTATTCTAAGGCTAGGCAACTACTATCGATAGGAAAAGCCGGAACGAACGGGACTACCGGCCGTGGGGAGCCCTATGCCGCTTGTAATCATCGCTATCGCCGCAGCGCTCGGGATCGGCTTCTGGCTCGGCCGCCTCTCGTTCGGCCGCGCCGTATCGTCGCTCACGGCCGAGCTCTCGGCGCTCGAAGGGCGCGCGCGGCTCCGCGACGAGGAAGCTAAAGCCGCCGGCTCCCGCGCCGAGGCGTCGGAAGCGCGGCTCGCCGAGCTCCGGCTAAGTCTGGACGGCGTGGAAACCGGCCTACGCGAGCTCGCGGCCCTGCATGGCCAGCTCTACGCGCGGGCGCCGCTCCACGATCGGCTCCTGGATCTCGTGGCCAAGAAGAGCGAGGCCGCCGCCTTCGCCCTTATGGACGAGGTGAGCGCCATCTCGTCGCGCCTGAGCGCCACGCTGGCGGAGGCGAACGGCTTTCAACGGAAGCTGGAGGCCGACGGCTCGGTAGGCGAGATCGTAGCCGACGCCCGCGCGGCCGCCGGCGGCGAGATGAAGAGCGCCGAGGAGCTCCTCAAGAGCTCCAAGGAGATCGTCGCCGCCACGAGGCGCATGCGCGAGCTGGTCGAGGGCTCCATGGGCATGCTCAAGGACATCGAGGACGTCTCGGAGCGCTCGCGGCTCATAGCCTTCAACCTGGCCGTGGAGGCGGCGCGCATCGGCCGCCACGGCCTGGGCATCAAGGTGATCGTGAACGAGCTCAGCCACATCAACGACAAGATCATAGACTTCTCCAAGACCGCCGCGGCCCGGCTGGCCGAGAACCGCGACCTGGGCGTCAGGATAGCCGACGAGGTGGAGCGGGGCATCGCCGACGTGGCCGCCCGCATCCACGAAGGCAGCGCCGCCAGCGAACGCGCCTTGGAGCGGCTGATCGCCGGCGCCGAGGGCATGGGACGCTTGGTCTCGTCGCTTTCATCGTCCTTCGCCGAGGCCCGCGACGGCGTCGACGCCATGCTGGTATCGCTGCAGTTCCAGGACATCACGCGCCAGCAGCTGGAGACGGTGCGCTGGAGCCTCGCCGAGGCGGCCGAGCGGCAACGCGCCGCCTTGGGCGACGAGGGGCTTAGGCGGGCGGCCGGCGAAGCGCCGGAGGAATTCAAGCGCATGCTCTATGCCAAAGCCAAAGTACAAGATGAAAAAGCCTTAATCATGGAGGGAGCCCGATGACCATTATGAACGTGGACGATTCGTCCACCATGCGCAGGATCGTGACCATGAGCCTGGCGCCGTCCGGCCATCAGGTCGTCGAGGCCGAGAACGGCGCCGACGCCCTGGCCAAGCTCAAGGCCTCGCCGGCGGACGCGGTGGTGCTGGATATCAATATGCCGGTGATGAACGGGCTCGAGCTGCTCAAGGCCATGCGCGCCGACCCGGCCTTGAAGCGGATACCCGTCGTCATGCTCACGACCCAGGGCGAGGAGGAGACCCGCAACGAGGCGATCGGCCTGGGCGCCAACGGCTTCCTGGCCAAGCCTTTCCAGAAGGAAGAGCTGCTGGCCGTGCTCAAGAAGGTGGCCGGGATCTAGCCGGCCGACCCCGTAGGCAGGTTCGCCTCGTAAGCCCGCCCGTCAGAGGAGCAGGTCTATCGCCCCGACGGTGTCCGCC